>Ga0308397_1001360_pt1 | contig 14136 bp, 13 predicted proteins | sample Hotspr20SampleT8_FD_202356 | JGI IMG/M metagenome (GOLD analysis project Ga0308397, IMG submission 202356) | Hot spring phototrophic mat microbial communities from Mushroom Spring, Yellowstone National Park, Wyoming, United States - 20051001_T8 ...
TGCGCCCGCTTCGGGGCCGACCCTGCGCGCCCTCCCTCTCGCCCTTCTGCTTCGACTTAGCCGCCCCTGGGCGTGACGCCCCCGCGCTCGCCGCGCGAGGCACCGCTCAGGGGTCACCCCGCAACGGGCCATCGTCGGCCAGTCGTCCACACGCAGGAAGAAGCGCCAGAGGTGCATGCCATGAGTGAGCAGTCCAACGCCGCGGATCAGCCCGTCATCGACCACCCTTCCTTCGGCCGTCTCGACCCGGCCCGCGTGATCGTCTTCGACACCACGCTTCGGGACGGCGAGCAGAGCCCGGGCTTCTCGATGAACCTCGAGGAGAAGCTGCGCATGGCGGAGGCGCTCGAGGATCTCGGCGTCGACGTGATGGAGGCAGGGTTCGCGATCGCCTCTCCCGGCGACTTCGAGGCGGTGAAGGCGATCGCGGCGAAGATCCAAGGTGCGGTCGTCTGCAGCCTGGCACGGTCGGCGCGTGCGGATATCGATGCCGCGGCCGAGGCGCTGAAGCCCGCGCGCCGCAAGCGGATCCACACCTTCATCAGCACCTCGCCCCTGCACATGAAGTACAAGCTGCAGATGTCGCCGGAGGCGGTGCTCGAGGCCGTCACCGCCTCTGTCACGCAGGCACGGGGCTACACCGACGATGTCGAGTGGTCGGCCGAGGACGGCTCCCGGACCGAGCCGGACTTCCTCTGCCGCTGCGTGGAGGCAGCGATCAAGGCGGGGGCGACCACGATCAACATCCCCGACACGGTGGGCTACGCCGTGCCGGAGGAGTTCGGCGCGATCTTCCGCATGCTGCGCGAGCGTGTGCCAGGGGCGGAGAGGGTGGTCCTCTCGGCCCACTGCCACAACGATCTCGGCCTTGCCGTCGCCAACACCCTCGCCGCGGTGAAGGCCGGAGCCCGCCAGATCGAATGCACCATCAACGGCGTCGGCGAGCGCGCGGGCAATGCCGCGCTCGAGGAGCTCGCGATGGCACTGCGCACGCGGCACGACGCCTTGCCCTTCACCCATGGGATCGTGACGCAGAACATCACCCGAACCTCGCGCCTGCTCGCCACCATCACCGGCTTCGACGTGCAGCCGAACAAGGCCATTGTCGGGCGGAACGCCTTTGCCCACGAGGCGGGGATCCACCAGGACGGCATGCTCAAGCACGCCGGCACCTACGAGATCATGACGCCCGAGAGTGTCGGCCTCGCCAAATCCTCGCTCGTGCTCGGCAAGCACTCGGGCCGGGCGGCGTTCCGCGACAAGCTCAAGCAGCTCGGCTATGGCGAGATCGGCGACAACGCGCTGAACGACGCCTTCCAGCGCTTCAAGCGGCTTGCGGACGCGAAGAAGGTGGTGTTCGACGAGGACATCATCGCGCTTGTCGATGACGAGGTGGTTCGGGCGCACGACGCCATACGCTTCGTCTCGCTCGAGGTCTGGGCCGGCTCGAAGGGGCCGCAGCGTGCGGTTCTCGAGCTCGACATCGACGGCGAGACGCGGATGGCGGAGGCGACCGGTGACGGGCCGGTGGACGCGACCTTCAAGGCGATCCGCTCGCTCTTTCCGCACGAGGCCGAGCTTAAGCTCTACTCGGTCGCGGCAGTGACCGAGGGCACCGACGCCCAGGCGAAGGTGACCGTCCGGCTCGAGGAGAACGGCAAGCTGGTGGACGGGCAGGGGGCGGACACCGACACGCTGGTCGCCTCCGCCCGCGCCTATGTGCACGCTCTGAACAAGCTTCTCGTCAAGCGCGCCCGGACGGCCCCGGCGGCACTCTCGGCCTGAGGGGCTGCGCGATTAGCGCGCGGCGGTCGCTCACCGGCGGGCGGGGGGCGCGCGGCAGCCGCGGACGGGCGGTTCGCCGCGTGGCGTGAGAGCCTCCGCTACTCTCCGACCCGGTCTGCCGAGCGGCAGGATCAGCGGAGGCTCGGGTTGCGCCGGCCCTGGCCGGCCGTTCGCGGGCTGGACGAGGCAAACGTCAGTCGATGCATGCCGAGCAGATCTGATGAGCACAGGATCGACACCACCGCCCTCTCCTCCGGAACAGGATGCGGAGAGGCCACGCGAGCCCAAGCCGTTTTCCCTGCCGCTCGACTGGATGTACGACCCGGATCGCGTCCCCGAGGTGAGCTGGAGCCGGAAAGTGGACGAAGAGGTGCGCCGCCTGCTCGAGCAGGATCCGCTGCCGCCGCCGCGGACGACCCGGAGCTCGCCGAGCTCGTCGATGCGCTGAGGCGCTGAGGCGCGACGGCAGAGGGGAAAACCGGGTTGTCCTGCGCTGCGCGGGCGCTTAAACCTCTCCGCCTCAATGCGAGGGCATGACGGTGAGGACGCACGGGCGCGAGACGGCGCCTGCGGTTGGCGTCCCCCTCGCATGACGCTGCCGTCGCCGCACTGAAGGTGGCCGATCGATGCTGTCTCGCCTGCTTGGGTTCCTCTCGGCCGACATGGCCATCGACCTCGGCACCGCCAACACGCTCGTCTACGTCAAGGGGCGCGGGATCGTGCTCGACGAGCCGTCGGTCGTGGCGATCGCCGATGTGCGCGGCAAGAAGCAGGTGCTCGCCGTCGGCGAGGAGGCCAAGCAGATGCTGGGCCGCACGCCCGGGAACATCTCCGCCATCCGGCCGCTGCGCGACGGCGTGATCGCCGATTTCGAGGTGGCGGAGGAGATGATCAAGCATTTCATCCGCAAGGTGCACAACCGCCGCAGCTTCGCCTCGCCGCTGATCATCGTCTGCGTGCCATCGGGCTCAACCGCGGTCGAGCGCCGGGCGATCCAGGAGAGCGCAGAGAGCGCCGGCGCCCGCAAGGTGCTGCTGATCGAGGAGCCAATGGCGGCGGCGATCGGCGCGGGCCTGCCGGTCACCGAGCCCTCGGGCTCGATGGTGGTCGATATCGGCGGCGGCACCACCGAGGTGGCGGTCATCTCCTTGGGCGGCATCGTCTATTCCCGCTCGGTGCGCGTCGGCGGGGACAAGATGGACGAGGCGATCATCTCCTACATCCGGCGCAACCATAACCTGCTCGTCGGCGAGGCGAGCGCCGAGCGGATCAAGATCGAGATCGGCGCCGCCTGCCCGCCCGACGACATGGACAATGGGCCGGTCAAGGAGGTGAAGGGGCGCGACCTGATGAACGGCGTGCCGCGCGAGGTGATCGTGAGCCAGCGGCAGATCAGCGAGAGCCTCTCCGAGCCGGTCTCGGCCATCGTCGAGGCGGTGAAGGTCGCGCTCGAGAACACCCCGCCGGAACTTGCCGCCGACATCGTCGACAAGGGAATCGTGCTCACCGGCGGCGGAGCGCTGTTGCACCGGCTCGACCACGTGCTTCGGGAGGCGACGGGGCTTCCGGTCTCGGTCGCCGATGATGCCCTCTCCTGCGTCGCCCTCGGCACGGGCCGCGCGCTCGAGGAGATGAAGAAGCTGCGCAACGTGCTCACCTCGATGTACTGACGTGTAACTTGTTCCGGGTAGCCTGCCGCGGGGCACCCGCGGCCCTCCCGGTCGGTTGGCGAGGCGTCCTTTCGTGCACACTGTGGCGAACAGGCAGCTGACGGGTTCGTCCACCCGGCCCTTCCGGGCCTGGAGCCGCCTGCTCGCCCCGTCGCCGCGGAGCCGGGCGTGATCAGGGTCAGCGTTCCCGTCCGGCAGGCGATCGCGCGGCTGATCCTGCCTGTCCTGATCGCGGCGAGCTTCGGTCTGATGCTTCTCGGCAAGGCGGATACGGTGATCGTCGAGCGCGCCCGCGTTGCGCTGACCGATCTGCTCGTTCCCGTCTATGGCGTGCTGTCGCGCCCCGTGGGAGCGGTGAGGGACGCGATCGAGGCGGTGCACGGCCTCGCACGGCTCCATTCGGAGAACGCCCGGCTGAGGGAAGAGAACGCGCGGCTGCGGCGCTGGTATGACGTGGCGATGGCGCTCGAGGCCGAGAACCTCGCGCTGCGGGCCGTTTTGAACGCCCCGGCCGAGCCAACCCCGGGCTTCATCACGGCACGCGTGGTGGCCGACACCGGCACCACCTATGCCCGCTCGGTCCTGCTCTTCACCGGCCCGCGCCACGCCGTGACCAAGGGCCAGGTGGCGCTCGACCAGAACGGTCTCGTCGGCCGCGTCTCCGAGGTCGGGTCGCGTTCGGCACGGGTTCTCCTCGTCACCGACATCAACAGCCGGATCCCGGTGCGGATCGAGCGCACCGGGGCGCGCGCCATCCTCGTCGGCACGAACGGGCCGGCGCCACGGCTGCAGCACTGGTCGGAAAGCGCGCCGCCGCAGCCCGGAGACCGGGTGGTCACCTCTGCCCAGGCGGGCGCCTTCCCGGCCGGGCTTCCGGTCGGCACCGTACGCGCCGGCCCTGGTGGGGTGATCGAGGTCGAGCTGGCCGCGGACCTCGACCGGCTCACCTTCGTGCGCCTGCACGATTTCGGCCTCTCCGGCATCCTGCCGCCGGAGCAGGTCGTGCCGCCGCGCCGCCGGGGCGGCAGCTGAGGCTTGCGATGGCGGTCGGGCTTCCGCGGCGGACGCTTCTGCAGCGGCTCGACCTCGCCGCGCACGAGGCAGCGCCGGCGGCGCTCACGCTCGTTCTCGTTCTTGTCTCCTTCCTGCCGCCGCTTGTGCCCGGGCAGCCTGGCCTCCTTCCCTCCGCCCTGCCGGCCTCGGTGTTCTTCTGGACGCTCTACCGCCCGAGGCTGATGGCGCCGCCGGCCGTGTTTGGCCTCGGCCTTGTGCAGGACCTCCTCTCGGCCGCCCCGCTCGGCGTCAACACGCTTCTTTCTTTGCTCCTGCACGCCGCGGTGCTGACGCAGCGTCGGGTGCTCGTGCGCCAGTCCTTCCTGATCGTTTGGGTCGCCTTCGCCCTGCTTGCCGCCGCCCTGCTCTCGCTCGGCTGGCTCCTGCGGTCGATCCTCGCGGTTGCCGTGCTGCCGCCGCTGCCGGCGTTGGTCGAGCTCGGCCTCGTCGTCTTCCTCTATCCGGCCTATTCGTGGCTGTTCATCCGGCTCGAGCGGAGCCTCGCCGCGCCATGAGGAGGCCTGGGCGGTGAAGAGGGAGCGGACCAGGCGCGCGCTGTTCACCCGCCGCGTGTTGATGCTCGGGGCGGGCAAGACCGTGCTGCTCGGCCTGCTCACCGGCAGGCTGTGGCAGCTCCAGGTCGAGGAGAGCGAGCGCTATGCCGTGCTCGCCGAGGAGAACCGGATCTCGGTTCGCCTCCTGCCGCCGCCGCGCGGGCGTATCCTCGACCGCTTCGGCGTGCCGATCGCCGAGAACCGGATGAACTGGCGAGCCATGCTGGTCGCCGAGCGGACCGACGATGTGGCCGCGACGCTTGCCACCTTCTCCAATCTCGTGCCGCTCAGCGACCACGAGCGCGCCCGGATCGAGCGCGACGTGCGTCGGCGGCGACGTTTCGTGCCCGTGCTCGTGCGCGAGTTCCTTGACTGGGAGGACATGGCCCGGATCGAGGTGAACGCCCCCGACCTTCCGGGGATCCTCACCGATCTCGGCACGAGCCGAACCTATCCGTTCGGCGAGCCATTCGCCCATCTCGTCGGCTACGTCGCGCCGCCGGCGGAAGCGGATCTCGACGGCGACCCGATGCTCCAGCTTCCCGGGATCCGGATCGGCCGCGCTGGGCTCGAGCGCCAGCACGACCGCGTGCTTCGGGGGCGCGCCGGCAAGGTGCAGCTCGAAGTCAATGCCGTCGGACGCGTGATCCGCGAACTCGACCGTCAGGAGGGGACACCCGGCAAGACGCTCACCACCACGCTCGATGCCGGGCTCCAGCTCGCCGCAGCGAAGCGGATCGAGAACGACAGCGCCGCCGTCGTCGTGCTCGACGCGCGCAACGGCGAGGTCCTCGCGATGGCCTCGAGCCCGTCCTTCGACCCCAATATCTTCACCGAGGGGGTCTCGGCGGCGCAGTGGCGCGCCTGGACGACGAACCGCCGCAACCCGCTCGTCAACAAGGCGATCGCGGGGCTCTACGCTCCGGGCAGCACCTTCAAGATGGTGGTCGCGCTCGCCGGCCTCGAGGCGCGCGCTGTCACCCCCGGCGAGCGGATCGCCTGCTGGGGCGTGACCGAGCTTGGTGATGCGAAGTTCCACTGCTGGAAGCGCGGCGGCCATGGCTGGCTCGACATGCGCGAGGCGATCAAGCAGTCCTGCGACTGCTACTTCTACGAGGTCGCGCGCCGCGTCGGCATCGACCGGATCGCCGCGATGTCGCGCCGCTTCGGCCTCGGTGTCGATCTCGAGCTCGACCTTCCCGGCGCCCGCGCGGGCCTCGTTCCGACCAGGGAATGGAAGCGCGCGACCCAGGGCGTTCCCTGGCAGCAGGGCGAGACGCTCGTGCACGGCATCGGCCAGGGCTTCCTGCAGGTCACCCCGCTCCAGCTTGCGGTGATGACGGCGCGGATGGTCAATGGCGGGCGCGCGATCCAGCCGCACCTGACACGGGCGCTCGACGGCGAGCTCGTGCGTGGCCACCGGCTCGAGGACTGGCCGGCGATGGGGATCCCCGAGGGCCATCTCCAACTGATGCGCGACGCGATGGCCGGCGTGGTGAACGAGCGCGGCGGCACGGCCTGGGCGAGCCGCTTGCCCGCGGAGCTCGGCCTCCAGATGGGCGGCAAGACCGGAACGACGCAGGTGCGCCGGATCACGCTTGCCGAGCGCGAGCGCGGGCTCAGACGCCAGGAGGATCTGCCCTACGAGTGGCGGCACCATGCCCTGTTCGTCGGCTTCGCCCCGGTCGACCAGCCTGTCTATGCCATCTCGGTTGTCGTGGAGCATGGCGGGGGCGGCTCGACCGCGGCGGCGCCGATCGCCCGCGACGTGCTGATCGAGACGCTGCTGCGTGACCCTGCGCGCCGAACCACACCGCCGCCCGCGCCGCCGCGGCCCGACACGCAGCGCGTGGCCGAGGCCGCGCCTGCTCCGTCCCCGCCGAGGCGCTGATGCAGCGCCTTCTCGTGCGCGACCGGGGCATCAGCATCGCCGGCAAGCTCGCCGCGGTGAGCTGGCCCTTCGTCCTTCTCCTGTGCCTGCTCGCCGCCACCGGCTACGCGATGCTCTATTCTGCCGCCGGAGGCAGCGCCGAGCCCTGGGCCTTCCGGCATGGCCTGCGCTTCGCCTTCGGCTTGCTCCTGATGCTGTCGATCGCGCTCGTCGACATCCGCGTCATCCTCTGGCTCGCTTGGCCGCTCTTCCTCGTCGGTGTGGGGCTCCTCGTCGCGGTGGCGCTGCACGGTGCGGTGGGCAAGGGGGCGCAACGGTGGCTCGATCTCGGGCCGATCCAGCTCCAGCCGTCGGAGCTGATGAAGATCTTCATCGTCATCGCGCTCGCGTCCTGGTTCCACCGGGCGAGCATCGAGCGCGTCGGCAACCCGCTGTTCCTGATCCCGCCCCTGGTCGCGGTCGCCATCCCGGTGGTGCTGATCCTGCGCCAGCCAAACCTCGGCAACGCGGTGATCACCTGCCTGCTCGCCGGGGTGATGCTGTTCGCCGCTGGTGTTCGGCTATGGAAGTTCGCGCTCGCGGGCAGTGCCGCTGCGGTTGCGGCGCCGATCGCCTACGAGCGGCTGCATGATTACCAGAAGAACCGGATCCTCACCTTCCTCAACCCGGAGAGCGACCCGCTCGGCACCGGCTACCACATCATTCAGTCGAAGATCGCGCTCGGCTCGGGCGGCCTGTTCGGCCAGGGCTTCGTTCAGGGAACCCAGAGCCAGCTCAACTTCCTGCCTGAGAAGCAGACCGACTTCATCTTCACCATGCTGGCGGAGGAGTTCGGCTTCGTCGGCGCTGCCGCGTTGATCGGGCTCAATCTCGCGATCGTGCTCTACGGGCTTGCGATGGCGCTCGCCTGCCGGCACCAGTTCGGCCGCCTGGTTGCTGTCGGCATCACGACGAACTTCTTCCTCTACGTGTTCGTCAACATCGCGATGGTCATGGGGGCGATCCCGGTCGGCGGAGTGCCGCTGCCGCTCGTCAGCCACGGCGGGTCGGCCATGATCACGGTGATGATCGGCTTCGGCGTGCTGATGAGCGTCCACGTCCATCGCGACGTCGAGATCGAGGGGGAGCAGCCGGCCTGAGCGGTCGCCGCGAGGGGCGCCGGTGCCGCGCCGCGGGCCGCAACCCTCGACAGTGCTGGGGGGGCTTTGCTATAGCGCGCGGCCTCGCGGGTGTGGTCGTCCCGTGGAGAGGCGGGCGCATAGCTCAGTTGGTAGAGCAGCTGACTCTTAATCAGCGGGTCCAAGGTTCGAATCCTTGTGCGCCCACCACATCAGAGACGCGGGGGCACACCGGGGGCACAACGCGGGCGCAGGGCGGCCCGGAGCGGATGGCAGGGCGGCCCCCCGCCTCCGCCGGGCTTTCGCGCGTCGGTTGCGGCGAACGCTGGCCAGCGCACCCGGCTTGCGGGGCGGGTTGAGACCCCACGTTCAGAAAACGAAGCGTTCGCATCCTGAACGCGCCCCGTCCGATCCCGCCGCCGAGCGCAATGCAAAGCTTCGCGCGGTCGCTGCCCATTTTGATCGTCCCGCGCTCAAGACCTGGAGCGCAGCGCACGACGCCATCTTCCGCCGCCGAGTGCGTCAGAATCAGACGTGCCCCTACGCGGCCCTAGGAAGCCCGTGGAGCGGCCTCAGCCCCTCGCCGCTAACAGAACGGGTAGCGGGCAGCCCCCCAGGACGCATCCACGGCCTCCCTACGGGCCCGCGCGGGCCGGCTGGATCAGCCCCCGTCGGCCTCGGCCATCTCGGCCGCCGACTCGCGCGCGATTGCTCCCACAACGCGCGACTTGGCGTCCAAGTAGAGCACGCCCCAAACAACCGTCTCGCGCCAAGCTTCGGGGGTCGGCAACGCAACCTCCGGCCCGCCGGCTCGCTCGATCGCAGCGGCCATCAGCAGCATGGTAAGATCGGCGAGCCGCTCGGCGGTAGCTCGGTCAATCCCGTGTTCGGCGGCGGCAATCGCGACGCTCGGCGCGACTTCGGCGAGCGCACCCTCCGCGCCCTGCCGCAGCAAAGCGGCGATCATGCGCTCCTGTTCGCTTTTCGTCAGAATGGCGAGGGGAAACGGGTCATCCGCCCATGCCTCGGCCAGACGGACGGCCGCGGCCTCTCGCTCACGATGCTTCCGCCAGCGCGCTTCGGCCAGGCGGCGGGCTTGCTCACTGTTTCTGATCGTCGGCATCACGATAGCTCCTTCTTACGCAATATTATTGCTTACGCAGATTGCGTATGCGCGTCTTCCTTGCGTGTGCGCATGATGCGTGCATGCAGTGTCGCAGAAACGCGCGGAAATTGCCGCATCGGTAGGCATTCACGCATGAAAATGCCCCTGACGCTAGCGCGGTGGCGCGCGTCCGCCCCCCGCATATGCCGCACGCCCAGAAAGGACCCGCGAGGCGGCGGCGTGCAAAAGCGAAAGTCTTTCCTTTTTGCACAACCCCGGGCGGGCAGAGCGGCCCGGCAGCAGCATGGGGTGTGCCAAAAACGAATAGTTCGTTTTTGGCATCGCTCGCGGCCAGGGGCGGCGGAGCGGTGCCAAAGCGGAAGACTTCCCTCTTGTCATCAAAGCGCCGTGTTCATCTTCGAAGGCCCTTCCTCTCCGAACATCCGCAGGACGGCTGCGCGTCTTCGCCCATGGCGGGCCTGTGCGGGCGTAGAGCGCGGTCGGGCGCCGGCCGCAGGTAGGTAGCGCCCCGGCGGCGGAGGCCATCCAGCGGCTTCCTAGCGGCTTGGCGGGGGTGCTCTCGGAGTCTCGAGGCAACGGCAGCACGGCTTGTCGCGGGTCCGGCCCAGCGCGGCGGCGGCGAGGCTTCAGCCGGGCGGCTGCGAGTAGGCGGCGGTGGCGCGCCACTTCGGCAGCGGCGTGGCGTAGCAGCGCATGCGCGCGTGCCAGGCGCTCGCGCAACGCGTGGGCCTCGCAGCAGTCGCAGCGGTCGGCAGCGGCGGCGCGGCGCAACAGGTCGAGCGCCTCGGATCAGCGCGCGTAGAACGCCTCCGCATCGCGCCAGTCGGGGCGCAGCGAGCGCACCAGCGCGGCGGCTCGCGCCAGCGGGTCGCCATTCATCCTGGCCGGCGCAGAGACGGACGGGGCGAGCGCCTGCCGGAACGGGTTTGGGTCGGCGATCATGGCGCCGTTACTACGGCAGCGGCGGAGAGATGATCAGGCGGGTGGCACGACGCGCACCGCCACCCCCGAGGCGCCTCCCGCTCGCGCCAGAACCGCCCGCCACGGCAGCATCTGCACCGGTCGCCAGGCCTTGGCGCGTCGGCCTCTTCCGCCCATGCCGGCGGGCGCCAGCTCCCATCGGCACGGACCGTTGCCCGCTCGGCAGCGTTGTCTTGTAGCCGCTCCCGCAGCCAGCCCGGGAGCCGAGCCAGACCCTCCGCCCTGAGGAACATCGCGCGGCCATCCTCCGCCGACAGCCGCACCCCGCCACCAGCGGACGGCTCTACCTCAGCCCCCTCGTCCAGCCAGCGCAGCACGACGGCCTCGAGCGGCTCCGCCTCGCCCACAACCGTCGATTGCGGGAAGGTCTCAAGGATCGTCGCCACCATGTCGGGAGCGGGCGCCGAGAGGCGGGCGGCGAGGGTCTCTTCAACCAGCGCCCGTAGGACCGCCTCGCGCTCGGCCTGTAGCTCGGTCAGCAGGTCAGGCGGGGGCGGGGCGTCACCCTCGATTTTGATGCCGAGGCCGACGCGCCAGCCCCCTGCCCGGAGGCGATCAACAATGCGCGGGAGGGCGCTCATAGGGTGACGCTCCAACCCTTCGCCCCCTCTTCATCGCCGAGAGGGGGGTGGGAAACCGTAACATCGTTACAACCCAGGTTTTCCGCGGGTTTCGGCCCATTTCGAACCGTAACATCAGGAGGGGGTGTTACGGTTGCAATTTCGCCGGAAACCAAGGTTTCTCTAGGCGTGTAACGATGTAACGGTTTCAAACCTCCTCCCCCAGCGAGAGAGGGCAAATAGCGCTGCCAGGGGGCCTCAAAATCGGCCCGAAGATACCCCTTGCTCACCTCGTGCCCGACCCGGATCGTCGCCGGCCGGATGCCAAAAGGGGCCAGCATCTTCGCCAGGCGGTGAGGGGTGATCGGCCGGCCGGCTGCAATCTCGCCCCAGGGTGATGTTTCGATGCCCGCGAGGCGCGACGCGAGTTCGCTTGACGTGATTCGCAGAGAACCCGTCTCCGTGAAGATTTGGTGGCAGTCGGCCAAAAGGGCGCTTCCAAGATCGATTGCAGCCTTGTCGTGATCCCCCTCAAACAACGTCAGCAGCGCGCGGCGAAGGCGATCGGGCCAGCCCTTCCCGGCCGTGTCGGCGATCGAGAGAAGGGGGACCGAAATATCCGCTTGCCGGTCATTCAGTGCGGAAGGCACGTCGGGCGCGAGGGGGAGGCGATCGCGACTGTCGGCAGCCCACCGCGTGCACTGCCGCGCCAAAGTTGCCAACGCGTCGCGTGCGCCGGGCGCGCGAAGTTTTGTGAGCCGGCTTCGCGATTCCGCTTCGGCGCGTTGCAAGACGATCGGGAGCGAGCGATCTTCCAGCGTCCCGGGCATGCGCCCGATGCCCGCGAGAGCGACGGGCGCAAAGCACCGGAAAACGCGCGGGCGGAGTTCGCCTTGTGCTTCCTCGACCCGCAAAACGCGACCATTCGCCTCGAACCCGGCGTTCAGGATTCCGCGCAATTCCTCGCTCGCGGCCAGGAAGCTATCCGCTTCATCGATAGGCAGCGAGGGCGCAGCGGCCTCGACTACGCGGAAGACGGCGGCAGCGGTGATGTTCGCGGCCAGCAGCGGGCGGCTGCAGGTGGCGCGGAGGAGTTCCAGCAATGTGCTCTTGCCGCAGCGCGGCGCGGGGGACGTGACGAGCAACCGTGGCGCATGACTGAACGCGTCAAACACATACGTATGCAAAATCCACGCGGCGACGGCGGTGGCGGCGGCGGGCGCAAGGGCAACGTGGCGGTTTATCGCGGATTCCAGCGATTCCAGGAGCGCTGCGCCGTCTACGGGCGTCGGCCAAGGTTCAACAAGCGGGAACAGCTCGACCAAATGATCAGCCGCGCACGATTGGCCGCCGCGCGCGGCCGCAACGGCCTTGTCGAGAACGGCCGCCCGGATGCCGAGCCGCTTCGCCTCATCGCGGCGGACGCGCTCGTAAGCGACGCTATCAAGCGATGCGAGCTCGCGGATGCGGGCGTCGTAATTGTTGCTCATCGCGCGCCCTCCTTCGCCGCGATGTAGCGGCAGATATCGCGGGCCTCGCTATCGGTCTTGCCCGCCGCGATCAGCCCGGCCGTGATAGCCGGCGCGATGGCCTCCGCTCGCAAGCGCCCGACGCGCGCGAGGCCATACAGCCACCCCGCGATGCGCAACGCGGAGTCATGCCGGGCGCCTTCGCGCTGCCGGGCAATCTCGCGCGTCGCCCATGCCAGCGCCCGCGCCCCGTCGCCCGTGTCCCCGGCGCGCGTCGGTCGCGGCGGTGGTGGCGGCGGTCGGAGCGCGGCGAGCGGCGGCACCTCCACCGCTTCGGCTCCCGGCAGCAGCGCCAGGCGGCGTGGCAGCGGGTCGGGGCGGCCATCGAACAGCGGCGCGGCGGTGTAATGCGGCTGCGCGGCTCGGAAGCAGCTCGCATCTACCGGGAAGCCGGTGAGCCACCTTTGCAACTCCGCGCCGAGTGTCGGCCGCGACAACCAGAACCAGAGGCGCAGCCGCGCGCCTGGCTTGATGCCGTGTCCGCTCGTCGCTTGGACGATGCAGCGCGCGGCGCGGAACGCAGCGGGCAACAGCGCCAGCGCGTGCCGCGCGCAAGCGGAAAGGTCGCGCGAGCTGGCCCCAGCGGGCAGAGGCACGTTGTCTAAGTCGAGCGCGCACCACCGCCGCGGCACCTCGACCAGCGTCGCGGCCTCGTCCGTGTCGGGGTCAGGATGCAGCAACCGACGGACGCCCGCGACGCGCGACGGGTCCGCGATGGCGGCGCGCACGATGCAGCACCGGGGGCGCCCGACCAGGCGTTCGAGAAGCCGCGCCAGCGCGTCGAGATCATCCAGCGCCACGGGCGGGAGGTTCACTCGTCGTACGCGGTCGTAATCCGTGCAGGAACCGTCTCGGCGCCAGCGTTTCGCGAGGAGCAGCGCGGGGGAGGCGGTTTCGACGATGGTCGCGCCGCACGCTGCGGCGTTGCGGCCGGGCAGCGGCTGCGGCAGGCGTTCCGCCGCCTCGGCACAGCGAGCGCGAAGGGAAACTCGGAGGGTTTCAATAATATCGTCACGCATTGTGGGCATCCTTCGTCGGATGCCCGGCTCGGGAGGCTTGCGCGCGGAAGCGGACGCGGCTAAGAACCCAATGCCGAGCAAGGTTTTAGCCGTTTCTCCGCCGCCCGGTCGCAGCTCCCGCGCCGGGCGGTTTTCGTCAGGCGACGCGCTCGGTCGCAGCGGTGCGGGCGGCGCGGCGTTTGGCCATCTGGTCGCGCGGCAAGGCACGCCGAGCCGCGACCGTCGCCAGCAACTCGTTACGGCTCCATCGCGGCGCGCGCGGCAGCGGGTAGCACGGCGCGGGCAAGTCGCCACGCGCGACCCCGACCCAGAGGCCAGACCGGGACAACGCGAGCAGCTTGGCGGCCTCGGCGGCCGTCAGCAGAACGTCATCTTCGCGGAACGTCATGGATCACCTCGATGCAATGAAGGTGACCCACGAAATATTCCGATAATCGAGTGCCGTGCACCGGGTGATTTCAGCCGACTTTTCGGGGTCGAATCCTCCCATTTCTCCCCCGGATGCCTAGCAACCCATTGATATTATTGGCTCTATGCGAGGGTTCGGGGTTGCCCCTCCCGCAGCGCATCGTGCACCGCGTCACGACTTGGCGGCATCACGCCACCGAGGCGGCACAGAACCGCGACCAACCGCACCATGTCGACTTCGCGCGGCTGGAACCCGAGGTCGCCGAGTGCGGCCACCACCTCGCGCAGATAGCCGCGCCAGCTCGGTTTCTGACTTGCCAGCCCCGGCGCCTCCGAGAGGTCCGGCTCGACTTCCAGCCCATCAGCGAGGCAATCGAGCGCGTCGGCGGTTCTGAATGTCCACACGTAAGACGGCGTGGCCGGCCCGATCATGTCGCGCACC
>Ga0308397_1001365_pt1 | contig 14064 bp, 13 predicted proteins | sample Hotspr20SampleT8_FD_202356 | JGI IMG/M metagenome (GOLD analysis project Ga0308397, IMG submission 202356) | Hot spring phototrophic mat microbial communities from Mushroom Spring, Yellowstone National Park, Wyoming, United States - 20051001_T8 ...
TTTTTTAAAGATTGGAAATATAAGTTTTTGAAGTATGATCTTATCAATCTTGCTTTTCGAGTCTAAAAAAGTTTATTATTTTATCCAATTCTTTAAATACACTGTCTATCTTTTCAATTGTTTCTTTATTTGTGTTTATAAGTGAATTAATATTTTCTGCTGACTTGCTTAAATTATTTGTGAAGTTATTTATATTTGGAATTTCTCTTAATTCTGTCTTTGTTATTTCTATTATTTTTTCTATTTTTGTTGTAAGACTTGTTAATGATGTTGCAGAGTTGTATGCAGCTTTTTTTATTGTCTCTATCTCTTTTTCAGCATTATTTATCTCTTCTATTATAGAGTTTATCATCTCTTTGATTTGTAGAGTCTCAGTATTCATCTGATTATATAGCCTCTTTATTTCTATTGCTATTCCTCCAAAACCCTTGGCATTCTTGCCAGCCTTTGCAGCCTCAACAGATGCATTAAGTGCTAATATACTTGTCTCTTCTATTATATCACTCATTATTTTGGTAATATTCTCAATCTTTTTTGTTGTGTTTAGAATCTTTTTTACTCTATTTGAAGTATTTGCTATCTGTTCATTTGTTTCTTTAAATTCTAAACTAAAGTTATTTATTTCTTTTTGTGTCTCATCAATTTTCTTTGAGCTTTCCTTTATTTGACTGTCAAGTATTTTTAAAGATTCATTCTCTTTCTTTATGTTGTAGACCTGTTCATCCTGAATATTTTTTAATTTTTTTGAATCTAAAATCATTTTTTCTATAACTTCTCTTATTTCAACACTCTTGGATTTATTCTTTTTAACAAGTTCTTTTAATGTTTCTACCAATATGTTTATAGAATTGTGTATTTCGTATAACTCATCTTTAATTTTATTATCTTTTCCCACCATCAATTTATTACTTATATATCCATTGGCAAGTTTCATAAACTCTATTTTTAGGTTTTTAAACTCGATCATAAACCTTGAATTTATTAAAGATGTGAATAATATTGAGAATAGTAGTATAATTATTGCAAGTCCTATTGAATAAATAGTTTTTTGATTCAATATACTCAGCACATCATCAATGTTTTTAAATATCAGTACTTTCCAGCCTAAGTCTTTTATACTATCGGTGGCTATCCATAAGTGTTTTTTGTTTTTTGTGATAAACATTCCACTGTCTGGTATTCCAAATATTATATTGTTTATAAGTTTAAATGACTTATTGTCTTCTGTTTGTTCTAACATTATTGTAAAACTCTTTCCTATTTCATCTATATTATCTGAAAAGATATAGAGTGAGTTTATATCAAGTATATATATTTTTGAGTTATACTCTGTCTCTATTATATTGTATATCATATTTAATACTATTTCTGCTTTTATTATGCCCCAGTAGTTGTTATTTTGATATATAGGGAGTGTGGCATACCCTATTATTTCCTTATTTTCTATTACTACTTCAGGTATATTCACTTTGCCGAATATTGAGTTTTTTTCATTTGTGAAACTGTATCTGTACCACTTTTGTTTTTTATATTCTTCATTTACTATATCAAAAAATGTTTTATCTTTTGTTATTGTTATCTTCTTGTTGTCTTTATATATCTCAAGTTTTTTTATAAAGTTGTTATCTTTTATCAATTCATATATTACACTTAGATCAGTCTTTTCAGGTATTATTACAGATAAGTCTTCTAACTGTTTTGTTGTTGAAAGAAGAAATAGTCTTATCTGTGAAGAGACTTTCTTAGCCTCAGAAGTTGATATTTTAGAGATTTGTGATATTGAAAAGTTATAATAGTCTTTTAGTACAGCATTACTTATATAAAAAATAAAAACATATATTATAAAAAATGAAGTAAGAGAAAACTTGTGTACTATTGAAAGATAAGATATTGAGTTTTTTCTAAGAAAGAAGTGGACTATAAGTATTTTAATTGTGGTTATAGTTGCAGATATAGAGATTGCTTTTATTGTATCAAATAAATAAATTATTGTTCTATTTGTAGAGGTAATGAAATAGATAATAAAATACAATATGCCTATAAGTATATTAAATATATATATATTGTATAATCTTTTTGACTTTCTTAATGAGAATAAGAAAAATACAGATAATAATATTCCTATGTATAGAAATATTTCATAAAATGATATATTATCAAATACAGTGTATGTTATAGCAAGGTCAAAAAATATAGAAACAGAAAATAATAAGAGTATTTGTCTTTTCAATTTTTCCCCTATTAATTTTTCGTATTTATTTATCTTTTTATTTAAGAGTTTTTAGTCTCTGCTCTTAAACGAGTGTTGGCAAAACCAACACTGTAAGTGTAGTTTTTTTACTACACTTTTTTACAATCCGAAAATTTTACCCTTGTATTTAGGACAAAATTTGTGTTTAAATTTTTTGGCATAGTATTTGATACATAAATTATGTGGTGATAAAATATTTTAGGGGGATAAAATGAAAAAGTTATCTATCATTTTAGTTGTTTTGGCTCTTGCAATGTTTGGATGTGCAGGAAGCCAAGAAGGTCAAAGTGTAACAACAGACACAAAGGGCACTTGTTATGACCCAGGTGTATATGCATTTGGAAGTCACTTCAAGAGTTATCTAAACAATACTGGAAACTCAGACCTTACAGGGTTTGGTGGTTCAACATCAATAACAGGAGATTGTGCACCAGTTAATGAACCAGTTATATTTGTACATGGTAATGGTGATGATGCAGCAGGACAATATTTACCAATGGGTGGATGGGTAACATCTAGGAATTATTTCTTAAGCAAAGGTTATAAACCAACAGAGTTATATGCAGTAAACTATGGATTACCTGGAGCAGCAAATGCGTCATTAAACTACCATGCACCAGCAAACCTATCAAAGATAAACAGGTTTATCTTGGCAGTAAAGAACTACACAGGAAAGTCAAAAGTAGATGTAATAGCACACTCACTTGGTGTAACATCAGTAAGAAGAGCTGTTAAAGGTGGAACATACTGTGACTATACAGGGACATGTGTAAGTTTAACAGCACTTAACTCATATATAGACACATTTGTAGGAATAGCAGGAGGAAACAGAGGACTTAACTCATGTGGAGTATGGCCATTAAATGTATGGGCACCAACATGTGGGCCTCATGGATTTGCAATAAGCAACCCATTCTTCCAAGAGTTACAAGGTGGATCAGCACGTCCATCAAGCATGAAGGTAGGTTCATACACATACAGTATAAAGAGTTTTGCTGATGAGTTGACATGTGCACCTGCTATGCCGACAACATGTTATATATACTCTTACCATACATCAGACTTGTATGGACAAAATGGTTCAAAGACATACTATAGTGCACCTTATGGACATATGGGAGCAAAGGAATATACAGCATCAGTACAATACAACATGGTTAAGGATCATACATACTAATATATAATGTAGAATAATAAAAGACAGGGGGTTCTCTCCTGCCTTTTTTAATTTTCTTTTAAGACTTCTTTTGATCTATTTTTTTCTCTAAGGAGTTCAAAGAGTTTGTCTTTTACTTCTAAAAGGCCGTTTTTGGTTATTGCTGATATTAAAAATATTTTTTCTTTTTTTATACCTTTTTCTATAAGTTTATTTTTTATTTCCTCTGCTTTTTCTTTTTCTATTGAATCTATTTTATTAAGGCATATTATATATTTTCTCTTTAACAGTTTTGGGTTATAGTTTTTTAATTCTTTTCTTAAAACTATAAACCTTTTTATTGGTTCATCAAGTATATCAAGTAAGAATAAAAGTATTTTTGTTCTTTCTATGTGTTTTAAAAATCTTAGCCCAAGGCCTTTGCCCTGACTTGCACCCTCTATTATACCTGGTATATCTACTACTACAAATGAGTCTAACTCATTTACATTTACTATACCTAAGTTTGGAGTTATTGTTGTAAATGGATATGGTGCTATTTTAGGTCTTGCATTGGAGATACTTGATATTAAAGTTGACTTGCCGGCATTTGGGAACCCTATTATCCCAACATCAGCAATTATCTTAAGTTCTAGTTTAATATTTTTTGTCTGACCTTCTTTTCCTTTCTGTGCATACCGAGGAGCCCTGTTTGTTGATGTTTTAAAATGTGCATTACCCTTTCCACCTTTTCCTCCCCTTGCAATTATTTCCCTCTGTTTATCTTTTTTAAGGTCTGCTATTACTCTTCCTGTATCCTCATCTTTTATTATTGTACCAACTGGTAATTTTATTATAAGGTCATCACCGTTTTTCCCATGTCTGTTATTTCCTTTTCCATGCTCCCCATTCTTTGCTCTAAATACTCTTCCATTTAACTTGCTTAATGTCTTTATTCTTATATCAGCCTCTACATAAATATTTCCACCATTTCCACCGTCTCCACCGTCAGGGCCACCCCTAGGTATATACTTTTCTCTCCTGAAGGCAACACAGCCATCACCACCTTTTCCTGCTATTACTGTTATTCTTGCTTCATCTATCATTTAATTTTCTCTAGGTATTTATATATTAATTCATCATATCTTGAACTTGTCTTAAATGCTTTTATGGCAAGATAAAGTCTTGTGTTATAATCTATTGAATCATTTATTATCTTTTCCTCTATCATTTTATAGTCAGATGGGTCAGATACAACAGTGACATATTTAAAGTTTTTTGCACTTGCTCGAAGTAATGCTATCCCACCTATGTCTATATTTTCTGTTGCTTCTTCTAAGTTTACACTTTTTTTTGATGTAACTTCTTCAAAAGGGTAAAGGTTTACAACAACTATATCGATAAACTCTAACTTCATTTTTTTTATCTCTTCTTTGTGTTTTTCTCTATCAGCAAGTATTCCAGCATGAATTTTAGGCTGTAGTGTCTTTACTCTTCCATCAAGTATTTCTGGGAAACCAGTATAGTCTTCTATCATTGTCACTTCTATTCCATTCTGTTTTAATATTGTTGCTGTCCCTCCAGTTGATATTATTTCATATCCTTTATTCTTTAAGATTTTAGCTAGGTCTACTATTCCTGTTTTGTTTGAAACACTTATTAACGCTTTTTTCAATTTGCTCTCCTTAAAATTTTTATTATAAAATTTTATTTTATATTTTACCTCTTATATAAGAAGGAAAAAGGTTTTTTAATTTATCTGAGTATTTTAACCAACCTAATGGATATTTTTTATAAGTTGCAATATAATATCCTTTTGGAATCTTTATTTCAAACTCTTGCCCTCTTAAGTACTTTATCACCTTTTCTTCATCAAGTTCTATGTTTGGATATTTGTCTATCTCTTCCTTACTTATAGACATTGCTAGTGAATAATCAGGCTCTATACGATTATTTTTTAGAACTCCTATTTTTGTTCCCATTTGAGATATTTTAACCCTTTCTCCAATCATTTCTATAGCAGTTACGTCAATATTGCTTATGTCATATATATTGTTGTTTATGTTTTTTATTTTTATACTTTTTTCTATTTGTATTCCTATGTTTTTTAGTTCATTTACTATTTTATCTAATTTTATGTCTGACTTTAAACTCATTTTTGATTTTGATATATATTTTTTTTCTGTTCTTCCTCTATCTTTTTTTATTAACTTTGCGACAAAGAATGGCTCCCCCTTTTCAAAAAAAGGAAAAATTCTTTTTGTTTTTGTTATGTTTTCATCAAAGTGTTTATCCTTATACGAAATAAAACCTGGCTTCCCATATTTTATATCCTGTAGTTCAAACGGGAAGTTTTTTATAAACCAGTCAATATTCTCTTCATTTTCTTCAATTGACATTGTACATGTTGAATATACTATTGTACCACCAGTTTTAACAAGATTAGATACAGAACTTAATATTTTTCTTTGTATACCTGCTAACATCCTTACAAGATTAGGTGTCCATATTTTTAGAGAATCCAAGTCTTTTTTAAACATACCTTCACCTGAGCATGGAGCATCTATAAGTGCTTTGTCAAAATAGTTATCAAAAAAATCAAGCCTTTCAATATCTGAGTTTATTACAATAGAGTTTTTAACACCCGCCCTGTTTATATTTTCAAGTAGTCTTCCTACCCTTGAACTTTTTATCTCATTTGCAACTATAAGCCCTTTATTGTTAATCCTACTTGCTATCTGTGTTGTTTTACTACCTGGAGATGCACATGCATCCAATATCTTTTCATCAGGTTTAGGGTCCAAAACACTTACAGGTAACATTGATGATGCCTCTTGAATATAGTATATCCCAGTATGGTATAGAGGACTTTTGCTAAAAAACTTTTTGTCTTTTAAGTAGAACGCATATTCCCAGTCAACCTTATTATCAACTCTTTCTTTAAATAAAAATCTAAATTCTTCTTCACTGATCTTTATCAGATTTGGCCTTATAGCAGTAAATATTTCTTGATTGTTAAAGTAATCAATCAGTTTTTCATAGTCTTTATCTAATAGGTTTTGCATCCTTATTAAAAAATCTTTTGGTATTTTATTTATCATATTTGAACTGTTTGTTATAAAATATTTTTTAGTCTATTAAATTTAAACATTTAGTTTATCGATTTATTAATTACCTTTATTTTTGAGGATTGAGATTGAAAAAGTTTATTTTTTTAATATTTATTTTTTCTAATGTTTATCCTGAAGTTTCTATAATTGATATTATCAATAGGGGGAAGTTGGTTTATCCTGATCTTTCAAAGAAAGTGTATGAACTTAATCTTGCTTATTTAAGAGAAAAAGAGGTAAAACTTAAGAGACTTCCTGATATAAACTTTACAGTGTATATGAATTATTTGCCAGAGATTTATAAACAAGACAAAAACAATAATGGTACTCCAGAGTTTCATTTTAACTTTGATAGATGGACACCTTTTTTAAATCCTAGTCTTACACTGGTTATTCCAATATATACTTTTGGTAAAATTTCAAAAGGAGAAGAGGCAGCATCTTATAATATAGAGGTTAAGAGAGCAGAGGTTGAAGAGACTGAAGCATTTGTTGAATATCAAAGTAAGAAAATATTTTGGGGTTATCTGCTGGTAAAGTCTATAATTGATTATGTATTATCTGACACTATAAAAAAATATGAAAAAATAGTAGAAGATAAGAAAAAAAGTTTTAAAAAGGGTAAAATAACGCGATCTTCACTTGAAAATGCTATAATAAACTACTATAACCTAAAGATTAATGAGTCTGAGGCATATAAGAACTATAAAGAGGCTAAACTCTGGATAGAGGCGATAGTTGATAGAGAAGACATAGAGACAAATCCTAAGATTATTGTCCCAGTTGAGTTTGATTTAAAGTCTTTTGCTTATTACCTTGATATAGCAAAAAATAATTATTATGGTTTTAAAAAAATACAGTATGGATACTTGGCTCGTAAAGCTTATGCTGAATATGAAAGGTCTTCTCTTCTTCCAGACTTTTTTTTGGCTGCAAACTTTAATTATATATACCATAATTTTAATGAGACTGTAAAGGATACAATACTGCCAGATAAGACCTTCGACTTTTATTTTGGTTTTGGCATTAAATGGAACTTAAGCCTTTGGAATAAGTATAACCAAAAAGAACAGGCTGAGACAAGATTCTTATCAGATCTTGAGACAATAAAAATGGGATACAAGTACAATGAGATAAGTCTTAAAAAGGCGTATGACAATCTTGTTGATAAGATTAAAAAGCTTTCTTATAAAAAAGAACAGTATCAAGCAACGAAGAGATGGGTAATACTTTCTATAAATGCTTATGAAGCTGGAACAGGAAATCCTGATGATGCACAGAATGGTCTTGTTGAACTTTTTACTAAGAAAAAAGATTATTATTATGCAATATATGAGTTTAACATTGCTGTTGCTGAGTTTGAAATGTTGCTTGGTATAAACATAGTTGACTATAAAAAAGTAAAAGGTGAGAAAGTTGAGGAAGATAGTTAAAATATTATTTTTTGTTATTTGTTTTTGTTTAATCTCATTTTCTCAAAGTGTTAAAAATAAGCCTAAAGATAAAGAGATATTGGAAAAAATTGAGGAGAGTATATATAACCTAAAATATTCTCAAGACTTTTTAAAGAAAAAAGCCTCAATGGACTTTATTTTTGATAATATAGAGAGAGCAATCCCTATCATAGAGGAATATATCGTTGAAGAAGAGCAGGACTTATTACTTGCAAACCTTGTTCAGATAGTTGATATTTCTGATAAGAGTTTTAAGACTGAAATATTGGATAAACTCATAGAAAAAAATTATTCTAAACCCTTTTTCATCTCAAGTATATTGTTATACCTTAATAAGAGGGATGAAAAGGAGAGAATAAGCAAGTTATTCTATAAGGTTTTTAATTCTGCTAACAACCTTGAACCTAAAAATGAAGTCTTAAAGTTTCTAAGAAATAATAATATTAGTACTTTTAACAAGTTCTTGATTGATTATTTATTAAATACAACTTCTTTTTTTCTTTCTCAGGAGATTATAAAGACTTTATCAAGTTTTGATATTGAAAGAGAAGATGCAAAAAAGATTTTTAAGTTTTTGAGTTCTATAGATGAAGGCGTAAGAAATGCGGCTGTCTTATTTTTTAGTAAATATCCTGATTATACAAATTTTTTTATTGAAGAGTTTGGCAAGTCTAGTGACTTTTTTTTAAAAGATTCAATAATTCAGATACTGTCTTATTATGATAATCCTACAGTTTTAAGTTTTTTTCTTGATAATATTGAAGAAAAACTTTATCAAAAGAGTATAATAAAGGCATTGATGAATATTAAGGTTGAGAGGATTGATATTTTAAAAGAGCTTATTAATTTTTACAGAGATAACGATATTACGGCCAAGTCTGTTATTATCAATATCTTGTTTTTTAAGTTTAGAAATATGGATGAAGAATTAAGAAATGTTATAATCAGTTTTGTTAAAGATGAACTTAAGAGAGCGTATATTGAAAGAGATGAACATATATTGTATTTTATTCTAAAGTCTTTTTATAACCTTGATTATGATGACAAAGATATTGAAGATATACTTATTTTGATAAAAAACAGTAATTTTAATTGGATTATTAACAAAACAGTTATAGAAATACTTGACTTAAAGAGATAAATTTGTTTAATTTTTATTCTGATTTTTTTTGACTAGGAGGTCTTAAATAATAAAAGAACTTAATATTAATAACCAGATAAAGGCAAAAAAGGTAAGATTAATAGACCCTGAAGGTAACCAATTAGGGGTTATTGATATAAAAGAAGCACTTGAAAAAGCTAAAGAGTTTAATCTTGATCTTGTTGAAATTGCACCTCAAGCTGAACCACCGGTATGTAAAATAATGGATTATGGTAAATACAGGTTTGAGCAAAAGAAAAAAGAAAAAGAGATGAAAAAGAAGCAGCATGTTATAGAAGTAAAAGAACTTACCCTTACACCTCTTATTGAAGAGCATGATTATCAAGTTAAGCTTAAAAAGGGAAGAGAGTTTTTGGAAAGGGGAGATAAGTTGAAACTTACTGTAAAGTTTAAGGGTAGAATGATTGCTTATTCCGAAAAAGGAGAGGCGGTCTTAAATAGATTTATTCAAGACCTTCAAGATGTTGGGATTGTTGAAAAACCCTCAAAACTTGAGGGCAGAAATATGATTCTTGTAATGGCACCAAAAAAGTAAGACAAGGAGTTTTAATATGTATAAAATTAAGACAAAAAGTTCTGTTAAAAAAAGATTTAAAGTGACAGGTTCAAATAAAATTAAGAGAAGTAAATCTGGAAAAAGTCACTTGTTAGGCCATAAGACTAGAAAAAGAAAGAGAAGACTTTCAAGTCCTGCATTAGTTGATAAAGGTTCTTATCACAGAATTAGAGAGTGTTTACCTTATCAATAAATTAAAAAATTAATTATTTGAAAATAACTATTTAAGGAGAAAATATGCCAAGAGCAGTAAATGGTACAATAAGAAGAAGTAGGGTAAAGAAGGTTTTAAAAAGAGCAAAAGGCTTTCATGCCAGAAGAAGTAAAATATTTAGTATCGCTAATCAGTCTGTTTATAGAAGTTGGGTAAGTCAATTTTTTGGAAGAAAACAGAGAAAGAGAGACTTAAGGAGATTGTGGAATATAAGAATAAATATTGCAGTAAGAAATGAAGGTCTAAAATATAGTACTTTTATTTATGGGTTAAAGAAATCAGGTATTGTTATAAATAGAAAAATGTTAGCAGATATGGCTATAAATGACCCTAAAGGTTTTAAAGAAGTTATAAATAAGGTAAAAGAAGTTTTAAAATAAAGGAACTTATCTGGTTATGGATATAAACTCCCTTAAAAAAATAGCTGAAGATGTTTTGTCAGATGTCTCTTCTTGTTCCTCTTATGAGGAAATTGAAAATTTTAGAATTGAGTTTTTGGGTAAAAAGGGGTTAATAAGAGAGGCACTTAATAAAATATCTGAGTTTTCTATTGAAGAAAAAAAGACTTTAGGTAAAGAAATAAATGAACTTAAAGAAAAGATTGAGGCTTTCTTAAAGTCTAAAAAGGATGAGTTGGATAAAAGAGTAAGGGATGAGAGATTAAATAAAGAAAAGATAGATGTTTCTGCCCCAGGTAAATATTATAAACCTTTAAGACCCCATCCTTTAAGTCTTGTCATAAATGACATGATACGTATTTTTACAAAATTAGGATTTAGTGTTGAAGAGGGGCCAGAAATAGAAGATGAATACTACAATTTTGATGCTTTAAATATTCCTGACTTTCACCCGGCAAGGGATGATCAAGATTCTTTTTATATCAAAGATAAAAAACTTTTAAGGACTCAGACTTCAGGTGTACAGATAAGGGTGATGGAGAAAAAGAAACCACCAATTGCTATAATATCACCTGGTAGGTGTTACAGAAAGGATGATGTTGATACAACACACTCTCCTATTTTTCATCAGATTGAAGGTCTTGTTGTTGATACCCAGGTATCATTCTCTGACTTAAAGGGGGTATTAACACTTTTTGCAAAAGAGATGTTTGGAGAAGGCACTAAAGTAAGGTTTAGACCCGACTTTTTCCCATTTACTGAGCCTTCAGCAGAAGTCGCATTTACCTGTATCTCTTGTGGTGGTAAGGGTTGCCCTATGTGTAAAGGTACAGGCTGGATAGAGGTTGCGGGTTGTGGTATGGTAGACCCTGAAGTTTTTAAAAATGTTGGTATAGACTACAACAAGTATAAAGGTTATGCTTTTGGTATGGGGATTGAGCGTATTGCAATGATAAAGTATAGAATACCTGATATTAGACTTTTTTATGAAAATGACATAAGGTTCTTAGATCAGTTTTATTCTTTTTGAATAATAAACAGTTTTTTCTTTGTATAATATGAATTTTAAAATTTTGTTTTAAAATTTTTAAAATACAATTCAATCAGTCTTTAGGAAACTCAAAGTATTAATTTAGGAAATAAGAGTTTTATAAAAGCTTGTTAAAAAATCTTAGGTGATTGTCTAAATTAGGAAACATTTAAGTAAGATAAATTACGGTATTAAATTACTTAAGTGTTTAAAAGAAGAATTAGAATAGCTAAGATAATCTAGTATCTTTTTATTAAGAAATTATTTATAATCTAAGACAAAAAATCAGTTTTAACTAAAATTGATTATATTAAATAACAGCCTGACACCTATTTTTTAATGAGTGACTAATTAATTTTTATTATTTACTATTAAAACTGATTTATAATGGAATTTATGTGTTTTTAGAAAAATTGTTTTTTAAAAATACTGATATTTTTTATAAATTTTAATTTATTAAAAATAAATAAAATAAAAGAGGTGGTAGATTAAATGGCAATGGTTGAAGTTAGAGATAATGAAAACTTAGAAGAAGCTCTTAGAAGATTTAGAAAGATTATTGAAAGAGAAGGTATAAGCAGGGAACTTAAGAAGAGAAGCTTTTATGAAAAACCTTCTATGTTGAAAAAGAAAAAGAAAGAAGCAAAAGAAAGAAAACTTATGAAAAAGATAAGAAAATTAAAAGCAAAAGGTCTATTACCTTAATAATTGTCTTTGAATTAAGTATAAATATATTTTTTTATTTTTTATAAACTTGTTAAACTTGTTTTTTATTTTCTGAGGTATCGATGATTGATAAGAAATTTATTCGAAACTTTTCCATTATAGCTCATATAGATCATGGAAAGTCTACTCTTGCTGACAGGCTTATTGAAATCACAGGTGCTGTTGAAGAGAGAAAAAAGAAAGAGCAGATGTTAGACACTATGGATATTGAAAGGGAGCGTGGTATTACTATTAAAGCTCAGACAATAAAATTAGAGTATAACTATAATGGTAATGTTTATGAACTAAATCTTATTGATACTCCAGGGCATGTTGACTTTTCTTATGAAGTTTCAAGAGCACTTATGGCTTGTGAGGGAGTATTGCTCCTTGTTGATGCAAGTCAGGGTATAGAGGCTCAGACTTTGGCACACTTTTATTCAGCACTTGAACATAATCTTGAAATAGTGCCAGTTATAAACAAGATTGATCTACCTAATGCTGATATAGAGAGGACACTTAATCAGATAGAAAAAGAACTTGCTCTTAGTAGGCATGATGCTGTTATGGTTTCAGCAAAGAAGGGTATAGGCATACCAGATCTTATGAAGGCTATAATTGAAAAAATACCAGAACCTAAGGGAGATATAAATTCTCCTTTAAAGGCTTTGGTCTATGATGCTTATTATGATGACTATAGAGGAGTTGTTGTACTTATAAGAGTCTTTGATGGTTTTATAAAAAAAGGAATGAAAGTAAGATTTATGCAGACAGGATTTGAGCATGATGTTGAAGAGGTTGGGTTTTTAAGACTTGGTAATGTCCCAACTGAAGAACTCTCAAGTGGTGAGGTTGGTTATCTTATTGCAAACATTAAGGCACTTGAGAATGTAAAAATAGGTGATACTATAACCTCTGTGGAAAACCCAGCAGATGCACCTATACCTGGTTTTAGAGATGTAAAGTCTTTTGTTTTTGCAAGTATTTATCCTTCTGATTCCACAGAATACGCTAAACTGAAAGATGCACTTCAAAAATTAAAAATAAATGATGCTGCATTAACATTTGAACCTGAAACATCTGTTGCTTTAGGTGCAGGTTTTAGGTGTGGATTTTTAGGTCTTTTACACTTTGAGATAATACAAGAAAGGATTAACAGAGAGTTTGACCTTAATGTTATTGTAACTACTCCAACAGTTGAATACAGGGTTGTACTCAAAAATGGTGAGGAAATACTTGTTGAAAGCCCTATAAAGTTCCCTGATCCATCAACAATTGACAAGATTTTTGAACCTTTATCTAAAGTTACAATATTTTCGCCAAAGGATTATATAGGTAATGTAATAACGCTATGTCAAGAAAAAAGGGGAATTCAAGAGCATATGCACTATGTTGATGATAAGATGGTTGAACTTGTTTATACAATACCTTTAGCAGAGGTAATATATGACTTTCATGATAGAATAAAGTCTATATCGAAAGGATATGCTACTTTTGACTATGAATTAACAGGTTTTCAAGAGGCTGATATAGTTAAGGTTGATATTTATATAAATAAGAATAAGGTCGATGCTTTTTCATTCTTAACTCATTCATCAAGTGCTTACCAAAAGTCTAAAACTATTGTTGAAAAACTAAAAGAAATGATACCAAAACACTTGTTTAAAATACCTATCCAGGCTTCAATTGGGAGTAAAGTTATTGCAAGAGAAGACATAAGTGCATTGAGAAAAGATGTTACTGCCAAGTGTTATGGGGGGGATATAACAAGAAAGAGAAAATTGCTTGAAAAACAAAAAGAAGGTAAGAAAAGAATGCAGATGATAGGTAAAGTTGAAATACCTCAAGAGGCATTCTTGTCTGTTTTCAAGGCAGATTTTAATAATTAGATAAGGCTTTAAAAATAAGAAAATCTGATTTTTGAAAAAGACTTTATAGGTTGTTGAAAATTTTGAAAAAAATTTTTTAATCATTGTAATTAAATATATTTTTATCTTAAAAACCAATCTCCTCTAATTTAAAATATACTTTTATACTCAAAAAATTAAA
>Ga0308397_1001370_pt1 | contig 13995 bp, 11 predicted proteins | sample Hotspr20SampleT8_FD_202356 | JGI IMG/M metagenome (GOLD analysis project Ga0308397, IMG submission 202356) | Hot spring phototrophic mat microbial communities from Mushroom Spring, Yellowstone National Park, Wyoming, United States - 20051001_T8 ...
CCACTCGTTACTATCACCTTACACAAAGGCAGAACGGCGCAAGAAAAACGCGTGATTGCTGATGCGATTCACGACGCGCTTGTCCGCTCTGGCGTGCCCGAACAAGACCGATTTCAACGCTTTCTTGAACTCAATACAGAGGATTTTATTTACGACCCGACTTACCCGAACCTCGCTGACGCACGAAGCGAGAAGTTCATCATCATTGAAATTTTGCTTTCGGTTGGTCGGAGCGTGAAGGTCAAAAAAGAACTCTTAAAGCACTTGATTTCTAACCTCGAGGAGCGTGCCTCAATTTCCGCTCGTGATGTTATGGTTGTTTTCAAAGAAACGCAGTGGGAAAATTGGGCGTTTGCTCACGGTGAACAACTTCACATTTGAAAGGAACTTTGATATGAATACCATTTTAGTCGTTGATGATGAACCTTTCGTTTCGGAATTCATTGTGGAAGCCCTTGCAGACGAAAAGTATCAGATTGAAACAGCATTTGACGGTGCGAGTGCGTTGGAAATTGCTCGTAAGTCCTTTCCCGACATTGTCTTGCTCGATTATCACTTGCCCGACATGAACGGCATAGGCGTTCTTAAAAAAATGCGCGAGATTGATGAAGGCGTGCAGGTCTTGATGGTTACAGGGCTGAATGATGTCAAGACGGCTTTTGAAGCCATACGCAATGGTGCCGCCGATTACATTCTCAAACCCTTTGAAGTTGATGCCTTGAAACTTGCCGTATCAAAAGTGGCTGAAAAAATTTCGCTTCGGAATCAAATCCGAATTTTAAGCAAAGAGACGTTGCGCCGATACACCGAATCGGAGTTTATCCTCTGCCCTTCTCCGAAGATGACGAAGGTCTATGAACTTGCCGCACAAGTTGCACAGACCAACGACACAACCGTTCTGATTTTGGGTGAAAGTGGTGCGGGCAAAGAGCACATTGCGAAGTTTATTCATCACAGTTCGGCGCGCAAGTCAAAGCCGTTTGTCGAAATCAACTGCGCCGCGATTCCTGAAAACTTGCTTGAAGCCGAACTTTTTGGCTACGAGCCGGGCGCATTTACCGACGCACGAAGCAAGAAAATCGGGCTGTTTGAATACGCCGACGGCGGCACGCTCTTTCTTGATGAAATCGGCGATATGCCGCTTGCCACACAAGCCAAAGTCTTGAAACTGATTGAAACCAAAACTTTTCGGCGTGTGGGCGGATTGCGTGATATGAAAAGCGATGTGCGCATCGTCGCCGCAACCAATAAAGACCTCGCGCTGGCGATTGAAGAAGGCAAGTTCCGCGAAGATTTATACTACCGCTTGCAAGTCGTTCCGATTGAACTGCCGCCGCTTCGTGAGCGTCCCGAAGATATTTTGCAACTGGCAGATTTCTTTCTCAAAAATTTTTGCCAATCGATGCGCAAGCGATTGGAGTTTTCCGAAGAGGCACTCTCGACAATGCTTGCTTATTCTTGGAAGGGCAATGTCAGAGAACTTAAAAATGTGATTGAGCGCGCTGTCATTATCACGCCAAACGGAGAGAAAATTCAGCCGCAACACTTGTCGCTTGGCGTTTCAAAAAAACCTGCACCTGCTTCGCCATCGTCCGCCGCTACGGCTCAACCCGCCGTTACGCCACCGTCAGAGCCGTTGCCTGTGTCTCAACCCGGCTTTTGTTTGAGCGAATATCTGAATAATCTTGAACGCCAATACATTTTGGACGCGCTTCAAAAAACCGATGGCAATCAACTTCGAGCCGCAAAACTTTTAGGCATTGAACGCCACGTGCTTCGCTACCAAATGAAAAAATTAGGCATTGCTGTTAAAGGCGATAAACAAGTTGAGAGTTAAGAGTTAAGAGTTGAGAGTGAATCGTGTGAGTCGACTTTTAACTCTTAATTATCAACTATTCACTATCAATTCTACCCAACTATTGCCTTTTTTCTTTTCTGAAATCGTTGTTTATTAGCACGCTTTTTTCAAACTGAACTTGACCTTACACTTGTGAAACGATTTTCACTTTTAGCGACGATTCTGCTTTTTTCGCCGACACTTGCACTTGCGCAACCCGAAGCATACAGTCACCCTGAACTGAACTGGAAAACGATTGAGACCGAGCATTTTACGGTCAGTTTTCATGAAGGCGCGGAACGCTCGGCACGGCTTGCCGCAAAAATCGCCGAAGAGGCTTACCCTGCGATTACATCGCTCTACAAGCACGACCCGGGCAAAGTCAATATCGTGATTAAAGACACCGACGATTACTCCAACGGCGGCGCGTTTTTTACCGAAAACAAAATTGAGATTTGGGCTCCTTCGCTTGAATTTCCGTTTCGCGGTCAGCATCAGTGGCTTCGTGATGTGATTACGCATGAATACACCCACATTGTAACACTCACGGCGGCAATGAAGGTTGGCACTTTTATGCCTGCCGCGTTTATTCAAGCCTTTGGCTACGAACCCACACGGCGCAACGATATTCTCTACGGCTTTCCGAATCGACTGGTCTCGTATCCGATTGCCGGCTTCAATGTTCCCTTTTGGCTTGCGGAAGGCGTGGCGCAATATCAACGCCCCGAACTGCGTTACGACACTTGGGATAGCCATCGCGATATGATTCTGCGCAGTGATGTTTTGGCAGGAAAACTTGCTTCACTCTCGGAAATCTCAAATCCCGTGATTCGTTCAGGCTTCGGCGGCGAACAGTGGTATAACTACGGCTTTGCTTTCACTCGATACCTCGCCACAAAATACGGTGACTCTTCACTTGAACGCTTGATGAAAAACTTTGCCTCGATTTCAAACTACAATGTCGATGCCGCCCTCGAAGACACCTACCACAAACCCGCTGAACAACTTTACGCCGAATGGAAACAGTATCTTATTGCCGATTACAAAGCCCGCACTCAAGCCATTGTTGAACAATCCGGCAAAATCATTGAACCCGAAGGCATGAATTTTTCGCCAATCTTTTCGCCCGATGGGAAAAAGATTTATTACATCTCCAATGGCGGCGCAACGATTGGCGGCTACGGAATTTTTGTAAAGGAATTAGGAAAAGATAGTTCGTTCAAAACGGCAAGTCGCCCAACGGTCAAAGATATTTTTGTGCATCAACGCGCTTCTGAATACGGTCAGTGCAAGGTGTGTGGCTATCACTTCTCGGAAAGTCAATCGCTTGTGCGCGGAGTCTCTTCGCGCCTCTCCATCACCAGCGACGGCAAGCACCTTCTCTACTCCAAATACACAGGCACAAGTTGGAAAGTGCAAAAGTATAACGACCTTTTTTTCTACGACATTGAGAAAGACGAAGAAACGCGCCTCACGTATCAAAAGCGATTGGAAACGCCTGCGCTCTCGCCCGACAATCGCACCATTGTTGCCGTTACGCAAAAAGACGGCACAGAAAATCTTGTCGAACTTACCTTCACTGCCGATACTGCCAAACAACACTTGCGCGTTCTGACCTCATTCAAAAACGGCGAGAAAGTCTTGACACCGATTTACTCTGCTGATGGCTCAAAAATTTTCTTCGCACTCGGCATTCGCAATCAACGCCGATTGATGCAATACGACCGAACTTCGGGCGAACTTTCACCGCTCACCGAAGCCATTGATGAAAAAAATCCTTATCTCACCATTGATGAGCGCGACCTTTCGCTCACGCCTGACGGCAAGCACTTGCTCTTTGCTTCAAATCCCACAGGCATTTTCAATCTCTATCGGCTTGACCTTGAAACAAAGAAAGTCGAGCAACTTACGAATGTGCTAACAGGTGCGTTTATGCCATCAATGGATAAATCGGGAAAAATTGCTTACGCACATTTCACGCACACGGGCTACAAACTTGCCTTGTTGGATTCTGCCTCGCCGATTCAAAATCCGAATGCGGTCTATCGCAAAGAGCCAACGCCCATTGCCTTTGAAGGCACACGCACCGATGCGCCACAACTTGCCTCGCTCAACTCACGCCTTGATGCACTTCCTCGCACTTCATCACAAAACGATTCGCTTTACAAACACTTGATTGAATATGATGACACGGTTGTTCCAACCTACGAGACACGCGAATACACAAAACTTTTCTCGCCTCTCAATGTGATTCCGTTGATTCGCTTTGATGCTTACACGAAACCACAAGGCGGATTTTGGAAAGATGCATGGCGTGCGGCGAAGTTTGGCGCGGCGTTTAACTCATCGGAAGTCTTGGGGCAATTCAACTTGTTCGGCGTGTTTGCACTTGCGCCCGGAAGTAATTTTCCTGACGGCGCACAAAACCCTGTCACAAAACTGCTTGAAATGGAGCGCGACGCATATCTATCGTTTGAATACAGCGACCAAACCCTTTTGCCTGCTTCTATGCTTCCGAAATTCACGCTCGATATTTTTCACATCACGCGCAATGTGCCTGCCGCAGGTCAATTCGGCGGCTACCAAACCGATTTCAGCCCAACCGACAGCACCACTTACAATGTCTCGTTTGCCGCCACACAACTTGACCTCTCGCTTCGTTTCCGTATTCCGATTAACAATCTCTTCTTTCAAGCCAGCTCGTTTCGCACAACCTTTTCGCTTGGGATTTACAGTTCTAAAATCAACTCATTTTTTTGGGAGCCACTTGGACGAACGCTTCCTGCAAGTAGCGACAATTACTTCATTGGGCGAAGTGCCTCGCTTTTTTGGAAGTTAGATTTACGCGCTCGCTCGTTCAATCAAAACATCAACCCTGTTGGATTTCTTTCGCGCGTGCGATTGGATTACGAAAACAGCAAACTGCAAACGGGCAACGAGTTTGTTGAATCCAATAACACATTCCGTCCAGTGTATGACACGTTTGAGTTTATTCGCCTCACCGCCGATTTGAATTACTACTTTCCGCTTCCGACATGGAGTCCGAAATTTCAGCACACGCTTTCGCTTCGCACCTTTGGCGCGTTCAACTTCGGCAGAGAAACTGATTTCTTCTTTCACAATTTTATTTCAGGCTTAATCGGCATGCGCGGCTATGAGTTCTTCGCCATTGGCGGCGACCGTGCGGCATTTGCACATCTTGAATATCGCGTTCCGATTTTCACGAATCTTGATGTGCAGTTTTTCCATCTTTATTTCAATCATCTTTACTTCTCAACCTATTTTGATATTGGCGCGGCGTGGGGCAGGCAGATTCCTTCGCTGAATAATTGGCGCAAAGATGTTGGCGTTGAACTTCGGCTTGCTTCAAATTCGTTTTATGCGTTTCCTACGAGTATTTTCATTAGTGCAACTTACGGATTGGATAGATTCAATCAGCCTTTGCGACGCGGCTTTGAACAACAAGGCGGACAAAATTTTGTAACCTACGGACGCGAGTGGCTCTTTCACTTCGGTATGCTCTTCGACTTTGATTTTCTCGCCGATGAAACCGTGCGCGGCGCACGACTTTTGCTTCGCTAATGTTTAGACTTACTACATCAAGAAATGCGTGATTTAAGCAACATTGACCGCAAAGCCTTACCCCTGACCTCTCCCTGTTTCGGCGTTGCCGAAACGTCCCTCTCCTTTCGCAAGGAGAGTGACGTCGCGCAGCGACAGGGTGAGGTTACACTCCCCGATCCTTGTGCTTTTTTGAACTATTTTCAGTGTAGTAAGTCTTTTAATTCACCAAGTATGAAAGTCTCTTTTCTCGCATTGATTGTCGCGCTTTCGCTCGGCAAATCCTTCGCCGAAGAACCAAAGAAAACCGATTTACCGAGACGCGAGCGGCTCATTTCGCTCATCTCCAACAATTCAACTGACAAGCATGAACGCTTGGCGATGCCAGTGCTTTCGCTGAACCGTCCGCTCGTGATTGATGGCGAATATGTGGCTTACAATGATGCAGGCGTGGTTTCAGCGGCAATGCCCTTGAAGCCGTTGCGCTCTCCGTTGATTGCGGTTGCATTTTCAGCCGTTGTGCCGGGCGCAGGGGAGTTTTATGCCGAAAGTTATTGGCGTTCCGCGCTTTTCTTTGTCGCCGAAGTTGCCCTGTGGGCGACAGCGATTCACTATCAAAACAAAGGGCGACAAGGCGAGCGCGATTTTGTTGCCTTTGCTGATGGACTTGCACCAAACGGACAAGGCTTCGCTAACGACGGCAGAGCAAGATGGGACGCAGTTCGCTTCGCAGAACGCTTGTCAGAGATTTACACAACGGAACGCTTCCTCAATTCAGGGCTCGTGCCAAACGCCAATCAAATCCGACAAATGGCCGCCGAACTTGGCACGCCGCAACGCTTGAACGAAATTCGCAATCGTGATTACCGTTTTCTCAATGCGTTTGAGCGTATTGCCGTTTCCGCCGCTAACAATGCTACGCTTTCGCACACGCTTCCGCCCTACGGCGACCAGCAGTATTACGAACTCATCGGCAAATACAGCGAGTATGCGATTGGGTGGTATGATTATGATGTGTCGCGAATGGACAATCGATTTGAGGTTCACTCGGCAGTTTATTTGCAGTATGCCTCCATGCGCGGTATGGCAAATCAAAATCTGAAAACGGCTTCGAACTTTTTTTCGCTTGTGGTGCTGAACCACGCGCTTTCCGCTTTTAATGCGCTCATCGCCGTCAATCAATACAACGACCGTATTCGCACCTCTCTTCAATTTCAGCAAGATGCGATGACACAAACCCTTTACCCATCTGCCTCTGTGGCGATTTCGTTTTGATGAATCTCAAAGAAGAGATTGTTGTTGTAAATCACTTCTTCACGTTCCATTGGCGCAAGGTTTCCATGAAGCGATAGTTTGTCAGGTCGTAGGAGATAGGTGTAATGGAAATATAGCCGTGCCGTACGGCATATTCATCGGCTTCTAAACTGTGGTCGTAGAGTGTCATAACACCGCGAAGCCAGTAGTAAGGCTGTCCGTAGGTATCGCTTCGCTCGACCATTTCTTCTTCCCATTTTGATTTTCCTTGTGCGGTAATCATCACGCCTTTGATGTCTTTTTCAGGCAGGTTTGGGATGTTGACCGTGAGCAAGGTTTCAGCGGGTAAGCCGTGTTTGAGAACTTGCACAGCCAGTTTGCGCGCAAATTTTGCGGCGTAGGTGAAATCGGCATTTTCGTAAGTGGTGAGCGAAAAGGCGATAGATGGCACGCCGAAAAATGAGGCTTCAATCGCCGCACCAATCGTGCCTGAATAAAGAATGTTAATTGCTGTATTGCTTCCGTAGTTGATGCCACTGACCATAAGGTCGGGCTTTTGGTGCTTCAAAATTTGTGTCATTGCGGTTTTCACGCAATCGACAGGCGTTCCATTAACGGCGTATCCGAAAAACTTTTTATGCTTGTGCCACTTATTGATGCGGAGCGGTTTGCCAAGCGTCATGGCGTGTCCCATTCCGCTTTGATGTGTAAGCGGTGCAACAACGATTACTTCGCCAATTTTTTTCATGGCTTTTACCAAAGCGTCTAATCCTTCGGCGTCAATGCCATCATCATTACAAACTAAAATTTTCGGTCGTTTTTTTTCGGGAGTGTTTTCTTGGGAAGATGATTTTGCTTTGCGTTTCACAAGAATTGTTTTATGGAGATGTTAATGCATTGATTTACCTTTGCACCAACAAGATACACAAAAATTTTTCATCAATGCCGAACCGTCTTCCTGATTCCGACCTCAATAATCCTGATTACATCATCGTTTTGGATTCACCGATTCAAGGTAGGGGCATTTTCACCACAAAGCCTTGTGAAGCAGGCGAAGTGCTGATGATTATCGCAGGCGAAACGATAAACGCCGATGAATGTTTACGCCGTGAAGAGCAAGAAAACAACGTCTACATCTTTTACCATGATGATGACACCTACATTGACACGGCAATGACCGAGAAAATCCGATACATCAATCACAGTTGCGAGCCAAATGCCGAAGTGAAAGACCGAGACCATGAGTCGCTGTATTTGGTTGCCTTGCGCACCATTCAGGCAGGCGAAGAAATCACGATTGATTACGATTACGAAGAGATTTACGACCTGTGCTTTACACAAAATCCTACTTGTAAAAAAGACCAATGCAAGGTGCGGCGACGACTCAATGTGCAAAGCCTTTCTGAAAAATGATTAACTTCAAAATCCATTTTTCTATATCCAACGTTTTCTAACTATGGAAAAAGTTAAAGTCGGCGTTATCGGTTTAGGAAACATCGCGCAAGTCATTCACCTTCCGATTCTTTCCAAACTTGAAAACGCGCAACTTGTTGCACTCTGCGATATGGAGTTCCAACGTGCAAAACTTTTGGGCGAGCGGTATAAAGTCAAACACTTGTTCAAAGACTATCATGACCTTTTAGCGATGAACGAACTTGATGCCGTGATTATCGCCACGCCGACCAACACACACAAAGAGATTGCGATTGCCTCTGTCAAAGCCAAAAAGCATTGCCTTGTTGAAAAGCCACTTGCCCGCACTGCCAAAGAAGCCAAAGAAATTTTAGATGTGCTCAATAAATCGGACGTGAAGATGATGGTCGGAATGAACCAACGCTTCCGCCCTGATGCGATGGTGCTCAAAAGTTTTATTGAGAATGGCGAAATTGGCGATGTATTTTTTGTGAAATGCGGTTGGCTGAAAAAAAACCCTGTCGATAGGCAATGGAAGTCGCAGAAATCAGTTTCAGGTGGCGGCGTGTTTTTGGATCTGGGCATCATGGTGCTTGACCTTGCTTTGTGGATTCTCAATTTCCCCGAAGCACACAGCGTTTCTGCTGTCAACTTCGAGCGTAACCCGAACGATGAACATTCGGCTGATGTTGAAGACTTCTCTTCCGTGCTGATTCGCCTTAAAAGCGGTCAAGCCATTACGATTGATACAGGCTGGAACTTCGAGGTTGACCACGATTTGCTTTTCTGCAATGTGTATGGCAAAGAAGGATTTGCGCGAGTCTATCCGCTCAAATTTCATAAAAAAATCAACGACCAACTCATCAATGTAACCCCTGAAAGAATCGGCTCGCTTGAGGACATCTACAAACGCTCTTACTACAACGAACTTCGCCACTTTATTGATGCGGTTTCAGGGCTTTATCCGCTTTCCTCAACTGCGAAAGATGCATATGAGCGAATGAATATCGTCGATGCAATTTACAAGTCTGCCAAACAGGGCAAAGAAGTTTTAGTTAAGCGCGATGCTAAAAAGTAAGTTATCTCAATGCACTGTGCTGATTATTGCACTCATTTTTCCAACTTTTTGACTTTTTCGTGTGAAACTCGACGAGATTAGCCACCCAATTGAATCTGAATTAGCCCGATTTCGTGAGGAATTTAAGCATGCGATGACCTCAGAAGTCGGTTTGATTGATAAAGTTGCAAACTATATTCTCCGACAAAAAGGTAAGCAAGTGCGCCCGATATTGGTTCTGCTTTCTGCCAACATTGCAGGGGGCATCAACGATAGCACCTACCGCGCCGCCACATTAGTTGAACTTCTGCACACTGCAACGCTTATTCACGATGATGTGGTCGATACCGCCGATATGCGCCGTGGCTTGCCTGCTATCAACGCACTTTGGAAAAACAAAGTCGCCGTTCTCATGGGCGACTACTTGCTTTCGCGCGGCTTGCTCTTAGCTCTCAAACACAATGACCATCACTTCTTGGAAATTGTCTCCGACGCTGTTAAGCGCATGAGCGAAGGCGAACTGTTACAAATTGAAAAAACACGTAGCCTTGATATTGATGAAGCCACTTACTTCAAAATTATTTCCGACAAAACCGCCTCGCTCATTTCAACCTCATGTGAAATCGGTGCCGCCTCTGCCTCGAGCAATCCCGAAGTCTTAGAAAAATTGCGCGACTGCGGCGAAGCCATTGGCATTGCCTTTCAAATTCAAGACGATATTCTCGATTATCTTGGCAAAAGTTCAAAGACAGGTAAGCCTGTTGGCGGCGACATCAAAGAAAAGAAAATTACGCTCCCTTTGATTTATGCACTTGAACACACTGACGAACAACAGCGCAAGAAAATTATTGCTCTTCTCAAAAGCGATAAAAAGCGCATGCTTTTCAGTGAAGAGATTATTCGCTTCACCATTGAACACGGCGGCATTGAATACGCCGAAGACACGGCTAAAAAGTTCGTTCAAAAAGCCTTAAATGCACTTTCTTCATTCCCCGCCTCGCCAAGCAAAACTGCGCTTGAACTCTTCATCAATTTCGCTGTTGCCCGCCAAATCTGACCTTCTGAAACGAATTACAAGGTTCTGCGTTCATAGCATTGCAGTGAATTTTCCCACTTCAAAATGCCTTTTGTAATTCGCAAAATTTTCACGAAATAGGCATAGTTTGTGTGTAGTCTTTCAGAACAAAATGAAGTAGTAATTACAATGGGAGACGAATCTAGAAATCTCATTCTCGTTATTGAAAGTTACTTTTTTTATGCGGTCGTATTGCTGATGCCGCTGTTTGCGACAGTTGCTTTGTTTAATCGGTTGCGGATTTCGCATGTTCGCCTTAGCCTTTGGCATGGTGCGCTTTTTGGCTACCCACTTCTCCCAAGCATTTACACCTTTGTTCAACTTGTCTGCATTGTGATTGGATTTATCATCGGCGATGGCGAATCGGTGATGAAGTTTTCCTTGTATTTAATTGCAAGTCTTTTTTGGTTTGTTGGTGCTGCCGCATCAGAACAGCGACTAATTACCGAAGAAGGAATTGTTCAAAACATTCACAGAGGCAAGAAGTCTTTGCTTCGTTGGGACGATATCACCGACTACTTTGTCAAGCCTAAACGCTTTTACACAGAATACCACTTTTTCTACGGCAAGCCATCGAGCAGTAAAGCCTCGCTTCCGAAAAGCAAGACGAATGCTTGGAATGTTGTCATTCTTTGCGTTCAGCACAGACAAAAGCAAGCCTTCGAAGCGATTCTTCGCGAGAAATTAGAGCCTCGCTTTGATGTCGACCCTGTTAAAATTTACCGCCGAGAATTTAAGCCGTAGTTGTTATGAAGTATCCGCCTGCCTACTACGCCGATTACCTCCACCTTGACCAAATTCTTACTGCGCAATTTCCCCGCAGTGCCGAATTTGGTCAGCCTGCACACGACGAACTGCTCTTCATTACTGTTCATCAAGTTTTTGAACTTTGGTTCAAGCAGATTCTGCATGAACTTGACTCTGTGCGCGAGATGTTTTTAGGAAACTACATTGACGAAAAAAACATCGGCATTGCTGTCTCTCGCCTATACCGCATCAGCACGATTCAAACCGTGATGATTGAACAGTTCCGCATTTTGGAGACGATGACACCGCTTGATTTTTTGGAGTTTCGTGACTTTCTTTCGCCTGCTTCGGGTTTTCAAAGTGTGCAGTTTCGTTTGATTGAAAACAAACTTGGCTTGAAGCGCAACTTGCGACTTGATTTTAACAACACTCCTTACGAGAAACGTCTATCCGATGCACACCAACATCTTGCGCTCGAAGCCGAACATGCGCCTTCACTTTTTGACCTTGTTGAAAAGTGGCTGGAACGCACGCCGTTTTTGCACTTTGGGAATTTTGATTTTTGGGAGAGTTACAAGAATGCTGTTGATACGATGCTCACACAAGACCGCCAAACGATTGAACAAAATCCGACGCTCACTAACGAAGAGAAAGCACAAGAACTTGCGCAACTTTCACGCACGATTGAAAATTTTGACGCCTTGTTCAGCGAAGAAAAGCACAACGACCTTGTTCGCTTGGGCGCGCGCCGACTTTCATACACCGCTTTCAAAGCCGCTTTGCTCATTATGCTCTATCGCGACCAGCCCATTCTTCATTTGCCGTTTCGCTTGCTCACTGCGCTTATTGACATTGACGAACTCTTTGCGACTTGGCGATACCGCCACGCGCTTATGGTTCAGCGCATGATTGGCACGAAAATCGGAACGGGTGGCTCATCAGGACACGCCTATCTCAAACACACGGTCGACGCACATCGCATTTTCTTGGATTTCTTCAATCTTTCCACTTTTCTCATTCCGCGTTCTTCATTGCCTGCCTTGCCGCCCGAAGTCGAACGTGAATTAGGATTTTTCTTCGGCGCACACTAAAAGATGAACAAACTTGCACCGACTTCCAGTCCGAATACATTGCCACTTGCGCGACGATTGGTTCGCTGATTTTTCCGCTGGTCTATGCGATAGAAGGCTTCGAAGTTCAGCGAGGCTTGCTTACCGAACATAATTGCCATTCCGCCTGAAAATCGAAGTGCCGTGCCTGTGGTGCGCACGTCTCGACTTGGCTCAAACTCTTGCTCCGAACTGCTTTGATAGGCATAACCTGCTGAAATGAAAGGGAAAATCGGACTCTGTCGCGCACCCAAAAAATAGGTGATGTTTGGTCCTGCGCTCCAAGTGGTTCGAGAGAAGAGCGTTACAATGTTGTTTTTGTCGTTCTGTGTAATGGTTGCGTAGACAAGGTCAACGCCGATTGCAAGGCGTTCAATGAAAAAATAGGCGATGCTGGGGCGAATCGCAAATTCAGTAATACGGTCAGATTCAATGCGGGCAGTGAGCTTGGGCTGATACAGGTCGCCGCCGTAGTTGGCGTAGTTGAGCGACATTGCTAAACGAATGCTTCCTTCATCAAACGCATAGCGTTGTGCGTTGAGTTCGGCGGCAAAAAAGAACATAGTGAGTAGGAGTAGAAATAGGCGCATGATGCTCATGTGTTTATGCATTGTGATAGACTTTCAAAACCGTGTCGCGTAATGCGCCACCTGCGTCAGAGCAAAGGAACATAATGCTTTCCGCAATCACTTCGGGCTTCACCCAATCATCAAAATTCGCAGTCGGCATTGAGGCGCGATTGACAGGCGTATCAATCACGCTTGGTACAACAACCGAAGACACCACGCCCACCGCATTCCCTTCGGCGTTGAAAAGTTCCGAGAGTCGAAATAACAGCGATTTTGAAAGTCCATATTCCACTGCGTAAGTGCCGTTCTTCAAATCCAATCCTGCTCTTGCACCAATGAAAATCAATCGTCCACCTTTTTGTATTTTCATCACTTCAAAAGATGGCTTTGCAATCGCCAACGCTGAATAAAAGTTGAGTCGCAACATCTTCTCAACCGAGACTTGCGAGATTTCCTTGATTGTTCCTAATGCAAACCCACCTACAAGCATCACAACAGCATCGATGCGACCGTATTTTTCCGCACATTGCTTTACAAACACTTCGGATTTCTTCTCATCTGTAACATCAAGTTCGTAGAGGTCTAAATCAGGACTCTGATTTCGGAACTGTTCATCAACTTGCACATTTGGTTCAAGTGTAACAGCGACGCGATAGCCTGATTCTAAAAACTTCTTCACGACGGCACGCCCCAGATTTCCTGCGCCACCTGTTATGATTGCATTTTTTTTCGACATTAGCTTGATTTGAGTTAACTGTTCAGAACGCGCTCACAACACCGTTGATGTTTCGTGTTCTTTTTTGAGTGCTGTGTTCTTTTGTGGAAACACAATGCGGAAGGTTGTGCCTGTGTGGCGTTTGACTTCCATTTTGCCGTTTAATTTTTTTGTGAGACTGCCTACAACAACCAATCCCATCGCATCGGGCGGCTTTGTTTCCACTCTGAACGGAATTCCCACGCCGCTGTCGCTGACCGTCATACTTATGCTTTCATCTTTCTCTTTGAAGAACGAAACAATCAGTTTGCCTCCACGACTGCTGAACGCATGTTGCAAGGCATTTGTAATCAGTTCGCCTAAAATTAGCCCAACAAGAATCGCCTCGCTGAACTCAATCCAAACCATTTCTCCTTGATACTCCATCACAACGTTATTTTGCATCAAGGCAGATTTTTGAAAGATATCGAAAATGCTTGCCACATATTGCGCCGTGCTGACTTTCAGTTGAGATGCCGAAACAGTCACACATTCTGATGCGGCAACAATCAGGCGCATACGCCGATTATGATCTTGCAAGAGTTGTTCAAATTTTTCCTTTGGCAGTTGCTTGGCTTTTGCACGAAAAATTACTTGAAGCGTATGAAGTGCGTCTTTG
>Ga0308397_1001373_pt1 | contig 13981 bp, 3 predicted proteins | sample Hotspr20SampleT8_FD_202356 | JGI IMG/M metagenome (GOLD analysis project Ga0308397, IMG submission 202356) | Hot spring phototrophic mat microbial communities from Mushroom Spring, Yellowstone National Park, Wyoming, United States - 20051001_T8 ...
GGGCAAGACATTAGTGTTACTGCATGCTTTAGCGCGAACAGGGAATGAAACGGCACTATCCGGCCATACAATTTTCCTAACTTATACAAACACTCTCGTAAAATACAGTACTTACCTATCCCACATCCTAAGCAAGCACCAGAATCAACCTCAAATAGTTACAGCAGACTCATTCCTTCTGAAAATGATGGGCCTCAGCTATCCGGGAATAAAAGTGGATTTTTCCCTGCCTCGAAAAATCATCAAAGATTTTAATACCACAGGGTTTCTGAGCGATGAGGAACTTTCTATTGAAATCGACGATTTTTTATGGGGTAATAGAGTCAATTACAAAGAATATATAGAATTGAGTATTCCCAGAAAGGGGATGAAACAACCCCTTTCAAGAGCCCAGAGGCAGACAGTATGGAAAATTAAAGAATCCATTGAGAAGTTCTGTATTTCCCATAAAACCGTGAGCCGTAATCATGGGATAAACCTTTTACTAGATATGCAGGATGTAGGGAAAGGCTTAGAACCTAACACTCCCGATAGAATTTTTATTGACGAGGCGCAGGATCTGCCTTTGGCATTCCTACAGTTGTTGAAACGACTTTCTCGGAACGGAATCATTCTTGCCCTAGATCAAGAACAAAGTATCTATACTATTGGCGCTCCCTACCAACGTATGGGATTAGAAATTACTGGGCATGTCCGAACCCTCACAACTAACTATCGGAACACTACTCAAATTAAGATGTTTGCGGAAGCCTTTAGGAACCAGGGTGTTACCAAGCCTTATACCACCGCCAGTTCCCGGGAGGGACCCTTTCCTGAAATTGTACAGGGGGAAAACATAGAAGCACTCCTCTCCGCTTTAATCGATTACATAAGACTAATGGCAGAGCGTGTTGGTTATGACTTAGAGAATATCGTAATTCTTTGTCCCACCAACCAATGGATCGAAAAGGTTCATAATCATTTATGTAACGAAAAGGTTCCTTCCATCAATGTTCGTGAAGAGGGTTTTGATTTTGAACAGCCAGGCGCTTTGAGACTCTGTACCCTCCATTCCAGTAAAGGGATAGAGTTTCCGGTAGTGCTTCTGTTTCTGCCTTCTCTTCCTCCCGTTGAATCGTATGATCCCAAGCAAGTGTATTCCCTGCAAAAAAATTTGCTCTATGTGGCTTGCACCCGAGCAATGGACTTTTTAGCTATTTTTCTCAAAGAACATCCAGAGGAGCCAATATTACAAGAACTTCGTGATGCAAGAGGTAAGCTATGAACATTTTTCAAATCCGGAAACAATTGATCCAGGATTACCAGGAATATGTACAAAGTTTTCTCCTTATCAAGGATAAAAGGATTAAAGAACATGTAGAAGACTACCTAAAGAAAGGGGAGCTTTGGCCGGAGCCTTTTCTTCAGATGAACCCTTCTTTTGAGCACGGGAAAACCATTGATGAACTGGTGGATGAAGGCCTTCTCCATCCCGATTGCAGGAAAATTTTTCGGATTGGTAAAGAGTCCCAGGAGGGCAGAACTCTACGCCTTCACAAACATCAGGAAGAGGCTATTCGGGTTTCTAAGAATGGGAAAGGATACGTTCTTACCACGGGGACCGGTTCGGGTAAAAGTTTAGCATACATTATTCCTATCGTAGATCATATCCTTCGCAAAGGATCAGGTAAAGGAATCCAAGCCATCGTTGTGTATCCTATGAATGCTCTGGCGAATAGTCAAATGAACGAGCTGGAAAAATTTCTATCTAAAGGTTCCTTTAAAGCGCCAATTAAATATAGCCGGTATACAGGGCAAGAAAACCAACAGGAACGGGAGGCTTTAAAACAAACCCCTCCGGATATTCTTCTCACAAACTATGTGATGCTAGAACTAATTTTGACCCGTTGGTGGGATCGACCCTTGATCGAAAAGTCACCGAACTTAGCCTTTTTGGTCCTGGATGAGTTACATACCTATAGGGGAAGACAGGGGGCCGATGTAGCCCTTCTGGTAAGACGGGTCAAAGAGACTTTTAACGCTCCTGCCATTACCTGTGTAGGAACTTCTGCGACCTTAGCGGGGGCAGAAACAATAGCAAAGATGAAAGAAGAAACCGCTCGGGTTGCTTCCCTTTTATTTGGGCAGGAGATCCCCGTAGAAAACGTAATCGGGGAAACGTTAAGACGTTCCACCGATGAACTTAATTTTTCGTATCTTGCAGAAAAAGAAAAGTTAAAGAATGAGATTCTACAGTATCGGGAACCGACCGACCTTGACTCCTACTATAAACACATCCTTTCTTCCTGGATAGAAACTGTTTTTGGTACGGAACGGGAGCCTGAAAGTGGGTTATTGAAACGAAGGAAACCTAGACCCCTTACGGGTCAGAACGGAGCGGCCATGGAACTGGCAGAACTGACAGGGCTACCCGAGTCAACCTGCCTCGATGTATTGGAAAGACACCTTTTAACTGCTTATCGATTTTCGGATCGGGAGAAAAACAATCAACCCCCCTTTGCCTTTAGGTTACATCAATTTTTTAGCCGGGGTGACCATGTGTATGCCACCCTTGAGCCCCCTGACATCCGGTATATCACAGTCAAAGGTCAACAGTTTGTCCCCGGGGATCGTTCTCGGTCACTTTTCCCATTGGTATTTTGTCGTGAATGTGGCACAGAGTTCTATCTGGTAAAAAAAACCACACGGAATGGTAAAAAGTTATTCGAACCGCGGATGATGTCTGAGTTCAATCTGGAAGAAGGAGAGGAACCTGGTTTTCTCTGCATTGGTCTTGAAAAGGATTGGAACTCTAATGAAGAGACTCTTCTATCGTATTTACCCGATGATATGCTAACCAGCACCAATGAGGGTGAATTAAAGATAAAAAAAACGGCCATTAAATATTTACCCCAAAAGATGCTGATTCAATCAAATGGTGAGATTCTCTCAGAACCTAACTCAAACTCCCATTCATGGGAAATGTACTTTTTCCCTTCACCTTTCAGGTTTTGTCCATACTGTGGTGTGTCCTATACCATCCATTCGAAATTGGATTATGGAAAACTAGCTACTTTAGGCACGGAGGGTAGAAGCTCCGTCATTACATTATTAAGCATTTCTATGGTCCGGGAGCTTAGAAATACTCCCAACTTACCAAAGGAAGCAAAGAAACTACTTAGTTTCACGGACAACCGCCAGGACGCCTCGTTGCAGGCTGGTCATTTTAACGATTTCGTACAGGTCGGCTATCTACGGTCTGCCTTGTACAAGGCGGTTTCCATGGCGGGGCCGGGAGGGTTGGCGTACGATCAGTTGGTTCAGAAAGTCTTCGATGCCTTGGATCTACCTTTTAAAACTTACGCAAAGGATCCTGAATTACAGAATCCCTATAGGAGGGAACAGGTGCAAAGAGCCTTAAGGGAGGTGATCGGCTACAGAATCTATCGGGATCTGGAACGGGGATGGAGGCTCCTGTTGCCAAACTTAGAACAGGTGGGTTTACTGAAAATCGAGTATCAGGGGCTGGAAGAGATCTCCCAACAGGATGACATATGGAAAGATTTGCACCCAGCCCTCTCTAAGGCTTCCCCCGAAACAAGGGGAAAAGTATGTAAAGTTCTCTTGGACGTTCTTCGAAAGTCTCTTGCCATCAGTACAGAGTACTTGAATCCAAATTTTCAGGATTCAATTCGAACACACTGTCGTGAACACTTAAAAAGTGAAGAAGAAAATCCCTGGACCATCGGTGAGGGCGAGAAACTGTATACCGCTTCCATTGCCTGGCCCTTTTCTAACTCTTTCAGGAATAATGAACTGTTGTCGGGAGGGGTTTTCCTTTCAGGGAAATCGGGATTTGGGCAATACCTACGACGGCCCTACACCTTTCCTCATTTGAAAAGTCCCCTAACAGCGGAGGATGCGCAACGAATCATTCTCGAATTGATGGACCTCCTACAGAAGCAAGGATTCCTTGAATCAGAAAAACGAAATCAGGGGAACTTGATCCTTCAAGGATATCGATTAAAATCCTCAGCCCTTATTTGGAAAGCGGGGGATGGGGAAAAGGGTGGAGAAGATCCTATCCGGATTCCGAAGTTGCCCAAAGAGGGGCTACGGGCAAACCCCTTTTTTGTACGATTCTACCGAGAAGTGGGATTTTCCCTGCGGGATATGGAAGCTCGGGAGCATACCGCTCAAATCCCATCGGAAGAACGGGAACGAAGGGAGAAACGATTTGGATCCGGAGAGCTTCCTGTACTATACGCATCGGCCACATTAGAACTCGGGGTGGACATCAAGGAATTGAATGCCGTGAACCTTCGTAACGTTCCTCCGACCCCCGCCAACTATGCTCAACGTTGTGGACGTGCAGGACGGAACGGTCAACCTGCCCTGGTATTCACCTACTGTTCTACCTACCGTAGTCATGATCAGTATTTCTTCCGTCGTCCTCTGCAGATGGTAGCTGGAGCCGTCACACCCCCCAGAATAGACCTTACCAATGAGGACTTACTAGCCTCTCATATTCACGCCATCTGGTTATCCGAATCGAAAGTGAATCTGGGAAGCAACCTCGACGAGGTGGTCGATACCTCCAACATAGAAACCCTACCTATACAGGATTCTATTTGTGTGCAACTTTCAAATCCTTCTTTGACCCAAAGAGCTGAAAAAAGAGTAGAAGAGGTACTTAAAGATATTTTACACCTGTTGAAGGAAACACTATGGTATCGGGATGGGTGGATCCATGAAGTGCTGGAACGTTCCTACCAAGAATTTGACAAAGCTACCCAACGGTGGCGTACTCTGTACAGAGCTGCGAAACATCAGATCGAGATACATCACAGGGTGATCAATGATCATGCTCGACCCAAGCAGGAAAGAGAAAGATCTAAGCGGTTACGTGCGGAAGCGGAAGCCCAACTGGAATTACTCACATCCACGGGGGGTAGGGTAGACTCCGATTTCTACACCTATAGATACTACGCAAGCGAAGGATTCCTTCCGGGGTATAATTTCCCTCGCCTTCCCCTTTCCGCCTACATCCCTGGTAAACGCAGCCTAGGGATCAGCACCTCTGATCAATTCGTTTCAAGGGGTAGGTTCCTGGCCATTGAAGAGTTCGGGCCGCGAGCTATCTTCTACCACGATGGTTCCCGATATCGAATAGAGCGAGTACTTATCCCCACAAATGATACTGTGAGGGAAGAACTGTTATTACCTTTACGGCATGCGAAAATCTGTGACTCCTGTGGCTACTTACACCTCCCCTCTGAGGGTATACAGTATGATAGATGTGAACTCTGTGGTTCTTTTTTAAGCAGGGAATATAAAAACCTCTTTAGGATGGAAAACGTGGCAACCACGCGAATCGATCGGATCAATGCAGACGAGGAGGAGCGTTCGCGGCTGGGCTATGAAATAACTACCTCTATCCGGTTCTCTTCCCAAGGGACTGCCATTCGAAGGAAACAAGTATCCTTGACGCAACAGGGACACAGTCTCGCTATGCTAAGTTACGGCCCTTCAGCGGTACTCTGGCGGATCAACAGGGGCTGGAGGAAACTAACATCCAATTCTCCCCCTGGATTTTTGTTGGATGTGGAACGAGGTTATTGGGCTCGTAATACGGAGGATGACCAGGATAGGGATACAGATCCACCCCTGGGCAGGCGGCAGGAACGAGTGATTCCCTATGTGGAGGATCGTAAAAACTGCCTGATCTTTAAACCAGAATTCCCTGAAGATCTTGCAGAAACACAGAAAACTTCCTGGATGGCAACTCTGGAAGCAGCTCTTCGAACCGCTATCCGTGAAGTGTATGAACTGGAGGACGCGGAATTAGCATCGGAACCCCTACCGAATCGACAGGAAAGAGAGTACATCCTTATTTACGAAGCTTCGGAGGGTGGAGCCGGTGTGCTCCGCCAATTAATGGAACATTCCGATGCGATACATCGGATAGCCCAGAAAGCTCTAGAAATCTGCCATTATACCTCTTCTCAGTTGCAGGTTTCATGCGAGGCGGCCTGTTATGATTGCCTGTTAAATTATTCCAACCAGCCTGATCATCGGTTACTGGATCGATCCCTTATTAGACCCTACTTAGAATACCTTAGCCGGTGCGAAATGGTTCAAAACGAAAAGATCTATATCCCGGAAGCACAGGTAGAGAAACTCCTTTCCCAGAGTGGTTCTGAACTTGAGGCGAAATGGGTACGGTTCCTTGGGAATCGAAACTTGCGCCTACCCGATAAAGCTCAGCACTTCATCAAAGAATGCAACACTCGGCCGGACTTCCTCTATACCGATCCTCCCGTGGCGATCTATGTGGACGGCCCGGTGCATCAGTACCCGGATCGGGCAAAACGAGATCAGCAACAATCGGAGTGTTTGGAAGCCCTTGGGTTTACCGTTATTCGCTTCCCCCAGGAAGAAGATTGGGAACGAATCGTTCAAGAGTATCCTGCCTTGTTTGGGAGAATCGACCTATGAGTTTTCAGCCAGGAACTATTGTAAAAGCTCGGGGACGGGAATGGGTTGTGTTGCCTTCAGATGGGAATGACGATGCGGTACTGTTGCTAAAACCTTTAGGGGGTAATGAGTGGGAAACCACAGGCATCCTCCCCCAACTGGAGCCTGTGGAGCCAGCCTCCTTTTCTCTACCCAATCCTGAAGAGGCGGGGGATTGGATTTCCGGAAGGTTACTCTTTGAAGCGGCAAAACTTTCTACCCGGAATGCGGCGGGGGCCATTCGATGTTGGTCTAAAATCGATGTCGAACCTCGCCCCTATCAATTGGTCCCTTTGCTGATGGCATTGAAATTGGATCCCGTTCGAATACTGATTGCAGACGATGTGGGGATTGGGAAGACCATCGAAGCTCTGTTAATAGCCCGGGAACTTTGGGATCAGGGGCAAATTTCACGGATCACGGTATTGGCTCCTCCCTCCCTGGTAGATCAGTGGATTCAGGAGATGTCGCAGAAGTTTCGTCTGGAGGATCCCATACCGGTCCTTTCAGGTACCGCTAGCCGCTTAGAGCGTAACCTGCCCGTAGGGAAAAGCATTTTCGACCTACATCCCATTACGGTGGTATCCCTCGATTTTATTAAAGCGGAGTACCGCAGGCAAGAGTTCGTTCGTACCTGCCCAGAGTTTGTCATTGTGGATGAAGCCCATTCCTGCACCGCAGGACCCGGTATACGGCACCTGCGATTCGCCCTTATAGAAAAGTTGGCAGAAGATCCGGAAAGGCACATGGTGTTCGTTACCGCTACTCCCCACACCGGGAGGGAAGAAACCTTCCATGCCCTGCTGGGCTTACTGAATCCGAACATTAAAAGAGCTATTGAAGAAGAAAAAGATATCAAGGATCTGCTGGTAAAACACTTTATCCAGCGCCGCAGGGCTGATATCAAGCAATACCTGAAAGTAGAAACCGCGTTTCCCAAACGGGAAGAAAAAGAAGTCTCCTATAGTTTTTCTTCTAAGTATAGAGAACTATTTGATAAAATCCTGCAGTATATTGATCAGTCGATGAGGGAGGTGCATCAAGATAGTCGTGAGCATCGCATACGCTGGTGGTCAGCTTTGGCATTGTTCCGGGCCTTCAGTTCTAGCCCCAAGGCCGCTGCAGCCACCCTCCGCACTCGAGCCTTTGCGCTGGATTCGCTCAATCAGGATGATGCCGATGAGATAGGAAAGCGATTCGTTCTGGATGTGGACACAACGGAAACGACTGATGCAGGGGACACCGTTCCAGGCTCTGACATTTACCCAGAAGAAAAGGATCCCCGTAGAAAAAAGTTGTGGGAACTTGCCACCCTAGCAGACAGTATCAAGCCTGACGAGGATTACAAACTTGCCTGCTTACTTACTGAGGTAGAGGAACTGTTAAAACAAAACTTTTCTCCCATTGTATTTTGCCGATTCATAGAGACTGCCAAATATGTGGCAGAGCAAATCAGTTTGAAACTGCAACAATCCCGATGGGGGAAAAAAGTGCAAGTCCTATGCGTGGATGGGACCCTGGATCCGGAGGATCGTAGGTCCCGAATTGATGAATTGGCCAAGGCAGCAATAGAGGGCAAAGTTCCCCTGTTGGTGGCAACAGATTGTTTATCCGAAGGTATCAATCTACAGAATCTATTCAACGCTGTGGTGCACTATGATTTATCTTGGAACCCCACACGGCATGAACAAAGGGAAGGGCGGGTCGACCGATTCGGTCAACCTCACCCCTTGGTAAAAACCCTTACCATCTATGGATCGGATAATCCTATCGACGGTATTGTCCTGGACGTGCTTATTCAAAAGCATAAGCGAATTCGTACCGATACGGGGGTGGTGATTCCCGTACCCATGGACTCTTCCGATGTGCTTTCAGCTCTTCTGGAAGCGTTGAACTTCAAAGAGATGGTATCTTCGAAAAAGGCAGCAAAGAAAAAAGAGGGGCCCGTGCAGTACCTTTTGGATTATGGCCCTGAAATACAGTTAAGAATCAAGACCTTTCATGCAGATTGGCAACGGGCCGCGGAACGGGAAAAGGAAATCCGTACCCGCTTCGCGCAAAAGACCTTGAATCCCGATGAAGTCTACCGAGAATGGAAGGAACTTCTCCAACGGACAGGTACCAAAGAGGATCTCGATTGGTTCCTGAAACACGCTTCTTTACGACTACAGGGGGATTCCCAGGATCTAAAATCCGTGAACCCACTCTCTCTAACCCGAACACACCCTCTTGTATCTGAGCTCTCCAGTCACGTGCTAGAAACAGCCCTGGATCCTCAGGACAATACACACCGGGTGGGCTCGAGAATAGGGGCCTATCGTTCTAGTTTGATAACCTTTCGAACCCTCATTTTATTGGTGCGGTTTCGGTACGAGTTTCGATTCAGTAAGGCTCGGCGTACGTTCCTGGATCTAGGGGAAGAGACGGTTCCCCTGGCTTTCCAGTACACAACCTCCGGATCTCAGTGGCTGGATGAAGAAACCGCTCTGCGTCTATTTCAAACCGAACCCACTCAGAATATGGGGATTGATTTGGCGAAAGTGGAATTAAAAAGAGAACTGAATCGGTTGTCGAACCTGTTACCCTATATAGAATCGGTAGGAAAACAGCGAGCGCTGAAACTGGAAGAATCCTTTAAACGGCTTCGGGAGGCTGCGCGCATAAAGGGCAGTACTACCCAAGTTTCCCCCCAGGGTTCCCCCGATATTTTGGGTCTGTACCTGTACCTCCCCCAGCCCAAGATCTCCTAAGACAAGAACCATGTAGAGGAGGCCTGCATGAAAAATCTACCCCTAGATGAGCTCACTTCCCTCCGAATCGAAGGAGGGGTACTTCCTCCCAGTTTCATTTCAAAAATACAACAGAAAACCGCCCCTTACACAGATTCCCGTTCCTACGGTCTGGCAGGGGGATATACGCTAAACGATGCCATTACCAGAGCATGGAACCGATTGAAGGCTTCCTGGAAGGTCTTTACGCGGGAACAGGAACGCATAAAAGGCAATCCCTCCGCGGGATTTACCCGTGAGAAAATTCTTCTGCCCCTATTAGAAGAGTTAGGGTATGGTAGACTGCCTTACCGCGGGAGTATTGAGGTGAATCATACCCGATACCCCATTTCCCATATGTACGGGACTATTCCGTTTCATCTGGTAGGAGCAGACACGGATCTAGATAAAAGAACCGAAGGAATCGCAGGAGCTGCCCGTAAAAGCCCCCATGGATTGGTCATGGAGTACCTGAACCAGGTAGAAACCGCCAGTTGGGGCTTTCTATCCAACGGGAAACTACTAAGGCTTTTACGAAAAAGCCACAACATCACCCGGCAAAGTTACCTGGAGTTCAACCTGGAATATATCCTGGAAGAGGAAGGGTATGCGGGGTTTGCCCTTCTGTACATGATCTGCCACGTAAGCCGCTTCGAAAAGCAAGACGGCCAGATGATCATTGAAGCGTGGAGAATGGCAGGCTCCGAAGAAGGGGAACGGGCCATGGAGGACCTCCGGACCGGGGTGGAAGATGCCATTAAAGTATTGGGAAGGGGCTTACTCTCCCATCCGAAAAACCAAAACCTTCGGCAAGCCCTGAAAAAGGGAAGATCCCAGGGGGGGATGGACAATGAGGAGTTCTACCATCTCTTACTCATTCTCGTGTACCGGCTGGTATTCCTCTTTGTAGCGGAGGACAGGGATGCCTTGTTGGATCCAGAGGCGCCCTACCTATCCAAGCAGCGGTACCTTCAGTACTACTCTACCCGAAGGTTGCGAAAACTTGCCCAGCAATTCCGAGGAGGTCCCCATACAGACCTCTGGCGGGGATTGTGTATGGTAATGGGTTTTTTAGGTGAAAAGGGATGTAAGGATCTTGCCTTACATCCTCTGGGGAGCTTTCTTTGGGAACCCGATACCCTGTCTACCCTGACCTCTTGCGAGTTGAGCAATTATTTTCTTCTAGAAGCAATCCGTAAACTTGCATTTACCCAGCGGGCAAATGCTCTGTGGCCTACGGATTTTGTCCACCTGGGAAGCGAAGAACTGGGCTCGGTGTACGAGGCCTTACTCGAATTACACCCCCAGATCGATTTAAACGCTAAAACTTTCGATTTTGCCCAGGCGGCGGGAAGCGCCCGTAAAACCACCGGAAGCTACTACACCCCCTCGGAACTAGTGGAACGTATCCTGGATGACAATCTGGAGCCGGTGCTACAGAAGGCAATGGAATCCCCCCATCCAGAAGAATCCCTCCTGCAGGTAAAAGTCTGTGATCCCGCCATGGGGTCAGGACATTTTCTGACTGCGGCGGCTTCCCGCATCGCTCGCCGATTGGCCCAGGTACGTACCGGGGAAGAGGATCCTTCCCCCACCCCTATCCGGGAAGCACTACAGGATGTGGTGAAGCACTGCATCTATGGAGTGGATTTGAATCCGTTAGCGGTAGAACTCTGTAAAATCAGCCTCTGGATGACCGCCTTGCAGCCAGGACGTCCCCTGGCCTTTCTAGACCACCACCTGAAGTGCGGGAATAGCCTCCTGGGTACCACCCGGGCTCTGATGAAAGAAGGAATCCCTCAAGGAGCCTTTGAAGTGCTAACAGGAGATGACCCTTCCTTTGTTCGATCCGCCCGGAGGCAGAATGAAGAGTACCAGAATGACATTCTGGATTTAATTTCCCAGGAGGAGGTGTTTCCCGATTATGGTAGAATCGCCGAAGAAGTGGCAAAGCTGGAAACTCTGGATGAAACCACCCTGGAAGGTGTGCGGCTTCTGGCTACCCGGTACCGGGAACTGGTGGAAGCTCCCGAGTATCTTACAGAACTATCTGCGGCCCATGGGTGGTGCGCCGCGTTTTTTCAGGAAAAAAATTCTTCTGCCTCCAACACCCTCATCACCAACCGACAGTTCTATACCTGGTTAAAGGATTGTACGAAAGTGGAAAAGCCCCTACGAGTCCTGGCAGAAAAATTGGCAGCCCAGTACCGTTTCTTCCACTGGGAATTGGCGTTCCCCGAAGTGTTTCGCCCTACCTACGGGGAGGAGGGAGGCTTCCATGTAATCCTGGGGAACCCGCCGTGGGAACGGATCAAACTGCAGGAACAGGAATGGTTTGCCAGTAGGGATCCCCGCATCGCCCATGCTCCCAACGCTGCGGCAAGAAACGCCATGATCCAGGATCTGAAAACTCAAGATCCTACCCTTTTTCGAGAATACCTGAACGCCCTCCGAGAATCGGAAGGAATAAGTTCATTCCTGCGAAAGAGCGGCAGGTATCCCCTCTGCGGCAAAGGGGATATAAACCTATATTCAGTGTTTGTGGAACTGGGCCGCTCCCTCCTACGGTCTTCCGGCAGGTTAGGGATGGTGGTTCCTTCGGGAATCGCCACGGATGACACTACAAAGGAATTTTTTGAAGATATTATCAACAAAAAAGAACTTAGTTGTATGTATCACTTTGAAAATAGGACAAAACTATTTCCCGCAGTTCATTCTAGAATATCTTTCTGCCTTTTTAATATCTGTAGATCAAATCAGTCAGGTAATATGACGTCGGAAATATATTCCATTAAATTTAGGTTTTTTGCCCATAACACACTGGATCTTAGTGATCCTGAGCGAATCATCGAGCTTACCCCCCAGGACCTACAGTTGATCAACCCTAACACCCGAACCTGTCCCATCTTTCGTACCCGTAAGGATGCCGAGATTACCCGAAAGGTGTACCGGTCCATTCCTGTACTGCTTCGAGAGGGGGATCCGGGTGGGAATCCCTGGGGTGTTTCTTTTTTAAGACTATTTGATATGGCCAACGATTCCCCATTGTTCCACACCCGCGATAGGCTAGAAGGTATGGGGTACCGATTGGTAGGAAATATCTTCTATCCCCCAGAGTATCCCACTCCCCCGCATCCGTACCTGCCTTACGTAAGGCTCGACAGGAAAGAACATGAGGCATACGGAGATCCTGGCCCCCTCTTTTCTTCCAACCCCCAGGCAAAATCTTCCGGATCCCGGAAGAACAGGCGGCCGGATCAAAGTCTCAAACCCTCCTCAAAAGAGTCGAGCAAAGGAGGGGGGCGGTTCTTGCCCCTCTATGAAGCAAAGATGGTGCACCAGTACGCCCACCGCTGGGCAACGTACAGGGGGAAGAAAGCCGATGATCCCGCCCTGGAAGACCTGCAGAATCCTGACTTTGAACCTTTACCGATGTACTGGGTAGCGGAGGAAGAGGTGGAGAAACGCCTATCCGGGCGCTGGGACCGAGGGTGGCTCCTGGGCTGGAGGGATATAACGAATGTTACCAACGAGCGCACCGTGATTTCCTCGGTGATTCCCCGGGTAGGGGCGGGGGATACATTTTTAGTACTTTTTACGGAAAAAAAAGAGTACGCGTTTTGCCTCAATGCTAACCTTAACTCGATGGCCTTTGACTTCATCAGCCGGCAAAAAGTGGGAGGTACACATTTAAAGTATCATGTTTTTAAGCAATTGCCTGTCTTACCCCCAGCACAGTACGTATCCCCTTGCCCCTGGACCCCTGGAAAGATTACGTTGGAAGCCTGGATCCGGCCCCGGGTGCTTGAGCTGGTCTACACATCCCACGCTCTACTTCCCTTTGCCCTGGATACAGTACACCCCCCTGGACCGAATCAACTAAAGCAGGTCCGGGAATACTGGGAGATCCATTTTCCCGGAAGGTTTCCCCCTGAAGCACCCTATCCGGCCCCCTTTCCCTATGATCCGGAACGGCGGTTCACCCTCCGCTGTGAACTGGATGCGGCGTATTTCCACCTGTATGGAATAGACAGGCAGGAAGCGGAGTATATCCTGGAAACCTTCCCCATCGTGAAAAACCACGACCTCAATAACTATGGAAGGTACCGTACAAAAGAAACGATCCTGGAATACTATGATCAGTATGGAAGATCCCATTAGCACTTCCTGCCCGTACCAAGCGGGAGAATTCCTAGCTCTGAAGGGAAATCCCAGTATCCGGGGACGGTACACCGGTTATTCCCGGATCTCCGGAAGCCACCGGATGCTACAGCTGGAGCTCGGCCCCAATCAAACACAATTTTTCCGGGAATCCCAGCTGGAACCTGTTGAGAGGGGAGGGGACATTCCAACCCTCCTTCGAAGTGGTAAGTTCGCGCCTCCCGACGAGTTTCGACGGATTCTTTTCCGTAGCCGGTTATCCGGGACCCTTACAAACGTGCTCTATTCTATCGAAGCCTCCAACACCGAGTTCATGCCGCACCAGTTCCTGCCTGTGCTTAAGTTCCTGGAATCCCCCGTAGGGAGGCTTCTGATTGCCGATGAGGTAGGGTTAGGAAAAACGATAGAGGCCCTCTACATCTGGCAGGAACTACAAGCCCGGCAGGATGCCCGTCGGCTTCTGGTTGTATGTCCCTCCACCTTGCGGGAAAAGTGGAAAGGAGACATGCTTACACGGTTTGGCATCACCGATGCGGAAATCCTCGATGCGAAGAAAC
>Ga0308397_1001376_pt1 | contig 13967 bp, 10 predicted proteins | sample Hotspr20SampleT8_FD_202356 | JGI IMG/M metagenome (GOLD analysis project Ga0308397, IMG submission 202356) | Hot spring phototrophic mat microbial communities from Mushroom Spring, Yellowstone National Park, Wyoming, United States - 20051001_T8 ...
GTACAAACTACTCCATTGTATGCCAATGCAGATTGATTTCGAATTTCGATCTTTTTTATTGGTAAAGTTGGATCTTCTTTTATTTTTGGTTTTTTGTCGAATGATTGAAATTTTCTTTTAAAAATAGTAGAGAGTTCGCGTGCAAAACCAAAATATCCCCATAAGTCTGGTCGGTGAGTAATAGATTTATTGTCGATATCTAATACAATATCTTTGTATGGAAATAGTTCTTCTATGGGTTTACCAGGTTTAAGGATGGATTTTTTAATCTTCGATAAGTCTTTTTCTTTTTTGTTTGCAAAATAAAAGATTTCATCAGGTAGTTCTTCGACAAGAAGTATACCTCTATTGTCTCCTAAGATTGGATCAAGACCTAGTTCTTTTGCAGAACAAATCATACCATAAGAATCTACTCCTCGAATGTTTCGCTTTTCTATGGTTAAGGTTTCGTCGTTAATTTTAAGCTTTGAACCTATTTTCGCAAGTACAACAAAACTTCCTTCTTTTACGTTTTCTGCTCCACATAATACTTGTAAGACATTCTTTCCATCGTCGACTTTACAAATAGTTAATTTATCGCTATTGGGATGTTTTGTACATTCTAATACTTTCGCGATAACTAAATTTTTATCAAAACTAAAAACTTCGTAAATGGATTCGATTTCGCAAGTCGACATTGTAACTCTATTTGCCAATTCTTTTATATCAATATCTTTTAAGTCGACATATTGATTTAACCATTTTAAAGATAATTTCATAAATCACCTCGATTAAAATTGTTCTAAAAAGCGAATGTTGCCCGAAAGAAAATGACGTATATCTTCGATGGAATGCCGCATCATCACCAATCGACTTAGCCCCATTCCAAAAGCAAATCCTGTCCATATTTGTGGATCAATTCCACCAGCTTTTAATACATTTGGATGGATCAAACCACAGGGTAAAAGTTCTACCCATCCCGAATATTTACAAACCTGACATCCTTTACCAAAACAAATTAAACATTGAATATCTAACTCAAAACCAGGTTCAACAAATGGAAAATATCCTGGACGCAAACGAACAGTGACATCTTTTTCGAAAAACGTCGATAAAAATGTCTTCATGATGTAAATCAAGTTGGCAGTAGAAACATTTTTGTCTACCATCATACCTTCTAACTGATAAAACGTATTTTCGTGAGAAGCATCGGTTTCTTCGTATCGAAAGACTCTACCAGGTACAATAATCTTAAAAGGTGGTTTTAAAACTTCCATTGCGCGAACTTGAACAGAAGAAGTATGGGTTCTTAACAAAAATCCTTCTTCTGTCCAAAAGGTATCTTGCATATCTCTTGCTGGATGATCATCTGTAAAATTCAACTTACCAAAATTGTATTCATCTAATTCCACTTCTGGACCTTCCATGATCTGAAAGCCCATGTTGATAAAAATGTCTTCTACTTCGTATTGAATCTGCGATAAAGGATGGATTCTTCCCACACGATTTTTTATGGGTCTAAGAATATCGAAAAATTCTTTTTGTAAACTTTCTTGGATTTCTTTTTTTTCTAGTTCGACTTGCTTTTCTTTGAATAAAACAGTTAGTTGATCTTTTAGCTGGTTTGCAATAATACCAATTTCTTTTTTTTCTTCTGGACTAAGGTCTTTTAATTGTTTTAAGATTTCTGTAATTCTTCCTTTTTTTCCCAAAATGTCTTGGTATAATTCTTTTAAATGTTCTACGTCAATAATCGATGATATTTTTTCTTGAATTTCTTTTTCTAAGTTTATCAGTAATTCTTTAATAGATTGATAATCTTGCATTTTAAGTTCAGAGTTTTTTTAATTTTTTTTGTGTCTATTAGAATTTAAGAAATTTAAATAAATGAATTGATCATTTTTTTTATTGTCTTATAGTTTAGAAAAAAATTTATGGATATATTATTATTTCTGGTGGTGATTTATGGCAGTACCCAAAAGGAAAATATCCAAACAAAAGAAAAGACAAAGAAGATCTCATCATGCATTAGGTAAACCAAGTTTAGTGGTATGCAAAAATTGTGGTGCACTAATTAAACCCCATCGTGTTTGTCCAGAATGTGGATTTTACAAAAACCGCATTGTATTACCCCCCAAAAAAATGGTCACCCAAATATAATTTAGGGTGATCATTTTGATAATTTTTTTTCTCATTATTTTTTTTGATTAAAAATTGACACTTTATCAACTTTATTTTACTTGAAATCATAATGAGTATTATTCTATCAAAAAAAATATTTTTTTTATTTTTTATTGTTAGCTTTTCGCAATTATTTGCAGATATAGTTTACTTAAAAAACGGAAAAAAAATCGAAGGAAAAATCGTAAATCAAAGTAGAACACAAATACAGATCGATGTTAATGGAAAATTAGAACTAATCGATAAGCAAAACATAAGTAAAATTGAATTTGAGAATTTAAAAGAACGTAAAAAACAAGAAGAATTAAAACGTCAGCAAGAAGAACGTAAAAAACAAGAAGAATTAAAAAGAAAACAAGAAATAAAACCACCTAACACAGAATTTGTTTATTTAAAAACAGTAGTATTACCTGGTTGGGGCGAATATTCTATAAACAATTATTATCGATCTGCCATTTGGGGTGGATTATTCTGGATTTCTTTAGGTGCAACTATTTCCGAGATAAATAAACTTAAAACCTTTCAAAAAGAATATAACAATTTAAATAATTTATATCAAGTATCTCCACCAGATTACGAATTCTATTTTATTAGTCAGATCAATAACAAAAAGTCTTTAGCAAAATCTTCTTATAACAAAGCAAATGGATTAACAACATTAACTATACTTGTCTATTTTTTGCAATTCCCTTTTTTGTATTACGATTTAAGAGAGATAAGCTATGCTGATCTTTCCAAACCTACATTAGCATCACAAATAGAAAATGTACACGAAATCAACCTTTTAAATTTAGAAAAAAACCTTCGATTTGGTTATAACAATTTCTACCCAGAACATCTGATATTTATCTACGAAAGTCGATTTTGAATTTAAGGATTTTTTTTTATAAAAATCATTTTTTTTGTTTGATTTATTGTTTAGTTTGTTTTATTAGTTTAATTATTTCTTAAAATGAGCAAGATAAAAAAAATCTAAAATATATGGGGCAACATAAAACTAATTAAAGAGAATGGGGGGAATAAAATTCTTACTAAAATAAAAGAGGAATATATGAAAAAAGTCAAAAAATTGATTATGATTATTATAGGGCTAATAGGTTTTTTTTCTTGTATTAAATTTCAAGAGCATCCATTAGATCCTACAACACCACAGGGTTTTTTATTTAAACTTTTAAGAGAGCAAAAGATCAAAGAATATTTGATTGGTATGGATAAAAAAAGTGTATTTGTGATCGATTTAGAAACAAAAGAAGTTTACTTTAAACAGATCATTGATATAAACAATTCTAACGACGATTTGGTGCAAGCAACGCAGTCAAAAGATAATCCATCGATACTCTATTTTCTAAAATACGATCCTGATCCACCCTTAACAAGTGTTCTAAAATACGATATTATCCACGATTTTTATGAATCTTCTCCGGAAACATTTAACACAGGTAGTAGTTATGATAAAGGTTTTTATTACGACAATGGATATTTATATTTTATATCAACTAATGATATTAGCAATTGTAATAATACTATTTGTTTACACAAAATTGATGTTAACACATTTAATCGAACTACTAGCAGCAATGCAGTTAATTTTAATGATATTTCAAATCTATCAGTAGGCAAAGATTATGTATTCTTGTTAAATTATTATACAAATTTTTCTCACTATTTTGAAAAAAATAATTTAAATAATTATGACAATATTAACCTTAATATTTCTTTTTTAGATTTAAAATCTGTCTATACATTTACAAATGGAAACAATCAAAACTTCGTGGTATATGTAGGTAAGGACTCTTATTATCCAAGTTTAAAATTAGATTTAGAACTCAATACTCCTTATACAAACCCATCTATTATTAATAATTTTAATTACTCCCCCATACCAATCTTAATCCATAGAAATTCTACCAATGAGCTCTATGGTTTTATTTATTTCGCAATTTACAAAAAAAGTTATCGTTATAATATAAGCAACAATGCTGTCAAGATTGATCCTTTCATCTTAAACAATTACGATAATTTGTTTCTACTTACACAAAATACAGACGAAAGTCAGTTCTATGTTGCATTAATAGACAATTCAACTGGCTGTTATGTTGCAGTTCTTTCTCCCTACACAGAAATTTTTCGAGTGCAAGTAAACAACAATCCGAATTTATGTACGATCAATTATCTGCAGTATTTTAAAACACAACAGTTAGATTTATCGTCTTTTAATTAAAAAAAAGCACCATAATAGTGCTTTTTTTATGCTCGTTCAATCATTAATGCACCTGCAACACCACCATGTGCACATGCAGTACAGATTACGCGATTTACAGATGGAAAGTGCTTCATATCCATGATTGCATTCGCAATCAAACGAATTCCAGTTGCTCCAAAGGGATGACCAATTGCAATAGAACCACCAAAAGTATTGATTTTTTTCTCTTCGAAACGTTTTTGCCAATCAAACCCTGTTTGAATTCGAATTTCTTCTAGTGCACCTACCGCAGTTGCTGCAAATGCTTCGTGAATTTCGATTACATCAACATCTTGGGGTTTTAACCCAAAGTCTTGCAATAATCCTAAGGTTGCAGCAGCTTGACCAATTCCCATTAAATTGGGATGTACACCTTTCATTTTCCAACCTGTTAAATAAGCTTGAATTTCTAGACCTAATTCTTTTGCTCTTTCTGGTGTAGTTAAAATTAACCCAGAAGCACCATCAGAACGAGGAGATGCATTAAAAATCGTTACAGTTGGTCCTACATCGTTTTTTAGATCTTTACCATATTTTTGTTTAAATTGATCCCACTTCATACCAGGATTATCAAAAAGAAGCATTGCTCTTTCCATTCGAGAAGGATTTTCTACAATACCTTTTCTTAGAAGAACTGCTTCGTCTGCTTTAAGGGGATTTCCTTCGTCATCGATTACTTCCATAATATAGGGTTCGTATAATCCTTGTGTTGTTGCTTCGTAAGCTCTTTTGAAACTTTCGTAAGCTAATTTATCTTGAATTTCTCTAGATAATTTATAATTTTGAGCAACAATTTCTGCTGTAACTGCCATTCCATAACTTGTTTCTCCGTCAGCTAATCCATCTTCTAATAGATCTCGAACTTCTACCCCTTCGGGCAACTTATCGGGAAGAAGGGAAAGCAATCGATCTAAACTACTGGTTTTTTTGTTCATCCTTGCATTTTTAATAACAAATGGCATGGAGGTTTGAGATTCTTCCCCAATAGTTAGAAAAAGTTTTCCTTCTCCTAGTAAAATTCTTCTTGCACTTTCTACAACAGCTTCCATTGCAGAAACACAGTTTTGATTGACTGTTAGTGCAGGAATTTCGTCAGGCAATCCTATTAAGTTTGCAATAACCCTTGCAGAGTTGGGAGCAAAAGGAAAACCTTCGCCAACTATTACCCCATCAACATTTTTTTTATCTATACCACTCAATTTTAAAATATCTTCTGCTACCATCTTACCTAAATGGTGAGCGGGAAATCTACCTAACGCCTTTGCAATCTGTGCAAAAGGTGTTCTTCGAGTAGTACAGATAGCCAATTTCTTTTCTAACTTCATAATGGTAAAAACATAAAGAATGATTTTTACGTCAAATAAAAGTTTTGACAATTTTATCAAATCAAAAAAAATTTCTACGATCGATGAACACCAAAATAGAAATCTATACTTATAGTCATAAGTCACAAGATTTGATCGCTAAAACCATCGAAAAATATACAAAGGATACGTGGTTATTCTCTTACAAAGAAAATATTTTACACATATGCGATGAATTGATCAAAAATGCAATCAAATCCAACTATAAACTAATCCTAATTTTATTCGAACTAAAAAATCTATACAAAAGTTCATTAGGAAATATCGAATCCCAAGAATTGATGGATTGGCTAAAAGAAATGTTATTTTCTGGCGAACACCAGCTAATTCATCATAACTTAAAAAAAATCAGTCGCGAAGATATTTCGAAAAAACTCAAAGAATTGATGCATTACGAAAGATTTTACATCGCATACAAAGAAAATAAATCCAATTCGCATTACCTTAAAGAAATTCGAACCATTGCGAAAATCAAACAAATTCTAAAAAAATTTGGAATCTATACTCTTGTAGAATTTTATCATAACCCAGAATTTATCCATATTTTAATTCAAAATGGATCTCCTATACTCGAAGAAGATTTTCTAAGAATCGTAGAAAAAAGAAAAACATTTTCTGAATATGTAAAAAACCAAAAAAAAGAAGAATTTTTCGTAGAGAACATCGATACCTCTGGTGGAGGACATGGATTAGGTTATCCTCTAATGGATGCACTACTTTTAGAAATGGGACTTAAACCCGAAGAACATCTTTATTTAGTTTCTGCTAAAAGGACGATGGTACTATTAAACCTACCATTAAAACCAGCCCACGAAAGCGTAAATGCATAATTGTTATTTCTACTAAAAAGATAGAAAAAGTTTGAATTTATAACTCAAAATTTTTTTTTTATCCCTATGATAACAGAAGATCCCTATAAAAGTTTAAATCCACCCATTTATCCAAGTGCTGTATATTTGTTTGATTCTATCGAAGAACTCATCGATTTTGTTTCTTCGAAGGAAAAACGTCGATTTGAATATGGCCGTTATGGAAATCCTACGAATTCCTATTTAGAATTGCTCATTGCTCAGTTAGAAAAAGCAGAATCCGCCTATGTAGTATCTTCTGGTATGAGTGCTTGTACAATTCCCCTTTTAACATTCTTGGATTCGGGAGATCACGTAATCCTAACATCGGATATGTATCTAAAAACGCGAAACTTTATAGAGAAAACTTTATCAAAATTCAACATACAAAGTACAGTGGTTTTTCCTTCTAACGAAGAAATTCTTGGAGCAATTCGACCCAACACAAGAATTGTTTTTTCGGAGCTACCTACCAATCCATTTTATTATGTAATAGATTTAAAGCCACTAAGCGAAGAGTTAAAAAAAAGAAATATTCTACTTTTTATCGATAGCACTCTTGCATCGCCCATCAATTGTCGACCATTAGAATATGGTGCAGATTTAGTCATACATTCTCTTACCAAATATTTTAGTGGACAAAATGATTGTATTGCAGGAGCGATTGCTGGTTCTAAGCAACTAATAGAAAAAATACGCGAATTCAACGGTGTTATTGGTGCAATTTTACCTGCGGAATTAAGCTATAAGATTTTTCGAAGTACAAAAACAATGGCATTAAGGATGGACTATCATAACAAAACTACTTTAGAAATTGCTGATTTTTTATCGAAACATCCTAAAATAAAAAGAGTTTATTATCCCCTCCATCCATCCCATCCTCATTACGAAATTGCCAAAAAATATCTTAAAGGTGGTGGTTGTTTGTTGACCATAGAACTCGATGGAAACCTCGAATCGTTAAAAAGATTTTGTAATTCCTGTAAAATCTTTAAAATCGGACCAAGTTTTGCTAGTTATGAATCCTTGTTTGACCCACCTTATATTATGTCCCATTGGGATGTGCCAGACGAAGAAAGAATAAAAATGAATATTTTTGAATATACCCTTCGCATTTCTATTGGATTAGAAAACAAAGAAGATTTAATGCAAGATTTAGATCAAGCATTAAAAAAAATTTAATTTTTTTTAGATATTTTTTTAGTTATATTTATTATAAAAAAATTTTTAATTTTCTTTTATGATTTTGATTTTATCTAATATTATTGGCAAAACATAGTCTTCAACATTTTGGTTCGAAAATGCTCTTTCGAAGTGATATTTTATTTTATTGTATACGATATCATTATTCAAAAAAGGTAAACCTAACATCGTCCAAAAATAAAAGGTTTTATCATCTTTAAGGTTGAGTAATGTACTAGAAAATACATCCAACTTTCCTTTGTAAAAATCTTCTATATCGTTAAGCCAATAGGTTTCGTAAAATTCGTTCAGAGATTCTTTTTGTCGAAAATTCCAACTAGAAAAATCCAATTGATAAAAAATTGGCGTAGATTGAATACTATCGCCATACAAAAATTTTAACGAATATTGTTTCTTAAAAAGATCGATAACAGGAATTTGAGGATTTGACGTTAAATAGACAAAGAATCGATTGAGCAATAATTCTAATATTTTGGTTTGTTCCTCTCGATTTCTTTTGTGATTAAAAACCGGTCGATCTTGAATGATTTTAATAAAATTCAGATCGCGAAAAAAAGTTGGATAATATTCAAATGTGAAAGAAAAAATGCTTTTACGAATCACCTTCCCCTTTTGGATTTCGAAAGTATATCCAACCTCTTGATTTACCGTTGCAAAATTATACGAATATTGGGATTTAACTTGATTTTCGTATTTGCAAAGAGTTTCTAAAGAAAATGGTGCAGAAATATGGAGTAAATCTTTACTTAGTTTTATGGGATAAATCATTCCTTGACCTATATAAATTTTGATAAAATTTTTTAAACGATAAATGTTTTTCCACTGGGGATATTCCAGAAACTTTTCATATTCCCATTCGATTTCTTTTTTTCTTTTTTGGATATACAGACGAACTTTTTCTTTTCTTTTTTGGGTATCTTGCTCATCCGTTGATAAAAAAAATCCTTCTAGTTCGTTTCTAATGGCTAAATAGATTCTATTTTCGTATTGCTTTTTTACAAAGTTTCTGTACAAAAACTCATGATTTTCTTTTTCGTCTGGTATTGCACAATCTTCTTCGATAAAAATGACTTCTCTGTCGTTAGAAATAAACAACGTCATCACATCCCTTTCGTTTGTTTCGTAGGTAGGGTTAAAAGTTCTACCAAGAAATGTAATTCCCTCTAATTTTAAGGGTTCTTGATTTTTTAAAATATGGATTTGTGTTTTAGGTAGATAGTGTTTAAAAAGTGGTACCAAAAAACTTAAATTTTCGGGTAGAATAATCTCCGGGTTTTGCTTTTGATAAATCCAAAACAAAGAATAGGGATCCAGATGATCGCAGTGAGGATGAGAAATATAAATAAAATCCAATTTGCCCAAAAAATTATCCGAAAAATTCCAAGTAGGGTTTCTTTGTAAAAAATCTCCAAAAGCAAAGTCTGTTAACCATACATCGTTTAAAATGCGTACAGTTTTCCTTTGAGAATTTTCGAGTTCTACGATAAATTGTGAATGTCCTAAAAAAGAGATTTTCATCAGTTAATTCGTTCCGAAATATTATAAATACTTCTTTCGATAGAAAATTCTTTTATTATCTTTTCTTCTGCATATTGTCCCATCTTTGCTCTTAATTTAGGGTTTTCTATTAATTCTTTGATTTTATATGCCATACCTTCGTAATCTTCGTAATCCAAGATAAAACCTGTAATATTGTTTTGTATTACATCTTCTATCGCGGCTCCCATACCAGATACAGAAGGTAGAGAGGTAAACCCTGCTTCTAAAAGAGTTGTGCTATAACCAGAGTATTGATCCTTGGGCATACCACCTGGATGATAATATATATCCGAAAAATAGAATAAATATCCCAATTCCCTGTTGTTCAAAAAACCTGTTAATTTTATATAATTATCAAGATTGTATTGTCGGATTAATTCGTTTAAATAATGATATTCACTACCACTACCAGCGACAAACCAAATCATTTCTTCGATGTTGATGAGTTTTTTTAGATGTTCTAAGGTATAAACGATTCTATCTAAACGCTTATTTTTTGTTAGCGGTCCAACGGTTAAGATTTTGTGTTTATTTTTATGCTGATTTAAGAAGGATTTAAAATCGTCGCGAATTTTTTGTTTATTATCATTCCAACGAATATATAACCCAAAAGGTATTTTAACAAGTTGCTCTTGCGAAATCCCTTTAACCAATGCAAGTTCATAAAAATAATTTGTATAGATAAAAATATAGCGAGCATTTTTTAAAAACTTTAATGTATTTAAGCGAAAAAACGAAATTGTTTCTAAATCAAAAGGATGTAAAATTACCGAATAGGGTATTTGCAAATTCATGATGGTCTGAAAGAGTAATTTGGTCGTTAAAGAAATATTTCCTAACAAAATATGTTTTACGTTATGATGTTCTTTAATATAATCTATTAATGCAATGATTTCTTTTAATTTATCTTTTTGGTTAAGAATATTGTTATTCGAAACATCAAAGCGATATAAAGTCTTTTCGAAATGATTGTTAAAAAAATTCCATTCGTTTTCATCCACATATATATGATGATCAAAACATATTGTTATGATGTTATTTTCTTGCCAATTTTTGATAATTCCTACATGAAAGTTTTCTATTCCACCAGGATTGGGACCAAAGAAATCTGTAATAAAAATTATTTTTTCGTTCATATCAAAATAAACAACTAAAAAAAAATCGAATATTTTTTGCTTAAAACCACATATTATATTATGTATGAAAAATCAATTACATATTATAATATATAATTTTTGGGTAATTGCTTATGTTTTGTTAATTTTGTTTTTCGATTGTAAAAACAACCCAAAAGATTCTTTTTTGTTAAACAATGATGCAAAATCCAATTCTTTTTACGAAATTCGATTTCTTCAAAAAACACCAAAAGAATTAGATGAACTTCCCTTCGAAACTATCCTATTACCCAAAGAATATAACCAAATTGGCATACCTACAAACCAAAGACCCTATTTTTCTTCTGATGGCTGCTTTTATTATCTTGATCCGTTTTATTATTACAACGAGTTTGGATTAGTTGTTAAATACTGCCATAGAGAAATTCTCGAAAATTTTGATCAATTGAATTATTTAATCAATCATATCGACAGCGAACTTAAAATCCCATTAAGTACAAATACGATTAAGGTTCAAAAAACGACAATAAATCAACTGGGAAAAGAAAATTATGTGTTAATCTATAATACATTTTTGGAAAGTAGTATTTCTGAAAAATTAAAAAATCTTAAAACTTCGTATTACTTTTATTCCCAGAAATTTTTTAAAAAACAAGATACTTTTTTACCTAAGCGATTTTACGAAACAGAATATGCAATCCTCATTAAAAACCAAGAAATTAATTTTTTATACAAAATAGAGAATAAACTAGTAATTATAACAATTAAAGACATAAATTTTCTAAACGATTTATTAAATTTATTTTATAAATTAAATATAAATTTTACAATAACTTTTAAAACATCAAAAGATATATATCTTGACATGATTCTATTCAATAAGAAACAATTAGAAAAAATCCGTCTTGCATCATTAGAAAATTTTGTAGTATTGTACAATCCGAAAAATCAATCGTATAGTTTTCTTTTTCCTTATAGCTATGTGATATTCGATCTAAACGAAATCGAACATTCCATATCAAAAAGTGACTTAACAATTTATTTCCAAGATTCTTACAACTTTAAGATAAATCATCAAGGTATAATATCAGAGAACTGGATGTTCTATGATGGTTTTTACAAACCAAACGAAATCTGTTTATGGGAAGAATGCTCGATAAAGGATTTGGATAGAAATATATTTACCCTTAAAACAGAAACAAACTGCACATTAGAAGATTTTGTTTTAACAGAAATCAATCCTTGGGGAATCGTAGAAAACAATCAAACTTCCAGTTATGGTAAATTTATCGAAATCAAGAGCAATCAAAATTGCGATAACAACACAAATCAGATTTATTTAAGTATAAACGATGTCCTTATTTCCTTACCGAAAGAAATCAAAGATATCGTATATTTATTTTCTGCTTCGAATCAATATTACTTTTACGAAAATCAAATCGTCAATTTTAATATAAGTTCTTTTAAAATAAATCAATCGATAAAATTAAAACGTTTTTTTCCTTTCGAAGAAAGATTGTTATTTTCTGGAATTGAGGATCAAAATTCTAGTTTTATCTATGGTGATTCTAAAAACAAAATTTTTAAAAAAATACATTCGATTAAAGTATTGTCGAAGGATGATTGGGAATTTCATTCTTCTTTTTGCAAAGGCACACAAAATTGTGAGGATTATGCATTCTCTCCTGGATACGAAGATACACCTAAACAAGATAATTATGAATGTAGTATCTCCGAATTATTGATTGGTGGTCCATTTGATTCGAACAACAAAAGAATTCCTGAAGATGAATTTATTGAAATAGATTGCCAAAGTAAACAAAATATTAATAAAAATTTTATTAATATTATTTATAAAAATAATTATAAATATTATTATTTTCCTTCGCCAGAAATTCCTAGAAGATTTTTGTTATTACACGATAAACCTAAGTGCATCCAACCAGAAAATTATATTGTTGTAAGCACTTTAACCATCCCAAATTCAATTAGCGAATATAGAACATCAAGCCAAAAAATTCGCATCGGTAAGTACGAACTAAAACATTCTATTCATACAGATTTTCCAAAATCCCTAAATTACATAAAAAATTATGATTTACTCTTGCCAACAGATACAAGCGAAAACTTCCATAATTGCAGAGGATATGCAACTCCCGAAAAAAATAACAAGCCAATTCCTTATTTATACATAAACGATTATAGCGGACAAACTATTACAAGTATTTTTGAGCAACCATACCAAGTAAAAATCTATAACGAAAATAATACACTCATAGAAGAACGAATCATATCACCAAACCAAACATTTGGAATTAATACGAATTTTTCTTATCCTTATCAAAGAAGAATCTTGAAATTTGTCATCGATAACTCCGTAGAACAATACTTAGAAATTTTTAACGAAAAACCTTTGTGTTTTATAGACTCTTTGTACATCGATTCTCCAGAATCACTTCGTATCTGCTTTCTAGAAGATGGAGACTACAAACTCTACTTAAAAGACAATAGCACAGAAATAAGGATTTTACCTTATAAAAATAAATTTCTTAATCCCATCATAGAAACTAATTATCTGGATAATCTAGAAAAAAATTATTATAAAATCAAAAAACACGAATGTATTGTATTGATTGAACCTACTTCAACAATTAGAGAATTCTATTTAAAGCCACCCAAGGAACCATTTATCGATGTTTATCTTACTACCGCGGATAAAAATAAAATTGGTAATGGATTAAGTAATAATGAATACATAGAAATATATACATATATTGATAATCAAAAGATTTCTTTGTGTTCGTATGGTTTTCCAGAATTCAAACTTGCTCCTTTCAAAATAAAAAACCAAGAGCTTATTCTTCATCATCACTATTTTAAAGATAACTCTTTTTATTTTGGCTTGAACTACTTTGACGGAGAAATCCAATGATGCGATATATAATAATTTTTTTATTGAGTTTTTCTAGCATTTGGGGAGAAAATTTTTACTTCCAAACGGGCTTTTTTTTAAACCATATTCTATCTTATTATAAAGAAGCTCAACAAAAAGAAATTCCTATACAAAATATTTTTAACGTTGGCATTCCATTAAACATAAAATTTTCGAGCGATTATTCTCTTTTTTCTTTAAATCAGATCTATTGGTTTAACATCGACATAAAAGAAGATAAAGAAGTCCTATACCGAAAAGATAATGACAATAAACCCAAGTTCTATTTGTACCATAGAGACAATACCTTTGGGGGTATATACTATCAAAACATCTTTCTACTTATTGGTTATATAAACCCATACGAAAGTTTATTCAATCAAACTTCGTATCCTTTGATTCAATACGTATTTCCTAGTGTGGATTTTCGAATTGACTTAGAAAGTCATATTCTAACAATATCGCCTTATTTTATCTACGATAAAGAACAAATCTTTTTTAAAGAAGACGAAGAATACAATAAAATCGTGAATCATTATTATATTCAAGAAATACAAAAAAAAG
>Ga0308397_1001395_pt1 | contig 13832 bp, 9 predicted proteins | sample Hotspr20SampleT8_FD_202356 | JGI IMG/M metagenome (GOLD analysis project Ga0308397, IMG submission 202356) | Hot spring phototrophic mat microbial communities from Mushroom Spring, Yellowstone National Park, Wyoming, United States - 20051001_T8 ...
ATTAGTATCGGAGTATGTAACTGATGAAGCAAATATACAAGACGCATATAAAAGAAATTATGACGAGGGGTTTCTTTGTTTTGCGAGGACTAAAGAAAATTATCATTATAAAATGATTCCGTCTATAGTTCCTAATGAAAATTCTGAAAATATCGACAGTCTTAGCCAAGCGAAAAATTTTTTGTATTTAATAAATTCCGATAATTTTTCTTCAAAAGAAAATATGATAAGTTCGATATCGCAAACAAATTTTGACATAATAATAATGGATCTTTTTTTTAACGGAATAATTTTTAATTCGAATGAAATAGAACGATTAAAAATTAAAGCAAACGGAAGCAAGCGTATTGTGATATGTTATATTAGCATAGGTTCGGCGGAAAGATTTAGATATTACTGGAAAAGAAATTGGAAACTTGAAAGTCCTTCATGGATAAAGAAAAAATACGGCGGATATGACGACGAGTATTGGGTTGAATTCTGGAATAAAGAATGGCAGGATATTATTTATGGCAACGATGATTCGTATATAAAAAAAATTATTGACGCCGGATTTGACGGAGCTTATTTGGACAACGTTGAAGGTTATTATTTTTTATATAATTGAAAGAAAAGTAAATCTAAATCTGACAAAGTGTCTCATTATAAGTATTTTAATAGATTTGATACAATTTTGCAATTACTTTCTAATCTTTCTTCTTCTAACTTTAACAACTAAGCCGCTTTAAAAGAAAATGTTTACAATTATTAAATAAAAATTTGGAGCAAAATTTGATTTGTATTTTTAAATTTTTTAGCAATTTTATTATTAAATAGCTAAAATTATTTTAATATTAAAAGTTTCAAAAAGCGAAATCGATTTATATTAGTTTAAAAGGAAAATTAAATGATTGATTCAAATAATTTTTTTGTTATAGGGATAGGAGCATCGGCGGGGGGACTGGATGCTGTACAAAAATTATTTGATAAATTGCCAGACGACAGCGGCAATGCGTATGTAATTATTCAGCATTTATCTCCTGATTTTAAAAGTTTAATGCCCGAATTGCTTTCAAAACATACAAAAATGCCAATATTAACTGCAGAACAAGATTTAGAAATTAAGCCGAATCATATTTATTTAAATCAGAGGAATAAAAATATTGGAATAGAAAATGGCAAATTTATTTTATTAGAAAAAGCTCAAAAAGATCATATAAATCTTCCAATTGATATTTTTTTTCATATGTTGGGCGAAAATTATCGCGAACGTTCAATAGCTGTAATTTTGTCTGGAACGGGATCGGATGGTTCGAGAGGAATAAAATCAATTAAAGAAGCTGGGGGAACGATTTTTGTTCAAGATCCGTCGACAGCTCAATTTGACGGAATGCCTAATTCTGCTATAAGGACAAATCTTTGCGATTTTATTTTATCTGTTGAAGAAATAGTTGAAAAAATTAAAACTTTTACGGCGAAAAAATTAGATTATGAAGATATACAATTGTATTCAAAAGAGGAAAATGTTCTTCAAAAAATAATTTCTACGATAGAGAAATATTCGGGAGTAAGTTTTTCAAAATATAAAGTCAACACTCTTTTGCGAAGATTAGAAAAAAGAATGAATTTGCATAATTTCCAAACTATGGAAGATTATTTCGAATATTTAAATAAAAACGCAGCGGAAAAGAAGCGTTAAAGCAAGAATTTTTAATCGGCGTGACGAGTTTTTTTAGAGATAAGGATTCTTTTGAAGTTTTAAAGAATATTGCGATACCGGAAATTTGTAAAAACAAAAATAAACAACAACTCATACGAATATGGATAGCTGGATGTTCTACTGGAGAAGAAGTTTATTCAATCGCTATATTGTTCGAAGATTATATTAGAAATAACAAACTCGGCTTGGAATATAAAATTTTCGCAACCGATATAGATAAGAATGCTTTAAGACAAGCAAGTTTAGGTATTTATCCTGTGAATGTAAGCGGAGAAATAGAAAAAAATTATTTTGAAGAATACTTTGTTAAAACAGGAGAAAAGATTCAAATAATAAAAAGAATTAGAGAAAAAGTTGTATTCTCTTATCACGACGTGGCGAAAGATCCGCCGTTTATAAACGTAGATTTAATTTCTTGCAGAAATTTGCTTATTTATTTGAACAACGTAGCGCAAAACAAAGTTATTGCGAATTTTTCTTTCGCTTTAAATAATGGAGGTTATCTTTTTTTAGGAAATAGCGAAACTTTAGGAGGTTTTTCGTCGTCTTTCAAATCAATCGATGCCAAATATAAAATATTTCAGAATATTGCGGATAATAAGAGAATAGTTTTAGACAACAAAATCGAAAACGAAACTGGTTTTGCATCTTTTAAGAATTTTGATTCAAATTATCCTCGAAAGTATTATTATAAATCTACTAAATATCAAGAAAATGATTTTTATAGTTATTTATGCAAAAAGCGCGCTCCAGTGAGCGTTTTATAGAAGAGGATTTTGAAATAAAATTCATTTTAGGCGATTTTCGAAAATGGTTTAAAAATAGCGAAGGAATTTATTCTAATAGTTTATTGAACATTATATCTTCCGATATTGCTTCAATAATTAAGAATTCAATAAGAAAAGTCAAAAAAACTAATAAACCGGTTCTTATAAAGAATTTAATTTTTGAGTTGGAGGAAGAGAAAATTGCCACAAATATAAGCATAGAAAAACCAAACTTAGCAAGTGAAACAAAACAAATTTTTTTGATTCAATTTGAAGAAGTAAGCAAAAAAGAAGCGGAAAATTTATTAATACTTTCAAACGAAGAAATCTCTTCGTTTTCAAAACAAAGAATAGAAGAATTAGAAACTGAGTTAAAAGAAGCCAAATTAGAATTGCAAAATGTAATTGAAGAAATAGAAACAAGCAACGAGGAACTGCAAAGCTCGAACGAAGAGCTTATGTTCTCTAATGAAGAATTGCAAAGCTCAAACGAAGAATTGCAATCTCTAAATGAGGAATTATTCACAGTTAACGCAGAATTGCAAGAGAAGAATAGAGAGCTTGAAGCTTTAAATAACGATATCACAAATTTGTTTAATAGCGCTGAGATTGCCATTCTTTTTATAGACTTAAATTTAAATATTCGAAAATTTTCGCCTTCGATAACAAAAATATTTAATTTAAAGGAAACTGATATTGGAAGAAATATTTCTAATTTTTCTTCTTCATTTGACGAAAAAACATCGAATTCTATTATCAACGACGTTAAAAATTCTATTGAGAATTTAAGGTTTTTCGAAAGAGAAATATTAGATAAAGATGGAAAATGTTATTTAGTTCGAATAAATCCATTTATTACTTTAGACAAAAAAATAGAAGGTTCAGTAATAACTTTTGTCGATATAAGCAATTTAAAGAAAGCTCAAAGCGAATTGAGCGAATTAGGTGAAAAGCTAAGCATAGCTTTAAATGCTGGAAATATGGCGTGGTGGGAAATGTACTTGCCAAGCGGGGAAGTAAAATTTAGCGACAAAAAAGTTCAAATGCTCGGCTATAGCCCAAAAGATTTTAAAACATACGATGATTTTACGAGACTTTTGCATCCAGATGATTATGACGCAACAATGCAAAAAATGATGGATCATATTGAGGGGAAAAATGATTATTATTCTATTGAGTATAGAATTCGACATTCAAACGGAGAATATTTGTGGTTTAAGGATATGGGCAAAATTGTATTTAGAGATAACGATAAAATAATAGTTTCTGGAGTTGTCATTGATATAACCGAAATTAAAAAAACTCATGAAGCTCTTATTGAGGCAAAACAAAAAGCGGAATTGGCCAATGTTTATAAGAGTCAATTTCTTGCAAATATGAGTCATGAAATTAGAACGCCTTTGCATGGAATCATAGGATTTGCTTCTTTGCTGCGAGACGAAATTATAAAAGATCAAGAAAGCAAAAAATATATAGATATTATTGAAAATAGCGCAAATCAATTGCTAAATCTTATAAACGACATAATTGATATAGCAAAAATTGAAGCGGGCGAATTTAAAGTAATAAACGAGAGTTTTGATTTAAATAAGTTGATGAAAGAATTATTGACATATTTTAATCAACTAAAATTAAAAAAAGGGAAAGACAATATTGAAATTTTATGGCTTATTGGCGATAATTACGATGAATTTAAAATTGTTTCCGATCCTTTTAGATTAAGACAAGTTTTGTCAAATCTGTTAATAAACGCTTTAAAGTTTACTGAAAAAGGAATGATTGAATTTGGCTATTCCGTTTCTGAAGATAAACTAAACTTTTTTGTTAAAGACACTGGAATTGGAATCCCAGAAAATAAAACTGAAATAATTTTTCATAGGTTCCAACAGCTTGATTTGCCTAAAAACATAATCAATGACGGAACTGGATTGGGGCTAGCAATTTCTAAAGGTATTGTTGAAAAATTAGGAGGAAAAATTTGGGTTGAATCTGAAGAAGGAAAAGGAAGCGAGTTTAAATTTTATATTCCATTAGTTAAAGTTGAAAATAATGAGAATAGAAGAATAGTTAATGAAAATAAGAGGAAATTCGAAGGACAAAAAATTCTTATCGTAGAGGATAACGAAATAAATAACGAATATTATCGCGAAGCTTTAAAGGATCTAAATTTAAATATTTATTGGGCAAAAAATGGAAAAGAGGCGATTGATATTTTTGAGAAAGAATCGGATATTAAATTGATTTTAATGGATTTAAGAATGCCTGGTATGAATGGATTTGAAGCGGCAAAAGCAATATTAAATAAAAAGCCTGAAATGTATATAGTCGCGCAAACAGCTTATGCTATGTCGGGCGATAGAGAAAAATGTTTAGAAAGAGGCTTTGTCGATTATATCGCTAAGCCAATTTCAAAAGATACTTTGATTAATACAATTGCAAAGTGGATAGAGTAGAAAGTTTATTAAATTTAATAACAATAACATTATCGTAAAAATTATGTCTTTTTTCTAATTTTACGTATCTTTTCAAAAATTAACCCGGTTAATCTTTATTTAGTATCCCAAATGTTCAATTCAAAGTCTTAATTCTATACTAAGCAATAATTAAGTAATACTATTAAGTTGAGTTAACAATCTTTAGAGACAATTTTTTAATTGAGTATGTAAAATATTTAAATAAAATAAAAAAATGAACTATAATTTATTATAAAATGTTTATTTAAAAAAGTTTAATTATTTGCATAAATATATAGTTCTTTATTAAAAATGGTTGAGAACAATTATTATTTATAGCAAATTTTCTGGCAGCTCGCTTTTTTCTTTCAAATGAAACTACAGAGGACACAAAGAAAACAGAGAGATAAAAAAGTTAACCACAGAGGACAGGGAGAAAAGGGAGAGGAAAGATATAGAGATAATAAAGAAGAAAGATGGAGATTAAGGCAAAAAAAACTTATTTGAATAACATAAAAAATAATTAACAAAAAAGGATGGAGAAATAAAAATGAAAAACAAAACTAAAATTTTATGGGCAGTAATATTATTTTTTTTTCTAACGGTTAAAGCAATGGCTCAGAGTAAGCCCGAAGTTTATGTTCAGTTTGGGCATCATAAAGAAATAACTTCAATATCATTTTCGAAAGATGGAAAATATATTGCAACGGGAAGCGAAGATAGAACGATTAAGTTGTGGGATATTCTGACAGGACGAGAAATAAGAACAATTTTAGGGCATTCAGATAAAATTAATTCCATATTATTTTCTCCCGACAGCAGATACATTGCTTCAGCCAGTTCTGATAATACAATAAAAATCTTCGAAATTGAAACAGGATTAGAATATATGACTCTGACCGGGCATAGCAGAGAAGTCAACTCTATATCTTTTTCCCCTGATGGAAGATATTTAGCATCTTCTAGTTCTGACGCAACAATAAAATTGTGGGATTTAAACACAAGGAAAGAAATTAAAACATTTCCCTCGGAATTTTTTTCGTTTGTTAAGTTTTCGCCAGATGGCTCTTGTATAGCTACAAAAGCCTGGGTAAATAAAATTGCTATTTTAGAACCGTTCACTGGCAAGAAAAAGATTTTGCAAGGTCATGATGAACATATTACGAGTATTGATTTTTCCTCAGATGGAAAATATTTAGTTAGCGGCGGTTTTGATAAAAAAGTAAAAATCTGGGAGGTGTCAACAGGTCAACTAGTCCATTCCTTTGAAGAAAATAATGAGTCGATATTTTCAGTAGCTTTTTCTCCTGATAACAAAATTGTCGTGGCTGGAAGTTTTAATTCAATAAAAATTTGGGATATAGAAAAAAAAGAAAATATTCTGACAATTCAACAACCTTATAGCTCGATTGTAGCTTTTTCCCCAGACGGCAAATATATTGCCGCTACAAGCGAAGCAAATACCATAACATTATATGAAACTGTAAATGGAAAAGAAGTAAAACGCTTTAAAGGAAATTTTGGCTGGGTTAATAGAGTGAAGTTATCTCCTGACAACAAATATGCGGCGATTGGTTTTGCATACCTTGACAATGATACCGATGGAGCAAAATACGGAATCTCTTTAATCGAAATGTCGACTGGAAAAGAAATAAAAAAAATTGTTGGTTTTCAGAATGAGATAACAGCGTTTGCTTTTTCTTCCGATAGCAAATTGCTTGTCACAAGATCTCCCGATAGCGTGTCGCTTTTGAAAAGTGATAGTTGGATTAAAATTTGGGATGTTGCTACAGCGAATCTTTTACACAAGTATAAGCTAAACGATGATTGGGGCGAATTCGTAGAATTTTTAAATGACGGCAAATATATTATTAGTCATGATTATAGCAGTGTTATATTATTGGATGTTAAAAATGGCCAACAGATAGAAATAATAGAAGACAGTAGTGCTGTCAAAAATTTAATTATCTCTCAGAATGGAAAGTATGCGGCTTGGTCAAGCGGACCTCCATATTTAAAGATTAAAATTATGAATTTATTTGCACAAAAAATTATCACAACAATAAAAGCTCATAAAGAAGATATTGAATCTTTGTCTTTTTCAACTGATGGAAAATATATTGTGTCTGGAAGCCACGATAAAACGATAAAACTTTGGGAAACAGAAACAGGCAATTTAATGTGGAAGGTAGAAGATGTTGATCCAATCAAGTCTGTCGCATTTTCTTCCGATGGTAAATTTATTTGTTATGGAACAAAAAAAGGATCAATTAAATTGCTAAGAATTGCTGATGGAAATGAAATCATAAACGCGCAAGCAACCAATTTTCCAATTAATTTTTTGAACTTTTCTTCAAGTGGAAGACTTATAGCTGCAGAAGTTGGGAATAGAGAAATTATATTTTTAAATCCTCAAAATGGCAATACTGTAGCAAAGTTTACATATTTCTATAACGGCGAATGGGTAACCATCACGCCCGAAGGTTACTACGACGCTTCTGCAAACGGCGACAAATATCTTAATGTCCGCATTGGCAATCGTGTCTATGGCATTGAAAACTACCGCGAAACCTTCTTCCGCCCCGACCTTGTCAAATTAGCCTTAAGCGGACAAGCCCTTAAAGACTTCAAAACCTTAGCCGACATCAAACTTCCGCCGCAGGTGGAAATTCTGAACGCGCCAATAAGTTCGCAACAGGAAGAAATCGACATCACGGTAAAACTTACCGACCAAGGCGGCGGCATCGGCGATGTGAGACTATACCTAAACGAGACGGCCGTATTAGTCGACGGCGCGCGTGGGTTGAAAAAGAAAAGTCAGGATAAAACTCAAACGCGAAGCTATCGCATCAAGCTGGTCAATGGAGAGAATGTCATCAAAGCCGTGGCGTTTAATGCGGATAATACGATGCAAAGCAATGCGGCAATGCATACGGTGTCAGCGAATCTGGGCATAAAAAAGCCGAAGATGTATGTCTTGGCGATTGGGATAAATGAGTTCAAGAATCCGAAGTTGGAGTTGCAATATGCGGTAGCTGATGCGAAGCTGTTTGTGGAGGTATTGAAGGAATCGGCGAAGGAATTATTTGAGAAGATAGAAGTAAGGCTTTTGACGACGAAGGAAGAGACGACAAAAGAGAGCATCAAGGCGGCGTTGGAAGGGATGCGGGGCATCAGTCCGGAGGATGTGTTTGTGTTTTATGTAGCCAGTCACGGGATAGCGGAGGAAGGGGAGTATTTCTTGTTTACCTCGAATGTGGGGTCGGTTAGCACGAATCGGTTGCGGGAGGATGCTTTGACGCAGGCGGAGTTGAAGGAGATGATAGCGAATGTGAGTTCGACGAAGAAGTTCATTGCTTTAGATGCGTGCAATTCAGGGAAGTTAGGGGAGGAGTTGCAGGTAGCGATGTTGGCTAAGACGCGCGGGATGAGCGAGGAGACGGCGATAAAGATACTGTCTCGGGCGGTTGGGTCGATGATATTGTCGGCGTCGACGACGCAGCAGGAGGCGTTGGAGGGGTATGAAGGGCACGGGTTATTCACATTTGTATTGGCGGAGGGGTTGAGGGGGAAGGCGGATAAGGACAGGGATGGGGTGATACGGACGGTGGAGTTGGCGGATTATGTGGATTTGAAGGTGCCGGAGATAGCGGAGCGGGTGTTCAAGCGGGCGCAATATCCGACGGCGACGCCAAGCGGGCAGGCATTTCCGATAGGCAAGGCGAAGTGAAAAAGGAACGGAAGATGCAACAGTAGAGGATGCGGAGAAAAGGGAGAAATAAGGAAAAAACCACAGGATTACAACCCACTTGGGGCGTTTAGCCCCGGTGGGGAAAACAGAGAGATAAAGAAGGTAACCACAGATGACAGGGAGAAAAGGGAGAGGAAAGATATAGAGATAATAAAGAAGAAAGATGGAGATTAAGGCAAAAATATTTTATTTGAATAAAATGAAGGCTTTCTCCTTATGATATTTTGATTATAGTTTACTCCTTGTTGATTTGAAATTTTGATTCTATTTGATTTAGTTCCTGCATAATTTTAACTTCAAGCTCAAATTTAGAAATCTCCCCCGTCATATGCATTTATTTTTATTTCAATAGAATTGAATTTGGTTTTTAAGAAGTTTAATATTCTTCCTATATCGCTTCCTTTTCCATGTGGAAGATTAAAAGATATTTCTAGTTTATTACACTTTTCAATATTTCTAACAGTTTCTTCTTTTTCTTCCGCTTTTTCTTTAAATATATTGTTCTAATTTTTGATTTACTGCATTAAAATTTTCTTCAATATTAGCGCATTCCTATTTTTTTGGTTAATATTGCTAAAAGATGATTCTTTTTTCTTTTCTTCTTCCAACCGTTTTTCGCAAATTTCTTTTTTAATAATTATTTCATTATCGCTTAGATAAACATTAGGCGATTCTTTAAAATAATTACATTTTGGTTTGCCATTTTCCAATGTCCCAAGACCAAACAACCCGTTTTTCACGCCTTCAATTATTGAGTTTACCAAAACATCTTTATTGTAAATTCTTTCCTCGCCTGGTGTTCTATAAAAAGAGTTTAATATTTGTTCGGTTCTTACAAAATCTGAATCTGTAACATATTTTTTTTGAATAACTATAGGAGCTATATTTTTTAAAATAAACTGGCTTGAAGTAATTATCTCAAATATTTCATCATCAAGTTTTCTTTTTTCTCCAAAATTTGGCGCTCCCAAAAATTCAACCTTATATTGCTCTTTTGAAGGTATAGCTAAATATCTTTAAAGTCCTCTTAATAAATCTTTTGTCTGTTCGCTTATTTCTTCATATTGCTTATTTAAATCTTTCTTTTGCTCATTAGATAAATTCAAGGTCTCATCTTTTAAGATTAATTCTAAAGACTTAAGTTTTTTAATTGAATTGTTAAAAATTTTTCTCTTTGTTTCATCAGGATATAAAACAAATACTACATTGTTATTTACTCTTGGTGAAGAACCGACTTTTTTCATCAAGTTTTCAATGGTATTTTTATCTTCTTTTCTAATAATTACAAGTTTTAAATCTTGATTATCTTGAATATTGGCAGGTTCTGTTTCCCATAAGTATACTTTAAGATTTCCGCCTTTAATCATTTCTTTCAATAAATTCTTTTCAGTAATATAAACTTCTTCATACTTTATATTTTCCATTCTATCTAAAATTATTCTATTTATATTTGGATGATTTAAGAAAAAATATTTATCTAAGTTTTTCTGAAAATAAAATAGCTTGTCTTTCAATTGTTCGACTGCTTCGGCAACAACACTTGATGGGTTATCTAATGTTGTAGCTATTCTTTTTATTTCATTTAATGTTATAACTTTTTCAATTCCAGCAGAAAAAGAACACATAAAAATAGTAGTTCCTACTCGACTGGCAATCTTCAAACCTTTATACAATACGCCTAAATTATTATCTGCCTTTTTACAACCAGCGTCAAAATCTGTTATATCTTGCGCTATAACGCTATTATACTCTGTCCCAATATGTTTTATCAATTCCTGTCTTATTTCCTGATTTGAAAGATCAATATCAGCCAGAGAAATATATGGTATATTTTTATTTTTTAAATCATATATAACTAAAGATAATAATCTTAAAACGCCTCTTGTTCTTTGAAAATTTGGAAATGATCTCCATCTATGATATAAAATATCTATTACTTTAGGCATGAAAGGATAGGATGAGATAAATTTTTTTCTATACTCAGAAACTTCAAACTCCTTTGGTAATATGTCTTCATGTTCAGAGTATCTAATAAATTCGTCAATAATTTTTTTTGCTTCATTTTCATTTACAGAAGAAAACAGCCTTCTTCTTATTACATCTGATATTTCAGATTCTTCAACAGGTGTTTCAATTTTTTCTATTCTACCTGTTATATGTAATAATTGTCTATATAATTTTTCTGCATTATAATCATAATGTTCCAAAATACTTGATGGAAGTGTAATTACAAGAAGCGAATTTGAAACAGTTGAAACAGATTCCGTTAATTCTTGTATAAAAGCCAATGACTAAGAAGCAAGATTGCTGCTACCAACATTAACAGCAGATGCCTTAGTGAAATATGCTAAAAGTTCATTCATTAGTATCAAAACAGGGCCATATTTTTCCAACAAACTTTTAATCTTTTCTTTTCCAGGCGAAGTTAATTCATTCATAATTTCATTTTTGCCTGTTAACTGTCTTTAAAATATACTCCACAAAGTTTCATTACCAGGCCATTCAGTTCCAACAATTATAACAGGTTTTACATTCCACTATTTTGCTTTATGAAAAAGCGCTATTAATGAATGTGTTTTACCTCCGCCGAATGGCGTTTGTATCTGAATTACAGGGTCGCCTCCTTTTTCATCAAACCTTTTTTTTACTACATCTATAAGCCTTTTTAATCCATTTGTCATAAATGTTTTTTTAAAGAAAAGATCCGCATCTTTATATTCCTCAGGCCCTTTATTATTATAAACACTCCACAAATCAGCTGCAAAAACTTCCATTGTAAGTTTTCCAGAAAGTATATCTTTATGTGGAATCGCTATTTTATGAAATGGTTTCAATAAAATAACCCCCATTCACTTTTTTCTATTTCATTTCTTAATCTTTCTTTTCCAACTAAAAAACCTTCCAGAAGTTTTTTCTCTTTGCTTTCATTAGGTAAGCATTCGGATATAGCCTGAGCAACCCTATAAAATGCCTCGCTTTTCCCATATCCGGTTTCCTGTAAAACCTCAATCATTTCATCTTTTTTACTCTTTTCCCAAAGTAGAAGAATATAGTGTAAAATATCTATAAGTTGAAATGAATTTTTTATACTTTCAATATCCCTTTCCTTTGGTTCCAAAACTTTAATAAACTCTTTTTCCTTTTTTTATAAATGAATTTTTATTCCAGATTTCAGCCAGATCTATTCCACAACTTGTTGCAAGTTTTCTTGCCTCATCAAAAGCAACTTTTGCCTCGCCATAGTTCCATCTCCATAAAAGATAAAATCTTGTAAATTCATCTACTTCACCAGCAAATCCGTTATGTAAAATCTGGTGAACTGCATAATCTGTTGCAAATCTTCTAACATCCTCTAAAATCCTATCTGCCCTTATAATATTCACTTCATAATCCATAACCTTTTTAATATTCACTTCATAATCCATAACCTTTTCATATTTTCCAAAGACTTCTATAGCAGAACCAATAGCAGCTATAAAGAAGTCTCCGCCGCCAATGCCTTCAGCCCAAAGCCTATCAAGCTTTTGGTCAAGATGTGTTTTAAGTTCCCCTTTAACCTGATTGTAAAAACCTGTCTCTTTCCTCTGCATCTTTCTTGCAACAATATATATAGGATGATGCAAGTGCTGCAGATTCGTTAGCCCTTAAACGCGACTGCGTTTCTGTATTAATAGGCCATGAAGCAGAGATAACAAGTCCGGAATCTAATAAAGAATTTATAAGAGTTTCCCAACCTTCGGTAGATTTATGCGCATATACTATTGCTGTAATTCCATTTGGTTTTAATACACGGTATATTTCTTGAAATGATTTTTTAAGGTCATCTTCAAATTTCTTTTTTGCAGCATCAAAACCGCCATCAATATTTGAATATGCAACTAGTTACTGTGACTTTGGGGTAAGAGGCGTTGAAAAAAGGTCAGGGTATAAATCGCCAATAGAACGCTTTAGCCATACATAGAAAAAATCAGATAGATATGAGTATGGAACATTGTCATAATATGGTGGATCGGTAAATACAGCATCAAAATATTTTTCTGGATAGGGAAGAGAAGTGGCGGAGAAGTGGGTAACTTCTGGCATATAAAGTTGTTTCTCTTCTATTTCTACTGGAGGAATTTTGGAAAGGTGGAATAGGATGTTTGAAAACCAATCAACAAAGTCGTTCGTAAGATTATTAAATTCAGCATAATCCCAAATCATAGGAAGCGCTTGACGAGAAAAAGTTGCAATTATTTGCTCTGATGTTGATAACCATCTGCAGAGTGATGTCATTCTTTCAATTAGCTTGCCATTTATAAGCCCCAAATAGCTAACCACTACCTTTGCATACTCTAAATCATATCCTTCATCAATCATCTTTTTATAAGAAATCCTTACCTTTTCTGTAAATGTTATTAAAGATAATTTCTGACGAGAGTTGAAAAGGTCGCCCCATTTAAGCATTCCATAACGCTGAACACGAAATCCAAGTGTATCTTTTGGTGGCAATTCTTCATCTGGCACCGGATCCATTCCCCACTTCTCAAAAAGCTCTACACGCTTTTTTTCAAGATATATTTCTGATTCTTTAAATATTTCCATATCCTTTTCAGTTGCAAGTCGGTATGTTTTCCCCTGTTTTTGGGGATGATGCAATACTACCGCAACCATCCGCTGCCCGGCATTGCCTTCTTGGAAAAGTTTTCGTGTTGTTTTATTGTCTATAACAGCGCCACATACGGGGGCAAATTACAACAGCCCTTGCAACAGTTCCTTTCTCAGGGTCAAAGTTAGCTGGAGAGGGATTATTCTGTCCAACTATTTCAAATTCTACTTTGTTATTTTTTACATAAGGTTTTAAAGCTACTTTTTTCTTATCTTTTTTAGCTATCCAATATTGACGCATTAAAGGTATTTCAGACTCACAGGAGGGATTTTGACAAGGAACAGTTCTCATCCAATAATATCCAACAGGTATTGATCCATCAGGTTCATTTGGATAAAATCTTCCAATCACCTTTTTTGCCTCTTCCAATACCCAATATCCCCATTTTTTAACATCTTCTAAAAGTAGGTTTATAGTTTTTTTACTTTTTTGTTTATTCCCAAAAAAAGTACTTTCCTCATCTACTTCTTTTGCTTGACCATATTTTTGAGGATATTCTAAAGTGCATTTTTGT
>Ga0308397_1001400_pt1 | contig 13778 bp, 13 predicted proteins | sample Hotspr20SampleT8_FD_202356 | JGI IMG/M metagenome (GOLD analysis project Ga0308397, IMG submission 202356) | Hot spring phototrophic mat microbial communities from Mushroom Spring, Yellowstone National Park, Wyoming, United States - 20051001_T8 ...
AGGAAAAAAACAGGAAAACATATTACAATCTCCATAAACCTTGATATGAGTATGTCAACCCATCCACCATAGTAACCAGCAGCAGCCCCAACAATAATACCTATAATAACTGCAATACCAACAGCAATAAAGCCTATACTCATAGATATCCTTGCACCATATATCATTCTCGTTAATACATCTCTACCGTTTGTATCTGTACCAAGCAAATGGAAATGTTGGTCTTTAGACTTCTTTTCAAGTAAAAATGTTGGAACCTGTTTTGCCTCAGTAATTATATTTTCGTTCTCACCATAAGGGATAATCGGGAAAAAAGCAATAGAATTAGAAGTTTTTATAAGATTTTTATAGTTGTAGTATGGAAAGTCAACCTTTATAATAGAAACTATAGAAGAAAAAATAGTAGTCAAAATCAATGAGTATAATATAGTCTTGAATGTTCTTATTTCTTTTTTTAAAACCTTTTTATAAAATTTCCTCAACAGAAAAAAAACTAGAGGTAAGATCATAATAAAATAGTCTAAAAAAGTAAGTGAGTTAAAAAGAGGTGTAAAAAACCTTTTTTTAAGAGGGACATCATTAAGAGTCTTTAAGATAGAGACAGCATCATCTATCTTTTTTATATCTTTATTTTTAACATAAGCATTCAGGTTAAAGTCATCGAACTTAGGTATTTCTTTTCCAGAATAGTCCATAAAGTCTATTGCTTCATCAAAACAATAAACAGCCCATTTTATAAACTTTTTGTCTATAGGTTTATTATCTTTAATAGACCTTGAAATAACCTCTAATGTGGATGTTGCAGAGTCAAGAAAGTCAAGGTATATTACCCTCGAATCAGTATAGATTAAAAAAGGTTTATTGTTAGCGATTATGGGGGCATATATAGCAAAAAATCCAATAAAAAGAATTATTATTAATGAAATAAGAGACACTTTATCTTCTAAAAATCCTCTTTTTATATCTTTAAAATCCATACATTCACCTAAGTTTTATAAAATTAATACCTTTTTCTTTAAGTTCTTCAATAAGGTTTTTCATCTCTACTTCTTGAGGAGATGTAAATTTTTTCCACTCCTTGTTTGCTGACTGAAGATAATAGACCTTTGAAGGGTTTATATAACTTGCTATCTCTCTAATATCTTCAAGACTTACAAAACCATCTATTACAGTTGTCCTAAACTCATAGTCTGTGCTAGAACTTCTTATGATATCTATAGATTCTTTTATTTTCTCTATGTCAACACGAACACCAGCAGCTACACTATACTTTTTCTCATCTAAAGCAGACTTTATATCCATAGAGATAAAGTCAACCAACCTTTCCTCAATTACTGACTTTAATACCTTTGGTTCATATCCATTTGTATCTAACTTAACAGAATAACCAATGTCTTTAAAAGCCTTAATAAAATATGGTAAGTCTTTATATATGGTCGGCTCACCCCCTGTAATAACAACAGCATCCAGAAGTTTTTTTCTCCTCTTAAACTCATTTATAACAAAATAAACATCAAGCAATTCAATACTTTCAATATTCTCAACAATATTCATGTTATGACAATAAGGACATCTAAAATTGCACCCCGCAAGAAAAATAACACCTGCAACTTTATCGGGATAATCTATAAGAGAAATGCCTATTATCCCTGCTATTTTGATATTCATAAAATATCTCCTATTGATAAAAATAGTCTATTAAAAACTCTGTAGACAAAGAAATCTTCCCCATCTTTTTTGCATTATCTGAAGCCTTACCTATAATGTAATGAGCAATAAAAACAGATTCTTCAAATGAATTGTATGCACTTAAACCACCGATAAGTCCTGCCAATAAGTCACCACTTCCACCACGGGCAAGAAGGTCATTACCAAAGTCAAGATAATAGAACTTTCCCCCAGAATACAGTATAGAAACACTGTCTTTTAAAAGAATCATAACACTGTTGTACTTGGAAGCAAATATCTCTATTGCCTCTATCTTATTCTCTTTCACCCACTTTATCTCTTTTTTTATAAGCCTTGCAAACTCTCCGACATGAGGAGTAATAAGAGTATTTTTTCTATTCCTAAGAACAGTCTCATCCTCAGATATTAAATTTATACCTTCTGCATCTATAACAAGATTACCTTTATACTTTTCCATAAGTGTCTGAAATATTTTTTTATCCTTTTCCCATCCAGGACCTATAACTACAGAATCAAACGATGGTAAATACTCAATATTATCCAATATGATAACTTCAGGATACTTAACACGAACTATGTTTTCAGAATAACCAAAATAGTATATTAAACCACAACCACTCTCAATGCCACCTCTTAAAGACAATATAGGAGCACCACTGTAAGCACTTGATCCACCTATAACCAATAAACGACCATAACTACCTTTATGTGAGTTATTATTTCTATTAGGTAATTTTATATCCTCTTCTTTGACTAAAAAATAGTTAGAAGTATCTAAACAACCTTTAGGGAAACCAATCTTTACTGGGATAATTTCTCCACAGTAGTCTCTACCTGGATAATCTATCATGTTTATCTTAGCGTATTCAACAGTAAAAGTATAGTCTGCTCTGAGAATAGGATAAAAAAAACCTTTGCCTAATGAAATTCCACTAGGTACATCTATAGAAACAACAATCCCATTAAAGTATTGATTTATATCTTCTATTACATTTTTATAAATACCCTTAACAGGCTCAGTAATACCAATACCTAAAAGTCCATCTATTATAACGTCACATTCAAGTATGTCTTTTATAAGATCACTATAATTTTTATCATTAACTTCTATTATATCTATCCCAAGTTTATAAGCAATATCCAAGTTTTTAGATAATAAGTCTGAGACACCCTCTCTCCTTGAAAAAATAAAGATCTTTGGATAAATGCCTATCTCTGTAAGTTTTCTTGATATTACAACAGCATCACCACCATTATTCCCTTTCCCACATATAACATTAACTCTATTAGACTTAATAATCCCTCTTTTTACTATCTCTTTGTATATTCTTTCACCAGCATTTTCCATCAATATTAATGGATCAATACCAAATATTTCTGTTGCCTTTTTATCAATAGTCTTTGCCAAAAGAGAATCAATTACTATTTCCATTGTAACACAACCAGATTATCATCTTTTTTATAAACACCTGTTAATATTCCTTCTGAACTTAAAAAAAGAGAAATCTTTTTAGCATTAAACTTTCTTAAGACAAACTTTTTTTCAAAAATAATACTACCACCCTTATCTATCATATATATAAGGTTATAATTCTCCTCAGGTAAATATGAAAAAAACACCATATTGTTTGATGAGTTTATATTAAAGAAAACTAAGTCTTTCTTCTTAAACTTCCAATAAGACTCAGTAGAAAGATTTTTATTAAGTTCTATGTATATCTTATCCTTTATATGATACCTATCATTTTTATGATAAACATTAACAATAACACCTATATTAGTTGAATCCATAAGAGGAAAAATATCTTCTACCTGGTAATAGTCCCCCTCTTTAAGTGGTATGTAGGGAGTAAGTGAACTATTTATAATATTTTCATCAAAAGCCAACAAGTTTTTACCATATTTATTAAAATATTTAAAGCAAACCATGCCATTAAGTACATATTTTATCCATAGGCCATTCTCTTTATTTACATACATCTTAATTATTGAAGTATCTAAATTAAAAAGGTTTTGATCATCCCTACCATCACGCCCAAGTCTATATAAAAAATCACCATTTTCAGAAAACTTTAGTATCTCTTTTCCATTATCCTTAATATGTTCAACAAATATAGACTTATCATTACCTACTACTATTTTTCCTACTTTAGAGAACTTATATTCTACAAAAACTCTTTTTTCAGTTTTTTTAACCTCAGTCTTAATCTCCTCACCTGTAACATTTTTTAAAAACTCGATAAACTCATTTTCCCAGCTAAGTTTATCAGGCATATTATACTCTTTATTTTTTTCACCTATTGTCAAGAATATATCATTCCTTCCAATACCAACAATACCCTTTTGAGGTATAGAAATATAAAGTCCTTCATTATAAAAATAAGCAAATGACCTTATATCATCTGAAACCTCTAATCTCTCAAGAGGAACAATAGAAACCACTGATTGTTCCATATTTTTAATTCTTCTACATGTTATTACTGTTGAAAAAATTATCAACATAAATAAAATAGTCTTTTTCATATCTTTATCTCTTCTCTGTTTTTTAATGAACTTAATAAACTAAGTTTATCTGCAAACTCAATATCTCCTCCTGCAGGCAAGCCTTTAGCAAGACGAGTAATTTTAACACTTATGTTATTTCTTTTAATCTCTTGTGCAATATAAAATCCTGTTGCATCACCCTCAAGATTAGGGCTTGTTGCTATTATAATCTCTTTTATCTTACCCTCTTTAAGTCTGTCTATGAGTTCCATAATCCTTATATTTTCTGGGTTTATATTTTTCACAGGAGACAGTCTACCCTCAAGTATATGATATAAACCATCATACTCACCTATGTTTTCAATCATCAACATGTCTTTATATGTCTCAACAACACAAAGTATTTCTTTATTCCTTAGTTCAGAAGAACATATATTACAAACATCTTTTTCACTTATTGAAAAACAGAATTTACACTTATTAATATTACCAATAATTCCTAATATACTATCAGCAAACTCTTTCAAAAACTCTTTTTTAGAGTCTATAAGATACAATGCAATCCTCTCTGCAGACTTAGGTCCTATACCTGGTAGTTTCCTAAAGTTATTAATAAGTTTTTCTATTGCTTGGGGATATGTCATTTGAATCTCAAATTACCAAATATATTCATTGCTTGTTTTTGTGTCTCTTTCATTACAGCATCTTCTAGCTTAGAAAAAGCATCATTAAATGCAGCTATTATCAATTCCTGAAGCATATCCTTATCTTCTCCCTTTAAAATTTCATCAGATATAAACAGTTTTTGAACCTTAGGGCCTGGCTTAACGATAACTTCAACCATTCCCCCTCCTGAACTTCCCTTAACCTCTATATTAGCAAGACTTTCTTTCATACTCTTATTTATATTCGCAACTATTGGATTATTAAGTAAAGAATCAAGATTAAATCCTGAACCTGAGAGACTTGAAAATATTTTTTGAAAAATATCATCCATTTTAAACCTCCTTACCATTAAACTCTTTTTTTATTAATTCAACAATATTAATATCATCCTTCTCTTTAATTTTTTTTTCAACACTTATTTTTATTTTTTTTATATTAAACTCAAATTTATTAAAAAAATCTATTATTTGTTTATTCAATTCACCCTCTTTTTTAAAAAAACCCTCCTCATAAGGATTAGAAAAAATTAATAATAACTCTTTACCTTTATCATTGTACTTAATATCTTTAACATCATCAATTATAGCAATCCATTTTGGAGACTTTTCAGCTATCTTTTGTTTAAGTTTTTTCCATAAAGTTTCTACATCCAATTTTTCTGATTTTTCTAATTTTTCTCCTATATTATTAATATTAATATCTTTAGTAACTTTTCTATCGACTTCTTTATTGGTCTCAAGTTCTTTTGTATCAATAAGTTGAATTACAGTCTCTCCCTTTAACTCAATACCCAGTCTTTTTTCCAGTTTTTCAATCCTGTTTAAAACATTTTCAAGGTCAACAAAAGTTCTATAGTTCATAAGATATAAAAAAGTATTTTCAACCAGGAATCTATTTTTATCCATAGACTTTATTTCTTTTAAAAGACTAAATAGTATATCTATTATTTTCTGCAATTGATAATTCTCAAAATATGAAATAAAATGAACATATTTATCAGACAATTGTATATTATTCTTTGACAACAAGATATACCTAAAAGCATTTATAAGTTCTTCAATAAAAAAACCTACGTCAATACCAGTATTATACAGTTTTTCAATAAGAAAATAAATTTTCTTAAAGTCTTTTTCTACAATCCCATTAATAAAGTCATTTATCAAGTCATCTGGTATAAAACCTACAATATCTTTAAGTATTTTTTCATTGATATTAAAGTTGCTGTATATAGAAACCAAGTCAAGCAGGCTAAGTGAGTCTCTTACAGACCCATCTGAGAGTTTAGCTATAATCTCAAGTGATGCATCATCATGCTTTATACCCAACTTTTCACAGACATTGCTTAAATGATCCTTGATATCTTTTATAGATAATGGTCTAAATCTAAAGTGCTGACACCTTGACCTTATTGTAAGTTTAACCTTATGAGGCTCAGTGGTTGCAAGTATAAAAACAACATGGGAAGGTGGCTCTTCCAAAGTCTTTAACAGTGCATTAAATGCTGCATCTGTTAACATGTGCACCTCGTCTATTATGTATACTTTATACCTTGAATAAGAAGGTAAAAACTGAGCATTTGACCTTATGTCTCTTATCTGGTCAATACCCCTATTTGATGCAGCATCTATCTCAATTACATCTGGAGAAATTCCCTTTGTTATTTCAACACAGTTCCTACACTTATTACATGGATTAACAGTAGGCCCATTCTCACAATTAATAGCCTTAGAAAATACTCTTGCAGTTGAGGTCTTCCCAACACCTCTTGGCCCTGAAAAGAGATAAGCATGAGATATACTGTTGTTCTTTATTGTATTTTTAAGAGATTCAACAATATGATCTTGTCCTATAAACTCTTCAAATAATTGTGGCCTAAACTTAAGTGCTGTATTGCTCATAAAAATTTCCAGTTTAATTAATAAAAATAAAATTTAATCTGAAAATTTATAAATTAAATTTTAAATGAAATAAAAAATAAAAGGACTTTAAAATGATAGGTATAATAGGTGGGAGTGGTATTTATAACATTGAGAATATAAAAAAGATAAAAGAAATAAACATAAAAACACCATTTGGAAAAACAAGTGCACCTATAACAATAGCCCTGGTAAATGGGAAAGAGGTAGCATTTCTACCAAGACATGGAAAGAATCACATTTATTCCCCAAAAGAATTACCTGTAAAATCTGCTGCATGGGCATTTAAAAAAATAGGTATTACAAAAGTAATAGCAATAAGTGCTGTTGGTAGCCTTAAAGAAGAAATAAAACCAAGAGACTTTGTAATACCATATCAGATAATAGACAGAACAAAACTAAGAAACCAGACACTTTTTGAACACCCTATAGTAGGACATGTAAGTATGGCTGACCCTTTCTGTATAAAGACATCAGAAAAGATATATGAGGTCATAAAGTCAAAAATACCTAACGTACATAAAGGCAAGATATATATATGTATAGAAGGCCCTCAGTTTTCAACAAGAGCAGAAAGCAATCTTTATAGACAATGGGGGGCTGATATAATAGGAATGACAGCAATACCTGAAGCAAAAATATTCAGAGAGGCTGAGATATGTTATTCAATGATAGCACTATCAACAGACTATGACTGCTGGCATGAAGAAGACGTAACCGTAGAAATGGTAATAAGCAATATGAAATACAATACAGAAACACTAAAAAGCATACTACCCGACATAATAGAAAAAATAGAAGAAAATAAATGTTCCTGCCACAGTGCATGTAAAAATGCTATTGTAACAAACATTAAAGGAATAAAAATACCTAGAAAGATAAAAAAGAAACTTGGCATATTTTATGGCAAATACTGGGATTAAAAAAATATTAATAATACTCCTTATTGTAATAACTATTTTATACCCAAATATAGGATATGAAGAAACAGAAGATATAGAAGACAGTGTACATTACAAAATGTTAAAAAAACTAAAAATGGAAACAGAAGAGGAAACTCTTTTAAGAAGAGGTGAAATAGTATTCTTTATATCTTTTGGTTACGTATGGATGTATCAATTCTTATTGTACGACCAGATATTAGCACCAAGTTTTAATGACAAGGCAAAAATAGGTCAGTTAAGTGACAGAAACTTATACTTTGCAGTAATAACATCAATAGTAGTTGCACTTTTTATAGCAAGAAACGATTCTCAGTTTATACACTATACAAAATACAATAAAGTGTACAGCCTAATAGACAAAACAACAACATACAAAGAATCTTATAATGATTATAACTGGTATTTTAGCTTTTTTAGTTGGGAGTTTTAAACAGATGTAAATAATATGAAATTTATAAAGTGATCAAATTCATAGAATTAAAATAAAGATAAACAATTAAATACTATATTTTATTATTTAAAACCAGTTTTTAACTTAATTCCCTTTTTACAAAAAAATTTTAATATAAAAGTTTGGTAAAATAGTCATTTTTGCTTACAAAAACTTTCTTCTAAAATCTTTAGTTTTTTTCTTGAAGGCTAAAAATAAAAAAGATTTTGACATTATATTAAATTAAAAAATTTTACATCTACGTAAATATACATAAATATACTTTTTTAAAATTTTCTTTTAAAAATTTTATTATTACATAGGATTAATAGCCTCGAGAAATTATGCTTATATTAGTTAAATATTTAAAAAAACTTAAATTAAAAACAATTTAGATAATCTCTAACTTTCTTTAAGAATATTATTTATGATCTTCTTTTAAAAAAGCAGCCTGAAATAGAATGTTTTATATTAAGTTATGATCTAAAACTTTAATAATCTTTTGCAAAACTTCATTTTTACAGACTAAATCCTTAGTTTTTGTTAATTGTTCAAACTGCTCCATCTTTAAGAAAAATTATATTAAGTTATTTAAGCAAAATATGAAAACTAAAATCACTAAGATAATCTAGAATTTTTTTTAATAAGGCTTATAATCCCATAAAAAAGCCAGTTTTAATTAAAAAGACTTATATTAAATAATCACCTAGTTTTAAGTATTGACTAATCAAGGCTTTTATTCAGTAAAACCTTAAGAGACTTTATTGCAACCTCAACCTGTTTTTCATCAGGTTCTTTTGTAGTAATTTTTTGAAAAAATAAGCCTGGATATCCCAAAAAAGACAATAGTTTTGCAACAATACCCTTTTTAGCAGAAAGTTTTAAGACCTCATAGCTTATGGCACCTAAAATAGGAATAAGCAAGATATGAGATGAAAATATCAAAACCTTGCGTAAAAAAAGAGAATAAGACTGAAAATCAGGAAATATCTGCAAAAGTATTATAGGAACAATAGAAAAAATTATTATAGATAGGAATATCAATAAAAATATAAACGATGTACCACACCTCTTATGAAGAGTAGAATATTTTTTTATATTTTCATATACAAGTTCTTCATTGTTTTCAAAAGCATGTATAACCTTATGCTCTGCCCCATGGTATTCAAATATTCTCTTAACATCTTTAAATAAAGATATAAAAAGAACATAGGCAAAAAAAACAAAAAGTCTTACCACACCAGCAATTATATTATACAAAAACGGTGTTTTTTCTTCAACAAGACCCAACATATGAACAACAAGATTAGGTAATACTATAAAAATACCAATACCTAAAACAAATGAGACAAAAAGAGAAATAAACGAGATAAAGCTGTTTTTTTTCTTATCATTATCAAAATGACTTGCAGACCAATCAAGTGTTTTATACCCTATTGTAAGATTTTCATACAAAGCCTTAACCCCACGAATAAAAGGCAGATCGAAAAACTTAGGGAACTTTTTTATCTCCTTTAAGTCTGTTACTATCTGGCCATTTTCAAGTCTTATAGCAACGCTATAATGAGTTTTATCCCTCATCATAACGCCTTCTATTACTGCCTGTCCACCTATATTATTCATAAAATAAAAGTCCTAAGTTTAATTATTTATTATTCGTTATTTTTTACTTTTTTCCCGTCTTTCGAAAAAAACTTTTCATACTTCTTATTGAACTTATCTACCCTACCTGTAGAGTCAACAATTCTATGTTCTCCAGTAAAAAATGGGTGACATTTAGAACAAACTTCAATATGTTTTTCTTTAACAGTTGAACCAGTAGTAATAACATTACCACAGTTACAGATTATCTTAGCATCATCATAATATTTTGGATGTATATCTTTTTTCATAATTCACACCTCTAGTATTTAAGATTGTTAATCGAATGATATTAAATTTATTCAACAATATCTTAATTTCAAAACCTTAAAACATATTTAACAAAAAAATATACAAAATATGTTAATTTTAAATATCAATAATAGAGGCTTTAAATAAGACATGATATCAGAAATACTAAAAAAAATTATAGTTGAGAATATAGAAAAAGTTTTTAATATAAAAATAAATGAATCCAAAATAAAACTAGAATACCCACCAAAAGATATGGGAGACTTTGCATACCCCATAGGTTTTCTATTGGCTAAAGAATTAAAGACAAATCCATTTCTAATAGTTGAAAAAATATCTAACTCAATAAACTCAACCCAAAATTACATTAAAACAGATCCTGCAAAAGGATATCTAAACATTTTTTTAACACCCGAGTTTATAGATAAAACAATAAAAGAATACATAAATAGAAAAGACTTTCTTGACTTCCCCAAAAATAACCAAAAAGTAATAATTGAGTTTGTGTCAGCAAACCCAACAGGACCGTTACACATAGGGCATGGTAGATGGGCAGCATTGGGGGACAGTATTGCAAGACTATTAGAAAAGATAGGATATACAGTATACAGAGAGTTTTACGTAAATGATGCTGGGAAACAAATCGAAAACCTAAAAAAAACAATAGAGGCATTAAGAGAAGGAAGAGATATTCCTGAAGATGGATATAAAGGAGAATATGTAAAAGAGGCAATAAACGAAAAAGAACCACATATATTCTTTCTTAATCAGCAAAAAAAAGACCTTAAAGACTTTAATGTAGAGTTTGACAATTACTTCCATGAAACAAGTGTTTATCCAAAAATAAAAGATGCAATAGAAAAACTTAAAGATAAAGGTTTAATATATGAGAAAGATGATGCAATATGGTTTAGTTCAACAACCTATGGAGATGATAAAGACAGAGTTTTAGTCAAGTCTGATGGTACATATACATACTTTGCACCTGACATAGCATATCATTTAACAAAAATAGAGAGAGGTTTTGACTGGATAATAGACATATTAGGTGCTGATCATCATGGATATGTAAACAGACTATCTGCTGCAATAAAAGCATTGTCTAAAAAAGAGATAAAGTTTTCAGTAGTAATAGGGCAACTTGTAAATCTTTTTAGAAACAAAGAGCCAATAAGAATGTCAAAAAGAGCTGGAGATATAATAACATTAAAAGAAGTAATGGAGGAAATAGGAAAAGATGCTTTAAGATATATACTTGTGTCAAAAAAAGCAACACAACCAATAGACTTTGACATAGAGGATGTAAAGAAAAAGTCAAAAGAAAGCCCAGTCTTTTACATACAATACGCATTTGCAAGAATAAACTCAATATTAACAAAGACAGAAGAAGAAATAAATAGCAGTGTAAGCCTTATGGAAATAAACTCAATAGAAAGAGAAATACTTGTTGAAATAATAAAGTTTAAAGACATTATTTATCAAGCAGGAACAGATATGGAACCACACATACTTGCTAATTACCTATTAAATCTATCAGGTTTATTCCATACATTTTATGAAAAATATAGGGTAATAGACAATAATAAAACAATACAATATAGAGTATTAATAATAAAATCTATTGCTAAAACATTAAAAGAAGGATTAAAAATATTAGGTATAGATTCACCAGAAAAAATGTAAAGGAGTTTTAATGGACATTTCAATAGTACTTCCAGTATATAATGAACAAGAAAACATTCCACTAATATATCAAAGACTCAAATCAGTACTTGAAAAAATCAACAAAAGTTATGAGATAATATTTGTAAATGATGGTTCAAAAGACAACTCATACGAAGAACTGTTAAAAATATCAACTGATAAAACAGTAAAAATAATAAACTTTAGAAGAAACTTTGGGCAGACTGCAGCAATGGCAGCAGGAATAGATTATGCTCAAGGGGAAATAATAATACTTATGGATTCTGACCTTCAAAACGACCCTGAAGATATACCAAACCTTATAACTAAGATAGAAGAAGGATATGATGTAGTATCTGGGTGGAGAAAAGACAGAAAAGACCCTTTCTTTAGCAGAAAACTACCATCAATGATAGCAAACATGCTTATAAAAAAAATAAGTGGAGTAAAAGTAAAAGACTTGGGATGTTCCCTAAAGGCATATAAAAAAGATGTTATAAAAAGTATAAAACTTTATGGGGACATGCACAGATTTATACCAATATATGCTTCATGGGTTGGTGCAAAAATCACAGACATACCTGTAAAACATCACCCAAGACAGTTTGGGAAGTCAAAGTATGGAATATCAAGGACATTTAAGGTTATAATAGACCTTTTCGGAATGAAGTTTTTAGGGTCATATTCAACAAAACCAATGCACTTTTTTGGGAAAATAGCAGGAATACACTTCATTTTTGCCATACTATGGGGTTTTATATACCTTTATAGGGCAATTAACTCAAAAAGATTTTTAACAGATGAGTCATTAATCCTAGTATTCCTACTCTGGGCATTGACAATATTATTTATAGGTTTTGGTCTACTTGCTGAAATAATGGTAAGGGTGTATCATGAGGCACAAGATAAACCAATATATATAATAAAAGAGAAAATCAATTTTGATGATAAGTAAAATAAAAAATTTAGTTTTTTTAAAATTTTAAGTTAAAATTATAAATAATTTAAAGAAAATCTTTCATAGAACTTTAAAAATAGTTTTAAAAAATATTTTTTAGGAGAAAATAATGAAAAAATCAGTACTTCTGTTGCTAATAATGGGATTTTCAATCTTATATTCCCAAGAAATACCAAATACACCTACAAATACAGTAAAAAGAATACATGTACTATTAAAACAATACGATGAAAACTCACCTAATAACAAAAAAATAAAAGATGAGGTAAACTCCTATTTCGACCTATTAGGAATGGCACAGAGAGCAATAATAGACCATTGGAATAAGATGACAAAAAAACAACAGGATGAGTACATAAGCCTAATGTTCAAATTACTTGAAAAAGCAGTATATAAAGATACACAAGAGAACCTACAAAAAGGAGTTGTTAAATATAAAGCAGAAAGAAAAATAGGGAAAAGGGCTGCTGTCGTTACTGATATATACATAAAAACTGAAGATATGACTATAGAAAATGAGTTCAGAATGAGAAATAACAGTGAAAAATGGGTAGTTGAAGATATATTAATAGATGGTGCAAGTCTAACTGAAGACTATAGGAGTCAGTTTAACAAAATAATAAGTCAGTATGGTATTGATAAAAATAAGGATTCATTATTCCCAAGAATAAGAAAAGCAATATCAGAGGATAAAGATGAATGGAGAAAAAACTGGAAGGCTAAAAGAGAAAAACCTAAAAAACAGACAAGACCAACTCTATTAGAGAAATAAAGATTAAAAAGTCATAGATATTTAAAACTTAAAAACTTAGAAAGTTTAAACTTTAAATAATTCATTTCATTTGCTTCCACCATACAAGGACTTACAATACATAAATGGGGAGATTAGTTTTTAAGACAAAGACTCCCCCAAGTCTTTTCTGCAAGTTAAAAATAATATAAAATAGGATTTTTTCACTCAAATATTATTTGCATTTATAAACAAGAGACACAAATAATACAAAAATTAAAAAAATTTAATTACAAAATTTTTATCTTATAAACTCTTTTTAGTTTTAAATATTATCTATATTAATATAATTATTTTAAGGTATTAACAGTAAAGAATAAGAGCA
>Ga0308397_1001418_pt1 | contig 13693 bp, 14 predicted proteins | sample Hotspr20SampleT8_FD_202356 | JGI IMG/M metagenome (GOLD analysis project Ga0308397, IMG submission 202356) | Hot spring phototrophic mat microbial communities from Mushroom Spring, Yellowstone National Park, Wyoming, United States - 20051001_T8 ...
ATCATTAATAGATTTATAGAGTAATTTTAGGTTTTTTGTTTTTAAAATAAATAACATACAAAAATATGGTATTATGTATCGTTTATTGGCATTAGCATCTGGACGTGGTAGTAATTTTTTAGCTATTTTAAACGCGATAGAGTCTGGCGAGATTCCTAACGCAAAGATGGTTGGTTTAATCACAGATAGAGAAAATACAGGTGCAGAAGAACATGCAAAGAAATATCAAGTGCCTGTTAAAGTGATTCCTTTTAAAAATTATCCAACCAAAGATGATTTTTATCAAGATTTACTTTTAGCTGCAAAGTCTTTTGAACCAGATTTGATTTTAGGGGCAGGTTTTATGCGAATTTTGCCACCAGAATTTATCCGAAGTTTTCCCGATAGAATCATGAATATACATCCTTCGCTTTTACCAGCTTTTCCTGGAATGAATGCTCAAAAACAAGCTTATGAATATGGTGTTAAAGTATCTGGTTGTACAGTTCATTTTATGGACGAAGGGGTAGATACTGGACCTATCATTTTACAAAAAGCTGTGGAGATTCCCGAGGGTTCTAGTGTCGAAGAAATAACTCAATTAATCCTCAAAGAAGAACACCAACTTTACATAAAAGCAATCAAGTTATTCTGCGAAAATAAATTAGTAATAGAATATAATACATCAAAAACTCGAAAAATCGTAAGGATAAAAAGTTCATAAAAAAATGTGCTTTTCAGTGTAATTTGAAAAAATAAAACTGAATAGATGATAACAATCAAACGTGCTTTAATTTCCGTTTCTGACAAAAAAGGGATTGTTGATTTCGCAAAACATCTTTTAAAATACAACGTAGAAATCATTTCCACTGGTGGTACATATAAATTACTCAAAGACAACAATATTCCTGCGAAATCCATCGAAGAAGTAACCAACTTTCCAGAAATACTTGATGGTCGTGTTAAAACATTACATCCTGTGATTCATGCAGGTCTTTTGGCTCGCTTAGATTATCCCGACCATGTTAAAACATTAGAATCGTTAAATATCAACAAAATTGATTTGGTTGTAGTGAACCTATATCCCTTTGCACAAACCCGTTTAGCATTAGAAAATTCTCAAAAAGATAAAGAAGAAATCCACGAAACCATCATCGAAAATATTGATATTGGTGGACCTTCAATGCTCAGATCTGCTGCGAAAAATTATATGCATACAGTTGTTGTAAGCGATCCATCGGATTATTTCCCGATCATGATTGAACTAGAAGAATTAAAAGGACAAATTTCTTTACATACTTCGAGAAAATTAGCAGCAAAAGTATTTCGACTTACTTCTGCTTATGATGCTATGATTGCTGATTATTTTAACCACGAACTTAAAGAGGAATTTCCCGAAATACTCACGATACCTTTGATCAATGTTTTATCTTTACGCTATGGAGAAAACCCTCATCAACAAGCTGCCTTTTATCGACCATTACTTGAATATTATAAAGACAAAGAATATCCTTTGGGCTTTAACCAACTACAAGGAAAAGAATTGTCTTTTAATAATATCTTAGATTTAACTGCTGCAATGCAATGTGCTGTTTCTCTTCCTTGTTATGGTGTTGTGATTGTAAAGCATTTGAACCCATCAGGTGCAGCTTATGCGAAAAGCGAAGACAAAATTTTAGAAGCATTTCTATCTGCTCGCGATTGTGATCCCATCAGTGCTTTTGGTGGTATTATTGCTGTAAATGGTCCAGTAGATAAAGAATTAGCCATCAAAATGACGGAACAATTTATGGAATGTGTGATCGCGAAATCATATACTAGCGAAGCATTGGAAGTTTTTTCTCAAAAGTCTAACATAAGAGTTATAGAATACAAAAACCCAGAAAAATTGATTTATCCGAGAAAAGAGATTCGAGTAGGATTAGATGGTTATTTATACCAAGATATGGATAATACCTATAATGACAGATCAAAATGGAAAGTGGTAACCCAAAAACAACCGACCGAAGAAGATTGGGAAGGGTTAGAATTCGCTTGGCGAGTTGTGAAATATGTAAAATCCAATGCAGTGATATTCACAAGTAAAAATGCAACCTTAGCAATTGGTGCTGGACAGATGAGTCGAGTTGATTCTGTCGAATTTGCTGTTCACAAAGCAATCAAAATGGGAATATCATTAAAAGATTCTTATGTTGCTTCGGATGCATTTTTCCCTTTTAAAGATGGCGTAGAAATTGCAGCCAAAGTGGGGGCAAAAGCCATCATTCAACCTGGTGGTTCTATTCGGGATCAAGAAGTGATTGATACTGCAAATCATTTTGGCATAGCAATGGTGTTTACTGGAATGAGGCATTTTCGACATTAAAAAAAATTTATAAAAAAAAATAATTTAATAAGAATACTATCGCATAATTGCAACTTTTAATTTAAAGCAGTTTGATTTTGTAATAAATCAATTGGCTTTTTTTATTTTATAAAATTTTCTTTATAACTAGATGAATTATCTTGACAAATAAATTTTTTTATATATAAACGTTTATGTGTTTTACGTAGCAGTTGATGCAATGAGTGGGGATTTGGGGCCTCGTCCAGCAATAGAAGGAACAGTTCAGGCTGTAAGAGAATGGAATATTCCCGTTATACTCGTAGGAAACGAAGAAATATTAACACGAGAATTAAAAAAATACGAATACGATAAAGATCTAATCATCGTAGAAAATGCAACAGATGTAATTCGAATGGATGAATCTCCCTCAAAAGCGGTAAAAGAGCGAACAAATGCTTCTGTTGTCGTTTGTGCGAATTTAGTAAAAAAGGGCGAAGCGATTGGTTTTTTTTCTCCCGGAAATACAGGAGCAAGTATGGTTGCTGCTTTATTTTATATCGGAAGAATTCCTGGCGTACATCGTCCCTGCATAGCCTCTCTTATTCCTCGCGAAGATGGTGGTACTACCATTTTAGTGGATTCTGGAGCTAATGTAGCTTCTAAACCAGAGTGGCTGGTTCAATTTGCTCTGATGGGAAGTCTTTATGCGAAAGAAATGTTTGGTATATCTAATCCAAGGGTTGCTATTCTATCGAACGGCGAAGAAAATAAAAAAGGAAATGTTGTTTCTGTACAAGCTGCGGAACAATTAGCAAAACTTCCCATCAACTTTATAGGTAACATAGAAGGAAGAGATCTATATGGTGGAACACCGAGATATGCCGATGTTGTTGTGTGTGATGGATTTGTGGGAAATGTCGTCTTAAAAGCAACCGAAGGATTGGCTTCTACGATTTTTCGCATTTTGCTTAAAGGTATAGAAGATTCTCCCTTAGCAAAAACAGGAGCTTTTTTTCTTAAACCAGTTTTGAACGAAATTCGAAAACGTATGGATTATTCTGAGTATGGTGGTGCTCCCTTATTAGGTGTGAATGGTGCTTGTCTAATAGGTCATGGTTCGTCGAACGCGAAAGCATTCAAGAATGCCATAAGAGTTTGTTATGATTATGCAGAAAAACAAATTTCTTATAAAATTCAGGAACTATTCCCTAAAAAGCCAGGTATATTCAAGTTTTTAGATTAGGTCTTTAGAATAGCTCTAACTGTTGATTTTCTTTCTTTGATTTTCTAAAAATCTTTGGCAAATTTCCGTTATTACAGATAAAGTGTTTTGCAATGTAAAGTTTTCCACCAGAGTTTGTAATATCTAAATAGTCAATTTTTCGTTTTTCGCGAAGAGAACATAATCTTTTTGCAACTAAAAGAGTTATACCCGGCACTTTAACCAAGAATTCAAAAGGATCTTTGGATATATCAATAGGGTAAAGGTTTAAATTTTCAAATGCGTAACGTATTCTTGGTTCGTTTTTATAGTACTTTAAACAAGGATAGCTATGGTTTAAAAATTGCTCTGCCCATTTTAACTTTAATTGAGATGGATTTTGACTGATTAAATCTTCGAGGTAGTTTATCAGTAGCGAATCTAAGTTCAAAAAATTTTCTGGTTTGATTTTTGGTATTTTTTCCACATCAACCAAAAAAAAATCAGATAAAAAAAGATCAATCAAAATACTAAATATATGATAAGTATCAATAAGAAGCCTTTCGCTTCTTATTGAATGTTTCGAATCTTTTCGAAAAGTTCTTTATAAGAAGAATCTTTTTTGTAGAACAGAGGTGGTTTACCCAAAGGAGCATCAACTACGATTTTATTATTTCCTTCGTAGGTTTGATTGGTCCATAATTCTACCCATGTTCCTTGGGGTAGATAAACCTCTTTTTTTTGCGTATTTGGATCTAATACGGGTGCAACTAATAAATCCGGACCAAGTAAAAATTCTTCGTAATTTATGTTATAGGTTTTTTCATCATCAGGATAATGAAAAAACAAGGGACGAACCAAAGGATAACCAAATTCTTTTGCTTGTTTGATCAAATCTTTTCTGTAAGAAAAGAGATGAGCATAGATTTTTGCAAATCGCGCAAAAAATTGTAAGGTTTCTTCGTCAGAATAAAATTGATGGTTGTTTTCTGGTTGGTTTCCTTCGTGGGTTCGAAATATTGCTGTAAAGGCTGATAATTCTGTCCATCGCAAGAAGAGTTCCTTAGAGCGATGATAATTTTTTAACCAATGGGTAATCGTTGTATATCCTCCTATATCCGAATGATTGTAGACATAACCACTTAAACCACTGGAAAGTAAACCTGTGACAGCTGTTTTAATTCCATCATACTCGCTCCAACTTACCAATTGATCGCCTAACCAAAACAATGTAGCGTATTTTGGACTTTGGGTAAAACCTGCGCGAAGAAAATATACTACCTCTTTTTGGTTTGCTTCTGTCACTGCTTCGTAATTCAACTTTGCCCATTCAACGGGATATTGATTATGGAATCCTTTGGGATCACCTTCGAATAATACTGCATCGTAAGGAAGTGCTTCGCCAAAATCTGCCATCCATCCCATTGCTCCAACGCCTAACAAATTTTGTTTGATGATATTTTTATACCATTGACGAGCATTCGGATTAGTTAAATCTACCAAAGCTGCGTAAAAATCTGTATTCTTGACTAAATAAGGACTTCCATCAGGTTTTCGTACTAGGTAGCCTTTTTCTTTCGCTTCGTCATAATAACTTTTTTTGATGTTAGGTTTTAGTGCTTTTATATCTGCTAAAAAAGGACTAATATAGATCATTACATTGATATTTTCTTTTTTTAAGTCTTTTACGAGTTGATTCCAATTAGGGTATCGATCTTCGTCGAGTTCCCAGTTCCACCAGAGTTGTTTTCCAAAACTTGTTTTTCTTTGTCCTACCCAGTCTTGTAACCAGAAGGCAGAAATAGGTGTTTGGTATTTTTTAAGCATTTCCCATTTTTTGTATACTTCTTCTGTTCCCCCTTGCATACCAACAATAGCACCTTTATGAATCCAATCGGGTAAAGGAATCATTCTACCGGAATATTGTGTATAAGTTTGGATCAATGACGAAGGGGAGTCTCCAACTAGTAAATTTCCTTTTAGTTGATTCGAAAAGACTTCGATCTGGATTTTGTTAGGTTCTGTTAGATCAAAAACGCTGTATTCCGTATTTTCTAAAAAAAAGCTTCGCAGTCTACTCGAAATAAAATAAGGAACCGGAGCATAACTTGTATACCAATCTCCCCCAGATTTCGCTGTTAGGTTTGCACCAGTGGTTATAGGCTCTTCGCCACGTCCAATGCCTTGTTCCATGACAAAAATGGGAAGACGTTTGCCTTTAAGGTTAAAATACGTAAATTGTTCCCCAAAACCAAAAAACGCTTCTTTGGGATCCGATAGAAAACTCAAATAAATTCGGTTGATGCGTTGATCATAATTAAAAACTGCAATTTTTAACTTTTCGGGCGATTCATGATAAAAATAAACCGCATAGGAAATGTGTGATTTATCGTCACATATATTGTGCCCTTTTATTGCTACAAAATGTTTTTCTTGTTCGATATTGTCTATAACTTGTTCTTTACATTCCAGTTTGATCTTCTCTTGAATAAAAAAAGAACCTCTGGATTCTTGCACATCTTCTTTACCACTTGCAAAAGCCAAAAATCCCTCATTTTTGGGAGTTTGCCAAATCGTTTTGTTATACTTTTTGCTTTCAATGGAATATTGAATTGAATTATTTTCGATTTTTCGTTTAAAAACAAAGTTTTCGAAGGACCATTCTTCTATCTTTTTCTCGTTAAGATATTTAGAAAGTTCTGGATTTTCCGAGATTAGAACATTTTTGATTTTTGAACCTTTACTACAATCTATTAGCAAAATTAAAAAAAATAAATAAAATAAATAATATAGTTTTTTTAACATATTTCCCCCTTATTAGAAATAATTTTATATGGTAAAATTTTGTAAATAACTTTTTAGTAAGAAATATCTCGATAATTTTATGTTTTGATTCTTGGTGTAAAAAGATTGATTTTTTTGTAGATTAAAAAATTTTATCAACAATCCAAAAAATATGACGAATTTATCCACAGATTTTTTAATTATAGGTGCAGGCATTATTGGACTTACCATAGCAAAAGAGCTAAAAGAGAAATATCCCGATGCTTCTATCGTTCTGATAGAAAAAGAAAAGGATGTAGCACAACATAGCAGTGGAAGAAATAGTGGAGTGCTACATGCAGGTTTTTATTATTCCAAAGATTCTCTAAAAGCAAAATTTACGAAAGAAGGAAACGAAGCTTGGAGAAACTATTGTTATCAAAATGATCTTAAAATATTCGAATCGAAAAAAGTTGTAGTTGCCACATGCGAAGAAGAACTGGAAGGAATCTACGAACTAGAAAAACGCGGCAGGATCAATCAAGTTCCTTTAAAGCTAATAGACGAAAAAGAATTAAAAGAAATTGAACCCAACGCAAAAACCTACCAAAAAGCTCTGTATTCTCCTTTGACAGCAACTGTTGATCCAGTAGAAATTTGTCAACACATCAAAAATCAACTTTTAAAACAACAAGTAAAGATTTATTTCGAAGAACCCTTTATCAAAAAAGAAAAACAAATCATTCGGACGAAAAGTTATAAAATCCAAGCAAAAAAAATCATCAATTGTGCAGGACTATATGCAGATCAGGTTGCAAAAGCCTTTGGATTTTCGAAGGATTATGTTATAATACCATTTAAAGGAATCTATTTAAAATATACAGGTAGAGATCAACCTATCCGAACAAATATTTATCCCGTCCCGAATTTAAGAAATCCATTTTTAGGTGTACACTTTACCATTACGGTGAACCACGAAATCAAAATAGGACCAACTGCTATTCCTGCTTTCTGGAGAGAAAACTATCAAGGCATAAAAAACATTAAACCCCAAGAGTTTTTTTCTATTGTACAAAAAGAAATGCAGTTATTTTTTACCAATGCTTTTGATTTTCGTAGACTTGCATTCGAAGAAATCAGAAAATACAATCGAAAACATTTTATACAATTAGCAGCAAAATTAGTTCATCAGATTGATTTTTCGAAATTCAACGAATGGTCTAAACCAGGAATTCGCGCACAACTACTCAACCTAAAAACCAATGAACTCGTACAAGATTTTATTATAGAAGGCGACGATACAAGCATCCATATTTTGAATGCAGTTTCGCCAGCTTTTACCGCAGCAATTCCCTTTACAAAATATGTCATCGAAAAATATATTATGTAATACTGAACGCTCACTAAGAAATAATGCAAATCTTTTACAAGAGTTTTTTTAAAAAGATATTTTATAATATGAATTTATAAAATTATTGTTAAATAAATTTAATTTGTCTTGACAAATCAAATCCATTCTATTAAAGCAATTACTGATGAAAAATATTAAGATTCCGTCAACTACAAAGAAAACGAAAGAAAATAATGAGCCATTAGAAGCTAAGCTTTGGAAAGCGGCAGATACTCTTAGAAAGAATATTGACGCAGCAGAATATAAACATGTTGTATTAGGTTTAGTCTTTTTAAAGTATATCTCAGATGCCTTTGAAGAACTTTATGAAGAACTTAAAAAAGACCCTTACTCTGACCCAGAGGATATAGACGAATATCGATCAAAAAATATTTTTTACATTCCAGAAAAGGCAAGATGGAGTGAGATTAAAAAATATGCAAGAAGTTCAGAGATAGGAAAATACCTTGACGAAGCAATGGAAGTAATCGAAAGCAAGAATGATTCGTTGAAAGGTGTTTTACCAAAGGTTTATTCAAAAGGGAACATAGACCCATTATCTCTTGGCGGGCTTGTAGATCTATTTGATAACATTGAGTTAGAATCTGCAAAAGAAAAAAGCTCTGATGTTTTAGGTTATGTTTTTGAATACTTTTTAGGGCAGTTTGCATTAGCTGAAGGAAAAAAAGGCGGTCAGTTCTATACTCCCAAAAGTGTTGTAGAGCTTTTGGTAGAGATGATAGAACCCTTTAAAGGAAGAGTATTTGACCCTTGCTGTGGTTCTGGTGGAATGTTTGTTCAATCTGAAAAGTTTGTAATAGCACATCAAGGAAGAATTGATGATATTTCTATCTACGGACAAGAAAGCAACCAAACTACTTGGAAGCTTTGCAAAATGAATTTATCAATCAGGCAAATAGGCAGCGAACAGGTAAAATGGAACAACGAAGGATCATTTCTAAATGATGCACACAAAGATTTAAAGGCAGATTTTATATTGGCAAATCCACCGTTTAATCAAAAAGAATGGGGAAGAGAACATTTAGAGAATGACCCAAGATGGCAGTATGGAATACCACCAGCAGGCAATGCAAACTACGCTTGGATACAGCATTTTATTTATCATCTAAGCAATAAAGGAAAAGCAGGGTTTGTTCTTGCCAAAGGCTCTTTAACTTCTAAAACAAAAGAAGAGTACGAAATTAGAAAAAACTTAATAGTGGCTGATTTGGTAGAATGTATAGTAAATCTACCTGCTAAGCTGTTTTTAAATACTGGCATTCCTGCTTGTTTGTGGTTTATAAATAAAAGCAAAAAAAGAAAAGGACAGATTCTTTTTATCGATGCAAGGGACATGGGAGAGCTTATAAACAGAAGATTAAGAGTTTTAAAACCTGAAGACATACGAAAGATTGCAGATACCTATCATAAATGGCAAAAGGGCGACGATGGAAATTATCAAGATATAGCGGGTTTTTGTAAATCTGCAAGTTTGGAAGAAGTTAGGAATTTAGATTATGTTTTAACTCCTGGCAGGTATGTTGGACTTCCTGATGAGGACGATGATTTTGATTTTGTTGAAAGGTTTAATAAGTTAAAGGCTGAGTTTGAGGAGCAATTGAAAGAAGAGGAAAGATTGAATAAGCTTATTATGGAGAATTTGGGGAAAATAGATATGAACAATAAATAAATAGGTTAAAACGATTATAATTTACAATATTAGACGAAATCAAGGTATGCTTATAAGCGTTTTAGCAAAATTTTATGGAGTTTGAGCAAAAGAAGGTACCTTTCATTTAACCTTGCCGAATAAGGCATTACTATTTGATTTACATGCCCGAAAACTGAATTTTATATTTTTTTTAACAGATAGTGTTAAAAATTTTTGACTTTTATTTCTATAATTTATAATTTTTATGGATATAATTGTAAATAATAAAAAGTTAAAAAAGATATTAGAAGATAAAAGTAAAATAAGAAAAAAATATGGGACTAAAATGGCTAATAAAATTATGCAGAGAATAGATGATATAAAATCTGCTGAAAATTTAGAAATTCTTATGAAGTTACCAGAGAATCATCATCCTTTAACAGGAGATAGAAAAGGTCAATTTGCATGTAATTTAGTACAACCGTATAGACTTATATATAGACCTGCAAATGATACTTTGCCTATAGACGATAATGGTAATTTGATATATTCAGAAATTACCATAGTTGAAATCTTAGAGATTGTAGATTATCACTAAGGATTACAAAAATGATTGAGAAAAACAAATTAAAAACAAACTATGCTATTCATCCAGGTATTACTCTTAGAGAAAAATTAGAAGAATTAAGAATAACACCAAAAGAGTTTGCTATTAGAACTGGTAAACCTATCAAAACTATTTCCAATGTATTAAATGGAAAAAGTTCTATTACTCCCGAAATGGCTGTCCAATTTGAAAAGGTATTAAACATTCCTGCAAGTTTTTGGATGTCAAAGCAGGCTAATTATAATGAGTATATTGCAAGAGAAAAAGAAAAAGAAGAATTAAATGAATCAATCGAATGGAGTAAAAAATTCCCTTATGAATAATGAATAGTGAATAATGAATAATGAATAATAAGGTTGGAAGTGGGTGAAGTGGCGGATGTTAGAGATGGTACACTTGGAATTATTGAACAGTGGGGAAATGGTTTACGACTTATTGCTGAAGAATTAAGAAAATATCCTGATTTAATGGTATTTGTTCAACTGATATTTGGATTTTTAGAGCAAAACAAGGATATGACCAAAATTACTTATACTATTTTTAAGAAAATTTGAAGAGAGTAAAGATATGAATTTAGAAAAAAAAATTTATTACAGACAAAAAATTATTCTTACTCTCTTAAAAGAAAATGGTGGGTTTCTATCTCGCACTGATATGCAAAAACTTATGTTTCTTTTTACGGTTATGCAAGAGAATCCTGTTTATTATTTTTTTCCTTACAAGTATGGATGCTATTCTTTTCAACTCAATAAAGATTTGAAAACATTATGCAACTATAATTTAATAGAAGAAAAAAATGAAGGTTGGTATCTCAATTTTCAAAATGACATTTCTTACACACTCTATCCAGAGGATCAAAGTCTATTAGAAAAACATTTGCAGAACTTTGGTGAGTTAAAAGGAAAGAGTTTAATTCGATATGTTTATAAAAATTATCCTTATTTTGCAATAAAAAGTGAAATTGCAAAAGATAATTTATCTAAACAAGATTGGAAAAAAGTTATTGAAGCAAAACCTCAAAAGTTTAATTTTACTCTTTTTACAATTGGTTATGAAGCTAAGACTTTAGATCAATATTTAAACAAACTGATACAGGAAGATATAAAAGTTTTATTTGATGTTCGCAAAAATCCAATTAGTAGAAAGTTTGGTTTTTCAAAAAATCAACTCAAGTGGGGGGTAGAAGCTATTGGAATAGAATACATTCATTTACCAGAACTTGGAATTGAAAGTAACCAAAGAAAAAGTTTAATTTCTTTAGAAGATTATCAAAAATTATTTGACAAATATAAAAAAACCACTCTTCTGGCAAGCACAAAAGATCAAGATCTCATAATAAATGTTTTAAATGAAAAAAAGAGAGTTGCTCTCACTTGCTTTGAGGCTAATCCAAATTTTTGTCATAGACTAAGTTTAGCTGAATCCATTCTTGAAAAGTATGGAAAAAATTTATTTCTAGAGCATTTATAAAGTTTTATGAAAATGAAAATCTTAGTTTTAGTAAAAACTTATCCAGCTATCTCTAAGAAATATGGTGAGATAGTATGTACGGCAGGAATTACAGAAGATGGAAAATGGATTCGAATTTACCCTATCCCTTTTCGTAAAATCAACTACCGCAAAAGATTCAAAAAATACGATTGGATAGAAATAGAACTCACTAAAAACAAAAAAGACTTTCGACCTGAAAGCTATAGACCAATTGATTATCAAAATTTTAGAATTGTTGGAAACCTTCCCTCAGATAAAGGCACTTGGAAAGAGAGAAGAAAATTTGTTTTAAAAAATATTTATACAGATATGTCGGCTTTAATTGACGATGCAAGAGACAAACAAAAGTCAACTTCCCTAGCAATTTTTAAGCCTCACTCTATACTAGGTTTTTCTTTTGAGCCTACAGAACGCGAGTGGTCTGCAGAAAAATTACAATCTTTAGAAAATAGTTACGCACAGGGACGTTTATTTAAAACTGAAGATGAAGAAGATATAGAACCTTTTGAAGTTGTGGATAAGTTGCCCTATAAATTTAAGTTTGAATTTACAGATGAAAAACAAAAAAAATTTTCTCTCATGATTGAAGACTGGGAAATTGGTATGCTATATTGGAATTGTTTAAAAAAGCATAAAGGAGATGAAGAGAAAGCATGTGAAGATGTGAAAAAAAAATATTTTGAGAATTTTGCAAAAACAAAAGATTATTATTTTATTTTAGGTACGACATTAAAACATCACAAAACAGCAAAGAATCCCTTTATAATTATTGGTGATTTTAGACCAAAGCCAATTGAGCAACCTGAATTATTTTCATTTTTGTAGAAGAGAACTTTTATGAGACAAGATACTGATAAAAAAATACCGAAAAGGTTCGAAGTGGGTAAAACTGGGGGGGGTGGCAGAATACCACTTTTCGACAAACAAGATAGATTAAATAAGTTGATTTTGTAGAATTTGGCAAGGTAAGAGTTGGAGGGATAAAGGTATGGAGCTTTTGGAAGAGATGGAATATGTAGGAGATATTCCTGAAGGGTGGAAGTGGGTAAAGCTGGCAAAAATAGATTTGACAAACTCAAAGAACGATAATGAAAATTGAAGAGATTATAAAACAACCCGAAGGAAGAAGGCTGGAGTTTAAAGAAGCCATTCCTTTATCATATAAAGAAACTCATTACGAACGATTGCAAAATAATGCGAACGATTATGAACGATTACGAACAATTATGAATGAATACGAACAAATATATCAAAATCCTTCTAAACCCGATTTTAATAAGCAAGAGTTGCAGCAAGAGTCGTTATTTACGCTTGTTATATCAAAATTGCTTGATGCTCCCAAATCAAGAAAAGAAATTTCTAATGAATTAGGGCAAAAATCCATTTCTGGGAGATTAAACGAGGTTTTAGCCAAATTGCTCCAATACCGATTGATAGAATGGACTATTAAAGATAAACCCAATAGCCCTAAGCAAAAGTTTACATTAACTAAACGGGGCTTGGCTTTTTATGTTTTAGTAAGAAATAAATAATGAACAATGAATAATGAGGATGTATGGAAGGAAAAGGAATTGTTAAAGTAGAAGATATAACGAATAGAATTTATACTTTGCGTGGTGTTCATGTAATGCTGGATGAAGATTTAGCAAAACTATATGAAGTAGAAACAAAAGCGCTTAATCAAGCCGTAAAAAGAAACAAAGATCGTTTTCCCGATGAATTTATGTTTCAATTAACTGAAGAAGAATATGAAAACTTGAGGTCACAATTTGTGACCTCAAGTTGGGGCGGCAGAAGATACCTTCCTTATGCCTTTACTGAACAAGGTGTTGCTATGCTATCTGCTGTGTTAAAAAGCAAAACAGCAGTAAAAGTAAGCATTCAAATAATGAAGGCATTTGTTGCAATGAGAAAATTTATACTCAATAACGCTGAAATTTTCGTAAGATTGGAAAAAGCAGAATACAAACTCATTGAACACGACAAAAAATTTGATGAAGTTTTCAATGCGATGGAAAATAAAGAGAAAATTTCTTCTCAGGGGATATTCTTTGATGGACAAATATTTGATGCTTATAAATTTGTGTCTGATATTATCCGTTCTGCAGAAAAATCCATAATTTTGGTAGATAATTACATAGATGATACTGTTTTGGCACTATTAACAAAAAGAAATGCAAATGTAAAATCGCTAATTATAGTAAATAAAATTACAAAATTACTTCAACTTGATTTAGAAAAGCACAATAGTCAATATCCTGCTATTGAAATCAAAGAAGTTAAAA
>Ga0308397_1001427_pt1 | contig 13646 bp, 11 predicted proteins | sample Hotspr20SampleT8_FD_202356 | JGI IMG/M metagenome (GOLD analysis project Ga0308397, IMG submission 202356) | Hot spring phototrophic mat microbial communities from Mushroom Spring, Yellowstone National Park, Wyoming, United States - 20051001_T8 ...
CGTCTCTTCTTCGTCAGCGCTACGTTTCTCAGCTGGATCGTCGGACTCTGGCTTCTCGTTTGGTTCGCTCGCTTCGGCCATGCCGTACCACATCGTCCACACTACGCCTCAATGCGGGCTGCCCTGCACGACCTCGTCCAGGCACTCGACCGAGCGACCGCCCGCGTGGTCGCACTAGCCTTTCTGGCCAACGCCGCCATCATGGGGACCGCGTACTTGCTCGGGCAAGCTCTCCGCGATCTGTGGCAGTTGGACTACGCGCTGATCGGGCTGATCGTCGCGCTCTATGGTGTCGGGGCGATCCTCTTCGCCCCGGTAACGGGTGTGCTCCTGGAGCGCCTCGGGACGCAACGGAGTGCCGCCATCGGGCTCACGAGTGTCGCGACCACGATTGTGCTGATGGCAGCCGCACCGAATCCGCCGTCGTTCGCTCTCGCGTACTTGGCACTCGGTCTCGCTGCGATGCTGACCTGGACGGCCTTCAGCATCCTTGCAGTCGAGGCAGCACCGACCCATCGCGGCACGACATCGGCCTACTTCCTCGGAGCGAGGTTCTTGATCCAGGGTCTCGCTCCGGCACTGTATACGCCGGTCTACGGCACCCTCGGACCACGCGCGATGTTCGCACTGTCTTCCGTGCTCGCCCTCGCCGCCCTGCTGCCGCTGCGCTTCCTCCGCCCGTCACTCGCCCCGCCATCCGCCAAGACAGCCGTGCACAGCGATCACTCGGCTTCCTCCGCCAACCGCTGTAACTCGTAGAGTGTCGTCAGCGCCTCGAGCGGCGTCATCCCGTCGAGTTCCAGCGAACGCAGTCGTTCCAAGACAGGATGAGGCGGGCTAAAGAGCGTGAGCTGGATCGTCAGCGGCACCTGCTTGGCCATGCTCTGGCGCCGCCGCGTGCGCTCACCGCTGCGTGCTGATTCGAGCTCCTGCAGGATCTCCCGTGCCCGACGAACCACCGCGTGCGGCAGGCCAGCGAGCTGGGCCACATGGATCCCATAGCTCTTGTCTGCTCCACCCCGCACGACTCGGTGAAGAAAGACGACGCGATCACCTTCTTCCAACACGTCCATGCGGTAGTTACGAACTCGTGGTAAGACACGCTCCAGTTCCGTCAACTCGTGGTAGTGGGTCGCGAAGAGCGTTCGGCAGCCGAGTCGTGGATGGTTGTGCAAGTACTCCACCACTGCACGAGCGATCGCCAAACCGTCGTACGTGCTCGTTCCCCGACCGACCTCGTCCAAGACGACGAGCGAGCGGAGCGTCGCTTGGCGCAGAATCGCTGCCGTCTCGACCATTTCCACCATGAAGGTACTCTGACCGGCCGCGATGTCGTCCTGGGCACCGATGCGGGTGAAAATGCGATCCACCAGCCCGATTCGAGCGAACTCGGCTGGCACGAAAGAACCGATCTGCGCCAAGAGCACAATCAGTGCCACTTGACGGAGAAAGGTCGATTTTCCAGCCATGTTGGGACCGGTGAGAATCACGATCTGATCGCTCTCGGTATCGAGCCGGGCGTCGTTGGGGACGAATCGGCCCGCTTCCAGCGTCGTCTCCACGACGGGATGGCGCCCACCCCTGATTTCCAAAACCGTACTCTCGTCGACAACCGGGCGGACGTACCGCCGGTCCACTGCCACCTCAGCGAGCGCACGGTAGACATCCAATTCAGCCACGAGCTGTGCTGCTCGTCGTATTTGTGCAGCGCAGCTCGCCAATTCTTTGACGACGCGCCGGTAGACCTCCTCCTCGAGTGCCGCGATTCGTTCCTCCGCCTGCAAGACCATGCTCTCGAACTCGCGGAGTTCCGGCGTCACGTAGCGCTCAGCCCCGACCAATGTCTGCTTACGCTGGTAATCGGGCGGCACGAGATGCCGATTGGCATGGCTCACCTCGATGTAGTAGCCAAAAACTTTGTTGTAGCCCACCTTCAGGGATCGGATACCGGTGCGCTCCCGCTCGCGCTGCTCCAACGAGGCGATCCACTCGCGCGCCGAACGTGCCCGTTCCCGCAGCTCGTCCAGCTCCGGCGCAAACCCGGCACGGATCACATGCCCCTGGCCGAGACTCGGGGGCGGATCCTCGACGATCGCTGACTCGATGAGACGAGCCGCCGGCAGGAGGTCCGGCAGAGCTGAGAGGGGGGCAAGTTCTGGTCGTCGGCCCGCTATCTCGGCGATTTCAGGCAAGCGAGCGAGCGAGTGATCGAGCTGGCGTAGTTCGCGAGGTGTCACATGCCCGGTCAAGACACGATTGGCCAACCGTTCCAGGTCGGCGACGCCGGCTAGGAGGATACCCAGCCGGGCACGGACGAGCGTCTCCTCGACGAGCGCCGCCACGCGCTCCTGCCGCTGCCGAATCGCGCCCACCTCGAGGAGCGGCTGGCTGAGCCAGCGCCGGAGCAAGCGCGCACCCATCGGTGTTTCCGTCCGATCGAGAACCGACACCAGGGAATGAGCGCACTCCCCGCGTACCGACTCGAGCAGCTCGAGGTTGCGTCGCGTCACCGCGTCGAGCGTCATGAACGAATCGGTCTGGTACACGACGAGATCGTCGAGCTGGGGTAGCTGCCCCACCTGCGTGTCCAGAAGATACCCGAGCAGCGCTCCCGCTGCCCGCAGCGCCGCTGGGCGGTCCGTGAGCCCGAAGCTCGCAAGCGTTTCAACACCGAAGTGCTCGTGCAGGACGCGACGTGCCTCCTGCTCGCGCCAGGCGCGCTCCTCTAGCTCGGTGACGGCAGCTCCCTCGACGCCGATCACTCCGCGACGACCTGCCGGGAGCACGAGTTCAGCCGGTGCGATCCGCAAGAGTTCCCGTTCCACCACTGCACGGAGTTCCTCGAGCTGTTCCGCAACCCACTCGGTAGCGGCGAACTCTCCCGTGGAAAGATCCGCATACGCCAGGCCGGCCCGTGACGACTCGAGCAGGACAGCGGCGATGTACGTATTGCGCCGCGCGTCGAGCATGGCCGGCTCGGTGATGGTTCCCCGGGTAAGGATCCGGGTGATGCGACGCTCGACCAGGTTACGACCGTCCGGTGTACCGATCTGATCGCAGAGCGCGACCCGGTAACCGGCAGCGACCAACTTGGCGATGTACGGCTCGGCAGCATGGGACGGGATGCCAGCCATCGGCACCCGCTGTCCCTTGCCGAGATCCCGCGACGTCAAGGCGATATCGAGAATCCGGCTGGCCACTTCCGCATCGTCGTCGAAGAGTTCGTAAAAATCGCCCAACCGGAACAAGAGCAGGGCATCGGGAACCTGTCGCTTGATCTCCAGATACTGCTTGCGGATCGGCGTCGACACAGCCACCCCTGACGATAGTGTACGGACGCTGATCGCCCACTGCCTACTCGGCACGGCGATCACCATGCCGCTCGGTGCCAGGACTCGCGTCGGCTGTCGTGAGCGTCCTGCGGGTCGCTGTCGCCAGCAAGCAAGCGCGATCGACCCACAGCATCACGCACTCGCTTATCGGCGAGAGTGGCCGTTCCGCCATGCGGTAGGACTCGCCCATGCGGAAACGCATCGTTTCCCTGCGCTAACGTCCGCATCGCACTCCTCCTTGCCATCTCGATGACGTTCTCCCAAGACGAGACGTCTGCTCCAGGCTTGCGGTCAGTCCTGGTCATTCGACTCTCGGGGAACCTTCTCGTTACGTATAACCCGAGCTTGCGATCACGATAAAGCGACTCCTTATGACAATGCGCTATCGTTCCGGTACAGAGCAGATAGACTGAGCCGTTTATCGGATCTCTATCTGCCCGACGAGCGACTCGCGAACACGTCGGCAGTGAGCGGCAGAACATATCGGGTCATCCGGAGAGAAGGTGAACCGCTGAGCGGACGATGCGGTGGCCCAGCCTTCGAGGAGACGGAGGACGCACGTCAGTCTCGGGGTGACGACCCGCGCATGGTAACGTGGTGAGGGCAGGAAGTTCATGACGGAAGGCAGCTGGCAGGTAGAGACGAGCCGACTCGAAGCCTACTGGCGCGAGCAGCGGCGACTCATCATCACGCTCCTCGTCATCTGGTTTGCAGTGGCGTACCTTCATCCTCCCTTCGCGGCCTCGCTGAACAAGATTAGAATCCTTACCGGCTTCCCTCTCGGCTACTAGCTGGCCAGTCAGTTTTCGATCACGGTCTACGTCATTCTGATTTTCGTTTATGCGCTGACCATGAACCGAGTGATCGACCAGAAGTACGGCTTCGAAGAGGAGTAGGGGAGCCATGAGCCAGGAAGCAGGATACACGCCTCTCACGCGCGCACAGCTCAGCGAGTTCCGGCGACGACTAGCCAAGTCCTACGGCGCGTTCTTCGTGTTCCTGATCGCGTTCACTGTGGTCTTGTACCTCTTCGAGCGGGCCGGTCTTCCACACCGCTTCATCGGGTACGCGTTCATTTTCCTGACATTACTTCTCTACGCCTTTATCGGCATCCTGAATTTCACAAGACGCCTCGAGGAGTATTACGTCGCCGGTCGGCGTGTGCCAGCTATCTTCAATGGCATGGCGACTGGTGCTGACTGGATGAGCACCGCGTCCTTCATCTCGATGGCTGGTACCTTGTGGCTGCTCGGGTACGATCCACTCGCCTACATCATGGGCTAGACGGGTGGCTACGTCCTGCTCGCCTTGCTCTTCGCCCCGTATATTCGCAAGTTCGGCCAGTACACGATTCCCGACTTCGTCGCCACCCGCTACGGCGAGCGAGCTCGCCTGGCCCGCTTCGTCGCCGCCACCTGCGCCATCATCGTCTCGCTGGCCTCCGTCACGGCACAAGTGACCGGTGTGGGCATCATCATGAGCCGTTTCTTCGGACTGGACTTCCGGGTCGGCGTATTCATGGGCTTGGCTGGCGTCCTCGTCTGTTCGTTCCTCGGTGGCATGAAGTCGATCACTTAACCCCAGGTGGCCCAGTACATCATTCTGATCGTCGCGTACTTGATTCCCGTGACCTTCTTGTCTGCGAAGCTGACTGGCGTTCCCTTGCCACAGCTCATGTATGGCAAGGCGTTGAGCGAGATCGGCCAGCTCGAGCAGGCGATGAACCTGCCCGCTCATGTCCAACCGTTCAAGCAAGCGCTCTCTAACTACGCCGCGATCTCCACCTTCAAGCAGATCGGCGTCAAGCCATGCGAACCGATCACCGTGAAGGACTGGGTCGGCACTCCCTGGCAGTTCCTCGCTCTGACGCTTTGCTTGATGGCCGGTACGGTGGGCTTGCCGCACATTCTGATCCGGTACTACACGGTACCCAGTCCGAAGGAGGCACGCATCAGCGTCGGCTGGTCGCTGTTCTTGATCTGGTTGCTCGACGTGACCGCCCCGGCCTATGCGGCCTTCTCGCGGTGGGAGGTCCTGCAGAACGTCGTCGGACAACCGATCAACGCCCTGCCAGAGTGGACGGCGAACTGGATTCGGACCGGGCTTCTGAAGATCACTGACGCCAATAACGACGGTATTCTCCAGTTCAGCGAACTCTCCATAAACGGCGATATCGTGGTCTTGGCGACACCAGAGATCGCCGGGCTACCCTTCACGATCGCCGCCCTGGTAGCCGCTGGTGGTTTGGCGGCTGCACTCTCCACCACCGACGGCCTGCTTGTGGTCATCTCGACGGCCGTTGCCCACGATATCTACGCCAAGATCATCAACCCCAATGCACCCTATGGCCGCCGTTTCCTCCTCAGCCGATCGATGATCTTCATCTCGGCCGCCATCGCTGCCCTGCTCGCCATTCGGCAGTTCGCACTCATCGTGCAGCTGGTCGCATGGGCCTTCTCGATGGCAGCATCCACCTTCTTCCCGGTCCTCCTGCTCGGCATCTTCTGGAAGCGCGCCAATACCAACGGTGCCATCGCCGGGATGATCGGCGGACCGATCACCTGCTTGGTCTACATGTTCTGGAACTATGTCGATCCACGCTTCAACGTGCTTGGGCTCTCACACTTGTCAGCTGGTATCTTCGGCATGGCAGCCAACTTCTTGCTCACGATCGTCTTGAGTCTCTTGACCGCACCGTCACCGAAGTACATCCAGGATATGGTCGACCAGTTGCGCATCCCGGTCGGCGAGTTGCGACTACCGGCACCTGGTGCCGCTCCCGGTACAGCGCCGGGTGTCGCCCCTGCTGGCCAGGATCGAGGAAATCAACGGTCGCGCCGGGGCCCAGGCGCGCGCCTGGGCCCCGGCTTTCCGTCCCGGATCGATACGGACAGTGAGGTGAGAGATTGACCCGCCAGGTCTTCGAGGTTGCGAACTGGCTGCTGGCCATCCTCATGTGGCTGCTGATCAGTCGCATTCTCCTGGATCAACTCACTCGCGGGAAATCGACCGTCATCGGTCGACTCTTCCATCTGGCTACGGATCCTTTGCTTCGATTTTCGTCGCAACTCTTCCCGCGGTGTCGACGATCGCGCAGTCGGTCCTCTGGGTCCTCGCCTTGCTCGCCGTACGTCTCATCCTCTTCGTGGTGGCTATGCCGAGGTAATCAACCCCGCCAAGCGAAGATCGCGCAACGTCCGCACGCCTTGAGTCGCTAGTTCCGTCAACTGCCGCTGCCAAACCAAGGCCGTCACGAACGCATCGGCCAAGGCATGATGGCGAGCTGGTGGCTCGATCTCGTATGCTGCCAGCAAGTCCTCCAAACTGAACCGCCCCCGGTCTGCCGCTGCCTCCGACAGCGCTCCATGATGGGAGGTGAGCCAGCGTGCCACGCGACCGGTGTCCACCCAATACGTCCTCGGCCAGGAAAGCCCACAGTGCAACGCCGCTCGCTGCAAGAACTTCCGATCGATCTCGACGCCGTGCCCCACGAGAATACTGCTCGCGCAAAAGCGCAGAAATTCAGGCAAGACCTGCTCCAGTGGCGGAGCCCCTACCACATCGACCGGCCGGATTCCGTGCACGGTCACGCTCTGTCCCCAACCCTGCCGTTGCGGTCGAATCAGCTGGTAGAACGATGCGCCGAGAAGAAGTCGCGTCCCCACCATGCGCACAGCACCCAGCGCCAGCAACTCGTCCCGCTCAGGATCGAGTCCGGTCATTTCGGCATCGAGAACGGTGTACGCGAGATCGGAAAGCGTCGCGCCGCGGCGATCCCGACCAGCCCGCTCCACCAAGGCGCCCGCCAGGCGCATGAACCAGTTCCCCTGCCCGCTCATTCGCCAGCCTGTTCAAGATGGAAGCGCTCGCGCACCACTGCTTGCGCTCGCCCGACGACGCGGAACGCCTCCTTGAGCAGCGTCCGATCGAGCGAGGAGAGCTGGCGTGGATCGACATAGTTGGATGGCTTCTCGCCGCGCTGGAGCTGCTCGAGTTGCACGCGCAGGCGGAGGCCGAGCAGAAACTCGAAGGCCTGCGCCAGATCCTCAGCGAGTTGCGGCTCGATCGCGCGGAGCTCACGGAGAGCGATCAAGCGCGCGAGCGTATTCGTCTCCTTCACGCCATACTCGAGGGCGAAGAGGCGGACCAGGTTGACGATCGCTCCCGTATCACCCACTTTGAGGTCGAGCTGGTTCTTGTGCTCACCGCTCCGCTCGACGACGAAGCGTCCCAGAAAGCCTACTGGAGGCGGGTGAGACGTGGAGACAGCGCCGACGTGAAAGAGGAAACGTGGGCTGTGGGCGAGTTCCTGACGCACGAAATCGCGCAAGCGTACCGCGAGCCCCATTTCACCGTGAACGCCCCGAAAATCGAAGACGATGAGCGAGTTCAGCACCGACTGCGGCTCCGGTACGGCCATCCAACGCTGGAACTTGCGCATCCAAGCACTCAATGGTTGAACCCACTCGGGATTGTTAGCGGAAAAGCGGCCCAGACAGGGTGGGAAGCCGAGCGCGACCAGTCGCTCTACTGCCCACTGGCCGAGACGCTCGAAATACCGGCGCACCAGCTCTTCTTCCCCTGCAGGTGGATCCGCGTAGAGGATGCCGTTATCCTGATCGGTGCGGATTGTCTGCTCGCAACGCCCCTCGCTACCATAAACCAGCCAACAGTACGGGACGGGCGGTGGCCCAAGCTCCTGCTCGAGCAGTCCGAGCACGCGTGCGACGACCCGATCGTTGATCTCGCTCACCAGCTGGGCGATCTCCGCGGCACGGATGCCGCGCGACAAGAGGAACGGGATCAGCTGGCGTTGGGCTTGCTCCAGGACCAGCGCCAAGCGTTCCGTATGCGTTTCCCGTTCGATCGCCCGCGCCAGGAACAACGGACTCGTACCTTGTTGGACGAGGAGATCGAAAGCGGTCAGCATCCCGAACGGTTTACCCTCCTCGGTCACGACCAGATGGTTGATCCGACGAGCGATCAGGAGTCGCACCGCTTCCAGCAGTAGTCGATCGGCATCGATCGTCACCAGGGGCGAACTCATCACCTCATGGACCGGCGTGTCCAGCGATCGCCCCGCTGCGACCACGCGGTCCCGGAGATCCCAATCGGTGAGGATCCCGAGCCCGCTACCCTGGTCGTCCACGACGACGATGGAGTTCACCCGTTCGACACTCATCCGCTGCGCTGCCTCGCGAACCGTGATATCGGGTAGGCAGGTCAAAAGCGGCTGGCGAGCTACCGTGCGGCAGGGAGCCGAGAGCATGAACGCACCGTCCCCACCTGGCTCTTGGTGCTGTAATGCTCGCAGGCTCGCCTGCACCCACTCCCGCAGCGCACCGACGAAGAACCCAGCGACTGCTGGCTCGGTCCCGATCAGCTCCTCGATCGTGGAACGGGGAATCGCATAACAAACGGTGTCCTCAACAGCCACGTCATCGAGCTGGCCGTGTGTCCCGTCGACGGACGAGAGAACCCCAACGAGGTCCCCTTCGGAGGCGACCTCGAAGACGATTTCCTCACCGGTCGCAGAGCGGAGCGCTTTCTTCACGCCGCCGCGTATGACGATCCAGAGATACTCCGGAGGAGTTCCTCCACGGCGGATGATCGTCGTACCGCGGGGGAAATAGTGGACTTCAACCCGCTTGGCCAATTGGCGTAGCCGCTCTTCGCCCAGGAACTGGAAGGGGGGGACACGGCGCAAGAATTCCACGACACTTGCCAGAACGACGTCGTCCACCCTGGCACCTCACGGTCTCGACAGGTTTCCTTGGGACGCATTATACTGGCCTTACCAGTAGGTGATCGGAAAGCCCCCGCTCGAGGAGGTCCCGGTATGGAGGTCGTGAATCCGATCGTGGCGCGGTGGCGCAAAGAGGGTTTGGAAGACCCCGTCAGCTTGTGGGCGCGCGCTGCCGAGCAAGCCTTCTGGTTCCGCGCGTGGGACGATCCGTTCGTCTGGGAACCACCGACCTTCCGGTGGTTCGTCGGTGGTCTCACCAATTTGAGCTATGCCGCCTTGGATCGACACGTGTCGGCTGGTCAGGGCGGACGGGCAGCCCTCATCGCCGAGACCGAGTGGGGCGAACGGCGCACCTTCACCTATGCCCAGTTGTGGCGATTCGTCCGCCGCTTGGCTGCATCATTCCGTGGCCTCGGTATTCGTCGCGGCGACCGGATCGGTATTTACATGCCCACTTGTCCGGAGGCGATCGCGCTCATGCTAGCCGCCACCCGGATCGGGGCTATCCATATCGTCGTCTTCGCTGGTTTCGGCGCTGGAGCGTTAGCTGATCGTCTCTCCATGGCCGGTGCTCGGGCTGTGTTCACCGCTGACGTCACCTGGCGGCGCGGGCGCGAAGTGCGGCTCAAGGAGATCGTGGATCAGGCGTTGGCGAGCGGGATCCCAAGTGTCGAGCACGTCGTTGTCCTCCGACGGGGGCCCAACGAGCCACCGATGACGCCTGGGCGCGATCGCTGGTGGGACGATTTTGTGGCGCTCGGGAACGGGCAAGACGATCGTTACGAGGTGATGGAGTCCAATGAGCCAGCGTTCATACTGGCGACTTCTGGGACGACCGCGAAGCCCAAACTGGCCATCCACACCCATGGACCATATCAAGTCGGTATCACCAGCACCGGGCGCTGGTGCCATGGTCTGCGCGCCGGTGACGTTTGGTGGGCGACCTCCGATATCGGCTGGATCGTCGGTCACAGCTACATCGTCTACGCGCCGCTCTTGCTCGGCGCGACGACGATCGCCTTCGAGGGAGCTCTCGATCATCCCTCTCCGGAAACCCCCTATCGGATCATAGAAGAGAACGGAGTGACCGGCATCTTCACCTCGCCGACAGCGGTTCGGCTGCTCATGAAGTACGGAACTGAGCCAGCCCGTCGTTACGACCTCAGTTCAGTCGAACGCATCGTCTGCGCTGGAGAAGTGCTCAATCCTCCGGCCTGGGAATGGCTCCAGAAAGATGTGTTCCAAAATCGTATTCCGGTGATCGACCACTGGTGGCAGACGGAAACGGGTGGACCAGTGGTCGGGAACCCCTGCGGCATCGCTCTGCTTCCCATCAAACCAGGATCGGCCAGCCTGCCGCTTCCCGGTATGGATGTCGCGGTGGTTCGTCCCGAAGATGGGACGCCTTGCCAACCGGGGGAGCGAGGCGTCGTCGTCATCCGCCGGCCCTTCCCTGGTCTGACGCCTGGTCTGTGGGACGAGCCGGAACGCTATGCCCGTGACTACTGGCAGCGCATCCCAGGCCTCTACTTCACGGGCGACGCCGCATCGGTCGATGAGGACGGGTATCTCTGGTTCGCCGGGCGAGCCGACGAGATCATCAAGATCGCCGATCACCGTATCGGCACTATCGAGGTGGAGAGTGCCTTCTTGCGTCACCCGGCCGTCGCTGAGGCCGGGGTGACGGGTCGCCCCGATCCGTTGCGCGGCGAGGTGATCAGCGCCTTTATCACCCTCAAGCAGGGGTATCAGCCGACTCCTGAACTCGAGCGCGAACTCATCGAAACGGTCCGTCGCGAACTCGGGCCAGTCGCAGTGATCGGCGAACTCAATTTTGTCCGTGCACTTCCGAAGACGCGGAGCGGTAAGATCATGCGGCGGGTCCTCAGGGCAGTGATCTTGGACCGCGATCCGGGCGATATCTCGACGATCGAAGAAGAGGGCAGTGTCGAAGAAGCCCGCGCCGCTTGGCTCCAACTCAAGGAAATGCTCCGCGTCGGCGTCTATCTCGAACAGCCCCAACCGACCGGCGTCGATGCGTCCGGTGGCAACTAGATCGGGCTTTGACGACAAAACGGTTTCACAGCGCCGTGGCTTCAGCGGAGGGGCCTTCGTCAGGGCTCCTCTTTGGGTCTTGGCTGCCGCTGTCCTGTGGGGTACGACCGGGACCACGGTGGCACTCGCTCCGCCGGAAACCGACCCGCTCGTACTGGGTGCGCTGCGCCTCGCGCTCAGCGGCCCGCTCCTTCTCGCAACGAGCCGGATCTCGCGCGCCCAGTTGCTCTCCGCCTGGCGTTCCGTAGCGGTCGCCAGTCTGGCAGTCGCCGCCTATCAGCCGACCTTTTTCCTCGGCGTGCGGGCCAACGGAGTCGCAATCGGAACGCTGATCGCCATCGGCAGTGCTCCACTCCTCGCCGCAGCGCTGGAAATGCTCACCGAGCGGCGACCTCCATCGCTGCGCTGGCTCTTCGCCACCGTCCTCGCTCTGCTCGGGCTCGGTCTGCTGCTTCATCCGGGAAGGACGCTACCACCCACGCCGACAGGAACGCTGGCGAGTCTTGCCGCTGGAGCGTCCTACGCGTTCTTCGTTTTCGCCACACGGCGGGCCGTCCGCGCTGGTCTGGCTGCGCAGCAGGTCATCGCCTGCTCGTTCGTCGCCGCAGCCGCTCTCCTCATTCCGCTCCTGTTCTGGCGGCCAGTGGGCTGGCTGTCTGCTCCGGGTGGATTGCTCGCCGCATTGTATCTGGGTATCGTCGCCACCGCACTGTCCTATCGCCTCTTCGCCCACGGGGTAGCCGGTACCAGTGCTGCCACCCTCGCCACACTGTCGCTCGCCGAACCGCTCACTGCAACGTTGCTCGCTGTTTTCGTAATTGGGGAGGACCTCACGAGCCAGCAACGGATCGGCGTCACGAGTCTCGTCGCCGGACTCAGCCTCGCCGCACTCGGCGGGCAGATGCACCAGCAAGGGGCTTCCACTACTCCATTCGATCCGGTGCGAGAGGAGCGAGCATGATGACGGCTGTGAGCGGTGTCGTTTCTGGTCACATCCTCGCCAAACTCCTTCTCCGACCGATCCTGAGTCGTCTTTCGCCCATCACGCATGGGCAATTGGAGCTTCCGGGAATCGAACGCCGAGTCAGCATCGTACGAGATCGCTGGGGTATCCCGCACGTGCGAGCCGCCACGAGTCACGATGCGTGGTTCGCACTCGGATTCTGTCAAGCTCAAGACAGGACGTTCCAACTCGAGTTTCTCCGACGCCTCGTGCGTGGAGAATTGGCCGCCTTGGTGGGACCCGCTGGCCTGCCCTTCGATCGTCTCGCTCGTCGCGTCGGCTTTCGCCGTGCGTCACTGCGCCAGCTTCCCACTATTGCCGGTGACGTTCGCGATCAGGTCGAGGCCTTCCTCGCTGGCATGCGTGCCGGGCTCGAACATGGTCTAAGGGTGCGCCCAATCGAATTCCTCTTCCTCCGAGCGGACCCGCGACCCTGGGACGCAGCCGATGTCCTTGCGCTCGTCAAGTTCCTCTCCTTCGTTCTCGCCTCGAACTGGACATCCGAACTCGTCCGCCTGCGTGTGCTTCTCGAGGATGGCGTAGAATCCCTCCGAGCACTCGATCCCGCAGGTAACGACGCCGTTGACCTACCAGAATTTCCTACAGAACTTCGCAGCGAGTGGGTCGAGCACGTTTCGGCTGAACTCGATCGATTACGAAGCTGCGGCAGCACGGCTGCTTCCAACAATTGGGTGGTCGCTGGATCGCGCACGCAGAGCGGGCGTCCACTGCTCGCCAACGATCCGCACTGGTCACCCCTCCTGCCCTCGTTTTGGTACTTGGCGCACCTTTCCACCCCGGAATGGTCGATCGCTGGCGCGACGCTCATCGGGACGCCTGCTTTCCTCGCTGGTCATAATGGCTACGCCGCATGGGGCGTGACAGCCGGATTGAGCGACAACACCGATCTCGCCATCGAAATGGTCGGGCCCGACGGATGCTCCGTCCGCGAGAAAGACGACTTCGTTCCCTGCCGCATTCACCAAGAGTCGATCGCGGTTCGCGGGCATGGCACGGTTAACGACCTCGTGCTGGAGACCCGCCGCGGCCCGATCGTCAGCCCTGTCCTGCGCGGAGTACCCTGGGCGGTATCCCTGCGTGCCGTCTGGCTCGATCCGCTGCCGGTTCGCGGTCTGCTCTCCATGCACCGAGCTCGCTCGTTCGATGACTGTCGCACTTTCTTCGCTGACTGGCCACACCTCCCCCTCAATGTCGTCTACGCTGACTGTTCGGACCAGATCGGTTGGCTTCTCGCGGGCACCGTTCCGCAGCGTCGTTGCTCAACTGGACTGTTCCCTCTCTTGGGCTGGGAGAATCCCGACCCATGGATCGGCTACGTGTCCCCCGATCGGATGCCCTGCCGCGTCGATCCGCCGGAGGGATTCTTGGCTACCGCCAACAACCGACCAACGCTTCCTGACAACGCGCCGTGGCTCGGCACTGACTATCTCGATTCCTACCGGATCGCACGGGTCACTGAGGTGCTCGGTAGCCGCACCGACTGGAGGAT
>Ga0308397_1001442_pt1 | contig 13540 bp, 8 predicted proteins | sample Hotspr20SampleT8_FD_202356 | JGI IMG/M metagenome (GOLD analysis project Ga0308397, IMG submission 202356) | Hot spring phototrophic mat microbial communities from Mushroom Spring, Yellowstone National Park, Wyoming, United States - 20051001_T8 ...
AGGGCTTGCTGCGGGGAAGCAAAGCCTGGCGTGGAAGGTTGAAACGCAGTTGCGCTCCCGCTTGTAACAAACAGCGCTGCACCGCTGAAGGCAACTCCGGCTTGTAGAAAGGAACGTCGATCGGGCCACGGTGCAGATACCCTTGGGCTCGGAGCTTGAAGATGGGTGTGTCGAGGGTTCATGAGAGGACTCCCGTTCTTACGTTCCCTGGATCCATGCCTGGGTTTGGGTCAACCTGTGAGATACAAACTGTAAGGGTCATGGAATTTCCTAGCAGTTCGTCACGAGGGTGTCTGCTCATCGGCTCGTAATCGGCTTGTTAGGATATGGGAGTGAGTCATACAATTTCTGCGGTCGTCTGTACCTTCGAGTGGAAGTATGTCATCCCCACCAACGGAAGCTGCTGGGTGCCGCCATCTGGTTGTGTTGGGTTCGACCGGTTCCATCGGACGGAACACGCTGGAAGTTGTTCGGCACTTTCCCGAGCGTTTGCATGTGGTGGGCCTGGCGGCTCATCGAAACTGGCCGCTATTGGCGGAGCAGTGTCGGGAGTTCCGACCCGCTTGGGCGGTCGTGGCGGATGCCACCGTATTGCCTCAAGTTGACCGGAAAGCCTTCCCCCCCACAACGGAATTACGTGGTGGACCAGAGGCCCTGGTGGAGTTGGCGAGTGCTCCCGGGGTGGATATCGTGGTGGCCTCCATTGTCGGTGCTGCGGGACTGCACAGTTCCTGGGCCGCTTTGGAATCCGGTAAAACTCTCGCCCTGGCCAACAAGGAAACTCTGGTGATCGCCGGCCCATTGATCATGGATCTGGCACGCTGCCGGAATGCTCGGCTCCTGCCGGTAGATAGTGAACACTCCGCCCTATTCCACCTGTTGGAGGGCCGGGACCGCCGTGATTTGCAACGCCTGATTCTGACGGCCAGCGGCGGCCCTTTTCGTGGCAAACGGGCTGAGGAGTTGACCCAAGTGACTCCCGAGCAAGCTCTCCAACATCCCACCTGGCAGATGGGACCGAAAATCACCATCGACTCCGCCACCCTGATGAATAAAGCCCTGGAGATTGTCGAGGCCCGATGGTTGTTCGATATTTTGCCGGATCGTCTGGATGTGCTGATTCACCCCGAATCCTTGGTCCATGCCCTGGTGGAGTGGACGGATGGCTCGGTGATCGCCCATTTGTCCTCGCCGGACATGCGACTACCCATCCAGGCCGCCTTGCTCTACCCCGATCGTCCCCAAGGGCCAGCTCGACGTATCAACTGGCAACAGCTAGGTCCCCTTCACTTCGAGGCTCCAGACTTCGAGACATTCCCCGCCCTGACCTTGGGGTACGAAGTAGCGCAGCGGGGAGGAACATGTGGAGTCGTTCTGAATGCAGCTAATGAAGCAGCCGTAGAGCGTTTTCTGGCTGGTAATCTGTCCTTTATGGATATTCCTCGCTGTTGTCGCGCTGTACTAGAGGTCCATACTTACGAACCACGCCCATCGCTTGACCGGCTTTTGGCCCTCGACCGTTGGGCACGGCAGGAGGTTACCCGTTGGACACCCGCTCGCCTGCACCCGATCCCTTGAATGCTTCCAGCTCTCCCCTCAAGGGTAGTAGCAACTCCTCCGCGGCTTCTCCCCGACTGCCGCAGGAAGGATCACCTCCAGTTGAGGCAGGGCCGATCGCCTGGCTGCGGCGTCACGCAATGTCGCTTCTGATCACCGCTGCCCTCATCACGCTTGTTTTTCTGTATCTTGATCCGATCGACACGCTGAAAGTGGTGCTGGGCTTGGGGCTAGTGATTTTCATTCATGAACTCGGGCATTTTCTGGCTGCCAAGTGGTGCGATGTTCACGTTACCACCTTCAGCATCGGCTTTGGGCCGGCTCTTCCATTCTGCTCCTTCCGATGGGGAGAAACCACCTACAAAGTGGGAATGATCCCTCTGGGGGGCTACGTCCAAATGGTGGGAGAAGGCGAGACATCTGATGGAGAAGAGGCAGAACATGACCCGCGGAGCTATCGGAACAAAAGCGTGGGTCAGCGCATGCTCATCATTTCGGCTGGCGTTATCATGAATTTCCTTTTGGGGGTGGTCTGCTTTGTCGCGGCATACCTGCATGGGGTCAAGGAAATTCCGGCCACCATCGGGGCTGTAGAAAGCGGTGGGGCGGCCTGGCGAGCTGGTCTGCGCACCGGTGATGAGATCGTGCGTATTGCGTCGCGGGATCGGCCCTTTTTCGATGATCTGCGACCGATTGTTATGAGCACCGCCGCCGGGGAAACCATGGAACTGGTGGTCCAGCGACCCGATGGCTCGCGACATACCTATCTGGTGGAACCACGACGAGACGAAGGGGCACGTTTCCCTCAACTCGGCATTGTTCCGCCCTTCCGACTGGAACTGCTCGCGTCCCGGAAAAAGCAGTTTTCTCCTGTTGTCCCTGGCAGTGCGGCGGCCCGAGCTCACCCACCCTTCGCCGCGAGGGATCGTATCATCGCTATGAGCGACATCCAAGACCCCCGTCGCGTCACTTCGTTGCATTCTGACCCGCGTGATCCGCAACGCGGACCCGATATTGCGGACTACTACACCCGTCTGCAAACTCTGGCCGGACAACCCATAATCATTCGGGTCTTGCGTTCTCACCCGGACGGACAGGAGGTGCCGGTGGATATTACCGTTCCACCTGCCTTTCGCGCGGATTTAGGTCTGCGTATGCGCATGGGCGAAATCGCGGCTCTGCGTGATGGAGGACCGGCCGCCCAAGCCGGCGTCCTGGCCCACCAGGATCAACCACCCCGACCTGGCGACCGCGTTCGTCATATTCAGTTGCCGGAAGTCGATGGCACCACCACCTGGCTCACCACCGGAGATGAAAAAGCCCCCGATTCCACCGTCACGGTCCGCAAGCTGGATCCCCTTCTTCTACCCTACGAGCTTCGACAATGGGCCGAGCGGCAACTCGCCCGCGGCAGCGAGGCTAATCTCCAAGTCCGGCTTACGGTCCTCCGCACCGTGGGACATCAGGAAGCCCAACCGGTCGAACTGACACTACGTTACGATCCGGCATACCATAACGAGCGAGAGACTATCACCCTGCCCAACAGTCCGGTTCCCTTGAGCGGTCTGGGGCTGGCATACTGGGTCGAGACCGTTGTGGATCAGGTCTTACCGGATTCCCCAGCAGATGGCCTGTTACAGCCTAATGATGTGATCCTGGCTGCCCGTATCTATTCCCTCGATGACCACGGTCAGCCACGCTCCGGCGAATGGCTCAACCACCTCAAGCCGCATCAATGGGCCTATGTGGATGCCGCACTCCAACGCCAACCACCCCACCGCGTCGATTTACGAGTTCAACGTGGAGAATCGACCCTGGAAGTCAGCCTGGAGGCTCGACCCGATCCCCAGCACCCCCTAGAAGATCGTGGCCTTTTGCTCGCGCGAGACTATCGCATTCAGAAAGCAGACAGCCTCGCAGAAGCCGTGAGTCTGGGCACCTGGCGTGTCATCCGTTTCATCAAATATGTTTACATGAGCCTCTACGGCATGATCTCTCCGTCAGGGAGAATCAGCCCGAAGACTATGAGCGGCCCCCTCACCATAGCTAATATCTCCTACCGTGTGGCCGGCGAAGATTTCTGGCAATTCCTCCTGTTCATCGGCATGATCTCGGTCAACCTGGCGGTGGTCAACTTTCTCCCGATTCCCATCTTGGATGGAGGACATATGGTGTTCCTCATCCTGGAAAAAATCCTCGGCCGCCCCGTTCCCGAACGACTCTTCCACATTGCCATGTACGTGGGGCTGGCCATCATCCTGGGATTGATGATCTTCGTGATCACCCTGGATATTCAACGCCTCCTCTTCGGCTGGTTCTGAGGACCGGTTTTTCCCGGGTTGCTCCACGGTGGAATGAGGATATATCAGCTGCTGGAGTGAGGGATACATCGACCCCTCTCGCAACGTGCTCTCAAGACGAAAACCACCTGGACGATCCATGCATAAAGATCAGCATAGTGGGATCAGGCTACTGGACATGCTCACATCGCCTTGGGAGTGGTATAGTAGTGATAGTAGAAGCAATAGGGGTGCTGTGGAGCAGATTGTCGGAGATACCCGAAGAAAAGTTGGGCTTCCCCGGCAGCAAAGATTGAGGTTGACATACTCCCGCTGGGACGTACTTCCACACCGTCGATGGAGGTAAGTTCCATCTGAGACGGACGCAGCCTCAAATTCGGTGATGCGTGCTCAGCGATTGTATTGACCCATCATCCCTGATGAGGAATTGATATCGATCATGACTCTCTCATTGTCCTTATTGGAAAACAAAGGAATGAATGAGCGGACGGTTGACGTGACCGGTCCGGCTGTCATGGAAATGACTTTGGAGGAATTGCAGCAGTGGTTGGTCCAACGCGGCCAACCGGCCTGGCGTGCCCAGCAAATCCGCCATCATGTATTTCACCGTGGTGTCACCACATACTCGGCGATGACGGACCTGCCCGCCGCGTTGCGACAGCTCCTCAAGACCCAACTCCCTTTGATGACCACCACAGCGGTTATCCACCGCCACTCGTGCGACGGCACGCAGAAACTCCTCCTACAATTGAAAGATCAACGTCGGATCGAATGCGTACTGATCCCCGAGCAGAACCGAGTGACCGCCTGCCTGAGCACTCAGGTCGGCTGTGGCATGGGATGCGTATTTTGTGCCAGCGGTCTGAATGGTCTGGAACGGAATTTGAGTGTGGGGGAAATGCTGGAGCAACTCGTGCACCTTCGGGCCTGCGCTGGCCGGCGACTGACCCACATTGTCGTCATGGGCATGGGAGAACCCCTGGCTAACCTGGATAACCTCCTGAAAGTGCTGGAAATCGCATGCGACCCCCACCAGGGTCTGGGCATCAGCCAGCGGCACGTCACAATCTCAACCGTTGGTTTACCAGCCCGGATTCGCCGTCTGGCAGACAGCAAGCGCCAGTATCACCTGGCTATTTCCCTCCATGCACCTAACGATACCCTCCGGAACCGGATCGTACCTACCAACCGCAAAACAGGCATCGCAGCCATCCTGGAGGCCGCCGACTACTTCTGGGAACAGACCGGCCGACAAGTGACCTACGAGTATGTCCTGCTGGGTGAGTTGAACGACACAGCCCAGTGCGCTCAACAACTGAGATATCTTCTGGCCGGCCGCAAGGCTCACGTCAATCTGATACCCTGGAACGAGGTCCCCGGTTTACCTTTCCGCCAGCCCCACCCCCACGCCATTCTCCGCATGGTACGAACGCTGCGTCAGGCTGGCATCAGCATCAAAGTCCGCAAGCGTCGAGGGGCAGATATCGACGCCGCTTGTGGTCAATTGCGTCAGCAAGCCATCCAGGGGATCCTACCCACGTGGCCTACAAACAGACATGCCACCCCGCCTTCAATCCATGCCGAATGTTCAAACTCTCGAACTGGATCGGACAATCCATCGCGTCCCAATCCGCCACCGGATGGGTAAGGGAATTTCCCAATGAACCCAGCCACGATATCCACAACAGGCACTAGGAACCATGCCTGCCGGTCAGACCAGTAACCTGATGGCACTCCGCGACCCGGACATTCGTTTGATGTTGCGGGTTCGGGACGATGACCCAGCAGCGTTTGCTGAGCTCGTGCAACGTTTTCAGCATCGCCTGCTGGCAGTCCTACATCACGTGCTCGGAGACCGTGACGAGGCAGAAGACCTGGCCCAAGAGGTTTTCCTCCGTGTCTATCGCCATCGCAAACGCTATTCACCAAAAGCGAAGTTTTCTACCTGGTTGTTCACCATCGCTAACAATCTGGCCCTCAATGCTCTGAGGAATCGTAAACGTCGTCCGGTGCAACGCTTGGAGATCAGCGAATCCGGCACGCTTGCCCACGAGCCCCAGCAGTCAATAGCCGACACCCACTCATCCACTGCCTTCCCCGCCCAACGGCTTCACCGGGAAGAGCTGGCGGTGGTCATCCGTCAGGCGTTGGATACACTCAACGAACGCCAAAGGCTGGCGATCATCCTCAATAAATACGAGGACATGAACTATGCCGACATTGCTCAGGTCATGGGCTTGACCACAAAGGCCGTCAAGTCCTTACTGAGCCGGGCCCGAGCGAAGCTCCGAGAATGTCTCCAGGGTTATATTGAAATAGAGGGTGGTAACTCCTCGGAGTCTGACCCAGAGAAGAGCTAGCCTACTTACTGCCCCGATTTATGAGGTGATTATGCCGGAACCACCCCAACCTGGCCGACATTCCCCCGACCCACCTCTTCCCGTAGACCCTCTGGAAGAGGAATTGGTCGCTTATCTGGATGGTGAGCTTCCCGAAGAAGAGGCACGCCTGATCGAGCAACGTTTGGCCAACGATCCCGACCTGCGACGACGAGCTTTGTTGCTGAAAAAGACTTATGATCTTCTGGACTACCTTCCCCAACCGGTGGTTTCCGAGAACTTTACCACACGCACCCTGGAAAAGATCCCTGCCTGGCGTGCCACCGCTACGCCGGCGAACGCACCAGAAGCTCCAGCCCACCCGATCGTTCCTTCCACGTCACAGCCCGTACTGATGACGGATACGCGGTCCGCATCGTCGTATTTCACGATCAGGCTTGCTCCTTGGAAAATAAGTATAGTTCTGGTATTGTGCCTTATTTGCGGTGCACTCAGTGGCTATGGCTTGCTATCCTGGACTCTTTCGGCACCATACCCCCCACCGTCTGCTTCTCAGGAACTCTTGTTGAGCGATCACCGACTCATCGAGATGCTACCCTACTACATCGGTGTTGATGATCTTGCTTTTTTGCTGCGATTAGCGGAACCGGAATTGTTTGGCGATGAGCCGTTGGTCGAGAACAATCCCAGCCGCATGGGTACATCGGAGGCATTCGAACTATCGCCACCGTTCAAATTCGAGGAACTGGTGCGAGAATTTCAGAGTTTGCCGGCGAGCCGTCAAGCTGCCTTGCGTGAATTCGATCGCGAATTGTTCGCACTCGAGAATACTGAACGGGAATACCTGTTGCGTATTCTGGAAACCTATACACTGTGGCTTTCGCGACTCTCACAGGATCAGCAGCGGGAGATTTTATCGGCGAAAAACTCCGCGGAGCGCTTGCAGCGTATCCGCGAGCTACGCGAACACCAATGGGTGGAAGCCCTGCCCCCGGAACATCAGAAACGCCTCCGAAGTCTATCGACGCAAGACCGCATAGAAACCATCCGTCGTTTGAAACGACAGGAATCCAATCGACGTGAAACCTGGTCCTTCATCCGCCGCCATGCGGAAGAGATTGCTGCCAATCGCATACCGTGGCCATTCCACGACGAAGCTCTTCGCCAGGCCGTGGTGGAATTTGGTCGACAGGCCTTTCAACTGGATGAACCCGGCAAGGAGCGGTTGACAGCCAACGAAAGGCAACGGTACCTCTCAACCCTCCAAGCTGCAGAGCAAACCGGCGGATCGGCGTGGTTCAGTTACGGGCGGGAAATCTACAATCTGTCCCGCAAATATGAACGGTTCCTGCTCCCTCCACCGCAGGGTAAACCGGTAATCGAGTACGCCGATCTCGGACCTTCCGCCCGTCTTCTGGAGAAAGACCGCGCCCAGTCCCTGACAGCCCCCTTCCGCGGCCGGTGGCCGGAATTTGCTCTGGCGGTCCTGGACTACATCAACACCCTACCAACACATGAACGCCCTAAGCTTCCCCCGTTAGGCCCCAGTCGATTGGAGGAACTCCCTCAGCCGTTGCGGCACGTTATCGAACGGGAACTTTGGCCGAAACTTCGCCCCCGGGAACGCGAAGCATTAGCCGCTTGGGAAGGAAAGTGGCCGGAGTATTGCCGAGAATTACGCAAATGGGCAGGATTTCACGATGTCAGTTTACCCGGTATCATGCTCCCAGGTTCTCCTCGACGCTGGGACGCATTATATGGTACCAGGGTCCCGGAACCTTCAGGGCTGCCGGCATCAAAGTTTCCGCCTTTTGCCCCACTCCTCAATCGTAAGTGATATGGTGTCAGGGGCGTCGGTTCCCCTGAGTCGTCTCGGCAGCTTTGCTCCACTCCCCAACCGTCAGTGACGTGGTGTTCTGCAATATTGACATATGTATATGATAAGAACAGAGTACTTGCCACGGCAAGCACGCAGAAAAACGAGCTCACGAGTGGTATAATGAGCATAAATGACCACAAAGCTGGCCGCTGGTGGACTCAGCACTCACCGGTGATGGACTCAGTACTCACCGGCTAAAAGAAGAGGCCTTATATCATGGTGATGCGTAACGGTCGGGACTCGAGCAATGCCCAGCAAAATTGGTGGGATGATCTACCCCCCGCCATCCGGCGGCGATTTCGGAATGTAATCCAGGAGCAGCTATTCCACGAAGAAGGGTTGCAGGGCACTGCTGTCCCTCAGACCACACAACAACCCCCTCTGCCACCCGAAGGCAATGAGCGAGAATTTGTCGGTGATTTGCTCCGGTTGACCGGTACTTTTCTCGCAGTGATTCTCATCGTTCTGCTGCTGATGCTTGGATGCGTCAGGTTCCTGAGCAGCGGGGGATATCCGGGATCGTGGCCATTCTGAGGTTCTCACGGCTCCGTCAGCTCATCCATCAAGCGAAAAACCGCTACTTGACGCCGATTAGGATTATTAGGATCCACAGTCATAGCTCCGATATAGATCGTGCGTCGGCTTGCCTGGGGTAGCACCTCCTGCAGGATGGTGGGTCCACCCAGAACGCCTGAGGTTTCTTGACCATCCCAGAAAAATCCCGGCAATGGCTGGTGCCAGATCACCTGTCCGGTCTGGGGATGAATGCAAACAACCAATCCTTCACGACTGACCGCATAAACAGCCACAGGCATGCCCCCCGATTTGGCCACTCCTGCCTGACTGGTTATAGCACTTCCCACACTGACACGCCATCGCTGCTGACCTGTATGCCGGTCGAACGCATAGATCGATCCGTCACGACAAGTGGCATAAACCTGGAAGGCATCCCCCACCAGACCCGCATGAACTCCGCGGGGCAATTCGGACCGCCATATTTCTTTCCCGGTGGTGGCATCCAAGCAGACCACCGCTCCGGCAGGCTGCTTCTCTTTCCGCTCCCCCTTCTCTTCGGGATATTCATACGTATCTGCTCCCAGGTTCCCGGTTCCTACTCCGTAATACACCCGCTCACCGAGAACCAATGGCGCCGCGAACGAGCGAAGCTTCAAATCGGTTCGCCAGAGTTGTTGCCCAGTGGTCAGATCCAGGCAGAGAGCCACAGTGGAATACAAGCCGCTGCCCAAATAGAGACGTCCATTCGCTATGGCGGGAGCACCATCCACATGCAAGCCGCTTTCTGGTCCACCTCGTAAGTGCCAGCGGATTTTTCCATCCTCGATCCCCACCGCATACACTCCGTCATCCCCCGCCGGGAAAACCACCAGGCCTTGACTCGCTATCGGGCTACCCTCGGTGTGACTGGAGGTACGGAACGGTTGAGGCCAACGGGGCTGACCGGTGAGTGCGTCCAGAGCAAAGAGACGGCAATTGCTATGCTCATGCAGCCCCTCGCCACAATACACGACGCCGTTCACCACTACCGGAGTGCAATAAACAGGCAGGCATGGCTTCTCATCTCCGTCATAGCTCCAGATCACTTTCCCGTTGGAATCCGCGCAAACGATTCTTCCCCCACCACTTAGCCCAGCTTCCATAATACCGAAGTAGAGCCGTCCCTGATCTACCACCACCCGGCTGAGGACTTGACCGCGCAAAACTACACGTTGATTGCCGTCCTGCTCGTAGATCTCGAGAGCCTCAGCGGACACCAAACGAGGACCGATTACCGAGGACCCTTCCCTACTTTCGGTCGTTACCGCCCATGGACTCGGCGTATATGATGAATACCAAACAGACGCAATCAACAGACAAATCACCAGAGTTCCCAATGCCACCGATTCGCCGGATAAGCTGAGTCTCCGACCGGGTGCTTCGTCAACGTTTCCATCCCACAGCGCTGTACTCCGCCGGTAGATGGCGTATAGCAAACTAGCAATCACCCCCAGGCCGATGCAGGTAAATTCTCGCATCGGTGGCAGGATCGCCGTTCGTACATCCGCCCAGCAGATGGTGAACAGGATACATAGCGTGGCGAATAGGCTCATTCCTGCCAAGCTGAAAACTTCAACTCGGGATGGGACTGCTGTCACTAACGGATCCAGACTGGCCAGGCGACGATAGCGTATCCCGGCCCAAAGCAGACCCATCAAAGTGATTACTAGCAGATACACAGTCCAAGCTTGCAAACCCCACCACCATCCCTGCGGCAGGTAATCTTGTGCAAAATAATGGATCAGTGCGAGTGTGCTGTTGAGGCTGGCCACTGTCAGAAAGGCACGCCACCGCTTCCAAGCCACTGCCAGGCGGGCGAACAGCCCGGGGAATATTGCTGCGAGGATCGCTAACGGACCCACGAGCACAAATGAGGGAATTACCGCCCATAAGGTAGTTCCACGGGCGGAACCACCCAACCATCTCGGCCCCAAGCGAGCACCGCTACCTGCTGATTTGTCTGGTTTATCTTCAGAGGCGGGGGGACCATAACCTGGTTTTGCTTTCTCGTCCGGGCGAGGCGGTGCAGCCCGTTTGGCCAACCCATCCTCGATGATGCGGATCAGCTCGGCGCTGCTTCCCGCGAAGGTCCGCCGCAAATAGGGTTCTCCATGCAAGAAGGCCCAACGGACTGCCTTGCCAGCGTCTTCTTCGAATCCCTGAAGTGAAAACCAGCTTCCTTCCACGAAGGCCATCGCCTGGTACCGTTTGCCTCGCTTGCTCACAAAAAATACTACTTGCCGACGGGAATCCAATCGATCCAGAATCGTCTGGGTATCATTGGCCTTCTTCGCTTCGTCATCACCGCTCATATTCACCGCCAACTGCTGGAAGGGCAGTTCACCTTTCAAGGCACGTACCACTTGAAACACTGCCAAGGGCTTGCCAGCATCGAGACGTGTCACTCGAGCCACGAATATGTAATGTTCCGTCTCTAAAACTTCCGCTAACGGCGTCAATCGCGTGATGACCGCCTGAGCTGTTCCTGATGCGACGAACCCGATGCAGATGAACCCGATGCAAACGTAAAGCGATGTAAGTGCAACGATGGTCTTTTTGGCTCGAGTCGACGAATGCACGATGCTCATGGTTATTGCTTCCTGATTTTCATCCAGACAGCGTCCCATCGAAGAGCCACAGATCCGAACTATCGGGCAGCAGGTGGGAGCATGGTTCACTTACGGCATGTGATTGCGATTCCATCTACCATAAGGCAAGCTTTGGATTACCAGCAATCTATCTTATCCTACTATCCGTGTTCCACTCCGCCATAGTTCTCTGCTCGGAATTACTATGATGGGATAGAATTGCATCGCAGCATCATTCCATTCGATTCCCCACCTCGCCTCAGAGCAAAGGCCATGCATATCCTCCTGAAGCTGGCAGGCTCTAGTAGCTCAATGCGGATCACGAAAGCGATCACTCGTCTTGTTGGACATCAACGAGCATAGTAAAGTCTTTGGGGCGTCCAACCCACAGCAGGGCTTCTTCCAGGCTCTGGTGAGCTTGTACAACGCTTTGTTCCAAACAATCACAGAGGCGGAAAGAAGTTTTCGCTCTCCCAAGAATGCTGTCTTTGGTAAGTATCTCGGTACACACGCTGTCGGAAGCGCATATCTTGCAAAGCCAGCCATTGTTGGATTTGAGGTGCTGGTCGATACACCTCCCCGATGACGCCCCGTACTACGATGTCCACCAGGTGCAGGGGTTGTAGCGTCCAGTAACGGTTGGTTGAACCCTGTATGTCCAGGGGACGTAATCGCTGGAAAAGCTCTTCGTACCGTCCGAGTCGGCGACGGCTGGACATAAATGCTAAAGCCGCCGCATATCCGTAAGCAAGCCGAGTGTACTCACGGGGGGACAATTCGGCTTCGGGACCGCGAGCCGACAGGAACAAACAATCTCGTACGGCATCCAGGATGGGATCACTCACGTCGGTCTCCTCCAAAGCAGCCCAAACTGTAGCACCAGCCAGGCGATGGTGGGGATTCGGAGAGGTCTCCCGAGATAGGGCATGCCAGCAATCCTCTGCCAATTGCTCCAATTCCTTGTGCAGATCAAATCGTCGGAAGATGTACGCCAATAGCGGAACCTCATCCAGCATGACTGATCCCAGCTCTGGGAGATGACGTCGCCAGTATTGCCACAACTCCGCAAGGTAAGGTCGGGCTATCTGAGCGGGCCAGCGGAGCATAGCGCGTGTCAGATTTTCCATCACGCGGCATGACACCTCGTGCCTGCGAAGATGTGAAACTCGGAATGATCCCATTCCCTTCGTTTCGGGCCAAAAAGCAGGCAAGCACTCCCAAACGAGGGGAACCCGTTTCACAAGCCGTTCTAAAATTTCAATGGGAAGTACCGCTGCCAGTTCACACAGGGCAATCAGAATTCGACACGAACAAGCGTCGTTTCCAGAATTGTCGCACACCCGAAGAAGTTCATCCGCTTCCGAACTGACAGCCTCGACATCCACTCTCTCCAGCAGAAGCATTAGACGCTCTCCGAGTGGATCATCACAACGCAGGGGTGCTAACTCCCAACAGCGAAGCGGACGGGAGAGTCGGAAAGGATCGATGATCCGAGAGTACTCGCAGAGGCGTTCCACCGCATAGCGGGCCGTCCTGGACAGACTCTGCCGCTGAGTTCGCCAGTCATGGGGAAACTCCGGTTGGACGGGATGACCTTCTAACACTTCATGCATACGCCAGCGAACAATCGCGCCCACGCATTGTAAAGCTGCTGCCACCTCTTCATCCAAACCTTCACTACTTGCCGTTGCATTGCTCCACCATACCTCGGCACCGCGACGTTCTCCAACCGCTGCCAGACCCCAGGCCCACAGCAGCGATGCAATCTGACTGGTAACCGTTGTCTCGCCGTCCAAACCCTCCACCCGTAGAGGACCCACAGGCTGTCTCAACACCCACGACAGCATCTGATGTCGTTGGCGGAGCAACCAGCTGCATGCTGCTGTCAAATGCTCTGATTCGTTACTGCCTAAAAAACGTAAAAACGAGGGTATATCGAGATCCGTTGCATGGCCAGGTTGACTTATGCGTTTCATCAGGTCATCCAGTCGCCGCGCCAGCAAAAGTATGTGACCAGCAGACAACTCAAATGCGGCGCATGCAGCCAACCAAACCGCACGCAACGGCAGTTCCCCCGCGTGTATCTCCACGATCTGAATAAGAGGAGGCAACAGATGGTTTAGCTCCTGTGTTTCAACCTTCCTGACGGCCAGGCGTACTAATGAGGCCGCCGCCAATCGAGCCAGCGATACATCCGCCAACCGCTGCTGCCAGAATTCCGGACTTCCTGCAGACTCCTGGGAGACACGTGCCAGACGCAACTCCGCCAGCCACCACTGCTCAGACCACAGCGCGAGGTTTTGGGGCCGGCTCTCCCATAAG
>Ga0308397_1001461_pt1 | contig 13405 bp, 9 predicted proteins | sample Hotspr20SampleT8_FD_202356 | JGI IMG/M metagenome (GOLD analysis project Ga0308397, IMG submission 202356) | Hot spring phototrophic mat microbial communities from Mushroom Spring, Yellowstone National Park, Wyoming, United States - 20051001_T8 ...
TGCGAGTAACTCGGCGTCAACCGATCGGATTCAGTGTGGTTCTGCGACTGTACTTTCTTTCCTGCGCTGATACTTCTGCGTGGAGTACTTGCGCATTTCCTCGCTGTCGCAGAATCGGCATTAAGTAGCTGACTAGTCTCCTAAGCCATGCTCTACAAGCGTGCTGTCGGCACCATGAGAGCCGAGTTTCTACTCACCAGCTCCTATCTCCTCTCCCGCCCTGGTGAGGCTTTCAACTGGGTAGGTGATGTTATTATTCAGGTTGTGAATAGATTTCATTCAGACCCACCTGTCTATTATCAACGTTGGCTAACGCCGCTGCTCCAGGCCGCGTGTGAAGCGCATCCCGTAGTCGTGCTCACCGGCGCGCGACAGGTGGGCAAAAGCACCCTGCTGCGGCGGGCTGAGCCATTTAGCACCTGGCGCTATCACACCATGGACGACCTCGACGTGCTGCGCCAAGCGCGCGAGAATCCCGCTCGCCTTTGGGCCGGCACAGATGCAGTGGTGCTGGACGAAGTTCAGAAAGCACCTGAACTGTTGCTAGCCATCAAGCGCGCTGTAGATGCGCAACTAGGCCGCTATCGCTTCCTGCTGTCCGGATCGGCCAACCTGCTTTTAATGAAGAACATCAGTGAAAGCCTGGCTGGCCGCGCAGTCTATCTGATTCTCGATCCGCTCACTCTAGGCGAGTGGCACGGCCAGCCACCGCCCACCCTCCTAGCGGATGTGCTGGCCGGTCGCTGGCCAGAGGAAAGCACACTGCCGGAAGCGCCACCTGATCCAATCCCCCTCTTACAACGCGGTTTCATGCCCGCCCTGTTTGCGCTGGCGGACCCAGCGGACCATCTAAGATGGTGGGAGGGCTACGTAGCCACTTACCTGGAGCGCGACCTCCGGCAGGTATCACAGATCGAGTCTTTGGTGGATTTCAGACGGGTCATGGCACTGCTGGCGTTACGCAGCGGCCAACTGCTCAACCAGTCAGAAGTGGCGCGCGACGCCGGCCTGTCACAGCCAACGATCCATCGTTATATAAACCTGCTGGAAGCCACGCATCTGTTCGAGCGCGTGCCGCCGTACCTTGGCAGTCACACGGCGCGCTTGTTGAAATCACCACGCGCCTTCTGGTCCGATACAGGGCTGGCGATATTTCTGGCCGGCTACTTCAGCGCGGATGAGTTAGCCAAGGCGCGCGAGCTAGGTGCCTTCTTCGAGATGCTGATCTACCAACATTTACGTGTGAGCTGCAGCTTATTGACACCGCGCGGCCGGCTGTACTTCTGGCGCACGCAAACAGGCAGCGAGGTCGATTTTGTTATCGAGCACGGTCGCCGAGTGGTGGGCGTCGAAGTCAAGATGACCGATGCACCAAGCTATCGCCACATGACAGGACTGGTCAAGTTTCTGAAGGAGCACCCTCAGGCTGCGGGCGGGATACTATTGCACAGCGGACGACAAATCCAGCGCCTGGATGAGAAGATCGTCGCTGTCCCCTGGTCGCTGATCACTGGCTAATGGGCCGGCGAGATGTATCAGGATGAATCCCTCCCTCGAATGCTCGAAAGCCCCCTGGCAGGGTTGATGTATATGGCATCGCTTTAGCCCGCCCGCCTCGATCGCTACGCTTGTGCGTACAATCCCCGCACAAAGGACTGTCCCATGAACATCACCATCGAACCTCTCGGATCAAACGCCCGGACGCCGCTGGCCGAGAAATTCGTGTTCGGCAAGACGTTCACCAACCGCATGTTCATCCAGCGCTGGAGCGAGGCGCTGGGCTGGCACGACGCACGAATCGTCCCCTATCAGCCGATCTGCCTGGATCCGGCCACAGCCGTGCTGCATTACGGCCAGGAGATCTTTGAAGGCACCAAAGCCTATCGCCGGCCCGATGGCCACATCAACCTATTCCGGCCCTGGGAGAACACCGCGCGCTTCAACCGCTCTGCCGATCGCATGGCCATGCAGCGGGTTGACCCAGAAGCGCACTTGGAGGCAATCGTCACCCTGGTTCGCCTGGAACACGAATGGGTGCCTTACGGCGAAGGCGAATCGCTCTACATCCGGCCGGCGATGATCGCAACCGACGTGAGCCTCGGCGTGCACGCCAGCAAGACCTACCTGCACTTCATCATCACTGGCCCTGCCGGCTTGTATTTCGCCAACGGCTTCAAGCCAGTGTCCGTGTTTGTCTCTGATCAGTATGTGCGCGCGGTGCGCGGTGGCACCGGCATAGCGAAGACCGGGGGCAACTACGCCGCCAGCCTGCTGGAGAGCGAGCGCGTCAGGCCGCTGGGCTACCAACAGGTGCTGTGGCTGGACGCGATCGAACGCAAGTATGTAGAAGAAGTTGGCGCGATGAACATCGCCTTCGTTTACGGTGGCAAACACATCGTGACCCCGGAGCTATCCGGCAGCATTCTGGAAGGCGTGACGCGCGACTCGGTGCTCAAGCTGGCGCCTGATCTAGGCTACACAGCCAGCGAGTCGCGCCTAGCGCTGAGCGACGTGCTGCGCGACATCGAGTCTGGAGAGATCACCGAGGTGTTCGGCACTGGGACCGCAGCCGTGATCGTGCCGGTGGATAAACTGGGCTACTGCGGCAAGGATTACTTCGTGCGCTTCGCGCCTGGGCCAGTGGCCACGCAGCTATACAAAACGCTGACCGACATCCAGTATGGCCGCGTTCCAGATCCATATGGGTGGACCCACAAGATAGAGGTTCCGACCGCTTCCTAGGGCGTGTCGCGCTTGGTGATCGGCCTCACCGGCAACATTGCGACGGGAAAGAGCACTGTCGCCGGCATGCTGCGTGCGCTGGGAGCCAACATCATAGACGCTGACCAGCTCGCTCGCCAAGCTGTTCGGCCTGGTCAGCCGGCCCTGGCTCAAATAGTAGAAACCTTCGGCCACGAGATGCTATTGCCAAGCGGCGAGCTGGATCGCACCAAACTAGGGCGCCTTGTCTTCGGTGATCCAGACAAGCTGCGCCAGCTTGAGGCCATCATCCATCCGGTCGTGCGCGAGGCGATTCAGCAGGCGCTGGACGCGCAGCCAGATAACAGCGTCGTCGTCCTTGAGGTGATCAAACTGTTCGAGAGCAGTTGGGCGCGCCAGTGCGACCAGGTATGGGTGACCTATTGCCCGCCCGATGCGCAGATCGCGCGACTGGTAAGCACGCGCGGGCTGAGCGTCGAAGAGGCGCGGCTGCGCGTCGCAGCACAGCCCCCACAGGCCGATAAGATTGCCAAGGCTGATGTTTTGATAGATACATCGCAAGGATTGAATTACACTCGCCAACAGGTTTTTGCAGCCTGGGAAGCTTTGTAATGCTACAATCCCGGTGCGCTATGGAATCCACGCCCGGCTCGATAGGTGCACCAACAGCTCAGAAAGAACATCCAACGCACCTGGCAGCGCGACATCTCCTCATTGACTGGACGGCGCGCCTGTTGTTGTTCAGCGGGCTCGTCATCGGGCTGGCCTGGCCAGCAGAGGCAGCACCAGAGGGTCGCGCGCTCTACGCAGGCATGTTGATCACCATTGCCAGCGCAGCCTATCTGCTGGCCAGCGTCGAACCCGTGGCGCTCTGGATTCATCAACGGGTCAAGGAATATCCGTTGCCGATGGCGCTGTTGCCGGTTGCTTGGCTGGCGCTGCTATACCCATACATATTGAGCGCCGAGCAAGACCCGGCTGAGGTCTTGTTCTTCGGCGTCTTCCTCTTTCTCGCTACAGCAGCAGCTATCCTGAACGTCTCAACCCTTCAACGAGCAGACATCTCGCTGGGCCTAATCTTAGTCGCTGTCCCACTGGTCATGCCAGTGATCCCAGACACGCCATTCTCCGCTCAGGCACACGCAGCGCCTCTGACAGCCCGCGCAATCGCCTTCCTGCTGCCGCTGGCCCTTTTGCTGCTGACCAACACGCAGCAAAAGCAACGTTTGAACCTGCTATTCATCTGCGCAGCGCTGGCGCTATGGTATTCGGCACACTTTGGCGCACTCCCCACGCTCCCGATCGGACGCGAGGCAAACGCCTTCGCTCAACTGACCATCCCAGTGGCTGGGTTGTATATGCTCGCCATCGCCGGGCGCTTTGATCGGCTGGGATTATCTTTTCGCTTGACACCGCGCCAAGTGAGTATCACAGCGTCGAACGCTGTGCTGTTGGCAGCGCTCTACGTGCCGCTTGGCCTAGTAGCCGGCGCGCTCGTGCCCGCGTTTAGTGGCCCTGCCTTGTTAGAGGTGCTATGGCGCTGGCTGAGCATCTTCCTCCTGCAGGCGTTGCCGACGGAGATCCTTCTGCGCGGCACGCTGATCACGTATCTCCAGGACGATCTCCAACTTAGCCCGCTGGTTGCCATCGCCGTCAGCGTCGTTGCCTCGGTCGTAGTCGGCTGGACCAGCCTGAGCTGGATGCTGGCGCTGAGCGCGATCGCCGCTGTGTTTTACGCGCGCATCTTCCTGGCAACGAGAAACGTCGTCGCGTCCGGCATAGTGCATGGCACTCTGATGTGGGTACTGTGGTTGTTGTTCGGCGGATAATTGAACGTGTATATCTATGAAGCCGGCCTACATCGGACGCTACCAGGTCAAAGCCGAGCTGAGCTGCGGCGGCATGTCGGTGGTCTATCTGGCCCATGACCCCGCGATTGGCCGCGACGTAGCGATCAAAGTGCTGCTCAGCAACCTGAGCAATCAGCCGGCTGCGCGCGCCCGCTTCGAGCGCGAAGCGCGCATCGTGGCCGCGCTAGAACATCCAGCTATCGTCCCCATTTACGACTTCGGCGAGCAAGACGGTCAGCCGTTCCTGGTGATGCGTTACATGTCGGGCGGCTCACTGGCCGACCTGCTGAGTTACGGTCGGTTGAACCTTCAGGACGCAGCGCGGATCGTTCAGCGATTAGCCGGCGCGCTGGACGAAGCACACGCCCGCGGCATCATCCATCGGGATATCAAGCCCGGCAACATCCTGTTCGACGGCCACGGCGAGGCGTTTCTCACCGATTTTGGCATCGGCAAGCTCTACGAAGACGGCCAGAGCCTGACCCTCACTGGCAGTGTAGTGCTGGGCACGCCGGCTTACATGAGCCCAGAACAAGCGCTCGGCAAGCCGCTCGACCCGCGCAGCGACGTGTATTCGCTCGGCGCTGTGATATTCGAAATGTTGTCTGGCGCGCCGCCCTACAAAGGGCCTACCGGCATCAGCGTCGCCATGAAGCACGTCAACGACCCAGTGCCGGACCTGCGTGCTGTGCGGCCGGAGCTGGCCGAGGCTTGCGCGATCTTGGTAGCCAAGGCGATGGCGAAGGATCCCAGCGAGCGGTTTGCTACGGCTGGCGAGTTGGCCGCAGCGTTTGTTGACGCAGTGAACGGCCATCCGATTACCGAAACGATGATGCCGCCGGTCCTGGTGCGCAGGAAGAGCCCGCCACTCGTGTTGCTGGACGAGGCAAGCACAGGGACGACGGAGCTCATCATGCCCATTCAACTGGGGCAGGAATCGCAGGCAGATCAGCGCCGGCCCTCGATATTGCTGCTCGCGGGCGCATTCGTGTCGGCCTTGTTCGTGGTCGGCTTAGGCGTGTTTATCTTCGCTTTTGTGCGCCAGGCCAGCAGCGCCCTGCCGGCGACGCCCTCCACGACGCCGAGCGCCAGCGCAACGGCAACCGTCACGCCCAGTCCAGTGCCAACCACGGTTGAGCCGACGAGCCTCCTAGTTCCCTCGTCCACACCCTCACCCACCGACCCGCCGCGCCTTCGGGTTGCCCAGCGCGCAAACGTGCGCAAGGGGCCAGGCCTTCAGTTCTCGATCATCACGCAACTGCCGGAGGGGACCGTGGTGAGAGCAATTGCGATCACCTGGCAAAGCAGCGGCGGGTGGTATATCGTCGAGCTGCCCGACGGTCGCCGCGGCTACATCTTCTACGAGCTGGTCCAAGCCATCAACCCAACCGCTGTCGCTGCGCTGCCGACGGCGATCGTGATCATCCAACCCACCCCAACCAGAACGCCCACCCACACGCCGTCCCCGACGCATCAGCCGACGCTCACGACCACCCAGACGCCCACGCTGACGTTCACGCCTACGCCTACGCTGACGCCGACGACACCACCTACATCTACGCCGGCGTCTACAGCCACTCATACGCCGATGCCAACGCCTAGCTCTACTCCGACACCTACATCTACTCCGATCCCGTCGCCTACTTCTACGCCGACACCCACATCTACTCCAACTTCAACACCTACCCCTACTCCGACACCCACGTCTACTCCGACCCCGTCGCCTACTTCTACGCCGACACCCACATCTACTCCAACTTCAACACCTACATCTACCCCGACCCCGACGCCTACTTTCACACCGTCCCCAACACCCACTGAGACGGCAACGGTCACACCAACCGCGACATCACTGGTATCTGTGCTGGATCACACACCAACTCCGACGCCGGAGACGACGACAACTGTGCCAACCGCGACATCATCGGTATCTCTGCTGGACTACACGCCGACCCCGACGCCGGAGACGCCGTGACCACAAAGCCATGTTTGCTTTCCTTGAGGGGTTAAACGACAAGCAGCGCGCGGCTGTGGAGGCTAAAGATGGCCCGACGCTTGTGCTCGCTGGTCCGGGCAGTGGCAAGACGCGCGTGCTGACCAGCCGGATCGCTTACCTAATCAGCGTGCGCAACACCGCGCCTTATCGCCTGATGGCAGTGACCTTCACCAACAAAGCTGCCCGCGAAATGCGCGACCGTGTGGCGCAGTTCCTGGGTGCGGGTAAGGCCGGTGATCTGCTGATCGGCACATTCCACAGCATCTGTGCGCGGCTGCTTCGCCGAGAGTCAGCTCGGATCGGCCTGGACCGAGATTTCTCCATCTACGACGCCGACGACCAGCTCAACGTCGTCAAAGCAGCTCTGGCCGAGCTGAAGCTGGATGAGAAAAAATACAAGCCGGCTTCTATCCACGCAGCCATCAGCGCGGCCAAGAACGACCTAATCTCACCAGAGGCATATCGGGCCGAGAGCTACTTTCAGGAAATCGCCGGCCGCGTATATGCCCGCTACAACGCCATCCTGCGCGCCAACAACGCCCTGGATTTCGACGATTTGATCATGGAGACCGTCCGTCTCCTACAGAGCGACGCTGCCGTGCGCGAGAAGGTTCAGGAGCGCTATGCGCATGTCCTGGTGGACGAGTTCCAGGACACCAACCTGGCACAGTATGCGCTCATTAGGTTGTTCACCGGCCGGCATCGTAACCTGTTCTGCGTCGGCGATGCCGACCAGAGCATCTACGCCTGGCGGGGCGCGGACTACCGCAACGTGCTGCGGCTGCGCGAGGACTATCCCGACCTCAACATCATCACGCTCGATCAGAACTATCGCTCAACGCAAACCATCCTCGATGCAGCGATGGGTGTCATTCGCAAGAACCCTAACCGCATCCACATCAATCTCTTAACGCAACGCGGCCACGGCCCAAAGATAGCAGTGCGCGAATTATTCAATGAGGACGAGGAAGCCCAGTTTGTCGTGGACACCATTGAGGAGCTAGTGCGCCAGCGAGCCGCCGAGCCAGGGCAGATAGCGGTGATGTATCGCACCAACGCCCAGTCGCGGCCGCTGGAAGAGGCGTTCATCCGGGCCGGCATGCCCTACCGATTGGTAGGGGCGACGCGCTTCTACGCGCGCAAAGAGATCAAAGACGTGTTGGCCTACTTGCGCGTCATCAACAACCCTGCCGACATGATAAGCCTGCGGCGCATCATCAATGTGCCGCCGCGCGGCATTGGTGAGAAGACATACGAGCAATTGGAAAGCGCAGCTCGCGCGCGCGAAGCGTCCGCTCTGGATGTGCTGACGAAAGGAGATTTATCCCTGCCTGGGCGCGCTGGGCGCACGCTCCAGGAGTTCGGCTTGCTCTGGGCGCAATGGGTGCGCCTGCGCAACGAGCTAAGCGTGGGACAGCTCTTTGATCATGTTCTTCAAACCAGCGGCTATAAAGACCATCTGCGCGATGGAACATCTGAGGGCGAGGATCGCTGGGCTAACGTGATGGCGCTGCGCAATGTGGCGATCGAAGCTGGGGATGTGATGCTCAGCGAGTTTTTGAGCAACGTCGCCCTGGTGAGCGACGTAGATAACTTCGACGAAACCGTGAACGCCCCCACCCTGCTCACCTTGCATGCTGCAAAGGGGTTGGAGTTCAACGTGGTGTTCATCGTTGGCTTGGTCGAGGGCGTCCTGCCCCATAGCCGCAGCCTGGACGATCCAGAGCAAATGGCTGAGGAACGTCGCCTGATGTATGTGGGCATCACGCGCGCCAAAGATCGCCTATATTTACTGCGGCCCTTCCGCCGCTCACAATGGGGCGATAGCGAGATCACCGAGCCTTCACGCTTTTTGAGCGATCTGCCAGATTCGGTTGTGGATAGCAAGCTGCACAAGAACAGCGAACTGCTACAAGCCACCACGGTCTGGCAGCGCCAACCGAACAAAGCACCAGCCGGCGCGCGTTTCCAACCGGGCGATAGAGTGGTTCATCCTCGCTTCGGCGAGGGCTTGGTGCTGCGCAGCACGCTGGTTAGAGATGACGAAGAAGTGGAGGTCTTCTTCTTCGGGGCAGGCGGTAAGCGACTCTCCGCAGCAATGAGCGGCCTGAAGAAGATAAGGGGTTAGAATACCCAAGTTAATTATGGCGTTCACCATAGAAGATTTCCAGGACCTGCTTGAGATCCTCCGCACCAAGCCGGAGTGGAAAGAGGCATTGCGCCGCGAGCTGCTGGGCGAAGAGCTCCTCGCGCTGCCTGGCTTAGTCCGCGATCTGATCAAGGCCATCGCTGAGATGAATCAACGCCTCTATCGCCTCGAGCAAAAAGTCGAGGCGCTCGAGGCGGACGTTGGCGTGCTTAAGGCCGACGTTAGTGTGCTTAAGGCTGACGTTGATGTGCTTAAGACTGACGTTAGCGTGCTTAAAGCAGACGTTGGTGTGCTTAAGGCTGACGTTGATGTGCTTAAGACTGACGTTGGTGTGCTTAAGACTGACGTTGGTTTGCTTAAGACCGATGTTGCAGCGCTCAAGGGTGATTCGCTGGAGCGTAAGTATCGTGAGCGGCCTTTTGTCTACTTCCGCCGCATCCTGCGCAAACCAAAGACCCTGACCGACCAAGAGCTCGACGACCTATTGAGCAAGGCGCAAGCGGACGGCGTGCTGACTGAAGCAGAAGTAGATGAAATCAGCCTGCTTGACGCAGTTGTGCGCGGCCAGCGCGCCACCGACGGCCAGATCGCCTACCTCGCTGTTGAGATCTCCGTCAAGATTGATGAGCATGACGTTGACCGCGCCGTGAAGCGATCCAGATTGCTTGAGAAGATTCCAGGCGTCCGCGCTATCCCCGTCGTCGCTGGCGAGCAGATTACCCCTGAAGGCAGTGCCGCGCTCGCAGGAAACGCAGTGTGGGCCGTGATTGATGGTCACGCAATTACCCCCTCGTGAGCGCACGACTTAACCATTTAGGTGATGAAGGGGGGTGTTTGCACCGCAAAAGGCCTGTGCGCCGGCTTCTCGCACTCGCATTAATCCGATTACTTAAGTTATGGTCACTCAAAATCCTTCCGGCAAGGTCATCACCTCAATAGAAGCGCTCCAGCGCGAGCGTGAATCATTTGACGCGCTGTTTAAGCCGCGCTCGGTGGCAGTGATCGGCGCAACAGACAAAGAGGGCAGCGTCGGCCTGGCCATGATGAACAACCTAAAGCCATTCCGTGGGCGGGTCTTCCCTGTAAATCCCAAGCGTGACGAGGTCTTGGGGCTGAAAGCCTACCCGAATATCGCGGCTGTGCCTGAAAAGGTGGACCTGGCCGTGATCATCACACCAGCGCCGACCGTGCCGGGGATTATCGGCGAGTGCATCGCAGCCGGAGCTAAATCCGCTTTGATCATTTCCGCCGGCTTCAAGGAAGTCGGGCCAGAGGGCGCAGAGCTTGAACGTCAGATCCTGGCCCAGGCCCGCGACGCACACATGCGCATCATTGGTCCGAACTGCCTCGGCATCATGAACACGCGCATTGGCCTGAACGCCACCTTCGCCGACGCAATCGCTAATCCCGGCAACGTGGCGTTCATCAGCCAGAGCGGCGCGCTGTGCACCGCGGTGCTCGACTGGAGCTTTCGTGAGAAGGTGGGCTTCAGCTACTTCATTTCAGTCGGCTCGATGCTCGATGTGAGCTGGGGCGACCTGATCGACTACTTAGGCGATGATCCAGACACCGACAGCATCGTCATATACATGGAGACCATCGGCGACGCGCCCGCGTTCATCTCAGCAGCGCGTGAGGTGGCATTGAATAAACCGATCATTGTGATAAAGGCTGGCCGCACTGCTGCCGCTGCTCAGGCCGCTGCCTCGCACACCGGCTCAATGGCCGGCAGCGACGACGCGCTCGACGCTGCCTTCAGGCGCTGTGGCGTGTTGCGCGTGAGCACGATCGCCGACCTGTTCTATATGGCGGAGGTGCTGGCCAAGCAGCCGCGTCCCAAAGGGCCACGCCTGACCGTGGTCACGAACGCTGGCGGGCCGGGCGTGCTTGCCACCGACGCACTGATCCTAAATGGCGGCGAGCTAACCGCGCTCACGCCCGAGACCATCGCCAGGCTGAACGAATTTCTGCCATCCGCCTGGAGCCACGGCAACCCTGTTGATATCCTCGGCGACGCCACGCCTGAGCGGTATGCCAAAGCACTGGAGGTTGTCGCTGCCGACCCGAACAGCGATGGTCTACTCGTCATCCTCACTCCGCAGGCGATGACCGAGGCGACCGCGACTGCGGAACTGCTCCGGCCGTATGCACGGCTGCGCGATAAGCCTATTCTGGCGAGCTGGATGGGCGGCGACTCAGTCGAAGCCGGCGAGCGCATTTTGAACGAAGCCGGCATCCCCACCTTCGGCTATCCGGACACCGCTGCGCGGATGTTTACTTATATGTGGCGCTACAGCGACAACCTGCGCAGCCTCTATGAGACGCCAGTAGCCGGCGACGATCGCGCTATTCACCGCGACGCAGCATCAATGGTCATCGCCCAGGTCCGCGCCGCTGGCCGCACCCTGATGACCGAGTATGAGTCCAAGCGCCTGCTGGCTGCCTACGGCATCCCAACTGTGCCCACTCACATCGCCATAGATGAGGATCAGGCAGTGGCGCATGCTGAGGCGATTGGATATCCGGTGGTGGTTAAATTGCACTCCGAGACCATCACGCACAAGACGGATGTGGGCGGCGTGCACCTGAACTTGTGTGACGCGCACGCGGTGCGCAACGCCTATCGCTTGATAAAGGCTTCCGTCTTGGCACGCGGCAAGGAGAGCGACTTCCAGGGGGTCACTGTTCAGCCGATGATCAGCCGAAGTGGTTATGAGCTGATCCTGGGCAGCACGACCGACCTACAACTAGGGCCAGTGCTGCTCTTTGGGTCTGGCGGGCAGCTAGTGGAAGTCTTTCAGGACCACGCGCTAGGGCTGCCACCTCTGAACAGCACTCTTGCACGGCGGATGATGGAGCAAACTAAGATCTACACTGCCCTGAAAGGCGTGCGTGGGCGTGGGCCAGTGCCGCTGGATGATCTGGAGCAACTCATGGTCCGCTTCAGCTATCTGGTTGTTGAGCAGCGATGGATAAAGGAGATAGACATCAATCCACTGCTGGCGTCTGAGAAGTCCCTGATTGCGCTGGACGCGCGCGTGGTGCTCCATCCCTTGCACCTCCGCGAGGAGGAACTTCCTCAGCCAGCGATCCGTCCTTACCCAGTGGAATACGTCGCGCCCTGGACGTTGCACGACGGCACACTGGTGGTGATCCGGCCGATCCGACCCGAAGACGAGCCGCTTCTAGTGGAGTTCCACCACACTCTCTCGGAGCAGAGCGTGTATCAGCGCTACTTTCATCCCTTCCCACTCAGCGAACGGATCGCCCATGAGCGACTGACCCGCATTGCGTTTATCAATTACGAGCGCGAGATGGCACTGGTGGCTGAGCGGCGTGACGAAGCCAACAAGCCGCACATCATCGGCGTCGGGCGCTTGATCAAGCTGCGCGGTGGCAGAGAGGCAGAGTTCGCCATCTTGATCAGCGATGAATATCAACGCCACGGCCTGGGCACTGAACTGCTTTCGCGCCTGGTGGCGATCGGCCGGCGCGAAGGGGTTAAGCGAATCACGGCTGACATCCTTCCAGACAACGTCGGCATGATCCGCGTCAGCGAACAGGTGGGCTTTACCTGCCGCTATATCGCTGAGGAAGGCGTGGTGAAGGCCGAGCTGGTAATGCCCTAACAGCGTGGCAGGCGACCAATCACCCGCTCACCGACTGTTGAAAAAGCGCGCTGCCAGGTTGAGCAGCAGCGACAATGCAATGCTCAGGATGATCATCGTGCCCAGCGGGATGTAGAGGGTGAAGTTGTCGCGCTGGATGACGATATCGCCCGGCAGCCGTCCCAGTCCAGGCAGAAACTGAATCGCCACCTGCACGAGCACCCCAATGACGACCAAGCCAATCCCGGCGATGATCAACAGGCGAGCGATCGGATGCAAGTCAGGCATGCTGAAGATTGTACTGAGTGTTATTTAGTGTGCATTCACGGCTAGGAGCAGAACCATGAGTGGGCGACGGCAGTGCCGTTGCCCACCCTCTATCAGATTTGCCCTCGCTGACGGCATCGCTTGGTGCAAGGTTGCCCCTATTGGTGAATGCACCCGAGTGAACATGCACCCTTGAGTTAGAATCGCAGCATCGTCGCGTGATCTTCGTCGTCCTGCCTGCCTATAACGAAGCTGAAGCGCTGCCGCGCCTGCTCCACCGCATCGCTCGCACATCCAAGGCCCACTTTGGCAACGCACTGCGCGTGATCCTGGCTGACGATGGCAGCAGAGATGGTAGCCCTGACCTGGCGCGCCAGGTCGCCGATGCCGAGGACTTATGCCTAGAGGTGGTCTCTCACCTTGTCAATCAGGGCCTGGGCGCAGCGATCAAGACCGGCCTGACGACTGCCCTCGCTCGATGCACTGATCACGATGACGTGATTATCACGATGGACGCCGATGACACGCACCTGCCCGGCCTGATCCCACGCATGGTGCAGATGGTCGAAGAGGGTAACGACTTGGTGATCGCTTCGCGCTTTCAGCACGGCGCGCGGATGTTGGGCATTCCTCGCTATCGTCAGTTGCTCAGCACAGGTCTAAGCTGGCTCTTCCGCGTGGTCTATCCGATCCCCGGCGCACGCGACTACTCGTGTGGCTACCGCGCCTACCGCGCTGGCGTTCTGCGCGAGGCAGTCGCGCGCTTCGGCGACACCCTGTTCGCCGAGCGCGGCTTCGCCTGCATGGTAGATAT
>Ga0308397_1001463_pt1 | contig 13393 bp, 9 predicted proteins | sample Hotspr20SampleT8_FD_202356 | JGI IMG/M metagenome (GOLD analysis project Ga0308397, IMG submission 202356) | Hot spring phototrophic mat microbial communities from Mushroom Spring, Yellowstone National Park, Wyoming, United States - 20051001_T8 ...
CTTACCTGACGAAAGGTTTTAATCTTATAATCTTTTTTAACTTAAGAATGCTTTTTAAGTAAAATGCAGATTTTTATTTTTATAATTTTTTAAAGATTAAATTTTAATTTGTTTAATTTCATTTTTAAACTTGAAAGGACTTTATTATGAAAGAGGTTATTTTTATAGAGAAGCTTAATATAGGAGAAAGTGAAAAAGAGAGTATCAAGGAATTTCTTATCTCTATCTTTAAGGATGATGCTAAGATATTTAAGGAGATGGTAGCTCAAAAAAAGGTTAGGATAAAGGGTAAGAGTTTTACTTTTATAGATGATGAGACTAACAATAAGACTTATAAGATAATGGGCAATTGTATAGGTCCTGTCTTATATGTCTATGATGTAATTGATAAAAAGTAGTTATGATAAATACTGTATTTGTTGACCCTAAGATAAAGAATAAGGCTTTTGTTGAAAAGTTTTTATCAGGTTTTAAAGGTAATGTCTTTAACCTTGATATTTTGGATAATAATTTAGTTGATGAACTCAATTTTAAAGAGACTATTTTTATAACAGAGAAAAAAGGCAGTTTTCTAAAAAATTGTCCGTGTTCACCAGGAGTTATATCGTGCTCATATCACAACATAAATCTTATTGAAGGATGTACTTTAAACTGTAATTATTGTGCTATTGATGCTTACTTAAACTTTCCTGCAATAAAGGTTTTTTCTAACCTTGATGAGTTTGAGTCTCAATTAGATACTTATATTAGTTCTCACTCTTATGTTAGAATAGGAACAGGTGAGCTTACAGACTCACTCTTATGGGATAAATTTTTTAACTATAGCGAATACCTTGTTAATCTTTTTTCAAAGTATGATGCTGTCCTTGAGTTTAAGACAAAGACCTCAAATATAGATTATTTTCTTAGTATTGATCCTCCAAGAAACGTTCTCTTATCATGGTCTGTAAACACAGAAAAAATGATAAGTCTTGAAGAAAAGGGTAATCCAACACTTAAAGAAAGGTTGTATGCTATAAAAAAGGCTTATTTAAAGGGTTATAAGATAGGTTTACACTTTGACCCAGTATATTATTATCCTGGGTGTTTTGAAGACTATCAAGAACTTATAGAAAGTATTTTCCCTATTGTAAAAGACAGAATTGGTTGGGTAAGTATTGGTGGCATAAGATTTAATCCAAAAATGCTTGATATACTTTATGAAAGAGAAACAAATATAATTTCAATGGAGATGTTCCCATCTTATTATGATAGTAAACTTAGACTTTTTTATCCTTTAAGGATTAAACTGTTTAAATATATTATTTCTGTTATGAGAAAATATACTGACAAAATATACCTTTGTATGGAACCATATTTTGTCTGGGATGATGTTAACCTTTGTTATAAAAACTTAAATAAAAATATTTATGATTGGTTTTTTTTATAAATTTTTTTGTTAAATTTCATTCATATTTTCAAATAGAGGGAATGCTATGAGGATTAATGTAAAAAGTCTTTCTACACACTTGGGAATTTTTCTTGTTTCTTTGGCAACAATATCAGTTGAAGTTTTTTTAAATAGGATGTTTTCTCTTACTTACTGGTATCATTTTGCATTTTTAATAATTTCTATCGCACTTTTTGGTATTGGTCTTGGTGGTGTTATATCTTTTTTTCTAAACTTTTTTGTTAAGAAGTCTCCAAACTTTTGGCTGTTTCTGTTTTCAATTTTATTAGGTGTCTCTCTTATGTATTCAATATATCATGCTAACTTAATACCACTTGAGACAGAGTTATTGGGTAAAAGTCCTAAGCATGCTGAGTATTTTAGAGATATATTTTTACTTCTTTCAATACCTTTTGTCTTTAGTGGAATTATTTTTTCTATAGTGTTTACAAACTTCAGTAATAAAATAAACTCTTTGTATTTTGCTGATCTTGTTGGTGGTGGTATAGGTTGTTTTTTTGTGTTGTTACTCTTCCCAGGTAGAGGGCCTATTGTTATGACAGTTATAGTTGCATCTGTCTTTTTCTTGGCTGGACTTTTCTTTATATTGTCTAGTTATAAGTGGTATATCAGGTCTTTACTTGTCTTGATATCATTAGGACTTATATTCTTTAATTTCTACTATATATACCCAGAGTCTAAAAATATAGAGGTAAGAGTATCTAAAAGTAAAAGGAATTTAGCAACAATAGGTAAGCCTATTTACACTCACTGGGATAATTTCACTTATGTTGCAGTACATGACTTAAAAAAATACTATAGAATATATGGGGATTATGCAGTAATAACTCCTTTATTGCCTATGAAAGGCATTGCTCCAATAGACTTAATAGGTCATTTTAGGGCTCATTTGTATCCTTTTGTATTAAAAAAAGGTTCTGAGAGTGTTTTTATAGTTGGTGCAGGTGGTGGACGTGAAATAGTATCAAGTCTTGCTTATAATATTAAAAACATAGATGCTGTTGAGTTTAACCCAACATTCTTTTATCTTTTGAAAGAAAAGTTTAAAGAATATACTGGTAATCTTGTTGAGAGACCAGGTGTGAATCTTATAATGAAAGAGGCAAGACATCAACTTAAGTCAACTCATAAGAAGTATGATATAATCATATTCAACAACTCAATATCTATAACTGCTGCAACGAGCGGGGCTAATACACTATCTGAGAGTTATCTCTTTACAGTAGAAGCATTTATGGATTATATTAATAGGTTAAAGCCTGATGGTGTTATTTATCTTTCAAATCCTTATTCTGATGTTGACCGTTTCATAACTGTAATAAGAGAGGCTTTTAATAGACTGGGGCTTTTAGAGCATTTTAAAAAAAGGATAATAGTTTCTTTTGATTTTACATTCCAAAACTATAAAAAGTGTAAAATACTTATAAAGAATGGTGACTTTACTAAAGAAGATGTTTCAAAGATAAAAAATTATATTGATGATGTTAAACATACACTCTTATATGCACCTTTTAATAAGACTAATACATATCAGGAAAAACTTATCTTAACAGACAATATTGAAAAAGAATATATGCAAGCAGACAGTGAAATAAGACCTAGTACTGATAATTGGCCTTTCTTCACTCAAAGGATAAGGACAGACTCTTTAAAAGAAAAGACTAAGACACTTGAAAAGGTAAAATATTTTTATCCTCAACCATTCCTGATAATAAAAGCTATGTCTGAAACTGTTTTAAAGTATTCTCTAATATTCTTACTATTACCTTTAATTATTTTGAACCTTGGTGGTTTAAGAAGAGTTAAAAATAAGGTAGGATCCATAATTTATTTTGCTTCCTTGGGACTTGGTTTTATGTTTATAGAGGTTATATTTGTGCAAAAGTTTGTTTTGTTTTTGGGACACCCACTCTATGCATTTTCAGTAGTTATTGCTACAATACTTATAGCTTCAGGACTTGGTAGCCTCTTTAGTAAAAAAATCTCAGACAATCCATATAAAACTATACTAATAGCACTCTCTGGAATTATTATTGCTGTGTGTTTAAATATTATGTTTTTCAAGTTTTTGTCAGGATATCTTATAAGCCTATCGTTCTTTTTTAGGGTTCTAATATCTGTATTGCTTATAGGTATAACAGGTTTCTTTATGGGAATTTTTATGCCTACAGGTATAAGTGTTGTTGCAGGATATAATGAAATGTCTGTACCTTGGATGTGGGCTATAAATGGTGTTTTTTCAGTTCTTGCTAGTTTTATGACTGTGTATCTAAGTATAATTTATGGTTTTAATATTGTACTTTTAATAGGGGTTGGTATCTATATAATTGGTACTTTATTTTTTGTTTTGCTTAAAAAATTAAAATTTTAATATTAAATTTTAATTTGTAAAACTTGACTATCTTAGTCTCTAAATATTAAATTTTAATCATCCAAATAGAACTACGGGGTGTAGTGCAGTTGGTAGCACACTGGTTTTGGGAACCAGTTGTCGGGGGTTCAAGTCCCTCCACCCCGACTTTGCGTGCCAATAGCTCAGCTGGATAGAGCAATAGCCTTCTAAGCTATTGGTCGGAGGTTCGATTCCTCTTTGGCACGCTTAGTCTTTATTTTCTTTATGATGGTGGGTGTAGCTCAGTTGGTTAGAGCTTCAGATTGTGGCTCTGGAGGTCGTGGGTTCAAGTCCCATTACCCACCTTTAGGTTGTGCTTGTAGCTCAGTTGGATAGAGCTTTGGACTTCGAATCCAGTGGTCGCAGGTTCGAGTCCTGCCAAGCACGTTCTTAGGGGCTGTTAGCTCAGTTGGTAGAGCAACTGACTCTTAATCAGTGGGTCACAGGTTCAAATCCTGTACAGCCCATATTGCGAGAGTGGCGGAACTGGCAGACGCAGTAGACTTAGGATCTACCGCCACCGGCGTGAGGGTTCAACTCCCTCCTCTCGCATGTAAAAAGTTTATTATTAACTATCTGACGCTTATTGAGCAAGTAATTCTTAAAAGTAGACTCTTAAAAAATTAAAGATTCTTTATACAAAGAAAAATTATTAAAAACTTTTTAAAAAATTTTAAAAGAAAATTTTCTTTTAAAAATTTGTATTTTTTTCTGACCTTTATAAAACTTCCTATAACCTATAATTAAATTTATAGCCTTTAATATAAGGGGACACTCTATCTTTTTTCTTTTTAAGCCTGCAAAATAAAATAAGCAAAAAAACTATAAGATGTTTCTTAGGTGATTACTTAATATAATTTTTATTAGAGATGGGGTAATTTAAAAACAATTTCCTATTTCTATACTAAAAACTGCTCTAGGTATATTTTAAGCCATAAAACTTATAGTGAAAATTGACTAATATAATGTTTTAAAGTTATTAAAACTGATTTTTAAGAATTGAAAAAGTATAATTTTTTAGGTTTTATAATTAAGGTTAAGACCTTGTCTTTCTATACATCTTTATGAACCATAAGATTATAAACAGCATACTAAAAAATGGAAATGTTTTTAATAATAGGTCAAGCCCTAAGCCTAATACTAGACCTGCAAAAAAACTTAAAAGTATATTCAGTTTAAAAACCTCTTGGTATTTTTATAAATATTTTTGTTCCTTTTTCATCTCTTTCAACCTTTATTGAGGAGTTTAGTATTTTACATAGTGTTTTTACTATTGAAAGACCAATCCCAAGGCCAAAGTGTTTTTTAGTAGATATATTGTCTCCCTGAAAAAACTTCTCAAATATACTCTCTCTTATATTTTCTGGTATACCAATACCTGTGTCTTCAACACTTATGTTTATATAATATTCATTCCCACTTGTCTTTATTATTACATATCCTTTGTCTGTAAACTTTACTGAGTTGTCCAATACTTCTATAAGAATCTTTTTTATCTTTTCCTTATCTGTTTTTAATTTTTTATAATCTTGATCAATTTCCATTATTTTTTCTAGACTTAATGACTTTTTTTTACATAATTCTTCATATTTAGTTATTACCTCATCTATTATCTCTTCTATATTTTCTGTTTTAATCTTCAATTTTATTTCTTTTGATTCTAACTTTGATAAGTATATTATGTTTTCTATATTTCTTATAAGTCTTTCTGAACTTTCCTTTATTGTATTTATATAATCTTGTAGTTCACTCTTTAACTCCTCTCTTTCTATCAATTGTAAGAAACCTAGTATCCCATTTAAAGGTGTCCTTATTTCATGAGTTAGGTTAGACAAGAATATTGTCTTTAATTTATCAGCTCTTATTGCTTTATCTCTTTCTTCTTTTAATTTGTTAACAAATATCAATTTTTCATATGTATTGAAAATGTTTGTAAATATGTAGAGAAGCGTCTCTTTTATATTTAAATTATTGAAAAAGTCTTTCACATTATCAAAATATACCCTAAATGTTATGTTCTTATTTTCTAGTGATGAGTTAAAGGTTGTATCATAAAAATAGTCTGTTTTTGTTGAGCTATATTTTACCTTGCCATTTTCTAAGACTTCTATGGCTTTTATACCCAATTCTTTTATAAGTTTTTTTTCTATTTTTTCTATTATTTCAGATATATCTTTATTTTTTAAAAGTATTTCAAATGTTTGCATAGTTGTTGTCTGATTTTTTAAGTATTCGAAAAGTATTTTCTGATATTCAATAATCTCTGTAATGTTTTTACCTGAAAATAATAAGTATTCTTTATTATTTAGTCTTATCTTTTTTATAATAAGACTAAGATACATTAGTGTATTATTTATTTTATTATTTATATTTATACTTGTAAATTCTTTATTTTCTAACTCTTCTTTTATCTTTTTGATATCTATTTCAACTATGTCATTTATATATCTGTCTATAAAAGATGTTTTTTTTATTATTAAAGCCTGTTTGTTTATATAAACTATTTTTCCTTCATTGTTTGTTATTATTATAATATCTCCACTTATATCAAGTATACTTTCATATAGATTATGACTCTCATTATCTATAAATCTTAACTCGTAGTTATCATCTATTTTTTCTATTTTTATTAAATACTCTTCAGTATATATATTTTTTGTTTCTAGGCCTGAGGCTATAAAGTCGTTGATCTCTTTTAATATTTCATTTTTAAACTTTTTTAATATTATTGTATCAAAAGAAAGATTATTTTTTATTTCTTCAAATACTTCTCTTGATATCGAATTATGATATTTTATTTCTTTATCTTTATTTATTACAATAAAAGGTAATAGAGAATATTCTTTATCTTTATACATATTATTTACACACTCTATTTATGATTTCATTTTTATTTTCCCAGTAAGGATTTATTTTTTTCAATCTTTTTGCTATTACGCAAGCCTTTTGATTATTTTTTTCAACATCTTCAAGATATGCTATAAGAGCTTTTAGTCCTGATGGGCTTCTTGGTAACATTGAAAGATGATTTTTTAGGTGTATAAATGCTGTTTTAGTATCGTTTATTGAATTGTATACTCTCACAAGGTGCATATCGAGGAAGATTCTTATGTAATTATTAATAACATCTTTTCTAACAAGTCCATTGTCATATATTTCTATTCCTTTTTTTAGATATTTTATTGACTCATTATATTCTTTCTTATATTGATATAAGAACTTACCTTTTATCATATTACCTCTTAAACTGTTAGGGTTTCTTGAAAGTACTTCATCTACTATTTTAAATGCTTTTTTTAATGAACCTCCAAAAACTGGCACACTGTCAGTTGCTGCTTGATATTCTGCCTCTGTAAGTAGTGCATCTTCATCTTTTTCGTTAAAGTCATCTAATATATCTGAGTTTATACTTATAGACTTTCTAAGATATGAAAGACCACTAAACTTGCCTCTTTCTTTGTTCCTTATAAAGTCTCCTAATTTGGCAGATGAGTAACTATACCACCTAAGATAGTCTATGTTTTTGTCATTTTTATCATATAGTTTTTCAAAAATATTATATGCTTCCCTATAGTATTTTTCTATATAGCCTTCATAATACCTTTCTGCAATACAGTAGTATGTTTTACCTAAATAAAAAAGATATGTCTCGTTTTTGTAGTTTGTTGCAAGGTAACTAAATATTCTATAAGCATTAAATATGTCATGGTCTTCTTCAAGTAGTTTAATACCTTGATTAAATAGTTTTACTTCAGAGTCATACCAATTTATGTTTATGTTGTTAAAACTCTCTTTTACATCTATTCCAACAATTCTCATTGTCTCAATATCTTTTTGATTCATTGTTTTAATATAGTTATAATCCAAGGGTGTTACCATTATTGGTATTAATAGTATTAGTATTAATTTTATCTTCATCCTATTACCCTATATTTTAATAATATCTTAATGGTATTGTAATACATAAAATTAATCATAAATAATAAATAAAATTAATCAATTAAGAGTAAAATTTTTTAGAAAAATTTTATTTAGAAATTATTTTTTAAATTACTCTGTCTCAAACTTAAAAATTAACTTGAAATTACCAAAAACTTAAAACTTTATGCTTTTTTAATACCAGGTTTTCATCTCCTTTAAACTCTTTATTTTAAAGATAATATATTTATTATTTTTTTGTTATTAATTCTCTTTTTTTAAGATAAGTGTAAAGTCTTAAAATTTGTTATAAAATTTTTTAAAATAGTCTTGACAATTTTTTATTTTATTTTTTATTTTTAATTGAAGTAAACAAAAATTAGTATAAGGGAGGTGTTATGTCTAAAATAGTTGGCAAATGGCAGATAACAGTAGGTGTCCTTGCAGGATTTACTTATGAATTTAAAAGTAATGGAAGTTTTACTGGTGAGTTTCCTATGTATGGAATAAAGTTTGCTGGAACTTATAAGACTGATGAGTCTGTTACTCCTCATCATGTTGACCTTGATGTTAAAGAGCATAATCAGGGTGATATTGGTAAAGGGCTTGTTCAAGGAATATTTGAGGTTGACGGTGATATGTTGAAGATGAAACTAAATGAACCTAATAAGGGAAGATGGACTGATCCAAGTGCATATGTATATTATAAAAAGGTTGGTTAAAAATTTTTGAGTAAAATTTTATTATGAATTGTTTAATTATAGTGGATGTACAGAATGACTTCTGTCCTGGAGGTGCTTTAGAAGTTAAAGATGGGGATCAGGTTGTCCCTGTAATTAATAAAGTAAGTAATTTGTTTGATAAGGTTATAGCAACAAAAGACTGGCATCCATATAATCATGTGTCATTCGCTAAGACTCATAACAAGAATGTTTATGATATAATAAAAATAAATGATATTGAACAGGTTTTATGGCCTGTTCATTGTGTACAAGGAACAAATGGATCAGATTTTCATAAAGACCTTGATATAAGATGCCTTGACTTAATTGTTCATAAAGGTACTAATCCAAATATTGATTCATATTCTGCTTTTTTTGAAAACGATAAAAAAACAGAGACAGGACTGCATTATTACCTTAAAGGCCTAAAAATAAACGAGGTTTATTTATGTGGTCTTGCAACTGACTTTTGTGTTTTTTATTCTGCCATTGATGCTTTAAAACTGGGTTTTAAGACCTATGTTATTATAGATGCAACAAGAGGTGTTAATGTAAATAATAGTCTTGCTATCTCTTTAGAGGCTATGAAGAAAGAAGGTATAGAAATAATAACTCATGATAAACTACTATAATCAAAACTTTGCAATTCTAACTGACCTATATCAGCTCACAATGTTACAGGCCTATTTTTTTGAAAATATAAATTACAGGACAGTTTTTGATTATTTTTTTAGGAGACAACCTTTTAATGGTGGTTATTGTGTTTTTACTGGGCTTGATACATTATTGGAGGTAATAACAGGTATTAGATTTACTGATTCTGATATAAATTATCTTAAGTCTACTGGCTTTTTTAAAGAAGAGTTTTTGTCTTATCTTAAGTCATTTAAATTTACTGGTGATATATATTCTTTTGAAGAGGGTGAAATAGTTTTTCCTAATGAACCTATTTTAAGAGTGGAGGCTCCTATAATAGAGGCTCAGTTAATAGAGACAATTCTGCTTAACATTCTAAACTATCAGACTCTTATTGCAACTAAGACATCAAGGATAGTAAATGCTGCAAAAGGAAGAGGAGTAATTGAGTTTGGCCTTAGGAGATCTCAAGGCCCTGATGGGGGAATATCAGGTTCACGTGCCTCATATGTAGGGGGTGCTGTTGCTACTTCTAATGTTTTTGCAGGAAAAGTCTTTGGAATACCAGTTACTGGTACAATGGCTCATAGCTTTGTTATGGCTTTTGACTCTGAAAAAGATGCTTTTCTAAAATATGCTAAGATATACCCTAATAACACTGTTTTGCTTATTGATACATATGATACCTTAAAAGGTATAAAAAATGCTATACCTGTATTAAAAAAGCTAAAAAAAATGGGAGTAAAGAAGTTTGGAATAAGGCTTGACAGTGGTGACCTTTCATACTTAAGTAAAAAGATTAGAAAAGAGTTGGACAGTTCTGACCTTAAAGAGTGTTTTATAGTTGCATCTAATGAGCTTGATGAGTATATAATAGAAACACTCTTAAGAGATGAAGCCTGTATAGACTTTTTTGGTGTTGGAACAAAACTAATTACTGCTAGTGATGACCCCTGGTTATCAGGTGTTTATAAATTGTCACAAATATATAAGGATAATCCTATACCTGTAATAAAGGTCTCTAATAACATTGAGAAAACAACTATTCCAGGAAAGAAAAATGTTATTAGATTTTATGAATCTGATACACCTTTATGTGACCTTATTTTACTTGAAGAGGAAATGAAGGATATTACTGAAAAAATAAATAGTAAGTCATCTGTTTTAATGAAGCATCCTTTTTATCATTATGAATTGAATTTAAAACATTATGACTATGCTAAGTTAATGATAAAAAAGGTTATATCAGATGGTAATATAGTATGTGAAAGACTGGGGGTAGCTCATATTAGAGAAAAGGCACTTAGCAATATAAATAATTTGGATAATGTTTATAAAAGGTTTTTAAATCCTGAAATATACAAGGTAATGCTTAGTTCATCTTTATACACATTAAGAGAGAAAATGATAAAAAAGTACAGAGGGTAGGTTGATTTGTGATTAAAGGATTTTTAATAGATGTTGAGGGAACTATTATAGAGTCTGATCTTGCGATAGATGGGGCTATAGATGTAATAAATAGGATCAAGAGTAAATATAGACTCCTTTTACTTAGTAATACAACAAACAATACAGGTCTTGATATAGCTAACAAGCTTAATAAATTGGGTTTTGATATAAATGAAGAAGAAGTTTTTACTGCACTTGATGCAATAAAAAGATATTTGATTGTAAATAAATTAAAGCCTTTTTTACTTTCAAGTGAGAAGACAAGAAGAGTTTTAAATGAGTTTTCTTCTGAGCCTTATGACTCTGTTGTTGTTACCCATGCAAGAGAAAACTTTACTTATGAAAATATAAACAAGGCTTTTAGGCTTATACTAAACGGGTGTAAGTTTATATCTAGTGGTTTAACAAAGTATTTTAAAGATAAAGATGGATATTTTTCTTTAGATGCTGGTGCATTCACCTATGCTTTAAAATATTCTACGGGGGTTGAGCCTATTATACTTGGTAAACCGTCAAAAGATTTTTTTATCTTAGGTATTAACTCTATATCTCTAAAGCCAAATGAGGTTGTGGTTGTTGGTGATGATGTTGAGAATGATATAAAACCTGCATCAGAGATTGGGATGAAGACTGTCCTTGTTAAGAGCGGGAAGTTTAGAGACTCTGATCTATTAAAGGGCATAACCCCAGATTTTGTTATAGATACAATTAAAGAATTGGATAAAGTAGTTGAAATTTAGAAATAAAATATTGGTTTTTAGGGAAACGTTTATAAAAAATTTGTTAAAATTTTAAATAAAATTTTAAATTTTTTTAGTCTTTACCTATTAAATCAGAAATTAAAGATAAAAATTAAAATTATTAAAACTGGTTTTTAGGATTGAAGAAATAGTTTTTATTAGATGTTAACTGAAGTAATATTTTGTATTTTTAAAAAAAAACTCATAAGAGATTTAGTTCATTTGGTAAATTATGCTATTGAGTCTTTTTTATTTTAAAAATCTAATACTTTGATAATATTCATGAACATAAAATAGAAAGAGAGTTTTTTACATCTTATAAACTAATATTATTGAGGTCTGTTATATTATATGAAGATCAATAACATAAGCATCAATTGACCTTCTATTATTATAAGTATTTAGACTTAGGTAATAAAAAACATCAGCAGTACTTCTCTTTATGTTATCATATTCAGAACTTTTGTTCCACCATAGAAAGTTTATTTCTGGATTTTCTTTTACTTTAAACTTTAAGTGGTCCATATCTTGACCTATTTTTGTAACTTCTATTGGATGTACACCGTATGACCTGAATATAGGTTCTTCATATTCAGGGCCGAATGGCTCTAGTTTTTCTATATATTTTAAAATACTATAGTTTATGTCTCTTGGGTTTATTTCTATGTCATATCTGTAGTAGAACTCAGATTCAAAATAGTCTTGTAACTTATTGTCTTTTTCTTCCATTATGTTTAAAAATTCAGTAAAGTTATTTATATCTATAGTCATACCACAGGCTTTTTTATGACCCCCAAATCTTACAAATATGTCTTTACAGTCATTAAGCAGATTTATCATATTTATGTTTAAAATAGTACGACCTGATCCTACTACTTCTTTATTGTTTTTATCCACATAAAATATAAAAGATGTTTTTTCATACCTCTTAGATACTTTAGTTGCAATTATACCTGTGATACCTTTTATTATCTTATCTGAATAGTATATCAGTATGTTTTTATTAGATAAGTTTTGCAAATAAGATATAGCATCTTTATACGCTTCTTCCTCTATGGTTTTTCTTTTTTTATTTATTTCTGTCAATACTTGATATATGCTATATATTTTTTCAGTATTTTCTTCTGTTATAAACTCTAATGAAATGTTAGCGTTTCCAAGTCTTCCACTTGAGTTTAATAATGGTCCAATAGTAAGACTTATATCTTTTATATCTATATTATCTTTTTTTGTTGTTATCTTTATCTGCTCAGGTTTCATCCTGTTTATAAGACTTATGCCTTCTTTTATTATTGTTCTGTTCTCTATAGTATTGAATGGCATATAGTCGCAAACATTACCTAAACATGCATATATTAATGCCTGTCTTAATATTTTGTTTTGTGAGAATAATTTTTCTTTTATATATTTTTTAAACAGTGTTGCTATTGTTTTATTTTCTGCATTTTTTGTGTAATAAACATTGTTGTTTCTTGCTAACTGTTCGAGTGTTTTATAATTTTTATTTGATAAAGTATTATAAAGACTTATTATATTTATTTCCCCTTCTTTGTCTTTACCTATTGTTGTTACTACCTTATCTTTTATAAACTCAAGAAATTCTTTCTTATCCTTAAATGATATGTCTATAAGATTATTTAGTATTATTGATGAGTCAATGTTTTTATCATCTTTTATTAAAAATATTCTATTATAGTATTCTGTTCTTGAGAATATTGTTGCAAAGCATAATTTATATGCAACAGCAGCCCCTGAAAGTGATGTTAACTCTTTATTATTTTTCATCTTTGGATTTATTATTACTGTAGCATTAGGTAATACATCTGGTATTTCATGATGGTCTGTTATTATTGACTTAATACCTAGTAAGTTTATCTTATCAAAGAACTCATTTTCTTTAATCCCAATATCTACTGTTACAACAAGGTCTGGATTCTCTCTTTTTATATTTTCAAATATTCTTTCTGATATCCCATAGCTCTCATTCTCTAACGGTAAATCATGTATTGTTGTAAAACCTAATTCTTTAAATAGGAGTAATAGAATAGATATTCCTGTGATACCGTCTACATCTTTATCGCCTATT
>Ga0308397_1001466_pt1 | contig 13377 bp, 17 predicted proteins | sample Hotspr20SampleT8_FD_202356 | JGI IMG/M metagenome (GOLD analysis project Ga0308397, IMG submission 202356) | Hot spring phototrophic mat microbial communities from Mushroom Spring, Yellowstone National Park, Wyoming, United States - 20051001_T8 ...
GGTGCGCACAACATAAACAACACGGCGACCTCATCTATTGGAAAGATTACCGAGACTTCTTTCTCCCTAAACTCCCTAAACTCCAACCAAACACCTACAAATTAGATTCTTATATCGGCGCAAGTTCAAGACAACTTTGGTCAACCTATAAAGTCCCAGCTAAAATGACCTACCACCAACTTTTGCAACTTACGTGGAAAGAGTATAGCGTTTCATATAACCCAATTAACCAACCCCCATTCTTGCCTCTTATTGAAAACGGTAAGTTCTTAACAGACGACCAGAACTTACCCATCTTTCAATATTCGCCAAAAAGTTTTACATTTGGACAAGATTAACGATTTCGGATTTCGGATTGCGGATTGTTTGATTTCGGATTTGGGATTGCGGATTGGGGATTTGTGATTGGGGATTGTGGATTGGGGATTGGGGATTGGAGATTGAACAAGTTTAACCTAAACCAAAAGAAAGAGAGGTCATTATGCCAGGACCATCGTTAGGACAAGCCGGATTGAAGCGAGCAAAAACTTCAACTGGAGAAAGAGCATACGTCATCACCGCAAAAGGCGAAAGGCTCGGAATTGGAATGAAAGGTCAAGTTATTACACCCGAAGATGCCCAACGTGTCGCCGAAAAAGCAGGTGTAAAACTCAACCTCCTTCGGTCAAAAAAAGCCGACAAACAGGCAAAACCAGAAACCCAACCCCTTCCAGCCACTCAAACCACTACAACCACCGAGCAAAAAGCCAAACCGCTTGTTTCAAAGGCGGCAGTTACCGCACAAGACCTCAAACGCAAAGCCGCAATAAAAAAAGGAATTGAGGAAAGTAGAAAACAATTAGCCAACCTCAAATTCCCTAAACGCGACATTAACGATAGAAGTCGAACTTGGTACGGTGAATACACAACCAGATGAGCAACCGCGCCTACCTAAACGCAAAAAAGGGGCGACCTACCTATCGCCCCTTTTCCATTGACACCGATTCAGAACTACCTCCACTATAGTGCTGCTTTGACGGTGAATTTGGCTTTGAGACCAGGACTACCTCCACTATAGTGCTGCTTTGACCCTTTGCCTTTAGCCTTTTTGCTTGAATTTTGGTCAGTGGACTACCTCCACTATAGTGCTGCTTTGACGGGTGGCTGTGCCTTTGCTTCATTAAGCCACGAAGAGGACTACCTCCACTATAGTGCTGCTTTGACCAGGGGTTTTCAGGCATTGAGAAACAAATGAGAAACAAGGACTACCTCCACTATAGTGCTGCTTTGACTCGTTGAGCCTTACATGCCGCACCACGCAAAACCGACACTATGGTGGGAAGGTTTCTCGCTTCATCGTGCCACCATCGTGGACACTCTGCGAGCTTATTTCGGACGGTCCGCGCCCTACAAGATTTTGAGACTGCAACGCAAGTTTCCGAATGTTAGTCGCTGCATTCACATCTCTATCGTGTTCGGTTTGGCAGCTTGGACAAGTCCAAGTTCTATCGGCAAGCGTCAGTTCGCTGTTGTGGTATCCACACACCGAACATATCTTGCTCGACGGCTCAAACCGACCGATAAATACAATGTTGCGACCATACCATTCGGCTTTGTATCGCAAAAACTCAACGAAACGAGACCAACTTGCAGAGCCAATCGACTGTGCAAGCCGATGGTTCTGCATCATTCCTTGCACATTCAAAGTTTCAAGCGCAATCGTTTGGTTCTCACGAATAAGCCTGATACTTAACTTGTGCAAGAAATCATTGCGTTGGTTTGTAATTTTTTCGTGGAGTTTTGCAACACAAATACGCGCTTTATCTCTGCGCTTACTTCCCGCTTTCTTGCGTGAAAGTCTGCGTTGTAAAAACTTTAACCGATTCAAAGACTTTTGCAGATGTTTCGGATTCTCTATTTTCTCGCCGTTGGACAAGATTGCAAAGTGCGTCAAGCCTAAATCTACACCAATCGTAGTTTCGTATTTGATTTCAGGTTTAGGCAACGGTTTTTCATCTGTCTCAACCAACACCGACGCAAAGTATTTCCCGCTCGGCGTTTTTGAAATGGTTACGGTTTTGATTTTCCCGTCAAACTTCCGATACAACTTGGCTCTGACAGCACCGATTTTTGGCAGGATAATTTTGCGTCCCTCAAAGTCAACTTTGACGCGCTGTGGAATTTGAAATGACTGCCTTTTACACTTCTTTGATTTGAATTTTGGGAATCCTTTTTTCTCTCGGAAAAATCTCGTGAAGGCGTTATCCAAGTTGCGTAAAGACATCACCAATGCTTGACTATCCGCCTCTGCAAGCCACTTGGTTTCTTCGGCGGCTTTGAGTTTAGGAAGTTCTTTACTGAGATCAAAGCAACTGAGCGAGCGGTTTTCTTTTTGGTAGGCTTCTATCTTTCGGCTTAATGCCCAGTTGTATACCCAACGGGCGCACCCAAAATTCTTGGACAGCGCGGTGCACTGCTCACTGTTTGGATAGAGCCTGTATTTATACGCTTTGAGCATTTCCGAAAGATTTACAGAAATTGTTCATTTGCTATACCTTGCAAATATGGGTAATGGCAAGCAATTATGCAAATTCACGACACCAATTCAAACAAACATTCCATTCCACCAGTCTCCATTAACAACTTGCTGGGTTCGGCTCTCCAAAAACTCTGCTATTTCAGTGTCAAACTCACCGTCAAGGAACTGTGCGAACAAAACTTGCACATTTGAGACTTGGTTTCTGAAAACAAGAATTGTCAGCGTCTCAAAGTTTTCACCGAACAAAAAAAGATAGTCGTTCCCAGTGTATTTGCAACTGCCAAAGCCCTTGTTTGCCGCCTCTGGCGAAGGAATATGAACACCAGAAAGGATTACCGACCTCAACCCAAGTTTCTTGGTGCTCATTATTGGAACGCTTACAATCCAAGACGGCTTCCGCTTTGCGTTTGCTTTGCCGTTCAACTTTGTCAAATAGCACACTTTCTCGCCGTTGCTGTTTTCTGTTTCAAGCGGCGCAAAAAAGTCGCCTTGCCGTTTCTCCAAAATGAACGCACTTGCCATTTCAGGTTTCTTCCTGAAAAAGAAAATTGCATCAAAACTGTTCATCGTTCGCCTCCTTTCGCTTCATAATCGTTTGCCGCTTGTTCGATTTCCGCTTTGGTCGCTTGGCGGTTTTGTAAAAGCCACTTGTCAAGTTCCCGCCTTTCAAAGAACACATTTTTCCCTCTTGGTTTGTAGTGCGGAATTTGCTTTGAATAGGTTAGTTTGTAAAGGTGTGAGCAGCTTAAATCAAGATACTTTGCCGCTTCTTTAAGTGTTAGCGTCTCTTTATTCAGAACCGCCAGTTCGTCAAGTTTGCGCTCGATTGATTTGAGCCTTTCCAAGATGTTATCCATATTCAATGAAAATTTTGAGTTAAAAGAAAAATTAAAACAACAGTGCAAAAGTAAAGTAGTTAGCAACTGAAAACAATTGATAGGGCTTGAGCGCTCAAGGGTTATCAAGGGTTTTGTTTGTGTTTTGTTTGGATTTTGCTTTTTGGCGTCTGAAATAATTTGCTCGATAATTCGGCTACCTTTCTGTGAGTTGTTTCCAAAATGGAAAACATTGATTCACGACACCAATTCAAACAAACATTCCAATTCACCACCCGCCATCAATATCTTTCCTAATGTAAGTCCTTCAAGTTCTGATTCCCGACTAAACTGTATCACATACAAGTTCCCTTTGCTCCCACAACACACCGTAACATATCGCTTCACATAACCTATGGACTTCATATTTTTCCGTATCGCCGCACGCCCCCTGCTTTTCACCAAGCCCAAATCCTTCCCTTTCTTGCACTGAATTACCACAATTTCCCCGTCAAGCAACCATAACACATCACCGCCAAACATGTCTTGACTGTGGAACAACGTCTTCGGTCGCCGATACACAACTTGATCACACGCCACCAACCGCTTCGCCAGTTCCGCCTCAAATAACTCGCCTTTTTTCATTTTATTGTTAAATCGCATTTAATTGGATTAAATTGTAACCACTAAACTTATCGTAAATTTACACATTTTTATCAAATCACATCATTTTTATGGCAAAAGAAGACCTTCTACACTTTGAATTGATGGAAAAAAGAAGAAAAGAGACTGGACTTTCTTGGTCTCAACGCTTTTATCTGAATAAATTGCCTGAATCCAACGCAACGCTCATTGATACGCTCTTTTTCTATCTTCTCAACAGGCATTATCCGCAAATGTTTGCCAAGCGTGAAGTGGTTTCTATTGGATTGCCTGCCGTTGAAGCTGCGCTTCGTGCCAGAACGCTTGGCGCAAGAACGATTACATTAGTTTTGCCGACTTACGATGAGGCACGACCGCTTTACCGTCATATTCGCACCCGTCATTGTTATGTGGCGGACATCAATATCGGTGAAGTCCCGCCCGTTCCCGTATGTGATTACGGGTTTATGTTTGCCGTTGAAAATTTTGTTCATAGTCCCAAAGCCTACGCTACAATTAAGCATTGGGCGAATTTTATGTTTGTTGAAGGGGGGTTTTGCCGCCATCATGCACTGTCGCGTGAAGAAACCGAACTGTGCCTAAAACAAAATTATTCTTTCGTGATGCGTATTAAGGAAAGTATCTTAAACACAAAAACCGCCATCTATGATGGCGATGAAAGCAGTGAGACATCAAGAACTTTGTGGCTTGCACGAAGGTAAATCACCACTCGGCTAGTGCTAAATTGGCTTTAATCCTGATTTATATGAATAATTACGAAAAATTAGAGCGTTTTCGGTTAACTGCCGAGCATATTCGTGTTATCAAAACATGTTTAATGCAAGCGTGGGGCAAACTTTTTGTTGCCGCCAATTTCTTAAACCAAAGCCCAGAGTTTCAGCGGATTTCGTTTGACCCAACACGCAACACGCATTTCCGTGTAACTCGACAATGGTTAAAAGATGCGGTAAACCGATACCCTGAACTTCGCCTTGCGCAACTTGACGCAGAAGAAAGCTTGCTTGATATGATTGAATTTCGCGCCATAGAACAAGCCATTGGCACTAAAACCGCTGACGGCAAGCTCACAAAACCAAACTTACAAGCCATACAGTTTTTGCTAACAACACAAGGAAAGAAACGAGGTTATGGATTTGCCGAACCAGAAGACACTCAAAAATACATTCAAACCCGTATTGCTGAAATTCTTAACCAAGCCACGCCAGAGGCGATTATTCAAATTTCCAGAATCCCAGAGTTTATCTCCGTTACCAAACGCATCAAACAAATGGCACCGCAACCTGAGCAAGACAAAGAGCAAATTGCCGAGCCTGAACTAAAAGAAGAAACCCAACAGCTACCATCGCTTACTGAGCCAACCAAATTTGAACAAGAAAACCATGAACACTAAACGAAAAACTAAAGCAGAGCGAATCGTTGAAACTCTGAAAAAGCAATACAGTCAAGACGAACTTCGTTACTCAAATGACATGATGCGATACCAAGCGCAAGCCGAGCGTATTCTAAATTGGAGTAACCACGAGCGCGGACATTATGAAGGGTTCAGAAACTTCCTGATTGCCGCTTGGAGTGAATTTGAAACTGAACCGCTTATCATGAACTGGTCGCACACCTACCTGTGCGAAGTCCTTGAACGCGAACTTTGGCGAATCACTTACGGCGAACCCAAAACAAAAGACTTCGTGATTAACCAAATGTTCCGCTCCCTTAAATCAAAACAAATTTGCGTCTATTTCAACGCTTACGCATGGCTCATTAACCCGTCCTTAAAGTTCATCTATGTAACGCACAGCGATATGTTAGCCTTTTCATTTAGTTCTGAAACCAGAAACCTTATTCAAAGTAAATGGTATCAACTCTTATTCGGTCATATCTACCGCCTTCAACGCGACCAAAACAGCAAAACGCTTTTTGTCAATAACAAACGCGGAGAACGCCTATCCATTGGTGTCGGCGGCAAAATTCGTGGGTTCGGCGGAAACTTCCTTATCCTTGACGACATCAACAAATCAGGCACAGGACTTATTGGCGAATCAGAATCAGAACGAAACTATAAAAACGCTTGGTATCAAGCCTTTGCTCACTCACGTATCAATCAACCCGATATCGATGTCCGAATCAATGTTCAGCAACGCGTTCACGAAAACGACCTCTCTGGATTTATGCTCAAAAACTATGATGTCCATCATATCAACATTCCTGGTGAAATCGGTCGCAATAACGAATATGCTCATCTTGTTAGCCCGCCAGAACTTGTTAATGAATATGTTGATGGATTGTTTTTCCCTGAACGATTTTCGTGGAAAACACTTGACGAACTCCGAAACGCCATCGGTTCTTATTTATACGCCGCCCAAGTCTTACAGTCTCCCGCTCCAATCGGAGGCGGCATCATAAAAGCCAAGTGGTTTAAAACATTTTATATGCAAGACCTTCCTTCTTCTGAACATATCACTTGGAACTTCAAAGCAGACACCGCTTACACCGAGCGTAAATCAAATTCCGCAAGTTGTGTCATCGCTTATTGTATATGGCAGAATACAGTGTATATTCGGAACATTATGCGTGTATGGCAGGAGTTTCCAGATTTCTTAAACAGTCTGACAAACTTCGTTATTGAAAACGGTTATACCGATAAGTCAAGGATATACATTGAACCAAAAGCCAATGGAATCAGTGTGATTCAGTCTATCCGCAAATTTACACGGCTGAATGTCGTAGAGGAACGCATTGAACCAACAAGCGTCTATGCAGACTTCTATTCAAAGGATAAGATTGCAAGAGTTACGACCATTTTGCCAATTCTTGAAGCCGAACGTGTCCGATTGCTTGCAAACGCTGGCTTCATAAAAGAGTTTATCAATGAACTCACTTTGTTCCCGAACAGTCAGCATCAAGACCAAGTGGATACATTGGTTATGATTGCTCGCGAACTGCTTTACGAACAGCACATTGCCGTCGCTGAACCAACGCGAGCGTTTAATGATTACTTTGCAGGCGTTACTAAACGATATGGATATTAAACTATGCAACTCAGTTTATTTGATGACATAACGATTAACCGTCTCCCAAAAAGCAAGTCCGACCGACCACCGTTTGCGCCGATTGTCAGAGATTTGGCAAACCACTCCATCTTTCAATCTTTTGATACAATCACACCCGACCAGTTCCAACGAGCCGTTCGTAGTGCCGAAAGTGGCGACACGGAAACCTTAATGGCACTTTTAGACCTTGCCGAACTAAAAGATAGCGTCCTCGTTGAAACCCTCCACAAGCGAAAAACAATGGTTGCCTCAAAACCAATTGAAATCATTATCACGCAAGATGAAGCAAATCCATTGCTCCAAAAAGCCAAACGGTTCTTGGAAAAACATTATGTCCCGCGATTAAAACGCCGAATTTATACCTTGCTTGATGCAACCTATCGCGGTGTTAGTATCATAAACAACTTGTGGGGATTCCAACGCTTTGATGGAAAAACTTACTACGCCATTAAAAACGAGTATCGCGTTGACCCGCGCAGAATTGTGTTTGGTAACCGTCTCGATGTTACTTCACCTTTATCGGAAATTTATCTGCAAGACAACATTGGTGGAAGTCGCAATCACTATATCAAAGATTTCATAGAAGGCACATTTACCGTTCATACGGCTAAAATTCGTGAAACCAATTATCCCTTACCACTCGGCGCACTTGGCGTTACCGCACTCATTCTTTACGGACTCAAAACCTCTAAACTTAAAGACTGGTTGCGTTATTGTGAAAACTATGGATTCCCAATGTTATCGTTTGCATATGACCCGCTCAACGACAAAACAAATGACCGAGATGTGTTCTTACAATACGGTTCGCGCTTATTAACAGAAGGAAGCATCGTTCATAGCAAAGACAGTGAAATTCGTAACCTGCAAATAGCATCGCAAGGCGGTTCAGCCGTGTTCAGCGAAATCGTCAATTACTTTGAAGAACGCATCATTGAACTCATTTTGATGCAAACCAACACCACTCGTAACTCGTATGGAAGCGGTTCTTATGCCAATAACGCTATCTATCAAAGCGGCGAATTTGCTATGGTATTGTGGGATAGTGTGAACCTTGAAGAAACCCTTAACAAAGAAGTGGAAACAATTGTCAAATACAATTTCGGTGAGTTTGAAGTGTATCCAAAGGTCGATATTAAGGCAGAACCACCGCAAGACTTACTTGCCGAACTTGAAAAAATTGCAGGACTTTATGCGCTCGGTGTGGAAATTCCCTTGTCTATGATTCAAAAACAGTTCGGAATCCCAGATGCCAAAGAAGGCGAGGCGGTTTTATCGCAGATGAAAAACGCATTGGCACAGTCAGAAATAACCAAAGGCGGCGGTATCAAAGAGCAAGAAGAAACAGTGTCAAACGCAGCCCACGACCTTGCTGATGCACTACCTTCACGCTATCGGACACTTGCTTACCAAAATCGGTATGTGAACGGAACGGATTCATCAGAAGACCCTTAACTTATGGAAGCAGAACAAAAAAGATACAGCGTTCCTGATGCAATCGTAGAAGTAAAAGGAAGGCGATTCCGAATGGATTCAGTAACGCTATTCAAGACCTGTGCAAGTAGAGCCGTGCATACATTGGTGGTCTATGAAGATATGTTAGCCTTAACATTAGGCTTAAAAAAAGATGCAAAAGTTCTGACCGCACTGTATCTCGGTATTGGAGTTTCATGCGTCTACAAACAGTTGCGACTGTTGAAAAAATGGATAGATTGCGGATATGTTGAAGAAATCGTTTAAGAATTTTTTTTTTGCTGTGAATTTGCATATTGGCTTGTTGTTACCTATCTTTCAGAAACTTTTTTTAGGGCGAGAGTCGCCAGAATCACGCTCGCAGAGTGTCTACGATGGTAGCGCAATGAAGCGAGAAACCGATACCTGTTTAGGATAGCGGTAATCCACTTCAATTGGCATGATGACAGGGCAGCCCAGAAGGTATGATAAACTGATTGACGGCATTTTCTACACCGTTGAAGTCGTCAGAACAGGACGCTATAAAAGCTCAGGCAACACAAGCGACTATTATGTCATATCGGAGCAAAACATTGATGAGATTGTGGCATCTGCGAACAATGCGCCACAACCTATCACGATTGACTATAATCACGCGACCTTTGTCAATGCTCCTGTAATGCCTGAACAAACGGTTGCCGCAGGGTATCATCATAATTGGGGGTGGGAAAAGCGTGCGAATCCTGACGGTTCGTTCTCGGCAATGGCAGTTAAGAATACCGAATGGACGCCAAAAGCGAAGCAGTTCATTGAAAACGGAGAATATCGGTTTATTTCATCGGTGTTGGCGTTTGATAGAGCCGAAAACGAAAACCGCTACGGCGCACGAATTTTGGGAAGTAGCCTTGTTCCGATACCGAATATCAAAGGCATGGACCCAGTTGTCTTGAACAACGCAAAAGCCATGCTGAAAGAACTAAATGCAGAACTAAACGATAAACAGGAGTTTGAGATAAACCTTAACAACTTAACTTATCTTAACATGACGGACAAAGAAAAAATGGGCGTTTACCTTAACGAGGTGAAAGCGATTATGGAAGACATGGTCGGCGAAGAAATGACCGAAGAAAACGGCACAGCCTTTATTGAAAAGGCAAAGGATTTGATGGCAAAGATTAAGTCAATGAAGAAACTTGAGCAGGAAAAAGAAATGGCAGAACAAAATGCCGCCACACTCGCTCGTCAGCAAGTTGAACTAATGGCAGAAAAGGCAAAACTCATTACAGAACTCAACAGCCTGCGCGAGAAACAAAACGAACAAGTCAGCAAGGTGGCAACGGGATTTGAAGACATCTTCGTCTCACTCCTTGCCGATTACGCGCTTCAAACGGGCAAAATCACACCCGCACAGCGAAACAACGAAACAACGACGGTTGAACTGAACGGCGAAAAGAAAACCGTCGCCGCAACTCACCCCATCAAACCTATCTTCAAAGGCAATTATGCTATCGCCTTACAAGAATGTAACGGAGATACCGTAAAAGCCTTTCATCAAACGATTAACGACACCAAAGCCTATATTGACGCGATGCCGTCCGTATTGCCCGCAGGTCAAGGCTCTGCGCCTGCAACCGCCAAAGAAACACCACTAATTGAACAAACGCGCAAATACGGTGAAGCCGCGCTCGAAGTCAATTCTGAATCCGTGAAAATTCAAAATGAAATTGAATCTCTCATCAAGACAGGAAAAACCTATGATGAGGCCTTTGAAACCGTTAAGAAAAAGTATCCGAAGTTCTTTGGACTTGAATTTGAATAGTTGTGTGAGTTTCTCTTAACTGATAACTACTACAAAAAATGGGACGCTTACAGAATTTACAATCGGGAGTAGATGCAGTCCTAACGGAATATGCAAGGGGCTACTCAAACCAAAGTCTTGTCTACAAACACTTCTTTCCAGAAGTCAAAGTCAGCAAGACTCAAAACCGTGTGCCTGTGTTCAGCAAGGAAAACTTGCGCACCTACAATTCCCGCCGTGCCTTGCGAAGCGAAGGTAATGTAATATCTCCTGACGACATTCAATACGTGCGCTTTGAAACGGTCAGCCGTCGCTTGACTTATCCGATTGATATGGAAGAGTACGATAACAGCGACTACGACCTTGACAAACGTGCGGCACGTGTTGTAACCGATGCGCTTGAACTTGAACGAGAACTTGAACTTTCTCGCATCATCAGGAACAACACACTGAACTTGCCAAACACGCAATACATCGATGTTGCAGGTGCATGGAGCATTCCTACCACCGATGTCATCGGTGCAATTAAAGATGCGATGGAAAGTTTCCGTCGGCGAACGGGTGTTTATCCAAACCGTGCGATTATTTCGCCCGATGCGCTTGTCGCGTTGGATAAAAATGAGAAAATTGCTGAACGTGTTAAATACACCTCTCGCTTCACCGTATCTACTGACCTATTAGCCTCGCTCTTAACCATCAACGGCAGACAAATGCTGGATATTGTCGTGGGTTCGGCAATTCACAACACCGTTGCGGGCGTTTGGGACGAAGCCACCGAAACCTTTGTCGGAGAAGTCAATGAAGATTTGCACACAAAGTCATTCGCAATGGCGTATGTTTCACCAAACCCATCGGTGTTTGAGCCATCGTTTGGCTACACTTTCACACAACGCGGGTATCCTTACATTGAGCGCAACTTGAATAAGGATACGGAAACGGTGAAATTTGTTCGCCGAGACAAAACCACTCTCAAAGTCATTGGAAAAGACGCGATTGTCATTTTCCATAACGTATTAAACTAACATGAAGGAGAGACACCATGCAACCAACTTATCAGCCAAGTTTTATTCTATCGTTTGAAAACAAAACGAACGCTGAAATCCCGAAACACAGGTTCGTTTCCTATAATGTTCATGCGACAACATTAGCAAACCTGTATCCAGCGCAAAACACAGGAGTTGTTCTCGGCGTTACGGTTGATAACATCGATGCAAAACAAACCATCAATGTTCAGCGTGGCGGCGTTGTGCTGATTGAACTTGAACAAAATACAACGCTTACCGCAGGTACGGCACTTAAAGTCGGTGCAGATGGTCGCGGTCGTAAGCATAGCGGCACAGACCCTATCGTTGCTTATGCGCTTGATTCCGTTACTTCAAGTGTCGCGGGACAAAAAATTCGGGCGGTGCTTGTATAAGCCTTTTAAACTAACAAACCCGTCTAACCGTGAACCAACTGCCGATTCGGTATTGCACGGTGGCGGACGTTGCGGAAGGAATTGACACGACAGTGGATAGGAGAGCGCGATTTTCAAATAAAGAAATTCGCGCCCTCGTTCTGACAAAGTCATTTATGAATCGCGTCCCGCCACCGACACCCGCAGAACAAAACGCTGTGTTAATTGAATGTATTAACTCAGCGATTGAACGCGCGACCAAAGAAGCCATCTCAATCTTGGTTCGCCGTAACGACCTTTCCCTCATTACCTTCCGAACGATTGATGAAGTTCCGCCTGAAATTCGCAACTATGTTGCCGATATGGCGGCATATTTTATCATTGCATTAGATAGCAGTCAGCCGATTGAACTTCTCACGCGCTACGAACGTGCTTACCGACTCGCAAGAGAGTTTTTTATGAACCATGTCATTGTTTCCGTAACCGCCGATGGCATCCAAGAAATACCCGAAGGTGAGTATAACCGAAGTCAATTCTTTGTGCGACCTCGCGAACAAAGTGGAGAAAGGTATCTGTGAACTGCCAAAAAACGCTTAATGTAACCGATTAAATGTATCCTTACGTCCGATTCATACAGGAAAAGCCGTCCGAACGCGCACGAACATTCCGAGTAACGATTGAAGACATCAAAGAGCGACTTCAAAGCCGACAAATGAAATTGATTGTCGGTGAAGAAATCGTGAGAATTGTGAAAAAAAACATTTTGGTCGGTGGCAGACCTGAAAAGTTTAAACCACTTGCACCAAGCACGATTTTGGCACGGCGCAGGCGTGGGAATTACAGTAAGAAACCGTTGATTGACACAGGCAAAATGCTTGAATCAATTCAAGCAGACTATCGTGGCGGAAAACTTCAACTGAAAATGGTTCGCTATGCAGAATATGCAAACAACGCACGAAAGTTCATTGTCATTCCGCCCGAAGAAAGACCAAACTTGAAAAAGGCGATTCAACGCGCCTTAAAATTATCTGGTAAGTAAATTGCCGTTTGGCAAAAAAAAAATGAACGATTATGCAACTTTTATACAAGCCGTCATCGACACTTTGCGTGCCTCTCCGTTAGCAAGTCGTATGACGATTGAAGAATACGATGGACGTTACGAAAGCGACCAAGCGTTGAAAATTGTCGGCGATGAAACCGTGTGCTTTATCGGGCTTGAATCTGTTACGCCCGCACCAATTCCAGCGCAAGCACGACTTGATGGTTCATTCTTTGCCGAACTAACGATTCTCTTGTTCATTGAAAAGAGACGTGTGGGACAATTTAACGAAGATAATTCGGGTGCAAAGACCGTTCCGTTTGATGATGCAATGGAAGTTTTTCGTTACCTTTACACACACCCGATTGATAAACCGCTTCAATATGTGTTACCGCATGAAGCCGATGGCAAATACAAAGTGATTGAATTTTCGGGGTTCAACAACATTTTGCGGTTGCCCAATATCATCGTGGTAGGCGGAACAATTTCTTATCCTATCATCATAAAAACGGAAGCAGAAACGGAGGATCTATGAACGTTGCCATTGAAGAATTAAGGGGCTTAATTGGTATGACCATTTCATTTGCTTGTGCCATCATTACCATGCTTATTGAAGCGAGCGAAATTTACGCCATACTGGCAGGACTGGGCGGAC
>Ga0308397_1001469_pt1 | contig 13347 bp, 6 predicted proteins | sample Hotspr20SampleT8_FD_202356 | JGI IMG/M metagenome (GOLD analysis project Ga0308397, IMG submission 202356) | Hot spring phototrophic mat microbial communities from Mushroom Spring, Yellowstone National Park, Wyoming, United States - 20051001_T8 ...
CGGAGTAAATGCCTGCTTCTAATACATCATAACTTAATGGATTTCCTTTATTATCGGTAATTTTTAGCGTTCCAATGATTGTATCCCCATAAGTGATGGTGTGTCGATTTAGCTGAAACAAAAACTGAGGATATTTTTTAAATTCTTGTTCTAATAAGTCTTTAATTTCTTCTTCGCTTTTTCCTTCTTTTTTTAGTTTATCAATATACTCTTGTAAAGCTTTTTCGTTTTTTAAGTTAGGATTTAGGATAACGGGTAATGGTTGAGCATCAACATACCAAGGGTTGATTAGATCCAACATTTTTTTATCCAAAGGTCTAGAAAAATCTGGATATTGGGAATATTCTTTATAGATTTCTCTTAAAGCTTCGTCAGAAAGCCCTTTTTCTTTAATTATCTCTTCGATTTGTTGTGGTGTTAAAAATTGAGGTCTATCTTCGAAAAATTCGAAAGGCAACCTTTTTCGTAAAGAAGTCGAATCTTCTTTTTTTTCTTCTGATGGGGACAAAATCAAATATACAATAATTCCTAAAACGATTAAAACAGAAATAATTATCGCTATTAATGCATTTTTTCTCATAATGATTCCTCTTGATAAATTATTTTTAAAAAATGCCTCCCCGTAGGGAGGTAGTATAAAGGGGGTATATTATTTACATCCTAAGCCTAAGCTTCTGCAAGCGCTCCATTCTTGTTTCATAGCGGTGTTGATAGCATCGCTACCATCGCCAGAGTGTTGTCTGTAATAACCATTTTTCGAGCTATTCCAGCTACTAGAAGAACTTCTACCAATCCAGATATAATGATAGCTATATCTATAACCAGAAGCGCAGTTGCTATAATCTCCGGTAGTGTTGATTCCACAAGTACTATGGAAGGAAACAGCACCATCATCTTCTCCAGGAAGATACCAAGCAGTATACCACCATCCTTTGTATCCTGCGAGCATATGGAAGGGAATGTTTTTCATGTTGTTGTGGTTATAGGAACCGCGAGCATTATTTGTTTTTAGTGCATCATCCATATTGCCACTTGCCCAAAAAGCTAGGTCTGCAAGTTCTGAGCCGCCAGCAGCACTACTGGAATTAAAGACGAATTTAATGCCATAACGGGATACATCCCTTGTAGAGATAAAGTATTCAGTTGCATAGCAACCAGCACTATGGCAGATAATAATGCAATAATCTCCTTGATTTTTAATGCATTTAGCTTCGAGGACTTGATAGAGTTTGGATTGAGCTCTACAATTACCCCAGGTTCTAGGGTCGCTATAACCGTCGTAGGTTACAAAGTATTTTGGGAGGGCGGTGTTGATGTTTTTAGAAGTTCCCCAGTAATTTCCCGCGTCGGTGTTATAGTCGCTACCACAAGTTCCGCCTCTTCCGTGAACGAAGATAACGGATTCCCCCGCGAAAAGGCTTGATATTGCGAGTATCGCCACAGTGAAAAAGCATAGTTGTTTACGCATAGGTTTCTCCTTTTTTTAATTAGTTTTTTTTGATTTATGGTTCAATTATTTGATATATAATTAATTTTTTTTGATTAAAACTGTCAATAAAAAATAAATGTTGTATTAATTTTTTAAGAATGATTTGGTATTAAAATTTAATACAAGAATAAAAAAGAGCCAGAAGAATTTTCTTCTGGCCAAAAGGGAGGATAATTTTGTTCCTAAAAAGATGAATGAAACAAAATTATTGCAATTCATTATTTACATCCTAAACCTAGGCTTCTGCAAGCGTTCCATTCTTGGTTCATAGCGGTGTTGATAGCATCGCTACCATCGCCAGAGTGTTGTCTGTAATAGCCATTTTTCGAGCTATTCCAGCTACTAGAAGAACTTCTACCAGTCCAGATATAATGATGGCTGTATCTATAACCAGAAGCGCAGTTGCTATAATCTCCGGTAGTGTTGATTCCACAAGTACTATGGAAGGAAACAGCACCATCATCTTCGCCAGGAAGGTAAAAAGAATACCACGTTCCTTTGTATCCTGCGAGCATATAGAAGGGAATGCCTTTCATGTTGTTGTGGTTGTAGGAACCGCGAGCATTGTTTGTTTTTAGTGCATCAACCATATTGCTACTTGCCCAAAAAGCTAGGTCTGCAAGTTCTGAGCCGCCAGCGGCACTACTTGAATTAAAGACGAATTTAATGCCATATCGGGATACCTCCTCTGGAGATCTAGTGGAGATAAAGTATTCAGTTGCATAACAACCAGCGCTATGGCAGATGATGTAGCAACTTTGTCCTCGGGATTTAAGGCATCTTTCTTCGAGGACTTGATAGAGTTTGGATTGAGCTCTACAATTACCCCAGGTTCTAGGGTCGCTATGACCGTCGTAGGTTACAAAGTATTTTGGGAGGGCGGTGTTGATGTTTTTAGAAGTTCCCCAGTAATTTCCCGCGTCGGTGTTATAATCGCTACCACAAGTTCCGCCTCTTCCGTGAACGAAGATAACGGATTCCCCCGCGAAAAGGTTCGATATGGCGAGTATCGCCACAGTGAAAAAGTATAGTTGTTTACGCATAGGTTTCTCTTTTTTTAATTTGTTTTTTTTGATTTATGGTTCAGTTATTTGATATATAATTAATTTTTTTTGATTAAAACTGTCAATAAAAAAACGAGATTTTTTTTAAGATTTTAGCAAATTTCTTTGGTATTAAAGTTTAATCCTATTAAATTAGGTATTTTTTACTCCTTAATTTACTCTGCTTTGGGCAATTTTTGAATTATTTCTAAATATTCTTTCACCATATCTTGAATAATTTCTTTCGCTGGTTTTATTTCTTTGATTTGGGTAATACCTTGACCAGCTGACCAAATATCCTTCCAACGTTTATATTCTTTTTCTATTTCGGTTTCGCTTGCGACACCTGCTATTGTTGCTGGTTTTGTAATTTTTGCTCTTTCTACGCTTTTTTTAAGCCAATTTGCAGGGATTCCACTAATTTCTGCTGTATAGATTAAATCTTCTGCTGTGGATTCTAAGATCATTTGTTTGTATTCATCGCTGGCTTTTGCTTCTGGTGTTGCGATAAATCTTGTACCAACGTAAACTGCTTCTGCACCTAATGCCAAAGAAGCTGCCATTTGTTTTCCTGTACTAATTGCACCTGCTGCTATTACGGGAAGACCTATTTCTTCTATTAGTTGTGGAATTAAAACATAAGGAGAAATCGTTCCAGCATGCCCACCTGCACCATGACAAACAGCAATTAAAGCATCAGCTCCTGCTTTTGCTACAATTTTTGCATGTCTTAAAGTTGTAACATCACAGAATACTTTTGCACCAACAGATTTTGCTTCGTTTATAATAGTTCTTGGTGATCCTAAACTTGTAATGATCAGCTCTACTTTATACTCTAAGCATACTTCGAATTGTTTTGCCCAGAATGGATTGTGTTCTTTGTGTAAGATTAAATTTACACCAATAGGTTTTTTGGTTCTTGAGCGTATTTCTTCCAAACCTTGTTTTAATTGATCCACTGTTCGATAGTTTAAAGCTGGAAAGCATCCAATACCTCCTGCTTCGGAAATTGCTACAACAAGGTCTGGATAAGAAACCAGGAACATGGGGGCACCGATAATAGGTAAATCAATTCCTAACATGTCGGTTATTTTCGTACGAATTTTCATCGTTTTCTTACTCCTTTAAAAAAATTAGGATATATCAATACCTATAAAATTGATTTTAATGTCAATATGATTTTAATGAATTTAAAGAAAATACAATCCTATACCAAAAATAAGAAACTGATGCTTTATTTTTTGATGTATTTTGTATGCTATTTAGGCTTGGGTTCTTATTTTGTAGTATTAAGTCCACATATGATTCAACTTTTTGGTGCTGATGCAAAATATATTTTTTTAAGTGGACAATTAGGTTATCCCTTAGGATATTTTCTAGTAGGTTGGATTTCTGATAAAACAAAACAATTAAAAATCTATGGAATCATCTTTTCTCTATTGTTGATACCAACACAATATTTTCTTTTTATGCCGAATTTGGATTTTTATTGGGCGATTCTTTTATCTGCCATAGTAAGATTTTTGTTCGCAGGTTATATTCAGATTATTCAGATAGCAGCATTAGAAGAATTATATTATGCTGGATTTTCTATAAGTCGTTCTGCGGGAACCTTAGGTTTTTTGTTAATGCAAATCATTATGTTTTTGTTAGAGATATCTTATTTTCCCTCTGGATTACCATTAGAAATAGAAGGAGCAAGAGGAGGACAAATAGGAACATCGATTCATATTTTAACGTTTATTATGTCTTACATCACATTACCAAAAAAAAGAAAATCCGATAGCCCCTATTTTTTTCGAGAAGCAATTGATTTGATCAACAAAAACCATGCAGAAATCTTTTTTGTATTGTCCTTTCTTTATTATTTTTCTTATCAGATAGTGGATTTTTATTTGGGAGCATACTTTCGAAATTTAGGGGGGATGAAGTTTGTCTATTTAAGCTGGATGATCGCTGTTTTAGTAGAAATACCCTTTTTCCCTTTAACACAAAAAATCATCCATCGTTTTGGTTTAAGAATGCTTTTTCTAATTTCGTTGAGTTCAGGTTTTTTAAGGTTTTTATTGTTATATATTCATAGTACAATGATTGGCGGAAATTGGATATTGTTTTCGCAAATTCTCCATGGATTGCACTTTACTGGATATATGGCTGGTAGTGTTTATTTCTTTCATAAAAAATTTCCTGAACATATTTATGGTACTGCTTATGGATTATTCATGATTTTTTCGCTTTCCTTAGGTTCTATTTTAGGGAATTTAACCTATGGAACTTTATTAAAATACAATGGATTTTCTGTGTTGTTTATATTGTCTTTTTTAATACATTACATTTTGTTTACGATAATTATAACAAATAAAAAAATTGACAAGCAATTCTTTTAAAATATTCTGTTATATCTTGAAAATGAACAAGTATCGCATTATAAAGATATTTATTTTTGTTTTTTTTGTCTTAGTTGCATTGTTGTATAATCTAATTTTTTCTCCTTATTTTGTGAATGGTTATTTAAAAAGCATCCTTCGAGAAAACTTAAAAGATGTTCAGATTGATTATGATTGCAAAGAAATTAGTTTATTGTTTGGTTTAGAAATTGATCATATCCATCTTTTCGATAAAGTGACCAAAACCCCCATTTTAGAATTAAAAAAATTCAAATTAAAGTATTTTCTTCCTGGTTTTTTGAATGGCGATATAGGAATTCGCGAATTGACTCTTCTGGAACCTAAAATCTATTTAATAAAAATCAACGATCGTTGGAATTATGAGTCTTTAATACCCACAACACCACAACAAGAAGAAGTACAACAAGAATCTACTTTAGAAGATGTGATTCATTTATATGTTCCTTTAAGGTTGTTTTTTTATTTCAACGTTCAAAAACTAAATTTAGTTTATAAAGATATTAAAATAAATCAAGAGAATGCAAAAGAGATGATTAAAGAGCAGTTGGAATTACGGGATTTTTCTATGTATGTAGGTTTTATAACAAAAGTGTTCGATCAAATTCCGTTGAATTATAAACTATTCAACTTAATCGATAATTTTGTATTTTCCATCAATCCAAAAGAACCTTTATTTTTAACGTATCAGAAGAATTGGGAATTGACAGGCCAACCCATAGTACAATTAAAGGTTTCTAAGGTTCATTCTCAGAATGATTTTATTTCAAAAATTTTGATTGATACAAACCTGATAAAGTTTTCGCAATATGGACAAAATATTATTTTCGAAAGTCAATTTATGTGGAATGTTCATTATGTTCCCGAAAAAAAACTTTTCGAAATCCAAGAAATATCTTTTAAGAATCAAAATAATTATTTGTTTTTTCTAAAAGGAAAATTTTTTTCAACAGAGAAGGATTGGTATTTAGAATTAGAACAACAACAAGATAATCCATTCAACTTCTTTTCTTTATCTTCGTTTGGGCAACTCTTATCTCTTTTAACCGAGAATAAAATGCTGTTAGATGGAAGAATAAAAATCAAAGAATTGGTTTTAAAAGGTAATTTAACAGATCTAAATACAAAAATTAATATTGATATACCTTATTTTCGTTTTAATGAACATAACATAAAGGCTTTGAGATTTAACTCTTATGGAAATTTAGATTTATCCCAGAATCTTAACTTTTTGTATGATAATCCACCAAAAAAACCTAATCTTGTATTTGGATTAGTAAAAAATTTTAATATAAATAATTTATCATTGTATTATAATAATGCATACCTTAAACTAACAGGAAATATTCAAGAGCGAGTTATCGCAGAGTTAAACATAGAAGGATTACAGTTAGGTAATTTTTTATACCCAAACTTGCAAGGTGTTTTAAACGGAATATTAAGGGTTCAATCCGATAACAATTTTTCTAATATGCAGCTTTTTGGGGATATAAATTTAAACAATACAATCTATTCTGTCGAAAACTATTTTTCGCGTAATCAAAACCTTTTTTTAAAATTAGAAGGAAATATTTGGAATAGTGATGTTTTAAAGATAGATCTAAAAGTAAATGAACTTTCTGCTAAAACACCTAACAATCAAACCATCATTTTTATTAAAGGAAAAACTTCGCTTAATTTTGGGAATTTCCAAAATTATTGGATCAATTTAGAGACATTCGATGTTGACTATCAAAACTTAATAGATAGAATGCCAGCAAACCTAAAAGTAAATTTGATTGCTTTTAAAGAAATATTAAACAAAGGCATGAAAATCAATGGTATAATCGACTTAAAATTATCTAACGAAAACATCTACAAAACAAACTTAAATTTACTACTGCCTTCGATGCATCCTTCTCCTATCAATATAGATGTGGATATAAACCAATCCCAAAATTTTGTAAATTTTAATAAAGTTTCTATTATGGGTTGGTATAATACATTGATACTAAAACTTAAAGGAAATTTAATAAATAAAAAGAATCATTGGATTCCTGACTTAAAAGTGTTTTTGCATTATCAGAACCCAAATATCACAGAGATATATAAAAATGTTTTTTTAAAAGGACAGATATTATTGGATCTTAAATATCAAAAAGAAAACATCGAAGGTAAGTTGAATATAAACAATTTATCGCTAAAATATATTCTCGATTGTAATAACGCTAATAAAGATTTATGTACCTATTACGAAATCGAAGATATAAATTTAAATTTACCTTTTTTTCATCGTTTAAACCAACAATCTTTTGTGACTTATCAACAATACGAAGAACTATATAAAACCGATGCCAATTTTACGATTAAATCTATCAAATCGAATTATAGTCTGGATAATACCTATTACCAAAATGGCTTGTATTTTTTGGGAAGTAAAAATAAAAATGCAGTTGAAGGTTTTTTCGAATATAAAAATAATATATTATGGATACCTTTTCTAAAAATGTATTCTTTTGTAAATGATCACTCGAATGGAGATATAGAATTAAAAAATTTTTATTTTAATTTATCCGATTTAAAACCAGAAAATATGAGTCTTTATGGAAAGTTTTTTTTACTAAATTATGATTTGAATGCCTTATTTCCAAAAGCAGAAGGTGTTTTTAAAGGTAATGTAAGTGGATTTGTTTTTTTTAAAATAAATTCTCTTAGTGATATAATTCGAAATATGGATATTCATGTATCAATTTATCAATTTAGTAAAGATTTTGCAGGTTTTGCTGTTAGAATTGTTGCGCCGACAATTGTTGCAGCAGTTGTAAATCGTTCCCTTCAAATCGAAGGAATAGATTTAGAGCTTTATCAAGGAAATGTATATATTACGATAAAAGTAAAAAGCCCCGGTTTTTTTTCTTTATCGAAACTTATAAGACCGTTAGAAGAAGAAATAAAAGAAGAACGTATTCCACTAGCGGAATTCCTAAAAAGAAGTCAAAAAGAAATCAAAATGGTAGCGGAGTAATTATATGAAAATTTATAAAAATATATTATTAATAAATTTTATATTTATTTCCTGTGCAACTATAAACGAAGTAGTAAATCCTTTACAAAATCCTTTAACAAGCTGGATTTTCGATAAAAGTTGTATTGCTGTGGATATACCACCAATTACTTTAACGTCCGAAAAAACATCGATTGAACGACAAATACTAGGAGAGAAAACCGAATTATACCCCGATGGTTGGTTAATTGTATCTCCTAATTATGTATCGGTCTTCCAAGAAAATGCTATTTCGGAACCTACAATAAAAAAGAATCTAGAAGTCTTAACCCTATACAGAGATACATTGGAATATTATGTTTTTAGAGAATACATTGGTATAGATGATAAGAAAAATTTTGTGATTGTTCCTGATAGGTTTAGAAAACAAACGGATTTAAAACATTTACAAATTGCAAGGGAATTGGTTCAAATCATCAATTACAATAAAAATAGAGTATATGACTACCTAGTAGCAAAAGACAAAAAAATTGCTGAGGATTTTACTTTTAGATATTTAAAATTATACCAAGAAGTAGGATGGAATTATGATGTTAAAATGGGATGGTATAAAAAATAGTTTATTGATTTTTAGTGTTTATCTTTTTTTCGTTTCTTGTTATACACCACCGATCCGAAAGATTCCCGAATTTAATTATAATAAACTTTTAGAGAGACATTTTAACGAAAATATAAGTGAACCTTTTCCTATATTAGTTCAAGCATCCGAAATAAATGATTTAAGTGTTTCGGATGATGGTTATATGGTATATTCTTCTAACGAAGATGGTAATTATGATCTCTGGTTAAGGGATTTAAATTCCATCTTAAAAATAAAAATTGTTGAGCATCCATCAAAACAATATAGACCTTTTATAAAAAAAATTGATAAAGAAGAATATATATTATTATATATTTCTGATAACGAAGATATTAATGGCGATATATATCTTTCGGTAATTAACCCCAAACAGATATTTGATCTCTATGTAAACAAAAGAAGCCAGATTAACTTTTGGAATTATTCTGTTAATTTATCAAACTATATAGAAAATTATTTCCAAAATGATTTGAATTGTAGAGGTAAATATTTCGAAAATTTTCCTGTTTATTCTAAGGAACAGAGTGCAATTTATTTTGTTTCGAATCGATGCACGAATAAGTATCATTTATGGAAAATTTCTTTAAAAGGGTTAAAGCCAATCGGTAAACCAGAAATTGTTCTAGAAAAAGAAATTTATTATTTATCTTTATCTAATCAATATTTAACGTTTAGTTTATTAGAAAATCAAAATTTTACTTCGAAAATAGGTTTTTATAATTTAGTTGATAAACAATTAACCATTCTAAAACCTAAGGTGTTCGAAAAAGAATTAGATGGTATTGCGATTAAACCAGAATATGTACCCTTTAAAAACTTGATTTATTTTATTTATATTTCAAAAGATACAAATGGAAATAAGAAGCTTGATCCTTACGATAATGCATCTCTTTTAGCGATCAACTTAGAGGGTTCTTTTGTATCTCAGGTTTTATCTTCTCAGTTTAAAATCTATGATTATCAGATTTCTAAATTTATCAATGGTAGTGTAATCTATATTTCTGACAACTACAAACAAAAAGACATTTTTTTAGTACCATTAGAGGGTAATGTTCTCAAAAAAAATCATCCCTTCCAACAGTATGAATTTGCTCAAAAAAATTCTACCCAAAAAGATTATATATTAGCATTACAATCTGTAATAACATATTTTTTTAATCACAAAGATTATCCACTAATAGAAGGATTTATCTTGTACGATATTCTGGAATACCTAAAAAAACAGAAGAATGACACAGAAAAATTTAAGTATTACTTATCTTTTTATCAAATACGACGAAAAGAAAATCCACTACTCGATATATTTTATCAAATTAGAGAAATAGATGTAAAAAGAATTTATAATCAAGCGAAAATCATCGACTTAGAAAATCAGTTTTTAAGTTTAAACATAAAAGATCCATTTATAATCGATGATTTTTATTATAATTTAGGTAAAATTACCTGGGATTTGAACCAAAAACAAGCTGTATTATATTTTAATAAAATTTCCCAAGATTTTTTATTTTATCCAGATGTTTCGTATCATTTATTTTTGTATGAATATCAAAAGAATAAACAGTTGATTTTAAGCCAAGAGTTTAGTTTACTACGAAAGGCAGTAGTAAAACCAGAAATATTAGTAAAAGTTTCTAAAGTTTTTCTTGATGATTTTAGAAAATACCGCGAAAGCGAAATAGTTAGAACGATTCCTTCTGTTAAAGATATATTTATAAAAAATTATTTTTATTATGTTCTTGCAGAAAAATTTTACATCAACAATCAGATAAAAGAAGCATTAGAACAATTAAAACAGGTTCAGAATTTAGAAAATAATCAATACCTTAAACTTAAAGTGCTAAAATTAAAGATCAATATATATAAAAAATTAGGTTTAGAGAATGAACTACTATCAGCAAGAAATGAATTTATCAATACATACAATAAAAATTTTAATGTTGAGTTGGACGAAGAAGAAATTCAAGCATTGATACAATCATCGAATGAATTTGTTTTTAAATTCAGAAAAAATGCACAAATGCTCTACAAAATTGTCGAAGATAACCTAAAAGAAGGTTTTAGTATTACCAAATCAAATTTAGTCGAAATTGGTGTTTTACAAAGAGATGCAATCAAAGAATTTTGTGCTCCAAATTCTTTAGCCGGTAAACTGATCGATGATTATAATTATCCCGAATACGAGAAACGTTATGCAGATTTATGCACGAGTTTAAAGAACTACCGAGACTTGAATAGAATTCCCATTGATTTGGTTTTCGAAGCTAATCAATTGATGTATCTTGCAAGTTATGCTTATGCAAATTTAATCAATATATTGTTTATCAACTTACATCAAGCGGGGATTTTTTTAGATTATCATCGAAAGTGGTCGATTTATTATCATCGCTTAAAAGTGGATTTAGCAGTAGAACGGTTTAATTATTTATTAGACTGGCAGGAAAAAAAGGCGATTTTTATTACTCAAGAAAAGCTAACTAACATATTAATCGAAAAAGATCCCTTTGTTGGTACTATTTTTAACGATCTTCTCTATGGTTATAGAGAGGTTGCCGCGAAAATGGCTCAAGAAACCTTCGAGTATTCTGTATTGTATGGTCATGCTTATACGCTAATTAGAAAAAGTATCGAAAGAGAACGATTTTATGATTCCTTATTCGAGAAGGGATACAGTATTTCTAATTCTGAGTTGATTAAAAGAAAACAGAATGTACTACTAGAACTAAAAGAAGCAGAATATCAGTTGCTCTATATTCTAAGTATAGAGCCAACGAACGAAGATGCAGCTTTACTATTAAGTTATTTATATACTTATATCGACTATCGTAAAGAGCAAAATATTCTTAATCCACCTGGATATATCGATAGACTCTTACGGTTTATTACAGGAATAAAGCCCAAAAAACTAAGTGACAAAATCTTTTTTAGAAATTTGTATGCTACAACATTCCCAGAGAGGTTAACAGAAAAAAATATCAAGATTTTAGAAAATACGTTGTATTTAAGAGAATATCAGAATTTGAATATATCTCCTGAGATTTATTTGGGGCTTGCTGGAAATTATTATAGAATCTATAACTATCGAAAATCCATTATAAATTTTAAGAATTTAGAAAATAAGATATATATTTTTAATAACAACATACAAAAAGGACTTTATTATTTCTATTATGCAAAATCCCATTTTTATGAAGGAAATTACGACAAATCCATCGAATTGTTCGATAAATCCTTTTTTTATTTTAACGAAGTATACCAAGAATCTTTAAAAGAATACAATATTAAAACACTCAATAAAGAAAGTTCTGGTGTTTTACAAAAGATTAACTTATTCCAAAACAGAAATCCAGAGCAAGATATTATTCCTTTAAAGTTAAATTTGATCATCATAAATATATACAAATCTTTATCAAATTTTTATAATAATAATTATTCTAATGCAATCGTAGATCTGAACAAATCAATCGAAGAATTATCAAATATAAACGAAATCAAGACCTATAATTTATATAATCTAATGGCATTAAACTACTTACAAAATTATGATTTTCTAAATGCTATAAAAATCGCACAAATCGCTCTGGAAGAAGCAAAAAAATTTGGGTTAAGCAGAAATGATGATATATTTGTTCCACAGACCGTTGGAGGTCGATTCCTTGGTTTGTTGTTAAACTTTAACGAAGATTTTTCTGTTATTGGCGAAGGTAGAATGCCTTTCGAAATATCTAGTTTAAGAAGCTACGAAATTTCTTTGGGTTTAATGCAAAATGCCTACGATAATTTAGGAGATATCATAAATTTATTAAACATTATTCAGGAAAAGAAAACTATTATCCAAAAAAATGATTTGGATGTTATTTTAGGAAGGGAAGCATATATTTCTTTAATCAACCAAGAAGCAAACATTTATTATAGAATCAATCAATATGATGTAGCGTTTTCGTTATTTCAAGAGGCTTATGAACTTTCGTATAAATATAATTTTGTTAAAGATTATTATATAAATTTTAAAAACACGTACTATGTGATTTTTAATGAAATAGAAAATCAATTAAAATATAATCATCTATTCAACAATAAACAAAAATATTATAAAAAGTTAAATGACCTATACAAAGTTTTGAATAAATTTAAAAAAGAATATTATCTTTTAAGAGAAAAAGAATTTATTTCTAACAAAAAAACAGAAAATCCAGACTATAAATTAACTATTACTGATAAAGAAATTTTATTAAAACAAGTAGAATTCGAGTTAAGAGATTTTTATCATATAGAAGCGCTAATATTTTATTATTTAGGAATTATTGATAATAATTCTCTTGTAATAGCCCAAAGTATTCAATCGTTAGAAAATATTATAAATTTATATAATAAACAAGAAGACAAAAATCGAGCTTATTATAGAATCTATCTAAATTATTTTAAAGCAAAAATAGAATACCAAAGGATTACAGGAAAAAACGATTTTAAAAAAATTTTAGCAGAAATCGAAGATATTTATCCCAAATATATTGAATATGGATTTGTTACAGAATACATAGAATTAAATCAAATCCTTGGCGATATTTATTTTTCTTTGAACGATTATAAAACCGCACTTTCTTATTATAAAAATGCGATACAAACCATCGAGAATCATTCTATTTATGTTAGTGATATTACTAATTACGAATCGTTGATAAATAAATACATCAAATGTCTGTGGGAACAAAAACAATTTAGAGAAATACTCGTTATAAAAGAAAGATTTAGGTTTTATGTAACAAATCATTTATTCTTTAACAGTAAAT
>Ga0308397_1001481_pt1 | contig 13269 bp, 9 predicted proteins | sample Hotspr20SampleT8_FD_202356 | JGI IMG/M metagenome (GOLD analysis project Ga0308397, IMG submission 202356) | Hot spring phototrophic mat microbial communities from Mushroom Spring, Yellowstone National Park, Wyoming, United States - 20051001_T8 ...
TAATCGATGGCGATATTTAAAAGATGGAATATCGGATATTTCTAAAGATGGATTAGAACAATTCATTTCAATACTACCTAAGAATCAGTATTGTCAAATTATTTTTTTTAAAAACACAATCAACAACTTTGAATACGAAAAACTGATGGATTTTCCCGTATTAACGATCCTTCCTATATATATAGATGAACAAAAGCCAGAAATCAAAATCGCTTTAAAACATTCATTTATTCGACCCGATTATTACTATGATAACTTTTTTCAAGAAATAGAGATAACTGCTAACGATAATACATTTATTAAAGAAATAAATTTATATTTATTTTTAAATTATTTTAATAAAAGATTATTAATAAAAACATGGAAAATCATACCTAATCAAATTGGAATAAATAAAAATCAAGTAAAAAAAACTATCTATTGGTATGGAGATATTCTCCAAAATTTTTCTGTGGAAAGTCTAGAAAATCTTACTTTACAAGTAGAAGCAATCGATATAGCAAACCATAAATCGTATCTAGAATATCCTTTTAAAACAGATGTATTCTTTCGCGAAGTGGATCAAAATTATGTTTCTATGATTCCCTTATCCATCATTCTTGACGAAGAAAATAAAATTCATGCTACCAAAGAAAATTTTTTAAAAAAAATTGTACAAGAATATTACAAACACAAGAAAAAATATATATACATTAAAGTCCATTCCCATACAGATGGTAAAGATGACGAAAACTTATATAGAACTGAATCTATTAGTAAACAATTATTCGATATTCTCGTAAAAGATATTCCAGAAAAAAATATATTTTTTAGAGGTGTTGGAGAACTCTATCCCCAGTTTAAAGATAAGTCTGAATTTTCAAAATATAGAAACGATCGAGTAGAAATCATTTTTAGCGATGAATTATTTAGCGAAGAAAAAAACTTATATTAGTTGGATATTTTTATTTTTTTCTACTATTGTTTATGGTTATGAGTTTAAAAACTTATTTTATAAAAATCTTTCGATAGATAAAAATAAAAAGAACCTCCAATGCAAGTATGAGTATTATAATAATAAAGTCCTTAAAGACTCAAGTAATTGCAAAATTTTAATAAGCGATGATTCCATCAAGATCACAACAGTTTATAATACCATCATCATTACTGAACTAAATCATCATGAACTTCGAATTGATGTAAACCTAAAACAATTTTCTTACGAAAAAAAATATCATGTAAAAAAAGATCGAACTTTATCAACCCCAACAATGTTAATCTATTTTTATAATGATCCTGAAACAAAATTTGTTCAAATTGATTATAAAAAAAATTTATTTATACTTTCATTGGAATATGGGAAGTTTGTGATAAAAATATTTTAAAATTAATACATTAAAAATATCTTGCTAAAAAAAATTGCCATATGAAAAAGTTTTAATTTTAGTATTGTATGACTTTTTTCAATAATGTTTATACAAACCTAAAACCCGTATCTTCTTTAGTAGAGATTTTTAAAGATAACAATTCTATTCCCGTCCCAGAAGATTGGTATGTAGTTATTGCTGATATAGAAAAAAGTACAAAAGCAATCGAAGAAGGTCGTTATAAAGATGTGAATACCGCTGGTGCATTAGCAACAATTGCAATTAGTAATGAATTTGGTACATTGGAATTTCCTTTTATATTTGGAGGAGATGGAGCAACTTTTTTAATTCCTAAGGATTATTTAGAAAAGGTTAAAGATATTTTAATTGGTACATCTGTTAAGGTAAGAGAATTTTTTGATCTAGATATGCGCATAGGGATTGTTCCTGTAAGATCATTGGTAGAAGTAGGACATACAATTCTTATGGGAAAAATTCAGATATCACCATATTATGTACAGTCAGCGATAATTGGAAATGGAATTCATGTTGCAGAAAATTGGATAAAAAGAAAAGAAGAATTTGTAGTAAAAAACAATGATAATTTTGTTTATGAACCCAATTTTAAAGGCTATACATGTCGATGGTTAGATATCCCTTCGCCCAAAGAAGAAACCATTGCTTTAATCATTTATCTTCGCACTTCTAATTTGAAACAAGAACAAGAAATGCTAACTCAGGTTTTTTCTTTAATAGAGAGTATTTATGGACCTAAATGGGAACATCATCCCCTTTACGAAAAAGGTCTAAGTCCAGCGATATCACCACGAATATTGTGGAGAGAAGCAGCAGCTCGTAGTGGTAAAACAACTGGAATAAATTTTTTCTTAGAACTGATGCGAACTTATTTAGAACTTTTTGTGACCATTACAGCTATGAAATTAAAATTACCCTTGAAAGTTTATTTTTATAACCTAAAAGAAATAAAAAAATTTAATATAATATCTTCGGATTATATGAAATACGACGGTATGTTAAAAATGGTACTTGCCGGAACGAAAAAATCCCGAGAAAAATTAATCACAGAGTTAGATAAATTAGAACAAGAGGGAAAATTATATTATGGAATTCATGTTTCTAATAGAGCAATCTTAACTTGCTTATTACAAACAAATAGTTATCAAGAAGTCCATTTTGTTGATGTAGCAGACGGTGGATATACCCTAGCAGCAAGAATGCTCAAAGATAAGATTTCTAATGATAAATAAAAAATAAGCAATATTTTCTTGCCATAAGGAAAGTAAAATGAAAAATTGGAAAAAATTATAATAATATTTATATGTTTTATTTATAATTATAATATATAATCAATAGAATTGATCCCAAAAAAAGCTAAAAATTCTTCTTGTATAATAATCCGCCGTCTTTGTATAGACATAATTCTCTATCCACTGACTTGAAACATCCAAATCATCATCAAAAGGCAAATCAGGCTTCTCTACCATCGGTATGATTTCCCTACCTTGTTCTTGCATTTCCCAATCTAGCATTATCCTTAGCATTGCACTGATGGAATACCCGATAAAACGTCGACAATCGAATAACTTACTCCATAAGGCAGGATTCAGCCTCAAACTATATCTTCTATATTCTTTTGTCTTGGGCTGATAGGTTGCTGTCTCTGTTCCTTTTGTGGGTGTTATTCTTATGTGATACAAATAAACCATATATTTGCTCACAAGATAAAAAATGGTCTCTGTGATATTTCTATTGAATTTCGTATTGGCTAATTCTCGTAAGAAATCATAATGTAGTTGCGTTAGGTTTATCCCTACTCTGTATAAATCCAGTGTATAATATCGATCTTCTATGTTCATATAAAATAAAATGTCAGATTCGCAGATTTTCTACATAAAAAATATTTCTTGACATTAATTCATTTTTACATAGTGCCAACTTGAATTACTTTATTCAAAATTTTTGATGATCGTTTTTGGAGATGAGTTGTAGACTCGAAGTTGAAATTATTTTTAAATTAAATGATTGAAATCAACCTTCTTTCCATGATTATATTTATATCAAATAAATAAGATTTTCTATTGTTCTAATCAAGATAAAACTGAAATTTTTTTTGATCCAAATTGTAACAAAATACATAAGCGCGTAAGCGCCTATGTACTAACTACATCCTGTTGTTGCACCACAACTTACACATTTAAGGCAAGTTCCATTTCGAACCATCGTAAACTGACCACATTCAGGACATGGATCTCCTTCGTATCCTTGCATTTTAGCAATCGTCATCAAAGTCGATTTTGTTTCTAATTCGTTTGGTTTTTCTAATGTTTGTTGTTTAATAGGATGATTCTGTTTTTTAGGAACAATCCAAGAAGGTAAATCTCTTTCTACGGTTTGATGCTCTTCGGTTTTTATGCTTAGGTGATGTTTTTGAACTGCATCAGGGCTAATTGATTCAGGATCCACTTGTGCTAAATCGTATCTACCTAGATAAGTAATGGCCAATTCTCTAAAAATATAATCAATAATAGAGGTTGCCATTTTTATGTGTGGATTACCTTGAACAATACCATTGGGTTCAAATTTTGTGAATACGAAAGCATCCACAAATTCTTCTAAAGGCACACCGTATTGTAAACCTAACGAAACAGCAATTGCAAAACAGTTCATCAACGAACGGAAGGCAGCACCTTCTTTGTGCATATCCAAAAAGATTTCGCCCAATCGACCATCTTCGTATTCTCCTGTTCTAAGATAAATTTTATGTCCTCCGACTATGGCTTTTTGAGTATAACCAGCCCTTCTGGTCGGTAAACGTTGTCTTTTCGAAATTACTCTTTCCATTCGTTCTGCAACTTTTTCCACTTTCTCTACTGTATGTTCTGCTGCTTCTAATTCTTTGATAAACTGATCTTCTTCTAATGCAATATTCAAAGGTTGAGATAATTTACTACCATCGCGATACAAAGCAATTGCTTTGGTCATAACCCTCCAAGAAAATTCATAAGCTTGTTTAACATCTTCTATGGTTGCATTAGAAGGCAAGTTGATGGTTTTAGAGATTGCACCAGAAATAAAGGGTTGAGCTGCTGCCATCATCAATATGTGAGCTTTCCATGATAAGAATCGTTTTCCATAACGACCACAACGATTCGCGCAATCAAAAACTGGATAATGTTCTTCTTTTAAGTGGGGAGCAAATTCTACTGTTCCCGTTCCTGTCACATAATCATTCGCTTTTCTTATTTCTTCTTCTGTAAAACCTAAATATTTCAATAGATCAAAATCAGCTGGAAGTTCGTTCACCTTTTTCTGGGTAATTTTTTCGATAAACTCATCACCCAATGTAAAACGATTAAAAACAAAACGAATATCAAAGGCAGTTGGCATGAAAGATTCAATCTTTTCTAATGTTGGGTCATCAAAACCTTTTTGCCTTAATGTATAATGGTTTATATAAGGTGCATTTTTTAAACTTCCATAACCAATAGCATATTTTACGATATCATCAATTTCTTGTTCACTATATCCAAGAACCCTTAACGCATAAGGTACAGATTGATTGATGATCTTGAAATATCCACCACCTTCCAACTTTTTGTATTTTACAAGAGCAAAATCTGGTTCAATGCCAGTAGTGTCGCAATCCATCACAAGTCCAATTGTGCCAGTAGGTGCAATGGCTGTAAACTGAGCATTTCGATATCCATATTGTTCTCCTAATTGTAATGCTCTATCTGCTTCTTCTTGTGCAGCTTTTAATAGATTTTCTGGACAATATTCTGCATTGATTCCTAATGGGGTGATGGTCAATTCTTCGTACTCTTCTGGAGGAGCATTGTAAACAGCTCTTCGATGATTTCGCATTACCCTTAACATATGTTTTTTATTTCTTTCGTATCCTTTAAATGGACCTAATTCTTTTGCCATTTCTGCACTTGTTGCAGCTGCATTGAGATGCATAATGGCTGTAATTGCACCTGCAACTGCTCTACCTTTTTCTGAATCATAAGGTATTCCCATTTGCATTAACAAAGCTCCCAAATTTGCATACCCCAACCCCAAAGTTCTAAATTCATAAGACAATTTTGCAATTTCTTTCGATGGAAATTGAGCCATTGTCACAGAGATTTCTAATGTGATTGTCCATAAACGAGAAACATGACGAAATGCTATATCATCAAATTCATTTGTTTTATGGTTTAAAAATTTTATCAAATTGATGGATGCCAAATTACAAGCAGTATCGTCTAAAAACATATATTCTGAACAGGGATTTGATGCGCGAATTTCTCCGTCTTCTGGACAAGTATGCCATTCGTTGATGGTTGTATGGAATTGTAGGCCAGGGTCAGCGCATGCCCATGCTGCATAAGCAATTTTATCCCATAGTTCTCTTGCAGGAATAATTTTATAAGGCTTAGGTTTTCGATTTTGTTCTTTTGCCTTTTCTAATTCTGTTCTCCAGTAGAGATGCCATTCTTTTCCTTGAAATACAGCTTGCATGAATTCACTAGTGATTCGAACAGAGTTGTTGGAATTTTGACCAGAAACAGTTTGATAGGCTTTGGATTGCCAATCTGTCGTAAATTCTTCTAATTCGATAGACTTAACACCTTGTTTTGCTAATTCAATCAAACGAACAATAAAAGTATCTGGTATATAAACCTTTTGAGCATTATAAACAGCTTTCTTTAAAGCTAAATTTTTGTTGTAATCATATTTGATTTCTTTGTTGGGTTCATCGTGAATCGCTTTTAGAATTGCATTTGCATGTTCTTTAACCAATTTCGAACCAACAACTAAATCCAAAACTTTGTATTCTTCTTCTACTTTCCAATTGATGAATTCTTCAATATCGGGATGATCAATATCTAAGCATACCATTTTTGCTGCTCTTCGCGTTGTACCACCTGATTTAATTGCACCAGCTGCTCGATCTCCAATCTTCAAGAAACTCATTAAACCACTACTTTTTCCACCACCTGAAAGAGGTTCACCTTCACCTCTTATACTCGAAAAGTTGGTACCAGTTCCAGAACCATATTTAAAAAGACGTGCCTCTTTTACCCACAAATCCATGATTCCACCTTCGTTAACTAAATCATCTTTAACAGATTGAATAAAACAAGCATGAGGCTGGGGCCGAACATAGGCAAAATTCGAACGTACCAATTCTTCTGTTATAGGATCCACATAATAATGTCCTTGACTTCTTCCTTCTATTCCATAAGCCCAATACAAACCGGTATTAAACCACTGAGGAGAATTAGGAGCACCGATCTGATTCGCCAAAATAAATAGCATTTCCTCAAAATATGCTAATGCATCTTCTTCCGAAGAAAAATAGTTATATTTCCAACCCCAGTAGGTCCAAGTACCTGCCAACCGAATAAATACCTGTTTTGCAGAATATTCCCCACCAAAACGCTTATCTTCTGGGATACTTTTGAGTTTTTCTTCGTCGATCACCCTTCTCTGTAACCATTCTGGAACATTTTCTTCTCTGTATGGTTTGGTAAACAAGGGAACACCAGCTTTTCTAAAATACTTTTGTGCTAAAATATCCACTGCTACCTGAGACCAATGCTTAGGAACTTCTACATTTTCCATTAAGAAGACCACACTTCCATCGGGATTGATGATTTTAGAAGTCCTTTTATCCCATTCGATTAAATCCCAAACTCTACTTTCCCAAGGTTTTTCCCAATCAATTTGAAAATCTTTTTGTAAATGCTTTGTGTAAAAACGATTGATCTTCATGAATTTGCTCCTTATTCCATACAACTTTTTCTAAATGTTTGTTAAGCAAACAAAATAATAGTACTTAATGCAAATGTACTAAAATTTTGTTAACATGTAAACTCTTTTTTTACATCATGATGAAAATTATTTCAAAAGTAATATCGGTTAATCCCTTCAACAATCCAAAACAAAAATCCAAGGATTCGTAATTTTTTCATTCCCAGCAAATAGATTTGACATTTTTTCGTATTAAATAAAATGATTAAATCTTTTTATGCATATCAACAGATTGATCATAGTTCAATGGACATCGTTTGTTTTTCTTGCAATCTATGTTTTATTGAATTTCTACCTAATTTCTTACGCTACAGATAAATTTTACCAATGGTTCGGAAAAGCGATTTGTCTTCCTGATAACTGTTTTTGCGAAAAGATTCATATCAATCAGATAGCACAACCTATCAACAGTTTTACAAATATATTTTATGTATATGTGGGAATCATCATTCTTTTTCGATTAAAAAAATGGGATTTATTTACAATTATATATGTTTATATCGTAATCCTTCTAGGTTTAGGTAGTTTTTTTTATCATGCTACGATGACCTTTTTCGGCATGTGGCTTGATGTATTTTCTATGTATATGTACATTCTTTTTCTGATTTTTTATTTAATCTATTATGCGGATATTTTAGATCAAAAAAAAAGGAATTTTATTCTATATGATTTTGCTTTTTGTTTCGGGAATATTTTTGTATCAGTCTCCTTTATTTAGAAGAATTTTATTTGGTTTTTATGTGATTCTAACTCTCTTTGTTTTTTATAGAATCAAAAATAAAATTTTTATCAATCCGAAAAATTTTTACATAGCTTTGGCAATTTTTATTATCTCTTATGCGATTTGGCTTTTGGATTATTATCGTATCCTTTGCAACCCAGAAAGCTGGATTCAAGGGCATGGTATCTGGCATACTCTGGATAGCATGGTAATTTATTATTTATATTTGTTTTTTTTGGAATTACGTATTTCTAAAAACTCAAATTCGAAAGAATTGACATAAAAAAGATTCTCTAAAACTTGTTTAAAAATAGAAATTTGTTAAGTTTTTTATATAATTTTTAAAACTAAGAGGAACAATATGTCAAATATTGTCACTACCAAAAAACCGATACGATACATAAACGAAAAAAGTGAATGGATAAGAAGCTTTGCTTGCAATCATATCAGTATTTTGATTGTATGTAGGGGACCTATCCGAAAAGAAGCAATGGATGTTTTCGAGACCTTAGGTATAAGATATGGTATACTTCTTTCGGAAAAAGATTCTGTCACTTACCCACAAACGTTAGCTCCAGAAATTCGACAAATTAACGATCCCGAACGAATCCATCGTATTCCCGATTATACAGGAGTAACCCAAGAAGAAAGAAATCAAAGGATTCAAGATATCATCAACATCTGCAAAAAATATCAATATACCCACGTTTTTGCAGGTTATGGATTTATGGCAGAAGATGCCCATTTTGTTATGTCCTTAGAGAATGCAGGAATTGGTTTTGTTGGACCAGAATCCAATGTTCACCTTAAAGCTGGATCTAAAGACAATGCGAAGAAAATTGCAAGAAGTATTGATGTTTCTGTTACACCGGGAATCGATAATATTACTTCTTTAACATTGATAGATAAAGTTGGTGGAAGAGAAGGATTATTGAATTTAATAAAAACACATAATTTCGAAATCCAAAACATAGAAAAACTTAACGACGAAGAATTAGCAGAAGAAATATTAAACGAAAGTTACAAAAAAAGTATACCATTATTAACATTAGAAGACCTACAAAAAAAAGCAAAAGAAGAAATCACCAAGCTATTAGAAAAAAATCCTGGTAAAAGATTTCGTCTAAAACACGTAGGTGGTGGTGGAGGAAAAGGTCAAAGAATTGTTACATCCGCAGAACAAGTACCGGATGCTGTATTGGAAGTTTTATCAGAATCCAAAGCACTAGGTCCGAGCGATAACAAGAATTTTCTTATAGAATTGAACATAGAAAATACACGACATAACGAGATTCAATTGTTAGGAAATGGGGAATGGGCCATAGCACTCGGTGGTAGAGATTGTAGTATTCAGATGTATGAACAAAAACTCATAGAACTTTCTATTACAGATGAATTATATCAACTAGAAATACAAAGACTTAGAAGCGAAAATAAGTTAGAATGGGCGAAAAGATTAGAAAAAGATCGAGAATTTTTAAGACAAATGGAAGAACAAGCTGAACGTTTTGCTGTAGCTGTTGGGTTAAATTCAGCCTCTACGTTCGAATGTATTGTTTCTGATGATGGTTTTTATTTTATGGAAATGAATACGCGTATTCAAGTAGAGCATCGCGTTACAGAGATGGTTTATGGACTACGTTTTAGGAATCCCCAAAATCCCCAAGAATATTTTGATGTGGAATCTCTTGTAGAAGCAATGGTTTTATGTGCTGTTCATGGTAAAAGGCTGCCAAAACCAGAACGTTTTTTAAGAAATATTGCTGGTGGCGAGATTCGTTTAAATGCGATGAACCAAGCCCTACAACCTCATGCTGGTGGTATCATAGAATCCTGGTCTGAACCAGTAGAATACGAATTAAGAGATGATCAAGGTATAGGTATAAAAAACCCTGATACAAATGCATTTATTCATTATCATTTGGCTGGAGCTTATGATTCCAACATCGCGTTGATAGTCTCTTGGGGAAATTCGCGCACACAAAACCTAAAACGATTAGGTGATATTTTAAGAAGAATGGAAATTCGCGGAACGGAACTTTCTACGAATAGAGAATTTCATATGGGGATGATGTATTTCTTGTTAGGATTAGATCCTATGGCTCGCCCCGATACAAAAGTAACTCTTCCTTATTTGGCATTGGTAGGCAATCTTGCATATTATAGTAATCAAATCGATATCGATTATGCTTGGGAAAAAATGTATAAATTCTACTTGGATTTTTATGGAAATAGTATTCGAAATGTTTTAGATTATAAACTAACTTTGATTACAAGACCCATCAAAATGCTTTTGCAAGAACCACATTTATTTGCTGGTTGGCTAAGATACAATTATCATAAAACTTTTGAGCTTCAAGAGAATCAAATCTATTGGATTAAAAATCCCGTTGAAGTTCTTAACGATTTATACACCTATTTGCATTTAGAAGAACGCGATGCACCTGCTCTATTTAAAATTTGGTCACATGATCATGAATTACTCCAAAACGCACGAGAATTCTACCAAGAGTTGTATCAAAGATATCCCAATTTACCCAAAAGATTTTACGAATTACATAACTATTTAATAGAAAATTTTAGAGCCAAAGCAGAAAAACAAGAAATTCTCTCGAGCCATTTAGGATTTATCATTGGATTAGAACTTTTAGAAATCTTGATTGAATTAGGTAAAAGAAGCAAAATCTTTGATGTTTATTTAGATCAGGAAATGCACATAATTTTCCCAGAAGAATTCTACCAACCACAAAAGCAAAAAGAATTTAGCAAGAATTTAGCACCACCTCCTGTTGCATCATCAGATACAATTGTTGCACCGATGGGTGGAATGATCTATTTTAGAGAAACTCCCACAAGTCCACCTTACAAAAACGAAGGAGATCATTTTAATGCTGGAGAACCATTATTCATCATCGAAGTTATGAAGATGTTCAACAAAATACCAGCAGAATTTTCTGGAACAATTCTAGAAAAATTGGTAAAACAAGATGGCGTAGTGGTAAGGAAAGGACAACCGATATTTAGAGTAAAACCAGACGAAGAAATCCAAGTTTTAACACCAGAACAAATAGAGAAGCAAAAGAAAAATTTTACAGACGAGATAATAAAAACAATTTATCAAAATATTCATGGATAAGGTTTGCTTTTGCACAAATATTACAAAATCGAAGATAAAAGAAATGGTTCATGCGAAAAACATGAGCTGGAAAAAATTTATCCAAAAAACAGGTGCAACTACATACTGCGGCGCCTGTTATTTGGATCTGAAAAATCATTTTTTTTATTATAAATATCAAAAAAAAATTTCTCAATCGAAAAATCTATTATTATTTAAAGATATATGAAAACTGCAATATTTATCGACGATTTATTTTTAAAACATGATACGGGAAGTTATCATCCCGAAACTCCCGAACGACTAAAAGCAATTCAAGAATACTTCGAGAAAAAGAATTTGTTGAATCAGTTTGTTTTACTTCCCAAACGTTTCGCAAAAAAAAGCGAGATTGAGTTAGTACACAACGGTCCATACATTGATTTTGTGGAACAATTATGTAAAAAAGGTGGTGGGTATTTAGATGGAGACACACCAGTAAGCAAAGATTCTTGCGAAGCAGCAAAACTAGCAGCTGGTTGTGGTTTAGAAGCTATTGATCAAATTCTTGAACAAAAGATCGAAAGAGCAATTTTATTAGTAAGACCTCCTGGTCATCATTCTCTTAAAGGAAGGGGAATGGGATTTTGCTTGTTCAACAACATAGCCATTGCAGCACGATATGCATTACAAAAGGGTTTCAAAAAAATTGCTATTGTAGATTGGGATGTTCACCATGGAAATGGAACCCAAGATGAATTCTACAGAGAAAAAGAAGTATTATTTATTAGTATACATCAGTTTCCTTTTTATCCTGGAACCGGCGCTATTGATGAAATAGGCGAAGGCGAAGGTCTAGGCTATACACTGAATGTACCAATGCCCAGAGGAAGCACCGATGCAGATTACAAAAAAGCCTTCGAAAATCGAATTCTTCCTAAATTGATTGAATACGAACCAGAGCTGATTTTGATCAGTGCTGGTTTCGATGCACACAAATTGGATCCATTAGGTGGACAAGAGCTAACTACAGGTATGTTTGAATGGATGACAGAAAAGCTTTTAAATCTATCAAAAGATTGTTCTAAAGGAAGAATGATTTCCTTTTTAGAAGGAGGTTATTCTCTTCCTGCATTAGCAGAATCTGTTGCAGTTCACAGCGAAGTAATGTTAGATTAAAAAGCTAAAAACATCTTAAATTAAGAAAATTTTTTTAGTAATATAATAGCATATAAAATAAGAAATTGGTTGATATTTATAAAAAAATATTATAAATAATATAAAGTATGGTTTAAACTTATACCAAAATTAAGCTGCCGGACACGAAAATTCACTATAAACTTCTAAATTTGCATGACTTATTCTGTTATAGGACGAATAATTATTCCCAAGCTGAATGAATGATTGTGTTGACTCATCCTCAAAGTTAAGAGTTGGTCTTACAAATATGGGATCGATAGCAATATTTTCTTGCTGCATCTCCCAGTCCAGCATGATGCGAATCATAAAACTCATTGAATACCCTAACAAAAACCTAAGCTCATACAACTTCCCCCAATACGTAGGTTGGATTTGAATTTTTCTTATAACATAGTTTTTTGTACGTGGTTGATACGTTGCTGTTAACGTTTTTTTATTTGGTGTAAGACTGATCTTATAAAGATAAACTAAATAACGCTTTAATAAATAATCTATCGTTAAAGATAGATTGCCGTTAAATTTCGTTTCTGTTATATAAATCAAATACTGGTAGTGAAACGCCGTAAGATTCACCGATGTAATACATTTTTCACAAGTAAAAAAATGTTGTATCTTCATATTAATTCAATATGCTTTTTGTAAAATTTCTAACAAAAAAATTCGATCAAATCCAAAAAAATTTAAAATTCCTACTTGTTTGTGCTTTCTTTCCAAAATCATCTTTATAAAAGATTCACTTGCAGAAAAAATCTTATTTTGAATTTTGGTTATGTAAAAGGCTTCTTATGATCAGCACAAAATTACAAACATTTTATTACTTATTAGGCAAAATTTTATTTCGCTATAGAAGATATAAATTACACAAAAGAATCATCAAACAAGGCTATTATTTACATAAAGCATATTTCGAAGGCATAACCACTTATTATTATACAAATTTTAAAGAAAATCCAGATTCTTCTAAAAAACATCTTGTACTTCTACATGGTTTTTTAGATAGTTCGCATACTTTTAGAAAGATATTATCATACATAAAAAATGACTACAATGTTTATATTTTGGATTTACCAGGTCACGGAAAAACCCAA
>Ga0308397_1001495_pt1 | contig 13195 bp, 16 predicted proteins | sample Hotspr20SampleT8_FD_202356 | JGI IMG/M metagenome (GOLD analysis project Ga0308397, IMG submission 202356) | Hot spring phototrophic mat microbial communities from Mushroom Spring, Yellowstone National Park, Wyoming, United States - 20051001_T8 ...
CTACTACAAGGTAATTTGTTTCAAACCTCTTAGAACGAAGAATAATACGAACATATCTCTCATCACCATTGTGTCGTGCAAATATCTTATAATGAAAATTCGGGTTTGGGTCTAACAAATAGACAGTTGGAACAATTGGTGTCGGCGGAACAACAAATTCGGGCAGTGGATATTCTATTGAACGCGCCGATTGCCTTACCACTACCGTACGAATTACGCTGTTACGGTCTGGGTCTATGATTTTTACCTCGCGCTCGATAGCATTTGTCGAAATGTTTTCAGGAAAACTTAGTGTTACTGTATTTGTGCCAAAGCATGCCGACCTGCATCCGCTAATTCCGCTGAATTGAAAAAACTGGTCAAAGAAATAATACCTGCATGTAGAAGATGTGTTGACCGTAACCTGCACAGATGTTGTGTCAGCACTCACAATAACCACGAAAGCCCCATCACTTTGCCTTACAGAATTGTAGGGCGGATTGGTTGTAATAGTGTAACTACATGGCGGTGCTGAACTGGATGAATTCTGTCTAAATGTGATGTTAAAAATTGTGCTGTTTGCGGCATTACGGATAGTCAGCGTGGCTTCACGAAATTGGTTCGTTGAATTTTCATCATAATAAATCGGAAAGTCCTCGTTGCCATCATATCCTGCAGTAAAATCATAAAACGCGTTAGACAATTTTGCCCAACCATTGCCAGCAAACACAATTGAGAATGGGCATGACGCAATGATTCTAATAGTTCTTACACCTGCAAGTGAAGACAGCACAATTGTATGAGTTGTGCTTGTAATCATTTGTGATGCAGTAACATCGTACGCTTGATACAAGCACTGTGGCGGCGGTTGGTCGGGTTGAATAATTGTCCAGTAAAAAGCATATGTGCGTGTGGTTGCAATCTCATTTCCATTGGCATTAAATGCCTTAACCTTAAGCACATAAAGTTGTGTACCTGTGGTGTGGTCAGGACGTATCGTTGTGTCCGTCGAAGAAAGTGTTTGTCTCGGCGGTTGGTTGGTATCAATGAATTCTCCACTTGACGCAATTCTAAACCATAGTCTATAGATTGCAGCGCCGTTAACTCCTCCCCAAACAATGTTAATCGCTTCACTTGGTGAATTTGTCGTAACCTGAATGTAGTTCTCATCAAGGTAATTTAGTGTGCGTTGAATCGTTAAAACATGAAAGATTGCAATGCCTGTATTTGCCGAACTTGAAACGCGTACTCTTACAGGTCGTGAAAAGGCAAGAATATCATCATTAACATCGTATGCTACGACCTGCACATCGTAGACCTTGTTAAGTGCAAGTCCAATTCCACCTATCGTTAAATATGCTGCGCCAAGCCTTTCTCGCTCCACAAGCCCAGATTGCACATCCAAAGCAACAATCTCAAGTGCAGAGATAGACGTGGGAAGCGGCGGGTCGCCACTGGTATATTGCCAAGACAGACTCACCGTGTTGCTGGAACTCACAAACTCGGTCGGATAAGTAGGAGGCGTTTGCCCGTTAATCGTGGTTATCTGAATACGATAAATACTCATATCTACAAGAACAGCTTAAGGTAATCCACAAAGTCCGTTCGGTCTGACCAATTGCTGGAATTCAAAATAAAACCGATAGATAAATATGAATTCGTTGCGTTCAGAAAAATACCAGCCCCAAACAAGGCAAAATTCGCTACTGAAATAGGAATGTTATACCGTATCGCCGCTAAAACCCATTGATTGATAGGATGAGTCCCGTTGGAAGAGACAATGTTTCCGCTGGCATCTCTGTAATGCGCCTCTGTATTAAACACATTATCAAATTTCTCACCAGTTAAAGGCGACCAATAAGATTGGCCAACGGTATTGCCAATAAATGTTCTTATTTTCCATTCTGCTACAGAAGGAATATATGCACCAAATAAAGTTTGGTCCGAATTATTTGTCTTCTTAAAGAGAAAAACTGCCAGTTGATTACCTGTAAAATACGTGGTATTTGCGTATAAATGTCTTTGGGCTATACCTTGTGCAAACAGCACTGGGTAACCACGATGTGAGCTGTCGGTAACTACCAGCGGGCGGTTAGACGGATTGCTTGGCAAATTCAGATTTGGTCTCACGCCTGATAGTCCCTGACCATCTAATTGCAAAGAAGTCGCTATTCCATACGATTGCACAGTTTTGAGTGAATTCCATGCAAACAGCACATTCGTGCGAGAAGCAAGTTCTTCATACCTATCCACATAAATCACATCACTTGTGATTGTGCCGCTTAATACACCGTTTGCTCTATCTCTCACTTCTATTCTATATCTACCATATTCACTTGGAGTAAAGCCTTGCTGCAAAGACAATTGCGTTGCTTCATTGTAAATCTTTGCAGAATTCAGCACCACAAACGGATTACTTGGATTGGTCGTATTTTTGATTGTTATCAACGCTTCTTGCGACACTAAGTTTGTTCTCTGAGTTTGAATGGTAATGTTATCCAGAAAGGCATAGGTCTCGTTATTCGCTGGTGTTGGCGGTATAACGAAAATCGGTGCAGTAAGAAGCGTAACAAACTGGTTGAACACCGACCTTTGATATCCAAATCGTTGCCCTTCAAACACGACCTTGTAAGTCGTCGCCTGCATCAGGGTTGGAATCGTGAAAGTAAGTCGGTTGAAGTTAGGATTATCAGGGCTGGTGCCTACTGACACGTTAGGGTCAGCATTCCCATCAACAAATCCGTTCGTGCTAAAAACTCTGGCAAATGAAATCACCAAATCGTTGGTGGAGTCCAAGCGTAGTTCAAGGTTAAAGAGTACATCCTTTTCCACATCAAGCACAATCTGTGTGTTAATACTTACATTTTGAGCATTGCGTGAGGGCGTAACAAACACAGGGTCTTCAAAGCGATTGCCCTTAAGCCATTCCAAGTTGGCGGTAAGGAATGATACTTCCAGTTCTGTGTAATACTCGTTATAGCGAGTAAGCGTCTTGCTACTAATTCCTACACGAAAAGGCGTGCCAAAAGCAATGGTTGAATCCTGCAAGCATTGCAAATACACAAACCACTTGCCTTTGTTGAGGTCTTCCAGATTGACAATTCCTTTAACCGTTGTTGGGTTAAGTTGAAGTGCCTTGCATGTGATAGTGGTTTTGTAGTAGAGAAGTTCGCCGCCGCTTTCTTCGTCTAAGGAACGCACGCTTTCAATGTTAATCGCAAGCGATTCTCGTTCAATTAAGCCCAAATATCTTAAATCATTTGTTGTGCGTGAAACATAGAGCAAGAAATCATACTCGCGAGCACGCTGTAAATATTCGCTTGCCTTAAACGACTGAAACGGCATTTCATTTCACTTGTTTGAGCGTGGAACCGCTTAGCCTTTAGCTAATCGGTAACTCAACGCCTTAAATTGGTTTTAGATGCGTAAATCCGCTTACCAGTTCAAGCATAGATTTGCCACTTAAAATCACAAGCAATCCGCTGGCGTTCTCGTTAGCATTGTTTTCCAATCCGTTGGCGTTAAACTTTGGTTGTGCAGCAATTGGCACATCATTAATAACCCACGAGTAGTCATCGTTGTAGAATTCAATCATTGCAACACCTCTACCTGCATTGAACAATCCTGATTCCTGACGCTCAAAGATTCGTTGCATAATGGCAACAAACAGCCTATCGGTTGCAGGTGCAAGTGATGCGAAAGGAATGAGCAATTGACCTGTAGAAATCATGTCAAACCCTTGACCATATGCGCGCGGCTCGAAGATAGCTTCCATGCCAAAGACTTGCGTTGACGGAAGCGGATAGAATTCCTCAGGTGCTGGCGGAGGGTCAATAACAATGTTGACTCGCCAGATGTAGCTCTTTGAGCGTACCGCACGAATCTGCGAAAGCCTTGCGTTGTATTCTGCCTTTGCAGATTCGTAAGACGGAATGAGCGAAACCTTCTTATAAGCAGAGTTCGGCGAGTGAATATAAAACGATTCGGATTTGAGCACGTTGCCAGAACTATTCAGCGCCTCAACAAACAACGTACGGTTGTAAATGTTTGCGTCGTTAGCCGTTCTTATAACAAAGTAATCACGAACATCGTTGTTATCTACCGTAACATTAACGGTAATCGGAGTATCGCCAGTGTTGGAAGTTACTCCCGCTCCCGTGATACTGCCGTTTTCTCCAACAGTAATCATGTTATTTGCAAGTCCCGTGCCGCTTGCTCTTACACGCAAGGTTGTTACGTTGGAATCATAGACTACCACATCAATCAATTGTCCTGCGCGATAGACGCCTCCAGATTGAAGAACTGTGTAAAACATGATTATTCTCCTTTGACTTGATTTTCTGAGTTGCTGGAATTTGATGAAATACGTTTGCTTTCTTTTTCATCATCATCGTTCATCATGTCTTTTGCCATGATGAATCCAAATCCTGTGTGCCAACCAATTACTGCCTGTTCCCATGAAATCTTATCGGTTAGAAAAGCAAAGGTTGTAAAGGCAATGATTGCCAAACCGATTAGCGTGGTCTGCCAATCTTTAAGCACTATGTTTTTTTTGAAGCCTTTCATGGTAGGTTTTGAGTAAAATTGCGTAATCTTCTGCCAAATCAAACCTTACTTCCATGTATCGTTCCATTTCTTTTGGATTCGTCAAAAATGCTACCTCCAAAAGACAAACCACATCGCACTTGTCTTGAAGCGTCCGCATAAGAAAAAGACCTTTATCGCCGTGCTGCGTCTCTGTATGGAGCTTAACGCCCGACGGTAATTCACGGTGCTTGGAGCGTCTCAGAACCGACCCCATCACCTGAACCGTTTTCTTGACGAGAGCATGTGCGAAATCTAAGGCAATCGGTTTGGGGTCGTCTGGCACAAAAATTTCCACACCACCTGCATTTGGCGAAACTGCGGCATTGAAGTGAATGTCTAAAACAATGTCTTGGCGATTTACTTTCTCTGAAAGCGCTGAAATCTGCTCAGATTGACTTATTTCGTCTCTGTCTTTCCAAACAGGAACGTCCCTTGCAATCAATGCCAAAGCAATTGCATTGCGAAGTTCAGCCGCCAAAACCGCTTCGTCATACAAGTTTGTTCTTGCGCCTGTGCCTTTACCTCCCACAATGTGGTGACCAGCAAGTAAGTAAATCATAAATGCCTCGCGTTGATGACAAATTCAAGACCAGATAACCTCATTACAGAGTAGTTGTCCGTCTTAACGGCACTCTCGATTCTTCCAATCCTAAGCAGTTTTGCATTAAAAAAAACTTCGCGTTTGAGTTCATAGATAAATCTAACGAGCACATCTGCTAAGTATGGTTCTTCCTGAGACGGATAAACGATTGTTCGGTTTGCTGCTAAGACGCTGACGTTCAAAACAAGCTCAGTAATGTCAACTTCATCGGCGTTTAGTTTAGGCTGGATTAAATCTACGCCTTCAATGTCAAGAAAGAAGATAAGTTTGCTAACCTTGATGCGCTCTGGTTCGAGACCGTCAAAACGACCGTCGTAAAGCATTGCGTCGGCGTTGTGAATCTTTGCCAAATCTCTAATCGTGCTGAACAATTCATCAACGAAACTTGCAATCATGTGATACCTAAAATTTTATTGATTTCATCCCTTACCCACTTGTGCATCTTGCGCCAATCACGTTTTGGAATCTTCTTACCTCCAAGCGCATGGAATCTCATATAAAAAGGTATTTTGGCGTCAAAGTTTAGCACAAGAATTGCACGGTTTGTTTTGATACTTTCCTTGCGCTGAATGCTTGCGATAATCCTAAACTTCTTTAGTGTGGTACCCGTCAGTTGTAGAATCGGTCTATTCGGAAAATGCCTTTCTTTCCATCGCTTGTATCTCGGCGAAAGCGGCGTGTAAGGCTTTTCGCTTTCACCGCTTAAGTTCATCTTCACACTTCTGCGTACCACTTCACGAAGTCTTCGCAAAATGCGTTTTACAAACGATGAACTTTCAGGCAAAATGAACAACTGAGCAATCGGAGGCGCTTTCTGAACAGCACGATAGACCAATTCTGGCAGAGTGCGCTGGATGTTTTTCACATCCATTCTCACCAATTCCACTTTCCTTGCCCTTGCTAAGGCTCTGCGAACTGTACTCGATACCCTTGTCATTAAAGCACCCGAATCTTAGAGCACTTGAATTACATTTTCAATTACGTACTTCACCACACGAGTGTTGTCAGGAAAATTTGTGTCTGGATAGGATACATCAACCTTTGCCTTATACATACCAGTTTTGAGCAAACTGGTGACGTCAGAAGTAAGGCGAAGTTCAAATTCGTTTTGAAGAAACCCTGTACCCTTGAAGATTGATGTTGAAGGAACATTAACTTCATGAATGTTATTACTCAGTAAAACAGAAAGGCTAACCGCTGAGCTACTTATATCCTCGGCAAGTCCTGTTTCAGGATTGCGAAGAAAGCATCGCACGCTGACGTCTTCTCCGGGAAACACCCTTTTAACAAACAGGTTCATAGGTAACTTGATATTTTGGTGTTTAGTGGAGTGTAATAGGCTGCGTATGACGTTTGCTTTTCTCGCAGCAAGTCGCCGCTAAGTGATTTCAGCTTTTCAAGGCGAGACAGAAGCATTTGCTCAGTATCGACAAGCGCTTGGTGCTCAGCGATAGAAGCGTGCCTTTTTTTGAGCTCAATCATGATGAACTCCGATAAAATGAACTTTGCTTCGCTTGGTTCCAGATTGAACGGTTTAATCTTTGCCAAAGCACGCTCCTTAAGTTCTTCAAAGAGCACAAGTTGCTCTGACTCGCTGAGGTTGTCAGCACTTAGCAGTTCTTCTACATCTTGCTGTGAAAAAGCACGCCTGAACTCGTCAATCGTAATCATGCTGTAATCATGTTATGGTCGCTTTAATGACGCCGTCAGCATCCACGAACGGAAATGCATTGATTTCTGCAACGATGCGAATCGTTTCACGACCGTAGCTATAGTCGTTCTCCTGTTTTATAAACACTAAGTCCGGATTGTCCAGAGACTCAGAATTTGGCGCATGCGTCCAGTAAAGCGCATTATATGGCGTAACTGCAACAAGCAAAAAGGTATTGTCAGGAATAATTTGTCTAAAGGTCGTGTCATTGTTTTCGTTAAGTTCAACAAAAACTTCATCGTATTGCACAAGTTGCACGCCTTCCATTACACCGTGTGATTGCACGCTCTGGTAGTTTCCAAACGGTCGCGAAACAGAGTTAAGTCCGTAGAATGATGTGGCGAAGTAATTGATGTAGCTGGAATTGGCTAACATTTTTTTCCCGACCGAACTATTGTAGATGCCGAAGAATTTGACATCTGTGCCTCCGCCAATCTTGCGCAGTGCCTTAAGTTTCATGTCCCTGACACAATTCACGACGTTGGCTGTTGTGCCCCAGTTCACATCGGTTGTGTGTGTTTCTATCGTGCCAAGTCTGAAACCGCTTGGTGCTGTATCTGATATGAGTTGTCCCAAAAGTTGCTCCACGGTGCGGTAAAGACGGTTTGTCGCATACTGCACTTCGCTTCGGATAATTTGCAGTGCAGCGCGATTGCGACTCTCATCGCTTAAACTGGCAAATGCTTGCAGACTGGTTTGGTCAATCTCGTTAAAACTGATTTCGCGGAGCAACGCAAAACGTGGAATTTTGATACTGGTTAAACGACGCTCAATCCCGCTTGCCCTTGGAACTTGAGCATCCCTTTCCACAAGCGGCGCAAGCCGGTGTGCTCCATACATGTAGTTGATATCGACAATTGCAGACGCACGATACAGCCTTGCCGAAAGCAGATTGTCCATCAAGAAGGTTTCAGCGGTTTTGACTTTTGAAGCTACTTCTCCAAGCGACCGGCTCTTAATAGGTGTTTGCAAAACAGAAACGCTCATATCTCATCTCCTTAGATAGTGTTTATTATTTGAATCCCTTGTGAATGACGATGTTTCTGACCGCAAGATTTGCGATTTCTTCATCTGTCAGCAATGTAGAAGTAACAGGCACGCATTGGTTACTTGCGTTAAGCACGCACAATTTGTTAAAGTTGAAGTGCCCAACTGCAACTTGTGCGGTAACGGTAGTCTGAGTTGAACCGCCGTTTAAGTCCTCCATCAAGACAGCAAAAACATTCGTACCTGTTGGGTTAGACAGACCTACGTAATTGCCTGTATCGATGCCTAACAATAGACCTCTTTTCAGGTTTGCGTTTGCTGGCACTCTTACAGGCAAGGCATAAAATGAGATGCCAGAAATTAGGAGCTCATCATACCTTTCAACATGAAAATCGGTTGCAGGATTGAGCGGGTTGGCGATTCCGTAACTCATTTTTCGTCTCTCCTTTTGGGTTTTGTTAAGCCTTCATAAGGGCATCGACTGCTTTCTTGTAGTCGTCTTCTTCAAGGGATGCACCAGTGGTAAATTTTGCCTCAGTGCTGACTGCACTAAGCGACATAATCATTTCCTTAAAGGCGGAAAGTTTTTCATCGTCTAAACTCATCGCAAAGGCGAGTGCCTTTTCAAGATTGTCTCCATAGACACGGTTTGAGCTTATTAGAAACTCACGAATTTCCTTTTCTCGTAATGCACGACGCAGGTTTTCTTTTTCCTGAGCCAGATTTGCCAGTTGTTCCTTGTATGCCTTGACTTCTGCTTCTTTGTTTTGAAGTTCAAGTGCAAGTTGCTTTTCCTGCGCCTCTCTTTCCTTTCGTTCCTGCGAGAACAATTCCTTCAGCGCAATTTTGAACTGTTCGATGATGTTGTTGTCCATAGCATTTACCTCGTTTTGTTTAGAGATATAAGATTTTAGTTCAAACGGTAAAACCAGTTCATCTACAAGACCCAACTCCAGCGCTTCTTGAGCACCGAACGATTTGCCGTTTGCCCACTCGTCCTCATTAGACAAGTTCCTTGCTGTTTTAACAGCATTTACGAATCGCTCGTGAAGATTGTTTACCATTTGCTGCAATTTTGCTCTGGCTTCATCACTGAGCGGTTCGTAAATATTGGGCACAGCTTTGTTTTCAGTCGAACGCAGTAGCGTTACCTGAATTCCTTCTTTTTCCATCTTCTTAGACATGTCATAATGCATTGCCACCACGCCAATTGACCCTACGATAGACGCAGGGGATGCCAAAACCTTTGTCGCCTGAGATGCTAACCAGTAGGCAGCACTTAGCATTTTGGTCTGCGTATAGGCATAGACAGGTTTTACTTTTGCCGTCTCTCGCACCAGTAAAGCAGTTTCCTGAAGCGCCTCAGAAGAACCTCCAGCACTATCAATATCCAGAAGCACAGCGGAAATCTGACCGTCATTTTTCGCTTGAAGAAGCGCTTCCTGAACGTTGCGGTAATCTTCTGACTTCAGTTCCCCGACAATTCTGATAACCTTCAGCATAGCTTAAAAGCTTGAAATGATGAGAAGTAAAATTAGAGCACCTGTTAAGATGCGAAATAGGAAAACTTCACGGTCTTTGCTTTCATGCTCTGCGCGGAGTTTTGCGAGTTTTGCCTCAAAGTCCAACTTTTGCTTTTCAATTGCTTTTGAGAGACTATCGATTCTTGCAGCGTAGGTTTCCGCAATAACACTTTGCACAATGGTGTAAGCAATCAAGCTGTCTCTGGATGCACGGCATGACGCAAGTGCGTAGTCGTTTAGGTAGATGACAGTTTTTCTCAGCAAAAGAAGTTCTTCTTCTTTTGGTGTCTTTTGGGCAACGGCACTATCACTTGCCAAGACCGCCAGCGTTGTAAAGGCTATCCAAAATCTCATCAATACGTTTCTTGAATTTGACATCGTCAGACGTGATAATCCTTTTGTAATCAAAGATAAGTTTATCCTTTTCTTGCCTTAAAAGAGAATCACGCAGAATTTCGATGCGCTTTTCGGTTGCTTTTCTTAGCACTTCAAGTTTCTCCATTGCTCTTTGTTCAGCAAGTGATTCGATTTTGGATGCGCTAAACAGTATGGTTCTGCTAAAGAATACGCCAGCGACAAATCCAACGACAAACACGGATAGGGCTAAGACAAGTGCAAATTGTTTGTTATTCATCGGCGGTGTCAGATTCAGCGTTAGACAAATCTTCAAAGTTCAGTTCTGTTTTACTACTGTCTGGTCGTTCTGTTTCGTCTGCCAAACTTTCTGGCACAAAGTCATTGACGTTGCGTGAGTATTTGTCAATGAAATATCGCTTCTTGAATTTGAGTCCGCTGACGTCCATGAGCGTTTTGTCAAGCTCAAGTTCATCAAGGAGGTCAAGTTCACGTTCATTGTAGAGCTCGTAGTAGCATTTCAGTTGCCACCCATTGATTTGGGCAACTGTTTTCATGATAGAGTTCGCAGCGTGTTCGATAGTACGTTTGCACGCCCAAACTGCCCTAAACGCAGATTCTTCAAAGACTTCAACGGCGGCTCTCGCTCCTACAGCCTGCAGGTCTTGAGCGCCAGATTGCATGAGAATGATATCCTGAATGATTTGGTCTGCATCGGAAATCTGCACGTCAAACAGCGTCCGACTTTCGGTTGGCACACCGATGAGCGGCACGACGGTTGTACCAATCGGTTTGACAATTATTCCTTTGCCCATGTATTCCGTGATAAGGTTTGTCAGTTGTCTCGCCTTGATTTGTCCTTCCTCTGAAGATGTATCAAAGTTTGTCTCCAGCAGGAGTGTCGGCACACCAAACTTTTCGGCGTTGAAGGCGCGGAACTTCTTTGCCATGTTGCGGTAAAGAACTTCATAGAATAGTCTGGATGCATCGCCTTCACCGTACGGGTTTTGGAGCGAGGGATTGTTACGGCAAACGAGTAGCCGGTGTGAGTAGATTGGGTCTTCACGGAGTTTTTGCTGGTATGCCTCAAACTTTTCCAAGTATGATTTGTTCCGCTCAAGGAATTCTTTTGAGGGGTCGTTAAACACTTTTACCAGTTCATAGCTCATGGTGTCGTTAGGGTAATAGATGAGGTTGCCAAGCAGGTCAAATGCAAACCATTCGTGAGGTAAGACGCTGACAGACTTCACTCCAAGTAATGTTTCCTTTGGCTCAAAGATAAGTTCGGTAACGGTGTAGCCGAAAAACTTTGTCAGGATAGCGCCAAAATCAAATTGTTCTCTGAAGTTTGAGTTTTCAAACATGTTTTCAAAGAAGATTGCCTGTTTGGAGGCTTCGCTATCCTTTTCAAAAGTGACAACATGGAAAGAGAAGTTGTTGAGGTAGAAAAGGAGTTTTTTGAGGCAAGACCATACGCGGCTGTCATACAATAGGCGTTTGTAGATAGAAATGTTCGCGTGCTCTTTTTGAAGGGTGATGTCGGGATTAGGTAATTCGCCTGACGACTCGGCAAGTAACTTTTTCCAATTTTTCCAAATCTCCATTAGAAGTCATTCGTTTTGAACTTATGAACAGGCACTGGTTCTACAGTCGTTGGTTTATACGAGAATTGTTGAGAATTTCTCAATCCTTTCGTTTCAGAGAGTCGGATTTCTCTTAGTTCATCTGCAAATGTCCAAAACCAGTATTTGACAGCATCTATGGTGTGGTCATCGTAGTCGATAGGTTCATCGAGCACTTGACCGTGTTTGGTTTGCCACGTGTAGGAATTGAACTCTCTCAGAGCGTTTACGCTTCTTTCGGTAATAGCAATGCGATAGTTAAGCATTTCGTTGATGACGTCGTATCGAAATCCCCTTATGGTTTTAGCGACTTTTTGCACGCCAATGGCGTTCAGTCCTGCACGGCGCAGGGCAAGAATTGCGCTTGGTCTTGCGCTATCGCATACAACAAACTTGTTCTGCAGGGCTGGCGGGATTATTTGCTTGCATTCTTTGGCAAGCACTTCATCTGTTAGACCTCTTTGGTAGAGGTATTCGTCAATGTAGAGGGTGTGGTCCGCATAACCGCAAAGCACAAGCGTCGACGGGTCGTTGTAGCCAGTGTCAAGTCCCCAGCCAACGCACTTCAGGTTATCTGGCATTTGCTTAACAACTTCAATGTTTTTGAAGATTTTTTCGCTTGGTTCAACCCACTCGCCAAGTCCGAGAGCTTGATAGCGCTCTGGGTTAGTGATTTTGAGCATCTCGATTTCCTGAACTTGTGAGGGCAGAAGGTTATCAAGGTTATCAAGGTAATTGCTTTTGAAGACAAGCACGTCTGGTCGATTCAGGATTTTTGTGAAGATAAAGTGTGATAAAGGAATGGTTGGGTTATAGTCAATGATGATGTATCGTTTGGTGCGTATAGCAAGTTCGTTGAAGGATTCGTAGCGGAAACCGTTTACTTCATTGGCGAACAGGATATCTCTTTCGGTACTTCTAAGTTTTTGCGGATTGTCGGCACCAAAGAATTCAAAGAGTGTTCCATTCAGGCGGTATTCGCGTCGGGTGAGGTGATGCTGAGTTCGGTCGTAGAGGTTTCGGGTTTTCAGGATGTCGACAAACATTCTTTCAACTGAGCCTGCAAGCGCAACGGTGGTTTCCCGAACGATAGAAACAACGGCGTTGAGGTTATCGAGTGCGGCGTCAATAAGGTAGGAGAGTACGCTATAGGTTTTGCCAGAACGTGTTCCGCCCTCAAGTGCAAAAATTCTTACGTCGGAGCTGAATGTTGCATACTTTAGCAGGAACACGTAGTTCGGATTCATGTTGTAACGCTTAGCGATTCTGCGTATTGCGGCGGGGTCGACGCTTAGTCTTTGCATGCTCTTTGTCGGTTAGGAATTGCCTGCATGGGTTTGACTATTTTGGTTACTTGTGATTTGTTCAACGGAGTAACTGGCTTGAACTTGAGTTGTTTCTTGGATGTATTCTTCAAGCACTTTTTTGGCTTTGTTCCAGAAGGAGTTTTCGCTGGATACCTGTTTTATCATGGAAACCGTCATTTTCCCTTCATGGAGTGCAATAAGTCTATCGATGCTTCTGAGAGCGATTTCAAGGAATCTTGGGTCACCGCTGAGTTCGGCGTTTTGGTCGCAGAAATAGACTTTAAGTCTTTTGCCGCTCTGGTCTTCAACGGTTTCTTCTTTGATTACGCTCTGAGAAACAGCATAGGCTTTAATCGCTTTATGGTAGATGTCGCTAACCAGTTCAAGCAATTTTTCATGGCTAAGGCTGTAGACGAGAGCGGTTTCTTGGCGTAGTTTGTCACGTTCAGGTTTAAGGGCTTTACAGACTGCTTGTTTTGTAATACCTAACTCTTTAGCGATTTCAGTGCTGGTTTTCCGCTCAT
>Ga0308397_1001498_pt1 | contig 13153 bp, 6 predicted proteins | sample Hotspr20SampleT8_FD_202356 | JGI IMG/M metagenome (GOLD analysis project Ga0308397, IMG submission 202356) | Hot spring phototrophic mat microbial communities from Mushroom Spring, Yellowstone National Park, Wyoming, United States - 20051001_T8 ...
CCCCCTCAGGGGACGCTCGTAGAGGCCGAAGTTTTTTACCGAGGCACACCGCCCTCCACAGGGGCCACAGGTATCTTCAACCGGGCTTCGCCTACCTGGGGAAATCAAGTAACCTGGACGCTTACCCAGCCCTTTTATGCGCATACCTGGTGGCCTTGCAAACAAATCCTAACCGATAAGGCCGACTCCGTATGGCTTTTCCTCACCGTGCCGGCAGGTACCAAAGCCGGCTCCAATGGCCTCTTAGAAGGCGTAGACACCCTTTCTGACGGCCGCCTCCGCTACCGCTGGAAATCCCGCTACCCCATCGCCTACTATCTCGTGGCCTTTGCCGTAGCGGAGTACATTGATTACAGCTTTTATGCCCCTATTCCGGGCCTTTCGCAGCCGGTGCTCGTCCAAAACTACATCTATAACAACCCCGGCACGCTGCCGCAGTTTCAGGCACAGATTGACACCACGGCGGCCCTCCTGCGAGAATTTTCTAAACTATTCGGCCCTTACCCCTTCCATGAGGAAAAATACGGCCACATGATGGCCCCATTTAGCGGGGGGATGGAACATCAGACCATGACCACGCAAGGCTTCTTCACCTTTACGCTCACAGCGCATGAGCTGGCCCACCAGTGGTTTGGTGATTATGTCACCTGCGCAAGCTGGCAAGATGTCTGGCTCAACGAAGGTTTTGCCTCTTATAGCGAATACCTTGCCCTGCAAAAGCTGGGTACGGCCTCAGCCGCCCGAAACTGGCTCGTCAGCACCCATGACAATATTATCAGCAGCCCTTGTGGGAGCGTCTGGGTGCCCGATACGCTAAACGACAGCCGCATCTTTGATAGCCGGCTCTCCTACGATAAGGGTGCCTATCTCCTGCACATGCTGCGCTACCGGGTCAGAAACGACTCGCTCTTCTTTGCAGCCCTACGAGCCTACCTCCAAAATCAGGCCTATGGCGTAGCTCTGGCCGGAAACTTCCGGCAGACCTTCGAAAATGCCACGGGCCTTTCTCTCGGCACGTTCTTCCAGCAGTACTACTATGGGCAGGGCCATCCCCGCTTTGCCGTGCGGTGGAATAACGCCGGCCCTGACCTCTGGGTAGAAATCACCCAGCAAGCCTCCTGCCCCAGTCGGACCCCTTTCTTTGAGACGCCCATCCCCATCTATCTCCAAAGAACCAGCGCCCCCGACACCACTATCCACCTTTTCCTTACCCAGTCTCCACAAACCTTTTACATCCCCAATGCCGGCACCATCATCAGCCTGCGGCTCGACCCTGACTACTGGCTCATCCGAGAAATTCTCAGCATCACTCAGGATGTCTCCCTCGGCCTCCCGGAAATCGCCACCCCCGCCCTCCGCCTCTTTCCCAATCCCCTTCCCCAAGGCCAAACCCTCTACCTCGAAGCTCCAGCCGCTATGCAGGTTTCTTTCACGGACGCTTCGGGCCGTCTCGTTTATCAAACCGCCCTCCAGCCCGGCATCAACCCCCTCACCCCACCGCTGTCGCCTGGCTTCTACCTCGTCACCGGCGACCGCCTCCTGCACACCCAGCCCCTCCGCCTCCTCATCCAATAACGCCCTTCACATCCCGCCTTAAGCGAAGCCCCCCTTACCATTTACATTTTCGGAGAGTGCCCACTTATTTCCTCACTGATACCGCTTCTAAGCAGGCCTATTTCGTCCTCCACCTGCGAAAAACCTGGCAAAAAATCGTGTTCTCAGCCCATGACGTTCAGTATAATGCGATTTTCGGGCCCTTTCAGGGTAGCCTATGGGTAATCTCTCAGACCTTCAAAGAGCCCCGGAAGCCCCTGTACCGCCCATCACCAGCATCTTCCCTTAGCAGGGACTCTCTCCTTTGACTGGGTTGTCTATCCGGTTCCAGAACGGACTGGGCGTCTGCTCACGGGCACCTATTAGCCTCATTTACAAGTCCGCAGATACTTACCCCCGGTATCGATTTGCATGGGAGCAGATTTTTTTTTTGTACCTTTGTTATCGGTATGAAACGCAGAGTAGTACTTCCAGTTCAAGCCCTTCTCGTAGTTGGGCTTCTGTCGGCTGGCTTGCATGCGCAAAACGTAGGGATTGGTACGGCTAACCCCGATCCTTCGGCGCGGCTACACATTGAGGACAACGCTCGGGGGCTACTCATTCCGAATGTTCAACTTACTGGTACTAACGATGTTACGACCATTCCAAATCCTGCCCCCAGTCTGCTCGTTTACAACCCTAACCCGGCGGGTTCAGGTGCTACGGCCGTCACACCGGGCTTTTACTATTGGGATGGAAGCCAGTGGGTGCGGCTCGCGAGTGGCGAAGCGGGTGGCGGAGATGCATGGCTCCTCATTGGCAACGCTGGCACGGACCCAGCGGTGAACTTCCTTGGGACGACGGATGCCCAGCCCCTTTGCATCCGAGTGGATAACCAGGAGACCTTCCGTTTCAATCCGCCTGGGGCGAGTGCGCCGGCGTGGAGCATTCAGCGAGGGGGAGGGGACCCGCGTGGGTTGCACGCAGTGGATTTGCAGTCTGAGCGCTCGGCGGCCACGCAGGTTGCCAGCGGTGACTATAGTGTCATAGGTGGTGGCCTGAACAACACCGCCAGCGGGAACTACTCCGTTGTGCTAGGTGGGTTCAGCAATACTGCAAACAGCGAGTACAATCTCGTCTTCGGGGAGGATGTAGATCCATCGGTTACCGAGACACACCGCGTGTACTTCTTCGGGGAGGGACTTGACCCTGATATTCATCCTACAGCCCTTAATACTATCCCTAGTCCCTCAGGCTTTCTCGTCATCAACCGGCGCGATGGGGACCATCCCATTCACGTCGGCACAAATAGTACAAACGGCAACGGGGCACACTTGACTGCTGGCGGCACGTGGACGAATGGCTCCTCGCGCAGCTTCAAGGAGCGCTTTGTGCAGTACCGGCCAGCAGAGGTCTTAGAGAAGATTCTGCAGCTGCCGGTTGAGGGGTACTTCTACAAGGGTACGAAAGAATACCACATCACGCCGATGGCGGAGGACTTCTACCGGCTCTTTGGGACAGGCGTGCACGAGATCATTGAGACGGACGCGACGGGGCAGCTGGTGCGCCGCCCGAATCCGGATGTAGACAAGTATCTTGCAGCCTCCGATGTGGCGGGGGTGGCGCTGCTTGGCATCCAGGCCCTGCATGAGGAAAATGCGCAGCTACGCCAGCGGGTTTCCGATTTGGAGAGGGAAAATGCCCAGCTGCGCCAGCAGGTTTCTGATATAAGGACGGAAAATGCGGCTTTGCGGGCGCGGTTAGAGCGGCTGGAAACCCTTATGCAAAGAATCGCTTCTACCCAAACAAACCCCTAATAGGGCAAGGGCCTCTATCAGGAGGGGTGGGGTTCGTGAGCCCCACCCCTATCTACTATCCATCCAGCTAATCGCACTTCCCTATAACCCTTTATTTGTTTCTTTGCTACGCCCCGGCCACATTCCCCCGCCTTATTCCACTCCCTACCTACTGGACCCCGAAGGGGAAAACAGGGGAAGCTCTCCCTTGCCATTTATACTGATGGAGAGCGCCTTCCTTGTGAGGGCGAGCGCCTGAGACTCGGCCTGAATTCGCAACTACGCCCAGTATGCGTACTTTATCCCCCCCTACGAGAAATATCACCCTGCCTTCTATGCTTTCCTTTCAAAAGGTCTCTCGAAAGCAGACCTGCGCATCGAACCGCCTGACTGGGTCGTCTATCCGGTTCCAGAACGGACTGGGCGTCTGCTCACAGGCACCTATTAGCCTCATTTACAAGTCCGCAGATACTTGCCTCTTCTATCGATTTGCATGGGAGCGGATTTTTTTTTTGTACCTTTGTTATCGGTATGAAACGCAGAGTAGTACTTCCAGTTCAAGCCCTTCTCGTAGTTGGGCTTCTGTCGGCTGGCTTGCATGCGCAAAACGTAGGGATTGGTACGGCTAACCCCGATCCTTCGGCGCGGCTACACATTGAGGACAACGCTCGGGGGCTACTCATTCCGAATGTTCAACTTACTGGTACTAACGATGTTACGACCATTCCAAATCCTGCCCCCAGTCTGCTCGTTTACAACCCTAACCCGGCGGGTTCAGGTGCTACGGCCGTCACACCGGGCTTTTACTATTGGGATGGAAGCCAGTGGGTGCGGCTCGCGAGTGGCGAAGCGGGTGGCGGAGATGCATGGCTCCTCATTGGCAACGCTGGCACGGACCCAGCGGTGAACTTCCTTGGGACGACGGATGCCCAGCCCCTTTGCATCCGAGTGGATAACCAGGAGACCTTCCGTTTCAATCCGCCTGGGGCGAGTGCGCCGGCGTGGAGCATTCAGCGAGGGGGAGGGGACCCGCGTGGGTTGCACGCAGTGGATTTGCAGTCTGAGCGCTCGGCGGCCACGCAGGTTGCCAGCGGTGACTATAGTGTCATAGGTGGTGGCCTGAACAACACCGCCAGCGGCATTGCTGCCACCGTTGGCGGGGGCTTTCTGAACACCGCCAGCGGCATTGGTGCCACCGTTGGCGGGGGCGGTGCCAACACCGCCAGCGGCAACTTGTATGCCACCGTTGGCGGGGGTTTACAGAACACCGCCAGCGGCGATGGTGCTACCATAGCCGGGGGCTCTAAGAACACCGCCAGCAGCGATGTTGCCACCGTTGGCGGGGGCGTGCTCAACACCGCCATGGGCGCTTATGCCACCGTTGGCGGGGGCGCGGGCAACACCGCCAGCGGCTATATTGCCACCGTTGGCGGGGGCGCGAGCGACACCGCCAGCGGCGATTATGCCACCGTTGGCGGGGGCAGGGAAAACACCGCCAGCGGCTCGTGGGCCACTGTTGGCGGGGGCTATCAGAACACTGCCAACGGCGACTACTCCGTTGTGCCAGGTGGGTTCAGCAATACTGCAAATGCTAACTACAATCTCGTCTTCGGAGAAAATGTAGATCCATCGGTTACCGAGACACACCGCGTGTACTTCTTCGGGGATGGAAGCATACTTCCCTCTCGTCCCTCCGGCTTTCTCGTCATCAACCGGCGCGATGGGGACCATCCCATTCACGTCGGCATATTTGGTCTACTAAACGGCAACGGGGCACACTTGACTGCTGGCGGCACGTGGACGAATGGCTCCTCGCGCAGCTTCAAGGAGCGCTTTGTGCAGTACCGGCCGGCAGAGGTCTTAGAGAAGATCCTGCAGCTGCCGGTTGAGGGGTACTTCTACAAGGGCACCGAAGAATACCACATCACGCCGATGGCGGAGGACTTCTACCGGCTTTTTGGGACAGGCGTGCACGAGATCATTGAGACGGACTCAACGGGGCAGCTCGTACGCCGCCCGAATCCAGATGTGGATAAATACCTCGCAGCCTCCGATGTAGCGGGGGTGGCGCTCCTTGGCATCCAGGCCCTGCATGAGGAAAATGCCCAGCTGCGCCAGCAGCTTTCTGATATGAGGATGGAGGATGCCCAGCTGCGCCAGCGGGTTTCCGATTTGGAGACGGAAAATGCCCAGCTGCGCCAGCAGATTTCTGATATAAGGACGGAAAATGCGGCTTTGCGGGCGCGGTTAGAGCGGCTGGAAACCCTTATGCAAAGAATCGCTTCTACCCAAACAAACCCCTAATAGGGCAAAAGCCTCTGTCAATAGGGGTGGGGTTCGTGAGCCCCGCCCCTCTCTACTATCCATCCAGCTAACCGCACTTCCCTATAACCCTTTATTTGTTTCTTTGCTACGCCCCGGCCACATTCCCCCGCCTTATTCCACTCCCTACCTACTGGACCCCGAAGGGGAAAACAGGCGAAGCTCTCCCTTGCCATTTATACTGATGGAGAGCGCCTTCCTTGTGAGGGCGAGCGCCTGAGACTCGGCCTGAATTCGCAACTACGCCCAGTATGCGTACTTTATCCCCCCCTACGAGAAATATCACCCTGCCTTCTATGCTTTCCTTTCAAAAGGTCTCTCGAAAGCAGACCTGTGCATCGAACCGCCTGACTGGGTTGTCTATCCGGTTCCAGAACGGACAGGGCGTCTGCTCACAGGCACCTATTAGCCTCACTTACAAGTGCGCAGATACTTGCCTCTTTTATGGATTTGCATGGGAGCTGATTTTTTTTGCACCTTTGCTATCGGTATGACAACCACAAGAACTCTTCCACTTCAAGCCCTTTTTGTAGTTGGGCTTCTCTCGGCTGGCTTGCATGCGCAAAACGTAGGGATTGGTACGGCTAACCCCGATCCTTCGGCGCGGCTACACATTGAGGACAACGCTCGGGGGCTACTCATTCCGAGGGTTGAACTTACTGGTACTAACGATGTTACGACCATTCCAAATCCTGCCACCAGTCTGCTCGTTTACAACCCTAACCCGGCGGGTTCAGGCGCTACGGCCGTCACACCGGGCTTTTACTACTGGGATGGAAGCCAGTGGGTGCGGCTCGTGAGTGGCGGAGCGGGTGGCGGAAATGCCTGGCTCCTCGATGGCAACGCTAACACGAACCCGGCTGTCAATTTTCTCGGCACGACGGACAATAACTCCCTCCGCATCCGGGTGAATAACCAGCAGACCTTCCAGTTCAACACCAACTTCAGCATCCAACGAGATGATGGTGGAAATGCGCGGGGGCAAGACGCAGTAGACCTGCAGCGGGTACGTTCAGCTGCTACGCAGGTGGCGAGCGGCCAGTACAGCGTCATCGGCGGGGGCCAGAATAACACCGCCAGCGGCAACTGGGCCACCGTCGGCGGGGGCGTAGAGAACACCGCCATCGGCTGGTATGCCACCGTTGGCGGGGGCTATCAGGACACCGCCATCGGCCAGTATGCCACCGTTGGCGGGGGCTATAGCAACACCGCCAGCGGCTTGGCTGCCACCGTTGGTGGGGGCGTGCTCAACACCGCCAGCGGCTGGATTGCCACCGTTGACGGGGGCGAGAACAACACCGCTAGCGGCCAGTTTGCCACCGTTGGCGGGGGCCATGATAACACCGCCAGTGGCTGGTCTGCCACCGTTGGCGGGGGCTGGCTCGACACCGCCAGCGGCAATGCTGCCACCGTTGGCGGGGGCGCGCACAACACCGCCAGCGCCTGGTATGCCACCGTTGGCGGGGGCGGGAGCAACACCGCCAGCGCCCAGGGTGCCACCGTTGGCGGGGGCGCGCACAACACCGCCAGCGGCGATCGTGCCACCGTTGGCGGGGGCGGGAGCAACACCGCCAGCGCCCAGGGTGCCACCGTTGGCGGGGGCCTGGGCAACACCGCCAGCGCCTGGTATGCCACCGTTGGCGGGGGCGGGAACAACAACGCCAGCGCCCAGGGTGCCACCGTTGGCGGGGGCGCGCACAACACCGCCAGCGGCTATGCTGCCACCATTGGCGGGGGCGAGGGCAACACCGCCAGCGGCAACTACTCCGTTGTGCCAGGTGGGTTCAGCAATACTGCAAATGCTAACTACAATCTCGTCTTCGGAGAAAATGTAGATCCATCGGTTACCGAGACATACCGCGTGTACTTCTTCGGGGATGGAACCATCCCTCGTCCCTCCGGCTTTCTCGTCATCAACCGGCTTGATGGGGACCATCCCATTCATGTCGGCACAGGTACTGGAAACGGCAACGGGGCGCACTTGACTACTGGCGGCGTGTGGACGAACGGCTCCTCGCGCAGCTTCAAGGAGCGCTTCGTGCAGTACCGGCCGGCAGAGGTCTTAGAGAAGATTCTGCAGCTGCCGGTTGAGGGGTACTTCTACAAGGGCACCGAAGAATACCACATCACGCCGATGGCGGAGGACTTCTACCGGCTCTTTGGGACAGGCGTGCACGAGATCATTGAGACGGACTCGACGGGGCAGCTGGTGCGCCGCCCGAATCCGGATGTGGATAAATACCTCGCAGCCTCCGATGTGGCGGGTGTGGCGCTCCTTGGCATCCAGGCCCTGCATGAGGAAAATACCCAGCTACGCCAGCGGGTTGCCGATTTGGAGACGGAAAATGCCCAGCTGCGCCAGCAGATTTCTGATATAAGGACGGAAAATGCGGCTTTACGGGCGCGGTTAGAGCAGCTGGAAGCCCTCGTACATAAAATCGCTTCTACCCAAACAAGCCGCTAATAGGGCAAGGGCCTCTGTCAATAGGGGTGGGGTTCGTGAGCCCCACCCCTATCTACTATCCATCCAGCTAACCGCACTTCCCTATAACCCTTTATTTGTTCCTTTGCTACGCCCCGGCCATATTCCCCCGCCCTATTCCACTCCTTACCTACTGGACACTTAAGGGGAAAACAGGGGAAGCCTCCCTTACCATTTACACTGACGGAGAGCGCCCACCTTGTGAGGGTGAGCACCTGAGACTCGGCCCGATTTTTCCCTACGGGGGCAATTACGCCCAGTATGCGTACTTCATCCCCCCCTACGAGAAATATCACCCCGTCTTCTATGCTTTCCTTTCAAAAGGTCTCTGGAAAGCAGACCTGCGCATCGAGCCGCCTGAGTGGGTCGTCTATCCGGTTCCAGAATGGACTGGGCGTCTGCTCACAAGCACCTATTAGCCTCATTTACAAGTCCGCAGATACTTGCCTCTTTTATGGATTTGCATGGGAGCTGATTTTTTTTTTCTGTACCTTTGTCATCGGTATGAAACCGAGAGTAGTACTTCCAGTTCAAGCCCTTCTCGTAGTTGGGCTTCTGTCGGCATGCTTGCATGCGCAAAGCGTGGGGATTGGGACGGCTACCCCCCATTCTTCGGCGCGGCTACACATTGAGGACAACGCTCGGGGGCTACTCATTCCAAATGTTGCCCTTACTGGTACTAACGATGTTACGACCGTTTCAAATCCTGCCCTCAGTCTGCTCGTTTACAACACTAACACGGCGACAGGCCCTACGGCCGTCACACCGGGCTTTTACTACTGGAATGGAAGCCGGTGGGTGCGACTCCTGGGTGGGGGAGATGCCTGGCTCCTCACTGGCAATGCTGGCACGAACCCAGCTACTAACTTCCTTGGGACAACGGATGCACAGCCTCTTTGCATCCGAGTGGATAACCAGGAGACCTTCCGTTTCAATCCGCCTGGGACGAGTGCACCGGCGTGGAGCATACAGCGAGGGGGAGGGAACCCGCGTGGGTTGCACGCAGTGGATTTGCAGTCTGCGCGCGCGCAAGCCACGCAGGTTGCCAGCGGTGACTACAGTGTCATAGGTGGTGGCCGGAACAACACCGCCAGCGGCAGTCTTGCCACCGTTGGCGGGGGCGAGGGCAACACCGCCGGCGAACTTTGCACCGTTGGCGGGGGCTTTGGCAACACCGCCGGCCACTATGCTGCCACCGTTGGCGGGGGCCGGGACAACAACGCCACCATTTATGCCACCGTTGGCGGGGGCAGGGCGAACTCCGCCAGCAACTTTTATGCCACCGTTGGCGGGGGCAGGAGCAACACCGCCACCTATGCTGCCACCGTTGGCGGGGGCTGGAACAACACCGCCAACGCGCCGTTTGCCACCGTTGGCGGGGGCTATGTGAACACCGTTGTCAGCGGCGATGCTGCCACCGTTGGCGGGGGCCATACCAACACCGTCAGCGGCTTTTATGCCACCGTTGGCGGGGGCTTTGGCAACACCGCCGGCAACTTTGCTGCCACCGTTGGCGGGGGCAGGTTTAACACCGCCAGCGACACTAGTGCCACCGTTGGCGGGGGCGGAGGCAACCGCGCCAGCGGCCAGTATGCCACCGTTGGCGGGGGCTCGCAGAACACCGCCAGCAGCCAGTATGCCACCGTTGGCGGGGGCAGGTTGAACACCGCCAGCGACACTAGTGCCACCGTTGGCGGGGGCCTTGGCAACACCGCCAGCGGCCAGTATGCCACTGTTGGCGGGGGCAGGAATAACGTGGCCAACGGCAACTTCAGCGCCATTCCTGGTGGATACAACTTGCAAGTTGGCACCCGCAGCTTTGGCTTCAGTGGGCAGACGTCTGTAACCCAAACAGACTTAAGCGCGAACTCGAACATCGCTGCCTTTGTGGATGTGAACCTGTGGCTGTACAGCCGGGACTTTACGAATGCAAGCCAGCTTCGCTTCTACGAGGCACAGGCGCACAGCAGCGGGGCAAACTACGTTGCGCTGCGGGCACCGACGTCGCTTTCGGCAAACACCACCTATACCCTGCCGGCGAGTGCACCGGCTACCTCCGCGGCGTGGCTACAGTCGGACAATACAGGAGCGATGAGCTGGCGCCCGGTATTCTATGGAACGGTGTCGGTGGACCCACCAAATATAAATGCAAATACGAGCACCACTTTCACAGTAACCATCACCGGCGTGCAATCGGGCGATCTGGTCTTTTTGACGCCGCCTTCGGACATTGAGGAAGAGTTGATTTTCCAAGGAGCAGATGTTACCGCAGCAAATACTGTGACGATACGAATGCGGAATGTGACGGTAGCAGCTGTCGACGGAGCCTCCCTAGAATGGAGCTACATGGTCATCCGACCGTAGGGGGATAGCGAGGGGAATGCCCAGCTGCGCCAGCAGGTTTCTGATATAAGGACGGAAAATGCGGCTTTGCGGGCGCGGTTAGAGCGGCTGGAAACCCTTATGCAAAGAATCGCTTCTACCCAAACAAACCCCTAATAGGGCAAGAGCCTCTGTTAATAGGGGTGGGGTTCGTGAGCCCCACCCCTATCTACTATCCGTCCAGCTAACCGCACTTCCCTATAACCCTTTATTTGTTTCTTTGCTGTATGCCGACCATCTACATAGACGGGCAGGCCTACACCTACGAGAAACCGATGAAGCTCCTCCAGTTTTGCCTGGAAAATGGCATTGAGATACCCTTTTTTTGCTATCATCCTGCGCTGAGTATCCCCGCAAACTGCCGCATGTGTCTCGTAGAAACAGGCCTCCCTATGAAGGATCGTCAGACAGGAGAGTATATTCGGGAGGCGGACGGGTCTCTCCGCATTCAGTGGGGACCGAAACCTACGCCTTCTTGCACGACCGACTTGGTACCCGACCTGCATGTGCGCACGCATCGCACCTCCCCTACCGTCACCCGCACCCAGGAGGCGATCCTGGAGTTTATCCTCATCAACCACCCGCTGGACTGCCCTATCTGCGACCAGGCCGGCGAATGCCCCCTCCAAATCTGGACCTACAAGTACGGCCCGGAAGGCTCCCGCTTTGAGCTGGAAAAAGTCCACAAACCCAAGCGCCTCCCCCTCGGCCCCCACGTCATGCTGGACGCCGAAAGGTGCATCAACTGCACCCGATGCGTGCGCTTCACCAGCGAAGTCTCTAAAACCCACCAGCTCACTATGGTCGAGCGGGGCAACCGCAACTATCCCCTCACGGCGCATGGGCAGCCCTTTGACGACCCCTACTCCCTCAATACCGTAGATATCTGCCCCGTGGGCGCCCTCACCAGCCGAGACCACCGCTTCAAAGCCCGAGCCTGGGAAATGAACTACACCCCTACCATCTGCACAGGCTGCGCTAAGGGATGCAACACCGATGTGTGGGTGCGAGACAACCTCGTGATGCGCTTCACCCCGCGGAAAAATCTCCAGGTCAATACCTACTGGATGTGCGATGAAGGCCGCCTGGATTACAAAAAATACAATGAAAACCGCACCTCCGGCATCTACACAAAAGGCACCCCCCTTCCTTGGGAGGAAGCCCTTCAGCAAATCGCCCAGCTCCTTGCCCAGCAAAGCGACCGGATCGTGTGGGTAGGGTCCGCCTTCGCTAGCATAGAAACGCTCTATGTACTAAAAGCTCTGCGAGATAAAGTTTCGCCCGAGGCACCGCTCTATTATGTACCCCATATTCAGCCGGGGTGGGGGGATCACCTCCTTCGGCGAGATGACCGTACGCCCAACGCCCGCGGAGCCGAAGCCCTGGGCTATACGCCCATTTCCACCCAGGCCTTCCTGGAAAAGCTCCAGGCCCAGCCGAACGCCCTCCTGTACTGGGTCGAAGATGACCTTGCGCTGGGTGAAATTCTGTCCCAACTCCCTGCCGAAACGCTCCTCATCGCGCACACCTACAACCGAAGCGCCCACCCAGAAAGGCTCACCTACGAAATCGCTGCCAGCACCCACCTGGAAAGCTTTGCCACCTTCATCAATGAGGACGGCTTAGCCCAGACGGTGCAGCCTGCCCGCCAGTGGCAGCAGATGAAGCCCACCGACTGGTTTTACCTACCCAAAAGCCGCTTGGATGCTGCCGGTCAAGCCGTAGACCGCTGGCGCAACCCCGCCTACATCCCAGACTGCCTACCTACCTACCAGGCCCTCCTCTCTATTGCCGAAAAACTGGGTAAACCCCTTGGCCTCCCGGCCGAACACCTCCCGCTTTGGGAGCGCCTCAAAGCCCAGCTCCCCATTATGCAGTCTGCCACCTACCCCAAGCTCAAACGCAAAGAAATCTTCCGCCACGACCAGCTCACCTTCGCCATCAAGGTCTGAAAGCCCCACGCCTGCACAAGCCCACCCGCCCGTCAGACTAACCGCATACTTCCTACCCGCCTATGGCAGATGCCCCAGCAAAAAATCTTAAACTTGCCGGGATGGACATCCCCGCCTCTTTGCGTGCCGCCGTGGAAGAAAGCCAGCGCATCTTCTGTCTCTCGCATCCCAGTGCCGATGGGGATGCCGTAGGCTCGCTTTGCGGGCTGTATCATGCTCTGTCCGCCCTGGGAAAAGACGTCTCGCTGGTCCTACCCGACCCCAAGCCGCAATACCTCCGCTACATCCCCGGCTGGGAAACCATCCTCTCCTACGAAGAAGACCCCGAAACCGTCCAGCAAAAAGCGCAGCAGGCCGAGCTTTTCTTTGCGGTGGACTTTGGGAAGTGGGATCGCATCCCAGAAGCGCTCCAGGCCCTCATCCCCCGAGACCGGCTCGTCTGGATAGACCACCATGCGGACAGTGAGCCGCTTAGCGCCGTATGGAATATCTGGCAGCCCACCGCCGCCGCTACGACCGAAATCCTGTACGAGTTTCTCACGCAGCTGCTAAAAAGGGTGCTACCCCTCCCCGTCCGCATAGCGCTTTATACGGGCCTGCTCACGGATACGGGGGGGTTTCGTTTCCGGAGCGTAACGCCAAAAACTTTCCAGATTGCAGCCGATCTCATAGAGCCGCCTTTCCCG
>Ga0308397_1001505_pt1 | contig 13098 bp, 9 predicted proteins | sample Hotspr20SampleT8_FD_202356 | JGI IMG/M metagenome (GOLD analysis project Ga0308397, IMG submission 202356) | Hot spring phototrophic mat microbial communities from Mushroom Spring, Yellowstone National Park, Wyoming, United States - 20051001_T8 ...
CTGCCGACGACGAGGGTCGCGTATGTCTCGTAGATACATGCTTAGCGCCTTCCGCTTCTCCGCCTCCATGGCTGCCTCCTACACCTCTACTAATACCAAAAGTTGGAGTGTTGATAAGCCCTGCATTCGGGGCGGACGACTCCGTATGATCGGCGTGACCAGTAGTGAGTATATAGGTGATCCGTCAGCATCCTGCCTTCCCTGTCATTCGAGCGACTGCAAAGAATCTAGGCTCGCGTCTGATCAAGGGTCACTGAGACTGTGCAGCCCTGACTAGCAAATGCCTCACAATGCGCAGCGTGACCACACTCACCTCTCGTGGAGGCATCCATCATTTGGGGCAGGCATGCTTAGGGCGACCGGTATTGAGCGCACGAAGGCCACCGGTATCTTGCCTTACCCTGTCATTCCATGCGAGTCTGGCTCGCGCCTGACCGAGTTGTCGCGGGGCAGCCAAGGCTACGGAAAGCAGATGCTGTCCCGGGTGACGGTGAGGCGCGGGGTCGGTAGCTTCGCGGCGCTTTGGTGGGCGGGGGTTTAGATGCTTTGCTGCCACAGCGCGCGAGGACGAATGCGCGAATACCCGTGCGCTCTGTGGACTGTTGGAACGCTCATCGGCAGCGCTATTCATCCAAGGCTTATCCGATTGAGGTGGGCCACTCCCCAAGCGGGCGGCGAAGCATCTGTGCGGTCGCATTCGGCGAGAGCAACCGCATGACGTCTTGGGTGTAAGCGAGTTGCTCAGATCGATGCGTCCATGAGCGCCGCAACCATGTAGCCAGCGCGCGCGGCTGCCTGAACCAAAACCCGGTAGCGCTCGCGCCAAACCAGTGGCTCGCCGCCAGCGGCGAGACAAGACGCCGCGCACCATACCGCTGCGAGCGACTCGAACGCCTCTTTGTTGAAATAGGTCGTGCCGTCGTACTCATGCACGTCGAGCAAGGCCATCGCATCGGGGTCGGCGAAGAGCTGGCTTAGCGACGGCAGACCGACAACCGCCTCATCCTCTGCTGTAAGCGGCCAGGGATGGCCCAGGATGACCTTCACCTGCATCACCGCCTGCCAGGCTTTGTGCGCGTCTAGGCCAAGCGCTTGCAAAGCAGCTTGCAGATGGTCGCCCAGCCGGCGCTGGGTGAGCCAGGCGCGGCTGGCCTGGCCGGGGTCGGCCTGATTGGGAAAGGCCGGCGCGGCCTTGCCCAACCAACGACACACAGCCCAGCCGATCAGCGCCGCCGTTGCGACATCATCCAAAGGTATATCCCCGCTGCGCCGCATCCCCAGCGCCTGACGCAGGCCGCTGCGCAATTTTTGGCTCAGGAGCGCGCAGTGCGCAGCGTCGGATGCGCCGAGGACGTTCGCCTGCATCGCTGCGAAGAGCGCCTGACCATCTGCGGCGACCGTCCTCAACTCCTCCTCAAGCACCAACTCATCTGCCGCGTCGAGCAACCGCCGCAGGCGCGCGGCATCAATCAGCTTCTGGTATGCAAGCGTCACCGGCTTCAGGCGGAGGATCGCCAATTCGTCAGCGATGCTGGCGATCCAACGCCCCCCCAGCTCGGCCTCGAGCGCAGCGTATGGGTGATCGGCGTCGTCCATGACCTCTTCGATCCGGTCGAAGACGTGGTATTCGTAGGCGTTGAGCGCCACGTCCAGGCCGGCGCTGTGCAGCGTGCGGTTGCTGCGAATGAACTCCAGACCGCTGATCGCATCGTGAAACACCGTGTAGTACGCAGGGTCATCGCGCAGCCGAAGCGCCTGGGCCAGCGTCTCGCGGGTCAAGAACCTCTCCCCACCCTGCTTTGCCAGGTAGGGGACGGACAGATGGATGCGCCCTCTGGCAGTGGCGAATTTGTTGTGATAAAGCACCAATGCCCTTTCCTCACCGTAGGCGTTGGTGTAAGCAAAGACATCTTCGTTGACCCATCCTTCCGCCGTGATGCAGTCGAAGAGTCGGAAGCGCTCGACGCTGGCAAAGAGGTAGCGCCGACGCAGCAGCGGGAAGACCTCGCGCTCATGGCGCGCCACCAGCGCATGGTCCGGCCACTCCCAGAGTTTGGGATAGCGGAACTCCATGCCGTATTTCTCTGTGTAACCCTCGATTTGGCCGTGGCCGAACATCGGCAAGCCTGGCATGGTGCACATCATGATGCACACGCCGAAGTACTTGTCACCCCTGCCAAACTGCTCAATGGCCGTCTTCTCATCCGGGTTGTTCTGAAAGTTCACATAGCGGCGGAGGATCTCAGGGTCGAACTCAAGCGTGTTCTTGATGAGTTGGCGATAGTCGGCGTTCTTCTCATCGCGGAGCATGTGCATGAAGGCGCTGTTGTACACGCGGTGCATGCCCAGCGTGCGCACGAAGTAGCCCTCCAGCAACCAGAACGCCTCGGCCAGGAGCAGCGTGTCGGGCGCTTCGACGGCCACCCGGTCAACCACCTCTCGCCAGAACTCGTTGGGCATCAGGCGATCGAACTCCTCGGCGCTCATGCCGAGGCCGGCACGGGATGGGATCGCGCCTCCTTCGCCTGGCGCGGGAAACCACAAGCGGTGAATATGGCGCTTGACCAGCGTCATCGCTGCGTCAAAACGAATGATCGGAAACTGGCGCGCCACACGGATGATCGTCTGAATGACCGCCTCGCGCGCTTCCGGATTAAGGTAGTTGATCTGGGCGGTGTCGTTCCAGGGATAAGAGGTGCCGTCGTTGCCGTGGTAGATGTAGCGCACGTCGCCGGTCCATCGATCAACGCGCTTGAAGACCACCGCTGCATCAGAACGGGTGTAGTAATGATCTTCTAAGAAGATGCCCACGCGCGGGTCATCGGATAAGTCGGGGCCGTTGAACGTGTACGACGGGAAAGGCGAGTAGCTTAAGGAGAGAAAGTAATCCGGTCGTTCGATCACCCAACGCGAATCTATACCCATGTGGTTGGGCACCATGTCGCTGGCTAAGCGAATGCCATAGCGCCAGGCGCGCGCCTTCAGCACCTCCAGCGCTGCCGGCCCGCCGAGGTCTTCGGCGATCACATAGTCGTAAAGCGAGTAGGCCGAGGCCAGCGCGTCATGGTCGCCCATCATTTGCTTGATGCGGCGCGAGGCGCGGCTGCGCTCCCACAAACCGATTAACCATAGACCGGTGAAGCCCCAGCGCGCCATCTGCGCCAGCTCCTCTTCCGGGACTTGGTCAAGGCGCGTAATCGGGCGCTGGTACTTGCGCGAGAGCTGATCAAGCCAGACGTAAGTGTTCTTGGCCAAGAGCACCAGTCGGGGCATCCACTCGGCATCAGCGGCGTAGGCCTCATACTCAGCAAGTGGGACAGGACCAGATGAGCGCAGCGCAGCGCCGCTTAGATCGGCCAATGTGGGCACCACGGCCGGTCCTGGGCCGCCAATGCCGACGTTGCGCTTCTCGTCCTCGCGGATCAGGTCGAAGCTCAACAGGATGCGGTCGAGCAGCCGGCGGAAGGCCTCGCCGAAGTACGGCGCCCAGCGGTCCCGAATAAAGGTGAGCTGTCCAACCAGCGAGCTGGGTGCCGCTTTGGCCGGCGACCGGAGCATCTCCAGCAGGGGCTGGTTATCTGGGCCAAACGGCGGCTGCCGCTCAAAGAACGCCTGGAGTGCCTCTATCAGCCGACGGTAAGCGGTGCGCTCGGCCAGCGGCGCATCATCGAACAGCTCGGCAAACGGCGCAAAGGCTGGGTTGTTGTTCTCCAGCCAGAGCATCACCAGCTCCTCCAGCGCGTCCGCGCTGTGGTTGTCCAGGTAGGCAGCCAGGGACATTTGGCCGCGATAGATCGGCATGGGAGGGAACTCGGTGACGAACTGGGCGAGGGCATCGCGCACTGCCGCCTCGCCGAGCGCTTGGGTGACATCGCGGAGCGCAACAGCAAACATGCGCTGGTCGGGGCCGATCACGCGCTGTTCGCGCATGGCCTCGTCGTAGAGCTGCACCACCAGGTGCGATATCTCGTCAATCAACCCCATGGCGTGTAGGTCGCCGGCATAGACAGTCAGTTGTGGGTTGCGTGCGACATCACGCCGCTCATTCATGCGCTGGGCGAACGCGCGCACGGCTGTCAGATCAGCCAGCACTGCGTTGCCCGTGAACTGGTAGATGGACTGGTCAAAGTCGTAGCGCGCGCGCGCTGCGCGGGAGATGTGAAACTCTTTGTTCAAGCGCATCGCAGGCATTGTAGTAGGCTGCGCAGCGCTGCTGGGTAGTCCATAGTGGGAAGGCGACAGCGCTGCCGTTGCTTACCCTCGGTTCTGCCCATAGCGGGCGAAGGCCGTGCCGGTGAGAGAGGCAAACAGGCTCGTCCAGCGCCCTTAGATCACGCGCACCGCGCTGCCGCGAGGGGTCTTCAGCACTTCTATGCGATTGGGGAAGGCGTCTTTCAGCTCATCAATGTGGGTAATGACAAAGATGCGCTCAAAGTCATCCTGGATGCTTCGAATCGCCTCGATCAGGCGCTCGCGGCCCTGGGCGTCCTGCGTGCCAAACCCTTCGTCTATGAACAGCGCCTGCAGGCGCGCGTTAGCTCGGTGCGCCAGCAATCGGCTGAGGGCGATGCGAATGGCGAAGTTCACTCGAAAGGCCTCTCCGCCGCTGAACAGTTCGTAGGGCCGCTCGCCCAGCTCATCACTAATGCGTATCTCCAACGTCTCGCTCGTCTCGCCTTTTTGGGTCAGGCGCTGTGTCTCGAAGCGCACGTTCATACGGCCGTTCGTCATGCGGGCCAGCAGGGCGTTGGCCGCAGCTTCCAGCTCCGGCAAGACGCTCTCGATGATCATGGCCGGCACGCCATTCTTGCTGAACGCCGTGCGCAGCTCTTCAAAGAGCGCTTGGCGCTCTTTTGTAGCTGCAAGATCCGCTTCCAGTTGGGTGCGCGTGTGTTGCAAGGCCAGGACCGCTTGCACGCGCTGGTTGGCCTCGCCGACCCTGCGCTGGGCGCGAAAGTGCGCTTCGCGAGCCTGGGCCAGCGCTTGGGCTATTGCCGGCTCTCGACGCAACTCCTGCTCGCATGTTGCAAGCTGAGCGCGCAAGTCTTCTATGGCCTTGGCCTCCTCATCTATGCGTTGTGCGAGGGCGGCGATTTGGCCATCTAGCGCCTGAATGGCAAGTTGCTCGCTCTCGATGGCGAAAGTGGCGCGTTCGAGCTGCGCCTTGCGCGCCGCGAATGGCAACAAGCGCGTTTGGATGTCCTCGCGCAATCGGCGATGGGCCTCTGCATCATAGCCAAGCGCGGCCAACTCCGCCGTCACTTCGGCGAGGATGGCCCGCGCTTCGTGCGCGTAGTCCTGGCTTTCCAGGCGCACGCACAGGGTCTCGACCAGCGCGCGTGCTTCGGGCAGTTGTGCGGAGGCCTCCTGTGCGCGCGCGATGCGCTCGCTCAGCGCGGTGTGCTCGCGCTGCATGGCCGGCAATTGGCGCAGCGATTGATTGATCGCAGCGATGCGGGCTTCAGTCTGTTCGCGCTGTTCGCCAAGCTGTTTGGCCTTTACCTCGTTGGCGCGGTAAGCGTTGCCGCGCTCGCTGCCCTGGGCATGCCATTCGGCCAATAAGCGGGCACGGTCAGTCTCTGAGAGTTCCCGCCCGCAGGTTGGACAAACGGCGCCGATCTTGCTGAGCGCTTCGATGCGCGCCTTTAGATCCAACATCTCGCGATGCAGCGTCTCGTTGTGTGCGCGTAGGGCAGCTTGCTGCTCGCGCAGGTTGCTCACGGTCTGCTGGAGCATGTCTCGCTCAGCCTGCGCTTGCTCAAGTTGGGCGATCTGAGCAGCGATCTCCTGTAACTTGGGGAGCAACCCTTGATCGGCCGCCAAGCGCTCTAAGTCATCCACGCGCTGGCGCGCAACCTCCAGTTCGCTCTGTATGGCGCGCCGCGCGTCGGCGATAGCGGCCTCGGCCTTGTATTTGCGCTCGTTCAGCGCCGTCAGGCTCGCCAGCTTGTCGTTCAAGGATTCGTTGAGCTGGCGCGCTTTTTCCAGCTCGGCGTAGCCCTGCTCGATCTCCTCGCGCTGCTGCAAGGCTTGCTGATACTGGCTCAGCGCTGTCTGGTGTTGTTTGCGCTTGGTGTTGAGCGCATCTAGCTCACCGTGTGCGGCGCGCAACCGGTCTTCTGCCTGCGATAACTGAGCACGCAGCGCACGGGCGCGCTCGCGCGTGCGCTCGATCTCGGTCATCTTCGCCTCGGCGGCCTGCAAGGCGCGCTCTGCCTCTTCGGCGGCAGCCTGGGCCTCGCGCAGTTGACTTTCATATTCAGGCAGACGGGCTATCTCCGCTTCGACCCGCGCCAGCTCCATTTGAAAGCGGCTCTGCTCCGCTTCTAGCGCGTAAATCTGCGCCTTTGCCTGTTCCTCATAGGCCGCCCAGACGTCCAGGTTCAAAATCTCGCTTAAAACAGCCTTGCGCTGGGCGGGTGGTTTAAGCGTGAATTCATCGGCGCGCCCTTGTTTCAAATAAGCGGAGTTGATAAACGTCTCATAACTTAGATTGAGCGTGCGAATGATCTTCTCCTGAGTCTCGGCCATGCGCGGCTCGGTGAGCTGGTTCCAACTGTTGTTGTCGGTCTTAACGAAGAACTCCAGTGACCCATTTGAGCTAGCCTGCCGGCCCTTCGCTGCCCTGCCCAGGCGGCGCGTGCGGATGACCTGATATATATGCTGGCCTTCCTGAAAGGTGAACGCGACGCGCATCTCGCTGGCGCCCTGGCGGATGAGCTCGTCATCGCGCTTGGCGCGGGCTTGGCCCCAGAGCGCCCACGTGATTGCATCCAGCAGCGTACTCTTGCCGGCGCCGTTCTCACCCACCAGCGCGACAACATGCAAGTTGCTGAAGTCTATTGGCTCTGGCTCACTATAAGCCATGAAGTTCTTTAGCTCTAATCTGAGCGGGATCATGGCGATTAGTTAAAGAACGAACCATTCGTGCTCAACGCGCCCGGCAGGATGCAGGATCAGCCGACCGATGCGAGGCGTTTCCCGAGCGCGCTCGCTTGCCGAGGCGGCCACCGCACCAGGATTGAAGAACAGCGTGCCGTTCATCTGCACGGCACAGCTCAAGTGTGAGTGGCCGAAGACGACGATGGTGGCCTCTGCGGGTTTCAGGCGAGCTAGGCGCGCGATGAGCTTTTGGTTGATGCCCGTCGCGCTGCGCTGTGCCCCCAGGCTGGCCAGCTTGTCCATCATTGAGCGGGCCAGGCTGATGTGCCCGTGCGTCAGCCAGATGACGTGTGGGCCGCTGCGCAGCGTGATGCACAGTGGCAGGTCCTGATCATGCACGCCGGTGCTGAATTGCCAATGCAAATTGCCGCGCACGGCGAACGTGGGCGCGATGGCCTGTAAAGCCGGCAGGATGTCCGTCGTCTCCAAGTCGCCCGCGTGCAAGATCACATCGCTGCCACGAAGCAGTTCGTATACCCTGCTCGGCATCGCCGCCAGGCGATGTGGGATGTGCGTGTCCGAGATCACGCCGACATAGCGGCAGTTTGGCAATTCAACTGTGATATGCTGTCCAGCGTCGCTCACCGAATAGCGCAAAGATGTTACCATTGTCCACGGACGATGAGCCACTCCCCCTCGATCCTCGATACTATCTTAGACTACAAACGACGGGAGGAACTGCCTAAGCGCAAGCAAGCCCTGCCGCTTCATCTGCTGCGCCGCGAAGCAGAGACATCGTCTCAGCCGGCGCACGACTTTGCGGGTGCGCTGCGGCGCGCCGATGGCCTCGTGGCCTTGATCGCCGAGGTCAAGCGCGCCTCGCCTTCCAAAGGCGATCTGCTGCCTGGGCCGTTTGACCCTTCGGCATTGGCCCAGATCTATGCCCAGAACGGCGCAACAGCCATCAGCGTGCTCACTGATGAGCGATTCTTCAAAGGGTCGCTGGCGCATCTGACGCAGGTGCGCCAGCGCGTGGGGCTGCCGCTGTTGCGCAAGGATTTCATCATTGATCCTTATCAGGTTTACGAGGCACGTTTGGCAGGCGCGGACGCCGTGTTGCTGATCGTGGCAGCGCTGGACGACGCGCTATTGCGCGATCTCATCGCGCTGGCTTACGAGCTGGCGTTGACACCACTGGTTGAAGTTCATAATGAGCAAGAGACTGAGCGCGCCTTGGCTGCGGATGCGCGCGTGATTGGAGTGAACAATCGCAATTTGCGCACCTTCGTCACGGATATGACTGCCACGGCGCGCTGCGCGCGATTGCTGCCCGAAGATGGCACGCGGGTTCTCGTTTCTGAGAGCGGTTTTTTTAGCCCTGAAGATGTGGCCCGCGCTGCCGCAATGGGTGCGCACGCAGTGCTGGTTGGGGAGTCAATCGTCACAGCCAGCGATACGGCAGCCCAGGTCCGCGCGCTGGCTGGTGTGCGCCGGCCTATCGCTGCGCCTTCAGCAAGTCGCGGATCTCAGTGAGCAGTTTGGCTTCTGCGCTTAGCTCGCTGGGCGACGCAAGCGGTGTTGGCCTGCGATAAATGCGACTGACACCTTTGACCAGGAAGAACATCGCCACAGCGACGATCAGAAAATTAAGCACAGCCTGGATGAAGCGCCCCCAAGCCCAAACCGGCGCGCCGGCCTGCTGGGCTGCTTGTAAGCTGGCGTAGGATTTGCCGTCGAGCGCGAAGAATAAGTCGCTGAAGTTCACGCCGGCCAACAACAAGCCAATGGGCGGCATCACAATGTCATTGACGAGCGAGTTGACGATTGCGTTAAACGCTGCGCCCATCACCACGCCCACGGCTAAGTCAATCACGTTTCCACGAGCGATGAATGCGCGAAACTCTTGCCACACGATTGCTCTCCTGGCTGAGTGTTATTAGTGTAGATAATGAAAACACTGGGCTGATGCGCTGCCCGCTGAGATTGTGGCCCGCCTATATCGCGGACGAGGTGCTCTCTATCGCCGAACCGTCGACGACGGCCCAGGCTGTGGTCTGCATGAGTGCTCTCCTGCCCTCAGGGGCGAGTTGCTCGCCAGCCACTACAGGTATAGCGACAACACCTGGAATCTTCTCCAGCAATTTCGCTCGCCGCACAGCGCGCTCAACGTCGTAGTCGTCTATTTTGGCGGACACCTCAACAGCGAGATAAGCAACGCTGTCATCAGTGATACGCCGGCCACACACGATCACATCCAGGCGGCTGATCTCGTCTACGTCGGCCTCGCTCAGCGCGCCGCTGGCCTGAGCCTGACTCAGCAGCTCCTCGATCTCGCTATCGGTCAATACCTTAGACTTGCGCACGATGCGCCGGAAGTAAACAAAGGGGCGCTCGCGGTATTTGCGCTCAAGCGAATCCCCTTTAAGCGTTGCCACGTCGGTCTTAAGCACGCCCACGTCCGCCTTGAGCACCTCGACGTCCGCCTTGAGCACCTCAACGTCCGCCTTGAGCACCTCAACGTCCGCCTTGAGCACCTCAACGTCCGCCTTGAGCACCCCAACGTCTGCCTTGAGCACCTCAACGTCCTGCTCGACGCGGGTGAGGCGCCTGTTCATCTCCGCAATATCCTGCTCAACGCGGGTGAGACGCCTGTTCATCTCCTCGACGGCTGCCATCAGCTTACGGACCAAGCCGGGGAGCGCAAGGAGTTCATCGCTCAACAGCTCGCGGCGCAATGCCTCCTTCCATTCGGGCATCGTCCGAAGGATCTCGAGCAGGTCACGAAGGTCGTTCACGGTAAATGCCATTGTCGGGTCTATTATATATATTTAGCGTTTATCAGCAGGAGGGTGCGTTCACTAATGGGGGCGACCGCTCGCAAGTTGATATCTGGCAAAAGTTGTTTTTGGGCGACAGCAGCGCCGTCACCCACCCAAGGTTCTGCCTCAGCTGTGAACGCACCCTCAGCGAGGGCAGGGCGAAGCATGGACGACCCGATCCTGCCAGCGATTCTTAGGCACTCGTCTGCTCCTCCGCGATGCCAAGCACAGCGGAGTATCTCAGTGTTTGTTTTAGTGCTTGGTCATGGTATGAGTTCAGATCGTTTCGCTCAAGATGGCAGGAGTTTGCCCTTCATGGATGTGCGTTCGTCTGCCGCGTTCAACCAAGCTGGCGAATCAACTTCTTCAGGTGCTCCCGATAGCTAAAGTGCTCGACCTCGACGTAGTGCCGTGTAGATTCCTTATACTTGATGCCGCGATTATGCGGTTGCTCAGCAGTGGCCTTTAGCCAGCGCATCATCTCGGCTTTCATTGGGTTGTTTCGCTGGGCGCAGATGAAGCGCGCCACTGCTTGAGATTGATAATCCACCAATCCCCACTGCCCGCTATCCGGTTGGATCAGGCCGATGACGAAAAGATTATCGTAGTGCGGGTGAAAGATATGCCAATATAGCTTGGGCCTGCCGTTTTGCCAGTTCAAGAAACGTTGGTCTATAAACGGAAAGAAGATCTTGAAGCCTGTTGCGTAGATAATCACTTCAATCTCTTCCTCGCTGCCATCCTTGAACAGCACGCGCTTGCCGCGTAACTCTTGCACGTCGGGCTTTACTTTGATGTCGCCCTGGCCTACGTAATAAAGGATAAGCTGGTTGACGATTGGATGAGTCTCGAAGAACTTATGGTCAGGTTTGGGCAAGCCATAGTCCTGAGGTAAACCGATCAGTAGCTTGAGGATGAGGGAATAGACCCAGCGCTGCAGAGTGAGCGGAACGCGCAATTTGAGGAAGAGTTCGTTCACCTGATCCGATGGCTTGCCAAAAGTGTATTTGGGGCTGAAGTAATAGCCGCGACGGATGCTGTGAAAGGTGACAGCGGCGTTTTGTGCGCTCTCCACTGCGATGTCGCAACCGCTATTGCCGGCACCGACGACAAGCACGCGCTTGTCGCGCAGCACATCGGGCGTCTTATACTGGGATGAGTGCAAAATCAGCCCGTCAAACTCACCGGGATATTCAGGCCATTTTGGATCCCAATTGTGACCGTTGGCGATGATCACACCGCCATATCGGCGAGTTTCGCCCGTGCTCAGCGTCACTTCCCACAGCGGACTGCGCGCTGATTCGTCGGTGAGGACGATGCGCTCCACGCTGGTGTTGAAGGTGATGAGCGCATATAGCCCAAAGTGGCGGGCATAGCTTTTGATGTACTCATGGGCCTGCCAGTGGCTGGGGTAGTCCGGATACTCCTTTGGCATTGGGAAGTCGGTGTATTCTGTGCCGGGCTTGGATGAGATCAAGTGAGTGGATTTGTAAACGCTGCTGCCTGGTTTGCCGTAATACCAATTGCCGCCCACGTCATCCAGCTTCTCAAAGACATCACAAGGAATCCCCATTTGTTTGAGATTCTTGGCCGCGGCCAGCCCAGATGTGCCGGCGCCGACAATGCAATAGCGTTGAGCGTAGTCCACCATGCCTAGCCTCCTCACAAGGATTGTGAATGCATTGCCTTCCCCGCCTCGTGAGTAGGAACGATGAGGCGGCGTTGCGCGTTAATCAAGGTTTTTGATCAGCACCACGTGCAGCGCAAGCGGCCCGTGCACGCCGAACACTGGATGCATCTCAATGTCGCTGGTGCGGCTGCTGCCGGTGATGAGCGTGACGTTGCTGCTACGACGAAAAACACCAAAGCGCGCCGCACGTTGCGCGGCTACGTAGTCCTCTAAGCGAGGGATGATCCGGTCTTCGGTGAGCAGGGCGATGTGTAAAGGAGGGAGCAGGGAGGCCATGCGTGGCCGGCCAGGGCCAGAGGAGAGCACCAGCGTGCCGGTAGCGGCCAACGCCCAGTCCGCGCCAGTGATGCCCGCTTCGGCGGCAGCGACCGATGCGTTGTCGCCATACACGCGCTCAATCCCTAACCGTTCCAAGAGCGCCCATACGCCGCGCAGCGGCAGATGCGCCTCATCCCACATTACTACGCGCCGCACGTGATGGCTGGTGAGCAAATCCTTCGTAATATCCAGCGCCTCATCATCGTTTGCTGCGGTGTGCACCTCACCTTTTACGCGCTGTACCTCGGCGATAAAGCGCGCGACCAGATCTTCGCCTGGGTCTGTGCGCGTGACGGCTTGGAAGGCAGCCGGCTCAGCGCCAGGGAAAGGTTTGCTGTGGGCAAGCGCAGCGCGCAGCCCGGTGAGGATGTCCTCTCTCGCGCTCATGGTTTTTTGCTGTCGTGCGGTTGACCCTTGAAGCGCCGCAGATAGCGCTCGCGGAAGCTCGGCGTGCCGAAGGCCGGAAAGTCCCGGTGTGCGGTCCAGCCGTTGAAAGGCGGCGGCAGCCAGCGCAGGTGTCCTTTGCTCCGCGCCAGGACGCGGGTGAGCCAGCCGGCGATGCGCCCGCCCAGGCGATATAGCATCGGCGATTTGAACGCCACCGCCCATCCTTTCATCCCGAGTCGCCAGCCCAGGCTTGGGTCGCCAGCTTGCACCAGGTCGCGCCGCAGCTTAAGCAGCATATCGGGGATGTTGATCTCCACCGGACAAGCGGCCTGGCACGCGCCGCACAGGCTGCTGGCGTAGGGCAACTTGGGCGCTGTGAGCGGCCCGCGCAGCAGCGGCGTAATGATGGACCCGATCGGGCCTGGGTAAACCCAGCCATAGGCGTGGCCACCGATGTTTTGATATACCGGACAAGCGTTCAGGCAGGCGCCGCAGCGAATGCACGCCAGGCTCTCCGCGTATTCACTGGCCAGGATGCGCGAACGGCCGTTGTCCAGGATGATGAGGTAGAACGCTTCCGGCCCGTCTGGCTCGTCGGGCCGACGCGGGCCGCTGATCAGGTTGTTATAGACCGTCATGCGCTGGCCGGTGGCGCTGCGCGCGAGGAGCTGCACCAGCACGGCGTAATCTTCCCAGGTGGCGATCACTTTCTCCAGACCCATCACGGCCACGTGGACCGGTGGCGTGCTGATCGAGAGCCGATTGTTGCCCTCGTTCTCTACCGTGGCGATCGTGCCGGTCTCGGCAATCGCAAAGTTCACGCCGCTGATCCCCAAATCCGCCTGGAGATATTTCTGGCGCATCACGCCGCGCACAAAGCGCGTCATGGCCTCTGGTTGATCGGTGAGCGGCATCCCTAATTTGTCGTGCAAGAGTTGGGCAGTGGCCTCTTTCGTCTTGTGCAACATGGGGAAGACGATGTGGCTGGGGGTCTCGCCGGCC
>Ga0308397_1001507_pt1 | contig 13080 bp, 10 predicted proteins | sample Hotspr20SampleT8_FD_202356 | JGI IMG/M metagenome (GOLD analysis project Ga0308397, IMG submission 202356) | Hot spring phototrophic mat microbial communities from Mushroom Spring, Yellowstone National Park, Wyoming, United States - 20051001_T8 ...
GGGTATTTTTTTAAGATTTTTTTAAAAGCTTCTATTATTTCTTTTGGTCTTTTTCTTGGTTCAATGTTTCCAACAACAAGAAAATAATTATCACTAATATCAAATCTTTTTTTCAAAAAGCTTTTGACTTTGTTTTTATTTTTGATGTATTTAAATATCGGATCAGCCGCCTCATAAGTAACCAAGATTTTTTTCTCATCCAAAAATGGATAGTATTTTAAAAGCATATTTTTGACAAAATGAGAGGGGACAACAACAGCATCGGATTTTTTTAATGATGAGTTAAAAAAAAGATTAAAAGCAATTTTTGATTTTATGGAAAATTTTTCTGGATATGTTTTAAAACAAACATCATGCACAGTATTAATAATAGGGATAGTTTTTTTCAAAGGAGCAAAGTTTTGGACATGGATTAAATCAGGTTTAAATTTTTCTATCGCTTGATTAAAACCAAAAAATATTCGATAAAGACCGTTTTTAAATTTTGGAGTAAAAACAGTAAATTTTTGAAATTCTTCTGAAAGTTTTTCTTTGGGAAGATTAGAATAAAGAATAATATCTTTGGGATTGATAAATTTAGCCAAACTTAAAGCTAAATTTTTCCAATATCTTTCGTTGCCCGTCTCTTTTTGTCCAAGCATATGGGTATCAAGAAGTATTTTCATTTTTAAAAGATTTAGCAAATTTTAATTCGATGACAATAAAGATTTTTAATAGATAATAAAAACAGAGTTGAAAAAGATAGAAAATTTTTAAAAAAACATTTGTCTTTAAAAAAATAATTTTTTTAATTTTACATAAAATACCGGGGCTTTCTTTTGTTTTTAAATTAATAAACCTTAATTCCAATGTTTCTTTTTCTCTTTGAAAATATTTTTTAAAATTAAAAAAATGCGAATGATAAACTTTTATTCTTGGATCATAAATTTTTATGAAATTTTTCTCTAAAATAAGTTTTCCCATACACATATCGTCTCCCGTTTTCACTTTTATAAATTTATTTTTAATAAGAAAGCTTCTTTTATAGAAACAATTCACATTTGATAATCTAATAAAAATTTCTTGTTGTTTTTCGAATTGGTTTAATTTTCTTCCGTCCTGGATTAATATTTTTTCTTTTTTTAATAAAGAATCTAATTTTTCCCAATAACACTCAACTTCTAGTTTTTGAATAAAGGGGGTTTTTTTATAGGGCAAATGTTTTCCATAAACAGCAACAACCCGTTTATTTATCTTAAAATCTTCTAAAACATAATCAAAAAATTTTTTACTAATAATTGGGAGAGCGTATTTAGAGAGGCACCAAATATATCTTCCACACGCTTTTTCTACTCCTAAATTTCTTGTTAACCCATGATTAAATTCTTCTTTTTTGTTCTTATTATTTTTAAATTTATTTTTTTTTAAAGTTATTTACAATGTTAAGAGTTTTATCCTTAGATTGAGAATCAATTATTATTACTTCTTTTTTATAGTTATCGTTAAATTGGGTTAGTCTTTTTAGAAAATTTCTTATGGTTTTTTCTCCGTTATATGTTGGTATAATTATTGAGAATAAAATTTTTGACCTCTTGTTCATATAGTTAGTTATTATAAACTTTTTGTATTTAAAAAAAACATATATGAAAATTAAAAACAAAAAGGTTTTAATTACCGGCGCTAGTTTTATTGGTTTTCATTTAATAAAAAAACTTATTGATTTAGATGTATCTCATATCCGCGTTGTTAATCTCACCAATAAAAATAAAAAAAATTTAATTAAAAATTTCAAAGATATTGAATTTTATGCTTATGATTTAAGAGATATAGAAAAGGCAAGAAAAAGTATTAAAAAAATAGATATTGTTTTTCATTTAGCGGCAGATCATGGAGGAAGAGGATATGTTGCTTTAAAACAATCAAATACTGCCACCAACTTTATTCTTGATGGTTCGGTATTTAAAGCATGTTTGGAAAATCAGGTTGAAAAAATTTTTTATGCTTCATCTGGTTGTGTTTATCCAAATTTTATTCAAAACGAAAAAAATAAAAAAATCTATTTAAAAGAAACCGATGTTAAACCGCCTTATGATGCTGATAATCTTTATGGTTGGGCAAAGCTTATGGGAGAATTAACTTTAAAACAGTATTATAAAGATTATGGTTTAAAATCAGCCATTGGTCGATTTTTTACTGTCTATGGTCCGTATGCTAAAGAGTCTCACGCTGTTATGGCAACAATTGCTAAGGCTTTTATAAAACAAGATCCTTTTGAGGTCTGGGGTGATGGAGAGCAAATAAGAAACTGGACTTATGTTGAAGACATTGTTGATGGAATTATAAAACTTATTGAAAAAGTTGATGATGCAACACCGGTTAATTTAGGAACAGAAGAAAGAATAAAAGTTATTGATATGGTAAATTTAGTTTTTAAATATACTGGGTTTTACCCAAAAAAAATCAAATTTTTATCGATGCCAACTGGTCCTATAAATAGGGTAGCTGATATTTCTTTAGCCAAAAAACTTTTAAACTGGCAACCAAAATATGATTTTAAAACTGGATTAAAAAAAACAATTGAATGGTACTTTGAAAATAAAAACAAAAATTTTATTAAAAAAAACTTAAAAAAACTTCTTATTTAATCAAAATTCTTTTAATTTTGATTAATAAAAATTGGATTTTTAAAGGTAAGTTTCCAATGATATATTTAAGAAAAAAATTGAGTGTAAATTTTACAAAATCTAATCGAGACTTTCTTAATTTTAAATCTTTATCAATATGAAAGTTTGCATCATCAATATAATAGAGATTTTTTATTCCCTTAGCTAATTTAAAATTAACCCAAGATTCATTTCCAAGCCAATTTTTTTTAAAACTAAATGAATGAGATTGATGATATGCTTTTATAATTTTTGTTGCATCAATTACTGGAATGTTTTTTTTCAAGACATATCCTATAAGCCATTTATCCCAAAAAGTTCTTCCAATTGCAAAAGGTGGAATATCATTTTCGTTAAATAAATTTTTTGTAAAAATAAAATAATCTATCCAAGAACAACCTTTTAAAAAGATTTGATTTTTATTTATATTTGAAATTTTTTCTAATTCTTTTTCATTAATTAATTTATCCACTTTTAACTCGTAACGTCTGCCTATGATCATGAATTTTTTAAATTTATCTTTTATTTTTTTTAATAAAAAATTTAAAGAAGAATCAATTAATAAGATAATATCTGTATTAATGTATATGACTATTTCAGATTTGTTATAAGTATTTATTTTTTTAAAAATATCATTTAATAAAGGAGTACCAAAGTCATTTTTTTTAATTGATGGAATATGTTTTAGCTTCAATTTTTTAGATGTATTTTTTACTCCATACTCGTTTCCCAACAGAAAAATATCTGGTTTAGGTTGTAAACTAATCCAGCTTTTTATAGCATTAATTTGTATAATTTTAAATTCATTTTTGAAAGCTTTCGGGACAGTAAATATAGAAAAACTTATCATAATTTTTTATTATTAATATTTTTTCCAATTAAAACGTATTTATTATTTTTTAAGATATTAATTTTATTTTTAAAAATTCCCCAACAATCAATGATAATTTTATTTTTAATGTTTTCCATTTTTGAATATATTTCCCATGGAGTAGTAATAATTAACACCCCATTTTCTCTAATCGCGGTTGATAGAGAGGTGTAGATTTTTATATCATCATTAGAAAATATTTTTTTATCAATAAAATTTATAGAGGGATCATGAACGCTGATTTGATAATTTTTAATTTTTTTTAGTTTGTTTATTAGTTTTAAGCTAAAACTATGATCAATAATATTAGTGTCTGGTTTGTAGGTTAATCCTAAAAAGCAAACTTTCTTTTCATTCCAGATAGTATCTTGTAAAAATTTAACAAAATAATCAACTTGCAATTCATTTAATTTATGAATAACAAGGGGAAGATTGATTTTAATAGGTAGATTAAGAGATTGAATAAAATGATTAAAAGCTAAATTATCTCGTGGAAAGCAAGGTCCACCATAAGGTAATGCGGCTTTTAAAAATTTTTTTCCAATTCTTGAGTCAAGGCCAATTGCGTTGGTGATGATTTCAGCATCAGCGCCAGAAATATTTTCGCAAATCCTAGCAATCATATTGGCAAAAGTAATTTTTGTGGTAATATAAGAATTTAAGGCAAGTTTAATAATTTCCGCATTGATAAAATTGGTTCGGATAACAGGAGGATTGTTTTGGCAGATAGATTTTCTCAGCTTAGAAATAACATCTCCTGATTTTTTATCTGATTCACCAATAAGAATAAAGTCAGGATTTGTTAGATTTTTTATTACTGATCCTAAAGCAATAAATTCTGGACTATAGCATAAACCAATATTTGCTCCCAAAACTTTTTCTGTTTCTTTTTCTAATAATGGTTTAATTTTTCTATCAATTGATAATGGAGAGATCGTGCTTGTAATCACAATTATGTGTTTTTTATTCTTTATTTTTATAAATTTAGCAATGTTTTTAATTACATCATTTATATATTTTAAGGAAAATGAGCCATCTTTATTACTTGGGGTAGGAACAACAATAAAAGTAATATCTGTTTCTCTAATTATTTTGCAGTAATCATTTGTATAGTAAAGAAAATCTCTATTTATTTTTAGATAATTGTTTAAATTTGATTCATAATAATTATATGAATTATTATTTAGTTTTTTTAGTAAATTATTATCTTTATCTAAACCGTAGACTTTTATTTTTTTCGAGGCAAAGCAAGCGGCTAATGGTAGTCCAAGTTTACCAAGACCAATAATAGAAATTTTTAATTTATCCATTTTTATTTTTTTAATTTATTAATTAATTACTAATTATTTTCAATACTTTATTATAAATTAAATTTTGCCCTACTAAACGAGGAATAAGTAGGCTATTTAAATTATTTAAAAATTCATCTTTATTAGGATGAAATTTATAAAGTATTTGACATTAAGAATTTAATATCTTTCTTTTTTTATGATAATAACTGATTCTGATTTTATAAATCTTACCTTCCTTAACATGCTTAAGAAGACTAAAGAAATCTAATGGTTCATTTTCTTCATTTAAAAAATTTAAATTGTAGGTGGCGTCTTATACTATGAGTTTTTCTTTATTTTTTATTTTAATCTCTATTAAATTTATAACGTGATTATATGAATTTAAATTCCCAAAGTGATAAGTATAATTTCTATATCCTAAATTATTTAAAATTTGTTGGTAGAAATAGGCTATGTTATCACATCTTCCGCCTCCTTGATTTTTTTTATAATATAAATAAATTTTGCCAGATTCATAAAATTTGTAGATTTGTTTAGCATTGATTCTTAAAATATCTTCATCCCATATAGTATTTTTATATACGAAATCTCTTAAATGGTTAGCGATTTGAAAATCATCTAAAATGTTTTTTGTTTTGTCAATTTAATGGTTTTAAGATAAAATTTAAAATATTCTTCATAAAAAAATCTTTATTTAATTTATTGAATTTAACTATTAAAAAAAAGAATAAAAATAAAAAAAATATAAGTAAAAGAAAATTTACAAACTTAATTTTTAAATTGATCATAACACACTAGACTAGAATATCATTTGCTATACTAGTTAAAATGCTTGTTAAATCAGCCAAATTAAGTAATTATAAAATTAAAAAAAATTATTAAATCTTTCATTATCGATATTGATGCCACGAAAACAAGTCTTTTATTAAAGGACGCCTGATGTTCTAAATTTAAATAGAAATACTGTTAATCGTTATTTTAATCTTTTTCGATTATTAATATACCATAAACAACAAGAAGAGTTCAAGAAAATTATTAAAGGGACAGTTGAGCTTGATGAATCATATTTTGGTGGAAAAAGAAGAAGAGGGTATCCTGGAAAAAGTGGTTGAGGAACAGATAAAAAGCCAGTTTCTGGAATTTATGAAAGAGAAAAAAGGTTTACACAAAAATAGTGCCTAATTGTAAAAAGAAGATATTACAAAAGATAATTTTTGGTAAAATAGATAAAGACTTAGGTATTCAACAGTATTGAAACCTTTTGGTCATTCTGTAAGTGTTAATTAGCAAAGTTTAATAGAGTAAAGAACAACTATATAATGAAATTATGCTTTTATTGAAGAACTGAAAGTCACTATAAATTTTCTAGTCGAGAGTCAAACTTATTTCCCAATTTAAAAATTAGCCTTTTGATTGAGCTTGAAAATAAAGTTGTTGATGAGAAATTAACAAAAGAAATTAATAAAAAAATTAAAAAATTATTAAAAAAACAATTATTTTTATTGAAATTGGCAGTCCCAAACAATATCAGTTAGCTTCGAAATTAAATGTTAATTCACCAATTGTCTGTATTGGTGCGGCTTTTGATTTTATTTCCAGTGTCAAAAAACAAGTGCCAAAATGGATGGGGGATTGGGGTTAGAGTTGGTTGTTTAGATTGGTAAATGAACCGATAAAACTATTTAAAAGGTACTTATTATATGGCTTGATCTTTATACTTCTAGTCTTTATTAAACAAAAAATAAATAAATTTAATTACAGGAAATGATTTTGTTTAAAATTAAATAATCAAATACATCATTAGCAATAGCTTTATGTACTTGCTTATTAGGATGGCCATCATAATGTAAAAAAGAAGGATCAGCTTTTTTATAAATATCAGTTGTTTTATTAAAAAGAATCAATTTCTTTTACTTAAGATTATGTTTTCAATAAGTTTTTGATATTTGGTTTTGCAAAATGACAAAAGGTGGGGATATTTTAGCTTTAAATTCTGACATAAAACTAACAAAAAAAGCTTTATGAAATTTTGTTTATTTTATCAAAAAAACCAAAAGCAACTGTTTGTGGACCAAAATTGGTTTATCCTAATGGAAGTCTTCAATTTTCAGCAAGAAGATTTCCTAACTTCAAAACTAAAATTGCCAATAAGAAGATTTTTGATTAATTCAAGACTAAATCTTTATCATCTGGGAGCAGATCTTAATCATAAAAAAATCCAACCAGTTGACTGGGTTTTAGGCGCTTGTATGCTTATTCGTTGCAAAGCCATTGAAGAGATTGGTTTTTTTGATGAAAATTATTATCTTTATGTTGAGGATATTGATTTATGTTTTTGCGCTTGGAAAAAAATTTGGCAAGTATGGTATGTTCCAAAAGCTAAAGTGATTCATCATTATCAAGCGAAAAGCGATAAAAATTTTTTAAGTATTTATAATTGGCATCATTTTAGAAGTATGTTTTGGTATTATTGGAAAAATATTTTAAGATTTAAAAAATGAAAGTTCTTCTTATTCACAACTTTTATCAATATTGGGGTGGGGAGGATAGTTATGTTACCTCGCTTAAAAAATTGTTAGAAGAAAACGGGCACAAGGTTTATTTGTATTTTAACGATAGTAAAAATATAAAAACATTTTGGGATAAAGTTAAGGCGGCAATTGGTTTGTTTTATAGTCCTTGGGTTGAAAAAGAGTTGACAAAAATTATTAAAGGGTTTAAGCCAGATATAGCTCATTTTCATAATGTTTATCCTTTAATTGGAGCCACCGCTTATCGTGTGGTTAAAAAATTTAACATTCCTATTATTCAACATATTCATAATTATCGTTTTATGTGTCCAAAAGGACTTTTATTTAGAAATGGAAAAATCTGTGAACTTTGCTTACATAAAAAATTTCCTTTTTGGGCGATATTTTTTAGTTGTTATCATAGGTCAAGGATTGCTTCTTTATTTTTTTCTTTAGCTTTTTTTTATCATAAGATGATTAAAACTTTTGATTTGATTGATAAATTTATTTTTCCATCAGAATTTACAAGAGATTATTATCTTAAACACTTAAAAATCCCAAAAGAAAAAACCTTTTTTCTTCCGTATTTTGTTGATATAAAGCCGACAAAAAATAAAATAAGGGAAAAAGATTATTTTTTATTTGTTGGTAGATTATCAGAAGAAAAAGGAATTATTCAACTTCTTGAGGTTTTCAAAACACTCCCAAAACAAAAACTTATTGTTATTGGTGATGGGCCGTTAAAAGGGAAAGTAGAGGAATATAAGAGATATAAAAATATCATTATAAAGGGTTATCTACCACGAGAAGAAATTTATCCATATATAAAAAAGGCTAACGCGGTGATCATTTCCTCAATATGGTATGAGGTTTTACCTAATGTTTATCTTGAGTCAATTCTTCAAAATAAACTTGTTTTTATACCAGATAATGAAAATTTTAGAAAGATGGGAAAGAATAATAATTTAGTAATTAAATATAAATTTGGAAATTTTGAGGATTTAAAAAGCAAAATTAAAATTTTCAAAAAGTATAGCTTTAAAAGATTATTATTAGTTGATTTAGACAAATACTCAAAAATAAATCATCTAAGGGAAATTATTAATTTAACAAAAAATTCTAAAAGACAAAAGTAATTTAATTAAATAAATATAAAAAAATTTTATTGTAAGAAAAAATTTGGTTTTTAAACTAAAATTACCTTTATATATTTGTTTTAATTTACACATAATTCGGGTAGAAGAAAATTTATTTATTTTAAGTCTTTTAATTAATTTAAATTCTTCTTTCTGTCTTTCCAAATATTCTTTAATAGTAAAATTATGTGAATGCATTACTAAAAGTCGAGGATCATATATTTTTGCGAAACCGTTGTCTATTATACATTTTCCCATCTTAATATCTTCACATTTTCCTTTTCTAAATGGAAATTTTAAAAGAAAATTTTTTTTATAAATAGCAAAAACATTAGAAATAAAATAGAGCATTTTATCTTTTTTAGAATAAAAAGAATCTTTTTGTAATAAAACTTTTGATTGGTTAATTTTTATGAGATTATTTAAATAATTAAACAAGCAATTTATTTCTACTCGGTATAAAAAATTGTGATTAGGGTAAGGAATTTGTTTACCGTATACACATACTACTTTTTTATCAATGCTAAAATCTTCTTTTAAATATTTAATTATCTTATTAGTAAATAAAGGATATGCATCAGCAGATATAAAGCAAATATACTTACCTTTAGCTTTTTTTACAGCAAAATTTCTTGTTTCACCAAAATCAAATTCCTCTTTTTTTATTTGAAATAAGAATAAATTCTTAATCTTATTTCGCATTTGTTTTATAATAAGAGGAGTTTTATCAGTTGATTCAGAGTCAATCACTAAAATCTCTGAATTTTCAATCTTAATTTTTTCAAGCCTTGTTAATATTTTTTTTATGTTTTTTTCTTCATTAAAAGTTAAGATAATAAAAGAAATGGTTATACTTTTCGTCATAAATTAATAATAAAATAATTCTATTTAAATTATAAGAAATTACAAAAATATGATTTTTGAATAAATTATAAAATTTCAGTTTTAATATTATTAAAAATTTAAGCATTAGTAAATTTTTTATGGGGAAAAATTTAATAGATATATTAATTTTGTGTGTAATATTCTTTTTAAGATTGCCGGCTTTTAATATTTTTTCAGATTTTTTTAATCGCACAACACATTCTTTAGCTATTTTTTTTATTTTAATTATTTTTTTAAAAACGTTGTTAGATAAAAGAGTGAAAAAAATTAATAATTTTGATAAAGTTTTATTTTTGTTGATTTTAACAAATATATTGGCACTTTCACTTTCTATAATCCATGCTGTAAATCTTATTTCGTATTTTAAAAAATTTAAAGATTATTTAATTAGTTTTTTACTTTTTATAATAATTTCAATTTATTTTAAAAAAAAAGATATAAAAAAAATTATAAATACTTTATTATTTGCTACTGCAATAAGTTTATTATTACAAATCATTAGTTATCTTAATCTTGTATTTTTTAATTTTTTTATAAATTTTATTCATCCACAAGGATCAAAGTTTATTGAATATCAAGCTTCTCGTAATCGTTTTTTTGGAGAATTTTTAGATGAAGTTATGTTTCCCATAATATTTTTTTTAATGTTAAGGACAAAAAATAAAAATATTTTTTTTTCATATCTTTCTTTAATAAGTTTAATTATTATTATAACCATAGTTTCTAATTGGCGTACAAAACAGTTAGTTTTATTATTTTCAATTTTTTTATTATATGTTTACTTTTTTATTTATAACTCTAAAATTAAATTCATGATTAATAACTTTAATAGATTAAAATTTATATTCATAAGTTTTTTTATTTTATTATTCTTTTTATTATCATATTTGGTAAGTTTAAATTTAACAGGACAAAATAGTTTTACAAGAATTATTTTCCCAACAGAATTAGATATAAAATCAATCGAAAGTCGTTTAAATATGTTTAAAGATGCTTTTTTAATCGGGAAAGATTTCCCTTTAACCGGCGTTGGTTTAGGTAATTTTTATGATTATTGGTTTTCCAAAGAAAAAAATTCAATTAAACTATCTTTAGTTTCATTTAACGATTTTCCACTTATTGACGACCCCCATAATATTTTTACAAGCTTATTTGTTGAAACAGGTTTATTTGGATTATTATCTTACTTTTTTTTAATAGCATATTTATTTTTTTCTGATATTAATAAATTGTTATTAACTAGAAAAAATTATATGATTATTTTTGTCATTTTTTCATCATGGAGTTTATTTTTATTTTCTTTATCTAATCCTATTGGATTTAGTTATTTAAGCTTATTTTGGATATTAAGAGCTATCATTTATAAATTAAGTTAAACCTTTGAAAAATTTTTTTAAATTTATTAAGCATTTTCTTTTCAGAAAAAAACTCAACCCTTTTCAAAGCCATCTTTGAATAATGAATATATATCTTCTTATTAGTTAATATTTTTTCTATTGCTTTTCGCATTTTTTCAATATCTTTAACCGGGACGAGAATGCCGTATTTATTTTTCTTAATAATTTCTTTAGGCCCATATGGTGAATTGGTAGTAATTATAGGAAGTCCATGGGACATCGCTTCGATTATAACATAACTAAATCCTTCATAATTAGAAGAAAAAACAAATAAATCTGCTTTTTGGTAGAATTTATCTACATTTTTTTGCCACCCAAAAAAACTTACTTTTGATTTCAGGTCTAAACTTAAGACTAATTTTTTTAACTTTTCACTATTTTCACCATCGCCAACGATCCAAAGTTTTGTTTTTTTTATTTTTTTTGAGATTTTATAAAAAGCTTTAATTATAGTTTCTACATCCTTTTGTTCATCTAGTCGACCAACATATAAAATTATCGGATTTTTTTTAATATAATATCTTGTTTTTTTATATCTTTCATAAACCTTTATTCCATGATAAATCACAGAGTTTTTTTTATTGATGTTTGTTTTAAACAAACAAAAAAAATTTTTTTTTAGTTCTTTTGAGGTAAATATTATATAGTTAACTTTTTTTAAAGCAAATTTTGTTAAAAAAAATATTATTTTTTTAATAAAAAATTTTCGCTTTTCTAAAATTTTCTCATAATTAATATTTACAATAAAAATGATATTGATTTTTGAAATATTTTTTATGAAAGATAGTATGACAAGGGAATACAAGTCAGCAGCCAATGTAATAATTTTTTCTTTTTTTCGGATTATAAAAAAAGTTTTCAATAAATCTTTGAAAAAGAAAAAAAATTTGATCGGCAATAAAAGAATAGAATCGCTTTTTAAACTAAGATGAGGATAAATTATTTTGTAATTTAATCCTTTAAATTTATATTCGTCTTTTGTAGGATGAAATAGGAAAAAATTAATATTTAATTTTTTATTTTTAATTTTATTTAATTGTTGAAAAAAAGTGCTTAATCCTCCATAAGACCATTTTGAAAAAACGAAAAGCTTCATTAGACAATTATGTATTATTTTATAAATAAGTAAAAGATTTTAGTAAAGATTTTAGTTATGAAAATTATTTCAAATTTGTTTCAAAAAGCAATTTTAAAAGAGCATAGTAAGCTAATTTGGGATTTCCATTATCATCAATTAACAAAGGATCTGCGTTTGGATAATTACCAAGAACTTCCTCTATCCAACTATGAATATCGCTCCAACCAAAGAAATTAATAATTCTCGTTTTTTGATCTTTGGTTTCTTCCAAATATGTTTTGATTAGATTGTAATAAATATCTGCTTGATACAAAAATCGGTCATTACCTTGTTTCTCGGTCAAAGAAACATCCATCTCGGTGATATAGACATCTAAACCTAGTTGGTGAAAACTTCTTATTGCTTGTATAAATTCCTCATTGGATGGTACTTTTGTCCAGTTAGGTTGGTTAAAATGTCCTTGCATTCCAACGGCATCTACCAATCCTTTGGTCTTGAGTTTTCTTACTAAATCATACGTGGATTTATACCAAGGCCATCTCGGAGATTCTATAGCGTTGTCATTATAGATGAGAATTGCTTCAGGGTTAGCTTTTCGTGCCTCATCAAAAGCTATTTCTACATACCTTTCGCCTAAACGAGAGTATAAATAATCTTTTTCATACGGAGTAGGATGAAACTCATTGACCACCATTGCGTAATTAATATCTCCTTCAAATCGCTGTAGTATGCTTCTAACACGATTTCTTATCGCTTGTTCAAGTTCCTTATTTGAAAGCTTACTTTCTTCAAGCCAAGCTGGATAGTTATATTTGTAAATGATTGGTCCTAATATTGGCTCCATATCATTTTTTTTCGCGAGGTTAACGTATTTTTTGCCTGCTTCATAATTTTCTATGCCTTGTTTGGTCTCTACTAAATCCCATTTTAAATACCACGTTATACATAAACCATCAAAAACATTAAGGATTATATTTCCCGATCTATCATAGTGCGATTCTAAATTGCTTATTATCAAATTTATTTGGCCAGAGAATAATCTCAAAGGAATCATTCTGTCCGTTCTCCACTTCCACCCATTCTCCCCCTTCTTTGCAATCATCAAAGGAACAGGTCCGGCAAGGTCGCGGTATTCTTCGGGGAAAAGGGAGGGGTCGAGGTTGTAGACGGCAACGACAAAAGGATTACCATCTTTATCAACCAAAGGCGTACCATCTTCTTTAGTTGAAACATATGTTATTCCTTGAGCGATTTGTTCGGGTGAGAGTT
>Ga0308397_1001509_pt1 | contig 13076 bp, 13 predicted proteins | sample Hotspr20SampleT8_FD_202356 | JGI IMG/M metagenome (GOLD analysis project Ga0308397, IMG submission 202356) | Hot spring phototrophic mat microbial communities from Mushroom Spring, Yellowstone National Park, Wyoming, United States - 20051001_T8 ...
TCAACGAGCCGAAATTGCTGAAATTAAATTCGTGGTCGCAAACGGGTTTAGGTGAACAAGTTTCAGTGCTCTTCAACGAGCCGAAATTGCTGAAATCGCCCAGCCGCGCGACGAGTTCTGGTAACGTATCTCGTTTCAGTGCTCTTCAACGAGCCGAAATTGCTGAAATAGACGGGGACTGTCAAGCGCTTTGCTGCGTCAACGAGTTTCAGTGCTCTTCAACGAGCCGAAATTGCTGAAATGCACTTGTTCCCAGACCGGCAGCATCAGTTTGTACGTGTTTCAGTGCTCTTCAACGAGCCGAAATTGCTGAAATAGTTCGGCTGCGACGCCAGTCGCCGAACGGGAACGAGTTTCAGTGCTCTTCAACGAGCCGAAATTGCTGAAATCCCGCCCGAAACCAATGACGGGTTGATCGCCTGAATGGTTTCAGTGCTCTTCAACGAGCCGAAATTGCTGAAATCTGCCAGAACGCGAGCAGCGTGCGGCGTTGGGTTGCGAAGTTTCAGTGCTCTTCAACGAGCCGAAATTGCTGAAATCGGCGACCAACTGATCGAACAACATCGGCGCGCCGAGTTTCAGTGCTCTTCAACGAGCCGAAATTGCTGAAATAGGAACGATGTTGTTGGTTCCGGCGTGATCAGCGAGTTTCAGTGCTCTTCAACGAGCCGAAATTGCTGAAATTTTATGCAACCGATCGCGAACGACGTTTTGTCAACGTTTCAGTGCTCTTCAACGAGCCGAAATTGCTGAAATCGTCCGGCGTCGCGAACTGGACGAGGAAGATGCGCGGTTTCAGTGCTCTTCAACGAGCCGAAATTGCTGAAATTGTACGTAGTTTCGGTATACACATCAGGTTTGGCGACGTTTCAGTGCTCTTCAACGAGCCGAAATTGCTGAAATGCCGCGCCGAGCGCCGGCGCGCTTGCAATCGCTTGAGTTTCAGTGCTCTTCAACGAGCCGAAATTGCTGAAATGTCGGAAGACCCGGCGCTGCTGGCGCTGTTCCGATCGTTTCAGTGCTCTTCAACGAGCCGAAATTGCTGAAATCGCTGGACGAGATAGAGACGACGCGGCGGTTCAGTGGTTTCAGTGCTCTTCAACGAGCCGAAATTGCTGAAATGCTGCGCGGCGGTACGGGTATTGCGGGAAGTGCAAGTTTCAGTGCTCTTCAACGAGCCGAAATTGCTGAAATAGCATAAACGACCCGTCAGCCGCGCGCCACGGTGCGTTTCAGTGCTCTTCAACGAGCCGAAATTGCTGAAATCTGATGTGCTTCGCACCCCACGACATACCGGTACCGTTCCTGTTTCAGTGCTCTTCAACGAGCCGAAATTGCTGAAATATCCAGCGTATCGCTTGCAGTTCCGTCTGGAATTGAGGTTTCAGTGCTCTTCAACGAGCCGAAATTGCTGAAATGCTATGCTGTGTCCATCGTATCCGCTCTATCACAGATGTTTCAGTGCTCTTCAACGAGCCGAAATTGCTGAAATGTGTTCGCGAATGCTGGAATATCCGAACAATCCTTAAGTTTCAGTGCTCTTCAACGAGCCGAAATTGCTGAAATAACAATTATCTCGCAGTCGCCGGTGGTGTGTTGGTAGGTTTCAGTGCTCTTCAACGAGCCGAAATTGCTGAAATCGACCTTCTGTACGGCGACGACGCCGCTGCCTATACGGTTTCAGTGCTCTTCAACGAGCCGAAATTGCTGAAATAGTGCCGAACCGCGTGTACGGTCAATACCGCGGCTACGTTTCAGTGCTCTTCAACGAGCCGAAATTGCTGAAATCTGCGTGACGCTGGTCATGCTCTATGTGGTTGACAGGTGTTTCAGTGCTCTTCAACGAGCCGAAATTGCTGAAATGCTGCCGAGATCGCGTTCCGCCGCGCGACGCGCTCGCGTTTCAGTGCTCTTCAACGAGCCGAAATTGCTGAAATTGAAGAAGTCGCGCGCCATCTGGACTTCCCGCGCGGTTTCAGTGCTCTTCAACGAGCCGAAATTGCTGAAATGGAAGCGCAGCGCTGGCTGGAGCAGACGATGCTCAACGGTTTCAGTGCTCTTCAACGAGCCGAAATTGCTGAAATCGGCATCAGAAGTTGGCCGCAGCGCATCAACGGAAAGTTTCAGTGCTCTTCAACGAGCCGAAATTGCTGAAATTTCAGAAAGTCGCCGAACGATCCGCCGTCTTCCGCAGCGTTTCAGTGCTCTTCAACGAGCCGAAATTGCTGAAATTACACATCAGGTTTGGCAACCGGCGTTTTGGTTGCGCGTTTCAGTGCTCTTCAACGAGCCGAAATTGCTGAAATGGAACAATCGCGTAGTCACTCACATCCGCAGCCCAAGTTTCAGTGCTCTTCAACGAGCCGAAATTGCTGAAATTGAAACGCCAGACGCCCACATAGTGCCAGTAATAGCCGTTTCAGTGCTCTTCAACGAGCCGAAATTGCTGAAATGGTGACCGGCCCCTGGCGCAATTATGTTGCTGACACCGTTTCAGTGCTCTTCAACGAGCCGAAATTGCTGAAATCATACTTGCCGAATCTGATGCAGACGCCGGCCTTCTGTTTCAGTGCTCTTCAACGAGCCGAAATTGCTGAAATCAAACCGCGCGGCGACCAGCGGACGCCGAGACGCGGTTTCAGTGCTCTTCAACGAGCCGAAATTGCTGAAATAGCCGCCGCTCCGCCTCGTCCGCAAGTTCGTTCCAGCGTTTCAGTGCTCTTCAACGAGCCGAAATTGCTGAAATCGCTGCGAGCGAGTCAAGCGAAACCCCCCTACTGTGTTTCAGTGCTCTTCAACGAGCCGAAATTGCTGAAATTCGAGTCGCTCACGCGAGGCGCGTAACGGCGCTGCGTTTCAGTGCTCTTCAACGAGCCGAAATTGCTGAAATCGTTCCTGCTCGTCTACTACGGTTCCGGTCCGCAAGTTTCAGTGCTCTTCAACGAGCCGAAATTGCTGAAATGTGGTTCCAGCGCCACTTGCCGAGGATCACGGCGCCGTTTCAGTGCTCTTCAACGAGCCGAAATTGCTGAAATTTGGCATGGCCCGGGCGCTTGAGGATCGGATCAACGGTTTCAGTGCTCTTCAACGAGCCGAAATTGCTGAAATCCAGCCGTTCCAAATCGAAATCAGCGAATTGACGCGTTTCAGTGCTCTTCAACGAGCCGAAATTGCTGAAATCTTTTGGGGTGCCATCCCATCCGGCTGCGAGTTTGAGTTTCAGTGCTCTTCAACGAGCCGAAATTGCTGAAATTTTTGGCGGCTATGACTGGCTCGTCTACACGCATGATTTGTTTCAGTGCTCTTCAACGAGCCGAAATTGCTGAAATGCAGGCGGCGCGCCCGATCTGCACGAGGCGCAAGAGCGTTTCAGTGCTCTTCAACGAGCCGAAATTGCTGAAATTGTACTGACTACAACCCTGTCGATCATGACCCCTGATGTTTCAGTGCTCTTCAACGAGCCGAAATTGCTGAAATCGCATCAGCAACGGCAGAACATCGTTTACCCAAGCCGGTTTCAGTGCTCTTCAACGAGCCGAAATTGCTGAAATTGGGCTATAACGAAAACTTATATTCAGTTGTCAGGGAGCAGTTTCAGTGCTCTTCAACGAGCCGAAATTGCTGAAATTTAAGTATGCCGTTATTCTGGTCATTCTCGCTCAAGTTTCAGTGCTCTTCAACGAGCCGAAATTGCTGAAATACTCGTAAACTTGCGTGATGCGCGTGTATGTGGCGGTTGTTTCAGTGCTCTTCAACGAGCCGAAATTGCTGAAATTCTCTGTCGACGAGTATCACCGCATGCGCGACTCGTGTTTCAGTGCTCTTCAACGAGCCGAAATTGCTGAAATAGAGAACCGACGACACCGAGCGGAGTTTCATTCGCCGTTTCAGTGCTCTTCAACGAGCCGAAATTGCTGAAATACACGTCTGAAATAAAGCACGTTTACGAACTGGTCAGGTTTCAGTGCTCTTCAACGAGCCGAAATTGCTGAAATGCGCTAAGCAGATTGTTGTTCTGGTCATTCTCACTCAAGTTTCAGTGCTCTTCAACGAGCCGAAATTGCTGAAATATAGCAGTACTCCTACCATTCAGTGAGCGGATACGAGTTTCAGTGCTCTTCAACGAGCCGAAATTGCTGAAATATAGGTTGGTAGCGCTTGAGCGTCTTTTACATTTAACGTTTCAGTGCTCTTCAACGAGCCGAAATTGCTGAAATAGTTGCCGCGCGATCCCACCAGGTCGCAAGCGAGACCTGTTTCAGTGCTCTTCAACGAGCCGAAATTGCTGAAATGTTACAGAAGCACTCGTAAGCAGAGGACGAAAACCAAGTTTCAGTGCTCTTCAACGAGCCGAAATTGCTGAAATTCTGCACGTCTATGCGTGCTACAGAAAGTTCGTGTTCTACGTTTCAGTGCTCTTCAACGAGCCGAAATTGCTGAAATATTGTAGGCTTCGCATATACAATAAAACCGCTGAAAGGTTTCAGTGCTCTTCAACGAGCCGAAATTGCTGAAATACCAGCGGCCGATGCCGGCGTGGTAACGCCAAACGAGTTTCAGTGCTCTTCAACGAGCCGAAATTGCTGAAATTGTACTGACTACAACCCTGTCGATCATGACCCCTGATGTTTCAGTGCTCTTCAACGAGCCGAAATTGCTGAAATCGCCGATACTGGACGAGTGCAATTTAGCGACAACGGAAGTTTCAGTGCTCTTCAACGAGCCGAAATTGCTGAAATTTGGGTAGAGCGGTGCGTGCTGTACCGCACCGAGGACGTTTCAGTGCTCTTCAACGAGCCGAAATTGCTGAAATCTGGAAGAGGACTTCCGCATTTCACGGGCGTCCGGCGCGGGTTTCAGTGCTCTTCAACGAGCCGAAATTGCTGAAATGTCCCCGCCGTCCCCGTCCCCGCGAACATCCCCGATCGTTTCAGTGCTCTTCAACGAGCCGAAATTGCTGAAATCCGCAACCACTGCTCGAACCGCGAGCGCTCCGCGTGTTTCAGTGCTCTTCAACGAGCCGAAATTGCTGAAATCCAACCAACGGAACGCGCCAGTCTGGTCGCGCCCCAGTTTCAGTGCTCTTCAACGAGCCGAAATTGCTGAAATCAAACACGATTCTGCAAATGATCCAGCGCCTGCTGCCGTTTCAGTGCTCTTCAACGAGCCGAAATTGCTGAAATTCGTCACTGTTCCAGACACTCTACCCGCGCCTTGAAGGTTTCAGTGCTCTTCAACGAGCCGAAATTGCTGAAATTATCGAGCACCTCAGCCGCAACGTCTTCCGGCAGCGGTTTCAGTGCTCTTCAACGAGCCGAAATTGCTGAAATCTGATTGCTCTAACCAGCGCTTTTTGCGAGAAACAGTTTCAGTGCTCTTCAACGAGCCGAAATTGCTGAAATTCGATTGAATTGAATTGACCGCCGCGGCGGTAATGAGGTTTCAGTGCTCTTCAACGAGCCGAAATTGCTGAAATCTCAATCGGGTTGGGTAACGAGTTTCGTTTAGTGAGTTTCAGTGCTCTTCAACGAGCCGAAATTGCTGAAATCGTATCGCATTTCTTGAGCGCGATTTACACCTAAAGTTTCAGTGCTCTTCAACGAGCCGAAATTGCTGAAATCGTATCGCATTTCTTGAGCGCGATTTACACCTAAAGTTTCAGTGCTCTTCAACGAGCCGAAATTGCTGAAATCTGATTGCTCTAACCAGCGCTTTTTGCGAGAAACAGTTTCAGTGCTCTTCAACGAGCCGAAATTGCTGAAATATCTGCGTCTGCGGCGCCTTCTCAACGACGCCCCGCGGTTTCAGTGCTCTTCAACGAGCCGAAATTGCTGAAATTGACCGTCGTAGCAGGCGGCGCGCCCGATCTGCACGGTTTCAGTGCTCTTCAACGAGCCGAAATTGCTGAAATTTGCGCTTTGTGGGCGTCGGATTGGATGTCGATGTGTTTCAGTGCTCTTCAACGAGCCGAAATTGCTGAAATGATACTCCCGGTCTTCAAGCAACAATCTTCTCATAGCGTTTCAGTGCTCTTCAACGAGCCGAAATTGCTGAAATCCAATGTTGATGATTTTTGACGCTTTGTAGACCTTTGAGTTTCAGTGCTCTTCAACGAGCCGAAATTGCTGAAATGTACGGATAAGGCAGCCGTTGATCGCCGAAAGCCCTACCGTTTCAGTGCTCTTCAACGAGCCGAAATTGCTGAAATCGACGAGCGCGTGTGCCCGATCTGCGGTGCGCTTCAGTTTCAGTGCTCTTCAACGAGCCGAAATTGCTGAAATGGCAACGTCGCGTCGCCACGCATCGGGTCGATGCGCTGGTTTCAGTGCTCTTCAACGAGCCGAAATTGCTGAAATTCGGGAGAACCTCATCCCCGCACTGCTTGACCGGCGGTTTCAGTGCTCTTCAACGAGCCGAAATTGCTGAAATGAGTGACGGTGCGCGGGTGCAGACGGCGTAAACCGGTTTCAGTGCTCTTCAACGAGCCGAAATTGCTGAAATCGCTGACGTTTCTCTACAACGAGGACACAAACTCAGGTTTCAGTGCTCTTCAACGAGCCGAAATTGCTGAAATAGCAACGTCGCAAGCGTATACGCCAATGCTGCGAGGTTTCAGTGCTCTTCAACGAGCCGAAATTGCTGAAATCGCGTCAAGTGCCCCACGCGCCCCGTAGACGACAAAGTTTCAGTGCTCTTCAACGAGCCGAAATTGCTGAAATACTCTACCGCGATCTGAGACGTGCGTTTCAGCAGATGCGGTTTCAGTGCTCTTCAACGAGCCGAAATTGCTGAAATTCTGGACGCTAGCGAGCGAAGGATCGCGTTTCCGGAAGTCGGTTTCAGTGCTCTTCAACGAGCCGAAATTGCTGAAATTAAAGATGTGGTAAGATCGCGCTGCTACCGCGGTAGTAACAGTTTCAGTGCTCTTCAACGAGCCGAAATTGCTGAAATGATTGGTCAGCCAGGCGCGCGCCTACGCAACCAGCAACGAGTTTCAGTGCTCTTCAACGAGCCGAAATTGCTGAAATATCGACCGTCGATACGTAGCCGTCCCATACGCGAAGTTTCAGTGCTCTTCAACGAGCCGAAATTGCTGAAATAGTGCGAAAACTATGACACTAGCAGTAATTACCCAGTTTCAGTGCTCTTCAACGAGCCGAAATTGCTGAAATGGGTAGCGCCGTGGTGGACGGTATGCCCATCGTGCGTTTCAGTGCTCTTCAACGAGCCGAAATTGCTGAAATAGCTCGTCCACGAGTACCGCGCCGATCCGTCGGCGGGGTTTCAGTGCTCTTCAACGAGCCGAAATTGCTGAAATTGTCGCTTTTTGCGTCACACACCTGACCGGCTTGACGTTTCAGTGCTCTTCAACGAGCCGAAATTGCTGAAATGAGCGGAATAATCGATACAATTCGATACGGCGAGCGTTTCAGTGCTCTTCAACGAGCCGAAATTGCTGAAATTGCCGGATCGCGTAGTAGATACGCCGCGCCGTACAGACAGGTTTCAGTGCTCTTCAACGAGCCGAAATTGCTGAAATCTACGTTGACCGCAACGCGCTGCTGATACGCGACGGTTTCAGTGCTCTTCAACGAGCCGAAATTGCTGAAATCGACGGAAATGATGATCAAACTGGGGCTTGCGACGAGTTTCAGTGCTCTTCAACGAGCCGAAATTGCTGAAATGTTATTCAGCGCCAGGCGATGAACCATCCTTGCCAGTTTCAGTGCTCTTCAACGAGCCGAAATTGCTGAAATCGGCGCGACTGCGCGAGGAAGTGGCTGCTGCGGTCAGTTTCAGTGCTCTTCAACGAGCCGAAATTGCTGAAATGCCAGTCCATACCAAACCTCACATCAGCTCAGCGAGGTTTCAGTGCTCTTCAACGAGCCGAAATTGCTGAAATCGTCTACGCAGGCGGCGTGGGACGCGGTGCAGGCGAGTTTCAGTGCTCTTCAACGAGCCGAAATTGCTGAAATCCAAAAGCATTGACCGGGACTGTGGTGAAGTTGTCGTTTCAGTGCTCTTCAACGAGCCGAAATTGCTGAAATACGTTGACTTGCTGGCTGCGGAATCTCCACGTACAAGTTTCAGTGCTCTTCAACGAGCCGAAATTGCTGAAATCCACAAGAACAGCGTATAATGCAATATTACGGCTTCAAGTTTCAGTGCTCTTCAACGAGCCGAAATTGCTGAAATACAAGAACAGCGTATAATGCAATATTACGGCTTCAAGTTTCAGTGCTCTTCAACGAGCCGAAATTGCTGAAATCTACCGCGTGTGTAACACGGTAGCAGCACAAGTGTTCGTTTCAGTGCTCTTCAACGAGCCGAAATTGCTGAAATCCACAAGTCGGTTTGCTAAAAACTCGAGAGATGTAACGTTTCAGTGCTCTTCAACGAGCCGAAATTGCTGAAATCAGCCGCCGCTCCGTGTTGATCCGATCCTCAAGCTCCCGTTTCAGTGCTCTTCAACGAGCCGAAATTGCTGAAATGCGATTTTGAGGTGCGGGTGCACTCGTCCGGTGAGCGTTTCAGTGCTCTTCAACGAGCCGAAATTGCTGAAATTGCCGCAACCACTGCTCGAACCGCGACCGCTCGGCGTGTTTCAGTGCTCTTCAACGAGCCGAAATTGCTGAAATCGGCGCGTTCGGCTAGATATTCGTGACTTGTTCAGGGTTTCAGTGCTCTTCAACGAGCCGAAATTGCTGAAATCGCTGCGCTTGTCCGTATGCGCCGCGTTCGTCATCAGTTTCAGTGCTCTTCAACGAGCCGAAATTGCTGAAATGTATTCGATGTGCTGCGCACGCCCTCAACCGCACGCGTTTCAGTGCTCTTCAACGAGCCGAAATTGCTGAAATACGTATTGACCGACCAGAGAGGGAAATTGTGCATCAGGTTTCAGTGCTCTTCAACGAGCCGAAATTGCTGAAATTGACCGACAAAAGTATTGTTATCGCCGCGAAAACCGGTTTCAGTGCTCTTCAACGAGCCGAAATTGCTGAAATCGTTGTTGTGACGCACCACAAACACCCCGCGCTCACCGTTTCAGTGCTCTTCAACGAGCCGAAATTGCTGAAATCGGTCACGGGCGGGATCACTACGAATGACTGGAACGCGTTTCAGTGCTCTTCAACGAGCCGAAATTGCTGAAATGCATTTGGTGCGGTTTATTGGTGAGTATCTTGGTAGTTTCAGTGCTCTTCAACGAGCCGAAATTGCTGAAATTTGAACATCTCTAATTCGTTGAGCAGCCACTCCAGCGCGTTTCAGTGCTCTTCAACGAGCCGAAATTGCTGAAATGATGTCCCGCACTCGCTTGCAGCAGTGACCGAACGCGTTTCAGTGCTCTTCAACGAGCCGAAATTGCTGAAATGGGATGTGCAATCCGGTCGCCCGTTGTGTTTTTGCGAGGTTTCAGTGCTCTTCAACGAGCCGAAATTGCTGAAATTTTTCCCAGACAAAAAGAATATTGTCGATTTCGCGCGTTTCAGTGCTCTTCAACGAGCCGAAATTGCTGAAATGCAAACGCGCTGCTTGAGGTGTGGAAATGAACGACAGTTTCAGTGCTCTTCAACGAGCCGAAATTGCTGAAATTTATCTGGTAGCCACTTACGAGTTATCTGTTGTAGGTTTCAGTGCTCTTCAACGAGCCGAAATTGCTGAAATGGGATATGCTTGCGCGCCCGGCGTTCACGCCCGCGCCGTTTCAGTGCTCTTCAACGAGCCGAAATTGCTGAAATTTGCGCTTGAGGACTGGACACAGCGGCGCATTATCTGTTTCAGTGCTCTTCAACGAGCCGAAATTGCTGAAATCCGACTCGGAAGTTGGCATAACGGGCGTATATGTGGGTTTCAGTGCTCTTCAACGAGCCGAAATTGCTGAAATTGGGCGTCCAGCGCGCCCTCGCCCCGACGCGCGGCGAGTGTTTCAGTGCTCTTCAACGAGCCGAAATTGCTGAAATAGGTATGGCGCACTCTGGAGTTCTTGCCGGACTTTTTGCGTTTCAGTGCTCTTCAACGAGCCGAAATTGCTGAAATTCCCAACTATCGTATTCAATTCCGAATCGAGCTGAGGTTTCAGTGCTCTTCAACGAGCCGAAATTGCTGAAATGTGCGTTGCTTGCGGCGCTGCGGATGAAGATTGAAGAGTTTCAGTGCTCTTCAACGAGCCGAAATTGCTGAAATTCAGGTCTGTCAGGGTATCGGTGTGGGTATGTCGTGGTTTCAGTGCTCTTCAACGAGCCGAAATTGCTGAAATTTGCCTTCAGCAATAACGATTTCGCGCGTAGGGCGCGGTTTCAGTGCTCTTCAACGAGCCGAAATTGCTGAAATGGAATCGGCGCGGTCAAGGGTTGTGCTGTACAACAAGTTTCAGTGCTCTTCAACGAGCCGAAATTGCTGAAATTCGTAGACCAGCCGCCCGTTGCGCGTCAGCCAGCCGCCGTTTCAGTGCTCTTCAACGAGCCGAAATTGCTGAAATCAGCAGCGGATTGAAGGCGGGAAGCGCGTGCGCGTCTACGTTTCAGTGCTCTTCAACGAGCCGAAATTGCTGAAATAGTGTGGTGTCGATAATGGGCGTGTTGATCGTCGCGGTTTCAGTGCTCTTCAACGAGCCGAAATTGCTGAAATATGGCCGTGGGTCGACGCTGTACTACGGTTCGGAATCGGTTTCAGTGCTCTTCAACGAGCCGAAATTGCTGAAATGTGACGGCGGTTACGGATCAACGGTTGAACACAGTTTCAGTGCTCTTCAACGAGCCGAAATTGCTGAAATCGACGACGCCGATAGTGATGCGCTGTTCCCGTCCGAGGTTTCAGTGCTCTTCAACGAGCCGAAATTGCTGAAATCGTGCTGCGCAGCGCGCGCAGTCCGGCGTTTGTCGAGAGTTTCAGTGCTCTTCAACGAGCCGAAATTGCTGAAATCGTTGGTCGCATTCTGGAAGCACAACGGCGGCGGCGGTTTCAGTGCTCTTCAACGAGCCGAAATTGCTGAAATGTTGCGGTGCACCAGTTGCGCCTGTCTCTGCTCGATGAGTTTCAGTGCTCTTCAACGAGCCGAAATTGCTGAAATCTACGTTGACCGCAACGCGCTGCTGATACGCGACGGTTTCAGTGCTCTTCAACGAGCCGAAATTGCTGAAATTGCCGCATCTGACGCAGTTAGTCGCAGCGGCGGCGGAGTTTCAGTGCTCTTCAACGAGCCGAAATTGCTGAAATTGCCGAAGTCGAAAGACGAAGCGCTGAAACTCCTGGGTTTCAGTGCTCTTCAACGAGCCGAAATTGCTGAAATCTTGAATCTCGACCGAAAGAGCAACCAGCGCATCGACCGGTTTCAGTGCTCTTCAACGAGCCGAAATTGCTGAAATTGACTTAGACGGCTACGTTGTCAATTATCTGCGCGGTTTCAGTGCTCTTCAACGAGCCGAAATTGCTGAAATTGCAGTACTCCTTCTGATGATATGACGGATACGATGTTTCAGTGCTCTTCAACGAGCCGAAATTGCTGAAATCACATCCTCTTCTTTTATTTCTATACGGTGTTGTGAGTTTCAGTGCTCTTCAACGAGCCGAAATTGCTGAAATTTACCCGCGATGTGATTTTCGCGTTGCGGTAATATCCGTTTCAGTGCTCTTCAACGAGCCGAAATTGCTGAAATCGCCATCACGCCTTCGGCAACGTGAATGCCCGGATAGGGTTTCAGTGCTCTTCAACGAGCCGAAATTGCTGAAATGTCGAACTCGGCGCGCTGGGGCGCGTGCTTGTCGGCGCGGTTTCAGTGCTCTTCAACGAGCCGAAATTGCTGAAATTTCCCCACCAGATACGCGCCGTCCGGCGCTTTGCTCCCGTTTCAGTGCTCTTCAACGAGCCGAAATTGCTGAAATGAAGCACGTGTTGTGACACTGCTGATGAACGAACAGGTTTCAGTGCTCTTCAACGAGCCGAAATTGCTGAAATTGTATCCGCGTCTCGAAGCGGCGTTCAAGCAAGCGATTGCGTTTCAGTGCTCTTCAACGAGCCGAAATTGCTGAAATCGTTCCGTTCCTGCGAATACGCCAATACAACACAAGGTTTCAGTGCTCTTCAACGAGCCGAAATTGCTGAAATGCTGCTGCCTTGCGCAATGTCTCAAACGCGCAACTAACGGTTTCAGTGCTCTTCAACGAGCCGAAATTGCTGAAATCGTACCGGTCGGTTCGCCCGTCAATCCACCGGAACTGGTTTCAGTGCTCTTCAACGAGCCGAAATTGCTGAAATCGATTCGGGTGTTGTTTATTGCGCTATCGCTGTGGATGTTTCAGTGCTCTTCAACGAGCCGAAATTGCTGAAATCTTGATGTGTTGGCAATGTTCGCGTTGTTGGGTTTACGTTTCAGTGCTCTTCAACGAGCCGAAATTGCTGAAATCTCGTTGACTATGTCGCCTACGCGGCCATCGTCCGGCGTTTCAGTGCTCTTCAACGAGCCGAAATTGCTGAAATGCCCACCGCAACGCGCGATCCGTACCGACCCCCGTGTTTCAGTGCTCTTCAACGAGCCGAAATTGCTGAAATGGTCGGCGGTACGGCGCTGGAGTTTGTGCGTCGGATGTTTCAGTGCTCTTCAACGAGCCGAAATTGCTGAAATCCAGAACGTGGAAAGCACCTGGGATGTAAAGGTTACGTTTCAGTGCTCTTCAACGAGCCGAAATTGCTGAAATTTAAGCAGATTGTAGCTCTGGTCGTTCTCCGAGAGGTTTCAGTGCTCTTCAACGAGCCGAAATTGCTGAAATAGCCCCGTGAGATGCGTCACGCAGAACGCAACGTAGTAGTTTCAGTGCTCTTCAACGAGCCGAAATTGCTGAAATCGAAAGTATAGTTTACGAACCCTGCCCGCGCCTGCGTTTCAGTGCTCTTCAACGAGCCGAAATTGCTGAAATTCCTGAACGGGATGCTGCACGACGAACATCTCACAAGTTTCAGTGCTCTTCAACGAGCCGAAATTGCTGAAATTCGTCCCCTTCAGGTAGTCCTTCGCCATTTTCTCAAGTTTCAGTGCTCTTCAACGAGCCGAAATTGCTGAAATCCCAACCTCCGCTCC
>Ga0308397_1001511_pt1 | contig 13071 bp, 12 predicted proteins | sample Hotspr20SampleT8_FD_202356 | JGI IMG/M metagenome (GOLD analysis project Ga0308397, IMG submission 202356) | Hot spring phototrophic mat microbial communities from Mushroom Spring, Yellowstone National Park, Wyoming, United States - 20051001_T8 ...
TCCAGCATCATCAGGGCGTTGTAGTACTCCAACCCTAAACCGTCCGCTTTCAGGAGGAGTTTCCGGTCCTCTGAAAGAAGGGCAAACCGACGGGTTCGGGCTACGGCAAGGAGGGCCTCGTCGGCAGAGGCGGCAGAATTGGTGGGGGGAGCGCAGTCAGCGGTCTCTCGAGGGGCCATCCTCGTGGGGGTAGGGGAAGAAAGAATCCGTACATCCAGTGGGAAAGGGAGTGAAGGATCTCCCCGGAGGTACTCCTCCCGCACCTGGGGAAGGGTAAAGAGTTGGACCTTCCCGCTCAGCAGGGAAAGGAACCCGGCCTTTTCGATCTGGATGAGGGAGGAGGTATCCACCAGTAGGTTAGAAAGACGGTCGAACTGCCTGAGGATCTTTTCCAGTTCTTCTTCCGGTATGGGAACACCCATGGTTATTATGGGATATTACTGGACTCTTATAGGCATAATCAATTCTTTGGAACCCCCACTATTCAGGTAGACAATGGCATGGAGGGTGTATGAACCCGGCGAAAGGCCTTGATAACTCACAGTAAATTGGAAATCGGCCCTCACAAGGGAAGCTGCTCTGTACCCAGTAATTCCCCACCGATTTTAGGGGGCGGTCGGGCGGAGTTGTCCGGTTGCAGAATCGCCTCGATCCTCTATAATACCAGGAAGGAGGCAGCCATGAGGAAGATGAGGGCTCATATCGTAACCAGTATGCTGATTCTTGGCGCAGGAATCGCCTTCGCGCAGACCGAGGCTACAGGGTTTTGGAAGACCATCGACGACGAGACGGGCAAGCCCAAGTCGGTCATCGCTCTGTACGTGCACAAGGATACCCTGTACGGACGGATTCTACTGACCTATCGGGAGGATGGGGTCACGGTAAAGGATGATCTGTATCGGCAACAGACCCGCTCTCCCTACCTGAAAGGGAACCCTCCCTTTTGCGGGTTGGACATCATCTGGGACATGAAGTGGGACGAAAAACGAAAGCAGTGGAGGGGAGGCACCATCATGGACCCAGGGAACGACACGAACAAAAAGCCTAAAACCTACGGCTGCGAGATCTGGAGGGAGGGGGGTGACTTAGTCGTCCGGGGAAAGATCGCGTTTTTAGGACGGAACCAGACCTGGAAACCCTTCGATCCAAAGGATTTCCCTCCCGGCTTTACGGTACCGGATCCCTCGACCTTCGTACCCGTGATCCCAGAGAAGGACTGAAACACTTATCCTTTCTTGCATAGGGGAACCGAGAGGACGAGAAAATTCGGGAAAGGGTTAGACACGCGAATAGAAGGCTACGGGTAAAACAGAGATAAAATTGGGCCCCTGGGAGTTCTACGGGATAAAAGGATAGAATTGAAGCCATCGATAGAAGCGGGATCGACAGGAGCGCTGTTGTACAGAAGCGCTGTTTTATCGATCCGGCCATTTGCCCGTATTCGCGGCTTCCTGAAAGTGTTGTCGCACTTCCTTTATGATGGATAGAACCTCTTCCTCCTGGGAGGGGAATCCCTTATAGAGGGTTTCTGCCCGGTCCAGATCGGCAAGGGATTCCCGGGCGATCTGTTTGGTTCTGTTCGGGTCGGCCGTGTCGCTGGAAACCGTGCCGCGATAAACCTGGGCTCGATAGGCAGCCCGGTACATGTACAGTTCGAACAGTCGTTTCGGTGTCCCCTGGTTTGCCTTGATCAAGCTATCGAGAAAGGTGAGCCCCTCCCTAGAGAGGGAAGGATTCCTCAGGTAATTATCCAGCAAAAGTTGCAGGATATTGTCTTTCACAATCGATTCCACAGGGAACTGCTGGTAGAGCTTTTCCGCGAGCTTTTGGGCAGAAAGGGTGTCTCCTGTTTCCAGGAGGAAACGGTGGCGGAAGGTCCCCGCATACCACGTGTTCGGGTACTGCGCCTCGAAATACTTCACGTACCGTTCGAAGTCTTCTTTCCGCTTGCTCTGGGTACTTATCCAAATCCCCTTCTGGTACAGTTCAAATAGAGTATCCTTTGCGTCGGCCGGGGTGGACCGTATCCGGGTGTCGATTTCCTTCAAGGCTTCTGCAGGCTTTTCCCCCCTCACATAGGTATCCACCAGGGCTTCCCATAGTCTCGACCAATCGTCGCTATCCCGGGGTTGCCCTTCCATCTTTTTCCGAAGAAAGGCGATCGCCTCATTCCCTTTTCCCTTGTTGGCCAGGAGATCGGAGTACGAAATGATCTCGTCGGCCTGAGTCAAGACTCCCTTCGCGTCTGCGATCTTTAACCAGGCAATGGCCTGGTCCAGGACTTCCTCCTTCCGCAGGGGCCATCCCGCGGGGTAATTGGAATAAACTCGGTAGTAGTACTTCCCCAGTTCCAGAGCCAGTACGGAGGGAAGGTTTTCCGGCTTCGCCTTGAAACGTTGAGTAACCGCATAGAGATCGAAATCGGTACGTTTCTGCTCGAGAGTCCCTGATTGCAGGGCGGTATCGTAGTCCTTACCCCCCGTGTTGTAGAAGGTGAACTTCAGGTAATCCTCCTGCGCTTCCCCGTATTCGAGAAGGAATCGGATTTTGGCAGCTACCAGGAACGGATCGGAGTGGGAAGGGTCTGCCTCTACCAGGGTATTCCACCCATCCAGCCGCTGACCCGATTGGGCCATCTCTTCCGCGGACGCGATGGAGAACTGCACTTCACGAGGCGCTTCGTCGAACAAGGGAGGAAGATAATTGGAAATGACGGAATTGATGTACTCCTCTTCATTCGGCCCCTCTTCGGCCAGGGTCAGGAAGCCGAAGAATTGACTGTAGACGGCAGGGATCTGCTCACCCCGGGTTTTGCTCTGTACCGCTTCCCCTGTGCGGCGCAACACTTCCGAGATGTCGATCCCCGGGGTGCGTAGATGCTGGATCAGTTCTTCGGTAAAGACGCTATTCCGGCCCGTTCCATCCTGGGCGACTCGGCCCGCGCTGGTGGAATAGACAACGATACTGCCCGGGGGCTGCTGGCCCACCACAGCCAGCCCCCTCGAACTGGACCGGGCCCAGGAAAAGGGGTTGTCCCGGCAGGCGTCCAGGATTACGATGTTCACCTGGTTACGGGCCTCTTTCAGACTGTCCAGAACGAACTGGAGGGGAACCGCTCGGGTGCGGAGGAGGGATTCGGAATTGATCCGTGCATCCACGGGCAAAAGGTAGTTTTCTCCCCCGGACTGTACCCCATGCCCTGCATAGAAGAATACCCCCACCGATCCAGGGGATGCGGCCAACTTGTCCCGAAACCGCAGTACCGCTTCTTCCATCTGTTCCAATCCCGCATCCGTTACCACTTCCACATCGAACCCGAGGGTCGAGAGGGTTTCCCCCATGTCTTCTGCATCGTTCACGGGATTGGCCAGCTTTCCCATACCTTCGTAATTGCCATTCCCGATCACCAGGGCGATCCGACCCCCATTCTCCTGGGAATAGGCGGGGAAACTCCACAGCATGAGACTCCAAAGTAGAAAACAGGAAAGAAGGGGAAGTGTGGGAAAGAAGAATGTCTTCCCGCCTTTATGGGTAGAGGAAGGGGGAGGCGAAAGGTTCAGGCAGGCAGCCGAAAGAAACTTCCGGGTCCTGGTTCTCTTCGCTAGGGGTGTCTCGATCATTCTATGTATATTGTATCCCTAAGAGGGAGCTTTCGACAATGTACTACAATACAGTACAGGGGATCCCCCTCTTCTCGCACTGATGCTGGATGAGTCGGCCCGTCTCCCTGAAGTACTCCTCCGTTCGATACCGTTGCAGCCCGTGCTTCCGGTAGATGGAATCCGCATACCCGTAGTTCATCCGATCGACGTATATATAGTCCACCGCTCCCTCTAGCAGGGGTATTAGGCGTTCTGCCCCTGGTAACAGGGGAGCGATCATCGCGTACGTACAGATGCCTGCATCATGCAGTTGCTTGAGCGCATTGATCCGGTCCGACACCGGGGGCACCTTCGGTTCGAAAAGACATCGGATGCCTTCATCGGCAGTCCCGATGGAAAATCCCACGTGACAGTCTGGTGTTTTTCCTTCCCCTTTTTTACCGAGGAGATCGATATCCCGCACTACGAGGGGAGACTTGGTTTGGATCCGGATCGGCCAGCGGTGTTCCAGAAGGAGAGAGAGGCAGGAACGGGTCAATCGGTACGTAGCCTTTACATCCACGAAGGTACCCCAGGGTTCAGTGTGACCGGTGAACTTCTTCATGAACCGGGCGTAGCAATACAGACATCCGAATTGGCAGCCTACGTAGGGGTTCAACACAAAGGGATACACCTTGGAAGCGGAGAGGATAGATTTTGCCCGGATCTCCTTGATCACCATAGTCAGGAAGGATCATAGACGAGGAAAGCACAATCGTTCTACCCTATACAGTCGATGGGGAAAGTGGCGGGAGTGGACGGATGCCGGGGGGGATGGGTGGTGGTGAAGGGCGATGGATGGCCTCCCTCTTCCCCCCTCGAGGTACAGGCTTGTGAAACTTTTCGGGAGGTGTTGGAAGTGACCTCTGATTGTGAGGCTATCGCTATCGATATCCCCATTGGGTTGCCCGACTCGAAACCTGGTTCCGCCGGGGCTATGGGCACCCTCATCGGCCGTTGGCCCCGTGTCTGTGATTTACGGGCACAAGAGTTACTGGGAGGCAAGGGAAAGAGCCGCCTCTTCCTCGCTCCTCCCCGGGCGACCCTTTCCGCCGAGAATCCCGCAAGGTTCCAGACCCTCCATCGATCTGCCACCGGTATGAAGGCCTCCCTGCCCGTGTGGGGAATCCTGCCCCGGATCCGGGAAGTGGACGAAGGCATGACTCCCAGTCTGCAGGATCGAGTGTTCGAGTTCTATCCCGAACTGGTCTGGATGCATCTGGCAGAAACGCAAAAGCCGTGGGGTCCCTCTTCCGACTCCATCCTTTGGGGATCTTCAGTAGGCGGGGAGCAACCTCTCCTATTGAAGGGGACTTTGCCCTCGAAGCATACGGCGGAGGGGATCGAGGCGCGGCTTCGTGTGCTGGGCACATCGGGCCTGCCCATCGACATGCATTGGTTAACCATCTGGAAAAAAAGGTTAACTGTAAGGTCAAAGGCTACTCGCGCAAATGTGAAGTTCGACGATCTGCTGGACGCGATGGCAGGGCTCAAAGCGGCGATGGATTTCTTAAAGTATCGAGCGACCTGTAAGGATCAGTTGGCTTCTGACGATCAGGGGCCACTGGAAAATCAGTTGGCCTCGTTGAAACCGGCGTGGGAAAGGAGCGCTTTTCTTTTTCCCTCTCTTAGCCGCCTGGGGGGACATCCCCCCCGGATTCCGCGTCTGCCCCCAACGGAACCGCCCCTCGATTCCAAGGGCTTACGCATGGAGATCTGGTACTAAGGGAGAAGGGAGACACGAAAATGGGATAAAAAAAGTAAAGGGAGTGCTAGCTATCACCCTTCCTCCGCTTGACTTCGGAGCCAACTACAGAAAGTCTGGATATGAGCCATCGATTTTTCCACCGTGTCCGGAAAAGCGTCTTCTAACGACTTCAATAACTCGGGTTTGAGCTCATACCCATAGTTGTTGCGGAAAAGGTGACGGAACCGCAGATAGGAATAGAGGGACTCATAGAATTCTTTTGGGAAAAGAGGGGGGCGAATTCCTTCCAGATCTATAGTCATATCGAACAGTAGGTCTTTGTGCCATTGATCGGATTTCGGTAAACCGCCATTCAATTCTTCCGCGATCTTCATCATGATCCGTTCAATCGCTTTGTAGAAATCATGGAAAATCGAAGCTTTAGCACGCAATAGGTAGGTGGTTCTTTCTTGGGGCATCTCCTGGTATTCCATGAGTAATTTTTTTAATCCTTGCAATTCGCTTTCGATTTCTTTAGCGAGGCGGACTAAGAGGATTACGTTTCTTTTCATAACAGTACCCCTTCTTCGTCGGCAATTTGCCGCAGGAATGGTTTGGCTGCTTCGTAGGGGGTAAGATCCACTGGGAATTTCGTCATCCTGTCCACGACAGCGAGGATCGAGAAGAAAGAGTCGAGGGGTAACCCTTTGACAACAAGATCGATGTCCGATTTTTCCGTGAACTGCTTGTCTTCCCTGAACAAGCTTCCAATACCGTACACTTCCGCTCCGTAGGTTTTTTTAAGGTAGTCTGCAATTCTGTGCGCGTCTGAGAGAGCAGTTTCTCGATCACCGGGGGCCGGTTGGATTCGATCCAGGTATTCCAACAGACGATACCGTTTCACCACGATAAAAGTATACGAGATTTTGCTATAAAAGAAAATGTGCCGCTTTAAGGTTGACGAAACAGGTGCCTGCCTTTCAGGAAGCTGCCTGCACAGCTCTTGAACCGTATCCCGCGAATAGTGTAAAGTGTCGTCCTGTTCGCCGGCTAAATTAAATTCAGGGAAAATGTAATACATCCTCTTTCCCCCCGGACAGACAAGGAAGACTCATGCATACCAGAAAAACCAACGACCGCATCCGTAATATCGCTATCATTGCTCACGTCGACCATGGCAAGACCACCCTGGTGGATTCCCTGTTCAGGCGCAGCGGAGTGTTCCGGGAAAACCAGGAAGTGAACGAGCGGGTGATGGACCGGCTCGATCTGGAACGGGAGAGGGGGATCACCATCGCGGCAAAAAACTGCGCCATCGAGTGGAAGGGGGTGAAGATCAATATAATCGACACACCGGGGCACGCCGATTTCGGGGGAGAGGTGGAGCGGGCGATCTCCATGGCGGACGGAGCGGTACTGCTGGTGGATGCGGCGGAAGGGCCCTTGCCCCAGACCCGGTTTGTCCTTTCCAAGGCGCTGGCCGCTGGCCTCGCCTTCATTGTGGTTATCAACAAGATAGACCGTCAGGATGCGAGACCGAAGGAGGTCCTGAACGAGATCTACGATCTGTTGATAGAGCTGGGAGCGAACGAGAGCCAGCTCGACTTTCCTCTCCTGTATGCGGTGGGACGGGAGGGAATTGCTTCGAAGTCGCTAGAGGAATGGGGAACGGATCTGGACGTGCTTCTGGATGCAATGATCGAAGAGATTCCCGGACCCCGTGTCGATCCGGAGGGTCCGTTTCGGATGCTCGTCTCCGATTTGAGCTATTCCGATTACATGGGGCGGCTTGCCGTGGGAAAGATCTACGGAGGCTTTGTTCAGGCGAACGACGCTCTTGTGTGTATAGGCGAAAGCGGCGTTCCTGTCCCCCTCCGGGTGACGAGGATCCAGACATACCGGGGGCCTTACATCAGCGAAGCTCAGTCCGCAGAGGCCGGCGACATCCTGATCCTTGCGGGTATCGACGAGGTGCATATCGGCGATACTATCGGTTCCAGGGACAATCCCCGAGCGCTCAAGAGGATCACCGTGGACGAGCCTACGGTATCCATCCGGTTTACGAAGAACACTTCGCCCTTTTCCGGAAAGGAGGGAACCATCGTACAGACCACCAAGATCTTCAAGCGGCTTATGAAAGAAGCCCTCCAGAATGTTTCCATCGTCCGCCTCGAGTTCAGTGTGCCTTCCAGGGCTTTGATCGGCTACCGGGACGAGTTCCTCACCGACACGAAAGGCACCGGGATTATGAACTCCTTTCTCGAAGGATACGAGGAATACCGGGGGGATTTCCCGGAACGGTTCACTGGATCGCTGGTTTCCGATCGGGAAGGGAATGCAGTTCCCTATGCCATCTTCTACCTGGAACCACGGGGGAAAATCTTTGTCCAGCCCGGAGACCCGGTGTATGAAGGAATGATCGTCGGCGAGCACAACCGGGAAAACGACCTCAACGTGAACATCACCAAGACCAAGAAACTCAGCAACATGCGGGCTGCCTGCAAGGATGAGAACATCATCCTCACGCCGGTGCTTCCCATGACGCTGGAGCGGGCCATCTAGTTCATCCGCGAAGACGAACTGGTGGAAGTCACTCCCCGATCGGTACGTCTCCGGAAAAAGGATCTTTCGATCTCGCGCCGCAGGTTTTGAATAGGGTTGTCAAAGACTAATTTCATTATAAGGTCGCGCCACCGGCGTAGTATACTTTCCAAACAAAAACAGGTGAGCTTGTATTCTTTGCCCCATTGCTTGCAGGTTTCTCCCAATGTACATTGCTGGCATAGGTTCTTTATTTCATGTTTGGTGATATAGAGAGTACCTTTCTGATTGTGAAGATGCAGGAGTTGTTTTAGATATATCGCTCCACTGTATTATATGTCCGTCCCGAAGCTTTTTGAACCGATCGGTTATAAATGCACGATTCAGTTCTCCAAAAGCCGAACGGGATATAAGTTTTGCGTATTCGTAAAAGATTTCGTCTCTAATTGTAGTTACATAAGGAGGCGGCATGGGTACTCTTCTTTAAGTGAAGAATCTCCCCTATTGTTCCTCCCCCTCTTTTCCTCTATCCTTTACGAATGCTGTTCCGTATCGAGGAAATTCCCATCCTGTACGAAGACACCGAGATCCTGGTTCTGAACAAACCTGCGGGGATCGCGGTGATTCCCGAACGGTACGAAGAGGGGGAATTGTCCCTGCTGGAGCTTCTTACGGAAAGAGTCGGTATTCCTGGAGGTCAAAACCCGAGCCCGACTCGTCTCCAGGACCAGGAACCAGCAGGTAGCGGAAGGAACGTCGCTCAGCTCCGAAACTATAAGTCATCGGGCAATGCTAAAAGGCGTTTTCAATCCATAGATGGTGGCGATGAGGAGTCCCGTTTGGATACCCCTGTACCCCAAGAGCCAGACCTGTCCACACCTCCCGATTCCCCCCTCCGGCCGGTTCATCGGATCGACAAGGAAACCAGCGGGATCGTTCTCTTTGCGAAAACAGAGGAAGCCTTTCGAGGGTTGAGCCTGCAGTTCCAGGAGCGGACCCTTACGAAGATCTACCATGCCCTTGTGGTAGGCCGGCCGGGATGGGTAGAACAGGACTGCGATGTACCCCTCCTGGTGGATGGGGACAGGAGACATAGGACGATCGTTCACAGGGAGGGAAAACCTTCCCGCACTTTCCTCAAAGTCCTGGAAACTTTTCGAGAGTTCGCCCTGGTGGAAGCGCAGCCGAAAACCGGCCGTACCCACCAGATCCGGGCCCACCTATCCTACATGGGGCATCCCATAGTGGGGGATGCGTTGTACCGAGGGGGGGAAGGGTTGTACTTGTCCGCATTCAAGAGGGGGTACAAAGGAACGAGTTTCTTTTCTGCCCCTTCGAAAAAAGGCGGGGGGAGGGAAAAAGAGGCCTCCTTTAGTGTGGGGAGTCCGCAGGGATCAACTATTTCGCAGCCTGTGAGTAAGGAAAAACCCCTTATCGGCCGTCTCGCCCTCCATGCTGTATCCCTCGAATGTAGGCATCCCCGTACAGGAGAACTCCTGCGCTTCGAGGCCCCCTATCCAAAGGATTTTGCCGTTGCCCTGAAGCAACTCCGAAAGTATGGAAAGGAATAAAATTGTAAAAGTATGATGAACTACTTAGTATCCGTGGGATCCTCTGTGGAAGAGCCTTTTTTCGTACGGGTCTTCCCTTTCGCCGTTTTTTTCTCCTTTTCCCCTTCGATCACTTTGAATGTCCGCACCTTGGAGGGTTGGGCCTCTTCATCCATCAGTTCTTCGATCAGATGGACGGTTTGAAAGGGAATCATGATATGCTTGGATTTGCCGAAACTCTTCAGAAGTTCGTCCTCCGCGGGATTGATGATCAATTTCGGCCCCTCGGGAAAGATCAGGTCTTTGATGGATACGAAGTAAGGATGGGTAAGGTCCAGACTTCGGGCTTTCAGTTCCAGTTCTTTGCCTTTCCAGGTAAAGATCACACGATAGATGGACAATGAATCACTCCTTCCAGTCTTGAGTAAACAAAACATACTGAAGGGATGGTACTTTTTCAATCCTCTGTTTTATGGTAGGAATAGGTGTGCCTCTGAAAAAGTTGATCCATTGGAACCTCGAATACCGCCGAAGGATTCAAACACTGAAAGAACTGGAGCGAAGGGTTTCTCTTTTCCCTTCCGAACGAAGATATTTCGATCGGCTGGAGGAAGAACGGGAAGGGGAAAACCTGGCCTTCGTGCCCCTGGCCGTTCCCAACTATTACTTGAATCTTGTGGGTTCGGATGAGGCGGATCCCCTTCGGCTTCAGTGTATTCCCCGGGAAGAGGAGTGGGAAGCCGGGCCGATGGAGATGGAGGATCCCCTGGGGGATCGAAGGTATAACCCTGTGGCCCGATTGGTGCATCGGTACAGGGATCGGGCACTTCTCCTCGTGACGGACCAATGTGCCATGAACTGCCGGTTCTGCTTTCGACGCTATTTCGTAGGGAAGGGCCAGGGGGTAATCCGGCCGAGCGAACTGGATCATGTGATTACCTATTTGAAGGCTCACCCGGAGGTGAAGGAACTCCTGCTTTCCGGAGGGGATCCGCTGACCCTTTCGGACGAAAGGTTCTTTGCTGTCGTGGATGTCCTGCGGTTTAACCGTCCTGGTATTGTGCTTCGAGTCAGTTCCAGGCTCCCCGTGGTGCTTCCCTCCCGAATCAGCCGCCGGTTCGCCTTTAAGATGCGGGCACGTCAGCCTTTCTGGTTCGTCCTCCATGTAAACCATCCCCGGGAGTTGACCCCGGAAGCGGATCTGGCGCTGAACCGGCTTTCCGATGCGGGAGTTCCCCTCCTTTCCCAGACTGTTCTCCTGAAGGGCATCAACGACGATGCGGATACCCTGGAGGAACTGTTCCGGAGTTTGACGGCCCGCAGAGTCAAACCTTACTACCTCTTTCAGGCGGACCTAGCCCGGGGAACTTCCCATTTTCGTGTTCCCCTGAAGCATGGCCTCGCCCTTATGGGGGAACTCAAACGTCGCCTTTCGGCCTTGGCTCTTCCCACCTATAGTCTCGATCTTCCCGGCGGGGGAGGAAAGGTTTCCCTGCTCGAGTCGGTTGACATACGCGAGGGTGAGCAGGAATGGATCTTTCGCGATCGGGAAGGGCTGGAATATCGCTACCCCAAGGAGTAACCCCATGGACACCCTAAAACAACATCCCCACCTCGTCTGGAAGGAACTTTCTCGTACACCCGTGTACCATACCCCCATCTTCGATCTCGTGCGGGTGGAGAGGCTGTCGCAGGATGGGAAGAAGGGATCCTTCTACCTCATCCAGTCTCCCGATTGGGTGAACGTGATTCCCGTTTTAAAGAATCCCGAGGGGAAAGACTGTTTCCTCATGGTCCGTCAGTACCGTCAGGGGGGGAATTGCCTGACATTGGAGTTCCCCGGTGGACTGGTGGATCCCGGGGAAACTCCCCTTGAGGCGGCCATTCGGGAGCTTCGGGAAGAAACGGGGTACGAGGCGGAATCGATCCAGTTCCTGGGGAAAATCCAGCCGAACCCTGCCATCATGACCAACTGGTGTTCCACCTTCCTTGCCCAGGGACTCCGCAAAACCAGTGGGCAGGATCTGGACGAACACGAACTGGTGGACTACGAGCTTGTTCCTATCGATGAGCTGGAACGGGATATGGGTACCGGTATCCACATCCATGCCATCATGGTAGTGGCCCTCTTCTGGTACCAACGGTGGAAGAAAGAACGGGCTACAGGATAACCTCCGCTTTGTTCGATTTGGTCTGTATATCCATACAGTTTGGCGTTAGTCAGTCCCCGGGTCTTCGATTACCTGAATCCCCAGTTCTTCCATTCTCCTTCTTGTCCGTGGATCCTGGGTCTGTACAAATACTCGTACGGTGAACCGCCCCTGGGGGTCCTGGACAAAGGTACGACTCAGGTTACCATAGTGGGTGGGGAGAAAAAGTGTATGGACAAGGTCTTCCAGTGCCTGCTGGAGCGGGGGTGAGTCCAGGGGGTACAGGGTAGGCGCATCGTCGTGAAGGACAATCCTATAATAGGTGTAAGGGTTTGACTTGAAAAGTTGATGTGCCCATTCTAGGAGGATCTCCCGCTTTTCGGGTTTCCCCAGCCAAGCGGAGGAGAGGGAGAGGGTGAGGTTCCAGGAAATCTCTCGAGCGAGCTGGGTAAGGGGTTTTTGTTTGATCCCTTCCCGCAAATCCACATAGGTAAGGAAGGGGCCCATGTGGGAGAAACAGGGAAGGATGGGCCGCTGGTACTCGATACCGTACCGGTCCTCCAGTTCTGCGATTCCCTCGTACAGGTCTTCGGCAGGGAAGGTGGGAGTCTCCAGGACTCAGTAAGGGGGATGCTCCATGTAGAGGATCCCCAGTTCTTCAGCCCGCTCCCGAAGTTCCGTTCCTGGAAGGAGGGACAGTAGGTACACCTCCAGGGTATCCTCCAGGTGTAGCTCCTCCACGAAATCGAGGGTTTTCCGGAACCCCTCAAGGTCGTCCTCCGGCAGTCCGAGAATCACCCCTGTGCGAACCTCGATCCCCTCCTCCTTTAGGTACCCAGCGCCTTGTCGGAATCGGGATAGATCGAGGGGGCGGCGAACCGCTTTGAGCGCCCTGAAGTTGGTGGATTGGAGCCCTACTTCCACCGAGCGGAATCCTGCCCTACGCATCCTGCGGGTAAGATCCTTCGTTACACTTTCGAGAACCAGCTCTGTGTGAAGGGGAATCCGTGTAGGGTTCGCCTCTTCCAAAAGCTGCATCCTGGCTTCCAGTACCTTCGCTCCCCCCACGTTGAAAGAGGGATCCATCAGGTAGATTTCGGGCACTCCCCTTCCGGAGGCCAGACTAAACAGGGGGGCTAATCGGTCAGGGGGAAAATGCCTTACGTAGGGGAATGCCTTCCCATAGGAACAGTAACTGCACCGGCGGGGACAGCCGCGGAGGGTTTCCAAGTAGAGGGGAACGTTAGGTCCCAGGGGTAATACACCGGTAAGGTAGGGGTTGGGCACTCTTTCCAGGGAAAGGGGCTCTTTCTGGGCAAACAGAAGGGGGAGGTGGGACGTTTGCGGGGAACTCAAAGTAAACTCGGGGCTTAAACTTTCATGCTCTGCCTTGGATAGGGACTCTGCCTGCTGAAGGGAAAGAGGAGCCTCCGTAGGGGTGGGTAGATGTAGGTTTCCTGACTGTACCCCCTGGAGGAACTGCAGGAAAGTTTCCTCTCCCT
>Ga0308397_1001515_pt1 | contig 13049 bp, 10 predicted proteins | sample Hotspr20SampleT8_FD_202356 | JGI IMG/M metagenome (GOLD analysis project Ga0308397, IMG submission 202356) | Hot spring phototrophic mat microbial communities from Mushroom Spring, Yellowstone National Park, Wyoming, United States - 20051001_T8 ...
GGGCATCCATGAGCGTCTCCTGGACGTTCATCATTACGGGCTGGATACGGACACGTTGGTAGATTTCATCACGATGACCGGTGACGAGGCAGTGCAGCAGGTTCAGCGCACCGAGGAGCGGTTATGGCGCGAGCTGGCGGACGAGGTAGAGGTCATCCACTTCGATCGCGTGAAGGATTACCCGGTGCTGGATCGCAACGATTCGGCGCGTACCGGCATCCACCTGGCGCGTCTGGTGCGGGATACGTTACATGCGCTGGATTTACCCGCCGCCGTGTCGGAGCTGGTGGGATCGGCGTCGCCCACCGCTTCTGGTTCCGGTTCCGCCGGGGATGGTGAGCGTGCGCTGGTCACGCTGGCCAGGGCGCGCCAGATGCTTGCAGAGTTCCTGTATCGCCCACAGGGCGAGCTGAGTCTGCCGGAGGTGGTGAGTCGGCTGAGCGGGATGATGGACGGGCTCGCCCGCTCGCTGGATACCGTTTGGTCCGAACGGATAGGTCTGCTGGAAGACCAGCCGCTGGAGGTATCAGTAGGTACGACCGGCGCAACGCCCACGCTCTGGGACGTAGAGATCGGGGCGATGGTGCAGCATCAGGACGAGGTGGCGCAGGCGGTGGAGCAGTCGGCGTCGGTCATGACGGCGGTTGTCGGTGTGCCTGCCAGTATGGCACTATTCGGTGCCGCTGCCGGTATCGGTGCGCTGCGGACCGATATCCCGGAGTCGGATCTGGTGACGCCCCGAATGGATGTGTTGCGCGGTGAGGTCGATCCCGTCTGGGCTGGCAGGCTGCTGGCGCAGTTCGGTCGGGAGCGGGTGTATCGAATCCGCGCCACGCTGATCCGCCTGAGGGCGCTGGTTACCTCGCTGTTGCGGCTCGCGGTAATCAACGTGCGCAAGGTCAGCGTGGATTGGGACTCGCTGGTTACCGAAACGGTATTCCGCTCCAGGGTGCATGAGTGGCGCCGATCGCTGGTGGTCTTCTTCGTGCGCCAGATCGTGTCGGTACTGGACGAGCTGATAGAGGTGCTGCAGTTCGCGGAGTATCTGGGACTGGATGAGGTTGGCGAGTGGATGGCACCGCTGGCGGAGGAGGCGTTACGCTTCTCCAGTCGGGTAGCGCAGGTGGTGCGGGAGCATTTCTACGAGCAGACGATCCGCCGGCGTGCGGTGATAGTGCAGTTCCGTGCGGAGCATGAGCGTATCCGTCAGTTGATTCGGCTCCGCGTGATTCTGGACCGGTGGATAGGGGTGCTGGATGAGGTACTGGCTCTACCGGTGGTTGCTCCGACTCTATCGGCGGCTCGGTAGTCTGTGGGATACGGAACGGGTTCGTCAGGTGGATCGGGTCTCGGCGCAGCTGGAGCGCGTACATCGCGTGGTGCAGAGCGTCTATCCCGGCACGCCTTGGGTCTGCGGTGGTGTATGGAGTTGGTACTCGCCGTCGCCGGCGCTGTCGCTCCACCCGTCACCACCGAATGGGGACCGATGTCCGCCGTCCGGGATTTCCGTCTCCGACTGGTATTCACCGTACCAGCCGGTGCTGTTCTACCACTATCTGCCCCTGGTCGTAGTGTTTCCGTTCCAGGGGGAGTTGGCGCATCGTGCGCAGCAGCTGGGCGTTTCCGTGTGGGTACTGTCGGAGGACGGCAGTGTAGACGAGGATGGGTTGAGGTCGCTGCTCGAATCGATGCGGGGGCGGGCGCTCTATCCGCTGTAGTGTGGTCGCCGCAGAGAGAGATGGATACGGATGTGGACATCGTTAACGGTTTCTGTGAACGGCTTTGTCGGTAGTGGATAGGGGGTATGGGCGATGGGTCTGGGTACCACGGATATCGCCCTGCATGGGATCCCTGCAGTGGATTTGAACGTGCGTAAGCCGTCGGCGCGGGCGTTCCTGTATACGGCGACGGACAACGGCAACCGTGCCGTCCGGTCCTCGCTGGACTATGCATTCCGTAAGGGATCCATCGGATACGATTGGGAGGATCTGTGGAAGGCGTTCCAGGCGGACGGGTACCTGCACCGGGCGGTATTACGGTACCGGAACCTGGTAGTTGGTGACGGTGTGCAGATCGATGGCGACCGCGAGGCGGTACGCTACTTACAGGAGCGGTTCGCCATCGGCAAGTCGCTCAACGGGTTCGGTTGGGACGAGTTGGTGCGCACGCTGGCGCTGGAGTATGTGCTCTACGGGAACGCCTTCCTCATTCGCAGCTACACGGGTCAGTTGAGCGCCGTCTTCGGCAGGCGCCTCCGGGTCGCGCGTGCCACGGCGGCTTGGTATCCGGTGACTGTGCGTTGGCTGGAGCCGCTGCTGGACCGAAACACCAGGGATGTGGTGGGGTGGCAGCTCCGCATCAAGGAGCGGGAGGGCACCCCGAAGACGCACAATTTCCGGGTACAGGACGTGATACACCTATGGTATAACTGCCCGCCGGGCGGTATCTACGGGATACCACCGCTATTGAGTGCCGTGGAGGACGTGCGGGCGTTACGACAGATCGAGGAGGATGTACTCAAGCTGGTACACAAGTATACGCACCCGCTTATTCAGGTGACAATGGCAGACACGCTAGGTTACGGCGAGGGCGTGCGGGCTGATGTGACCGAGTTGGTCTCCACCATCAACACCATGGCGGAGGACGGTTTTTTGGTGACCATGCCGGGTCAGGAGGTGCGGATGATCGGTGCGGAGAGCATGGCGTTACGGGTAGAGCCCTATGTGGACTTATTCAAGCGTCGTGTCTTCTCCAGTCTGGGGATGAGTGGCGTCATGTTGGGTGACCAGCCGGAGCCGCTGGAACGGCAAGTGGAGCTGGAGCGCCATTTACGGGACACGGTGCAGGACCTGCAGATTCAGTTTGGTCAGGGGTTGTTGCATCAGGTCATTCTGCCGTTGTTGCGCGAGGCGGGCTTCTCCGGCAGGACGCAGGTACGCTTACGCTTCCCCGTGCCGGATCGGTCGTTGTTCCTGCGTCAGATGACGCAGTTGGCAAACATCTACACGTTGAATGTGTTGGGTGCGGCCGAGGTACGTCGCATGATGGGCATCGACGAGCCTCTGGACCAGAACGACACCTACAGCGCGCGGGTGACGCTACCCCGTATCTTGGAGCCGATACGGTTACAGGCGCAGCTCGGCGTGGCCGCGGTGCGTCCTCCTGCCGGTGGCGACCGCGCCCCCGGCGCGGCGGGCAGACCGATCGCGCGTTCTGATGGTGAGGGTCTGCTCGATCCGGGTTTTGTCTCGGATGCGGTACTTGGTATTATGGAAGCGAATGAAACCGATCGAGGTGGTTTGGATGCCTGATTCTTCCATCCACATGATTCAGGAGTGGCTCTCTCTGGACTGGGTAAGTCAGCACCTGCGTGGTGAGTCGGCCGGCGGTGTGGAGGCGCCTCCGTTACCGATTGACCAGCAGGTAGATTCGCTGCTGGTGACCATCCGTGCCATCACGGCGGACAAGCCCACCAGGAACCACACTTACTACCCTCTGGAGGAGCTGAAGGGTGACGGGAGGACCACCGGATACGTGACCTTCGTGCGACCGGTGGCGGTGCCGGTGCTGTTGCACCACATGACCACCCCGTCGCTGCTGATGCCGCACCGCGCCATTCCCATCGGTCGCGTGATCCGTTCCAGACTGGTACGGGACGGAGACACCGCCTATGTGGAACTGACGGCGCGCATCACGGACGAGGAGGCCATCGAGGCGATCCGGCGCGGGTTGTTATATACCGTATCGATCGGTCATGTGCCGAAGCGGGTCACCTGTTCCATCTGCGGGTCCGAGATAGAGGGCGAGGGCTGCCCGCAGGGACACGTACCCGGCAAGTGGTATCGCCCGGAGGGGGCGAAGAAGGACCAGCAGGCCCTGGCGGTCATGCATGGGATCCAGGCGGTGGAGTTGAGCTTTGTAAACGTGCCGTCGGATCACGAGGCGCGCATACTGTCGGTGCAGCGCGATCCGGCCAGGGCGGAGTATTTCCAGGTGCCGCGTTCCGGCGTGGGCATCTTGGAGGGGGTGGAAACCATTAAAGTGGAGGATCTGCTGAACAGAGTGGTCACCGAGCAGCTGGAGCCCGGTGCAGCGGTGATTGCCGAGGCGGTCTCCGAATCGGTGGAGCCGTCTCCTGGCGGAGCCGATAGTGCCGAGGGCGAAGGCGACGACCGTCTGCTGAGCGGGGACGAGCTCTGGTTTGTGGATGATGACAAGCTGCCGGAGTGGGCGCACGAGGCGAAGCTGACGGCGGCGCAGCGCAAGCGCCTTCCCGATTCCGCGTTTTGCGGACCGGACCGCAGTTTCCCCGCGCACGACAAGGCGCACGTGTTAGCGGGTTTGCGGCTGCTGGGTCGTGCCAAGTTGAGTGCCGCCCAGAAGGCACGTGTCCGTGCCTGTCTGTTGCGTCGGGCGCGCCGGTTCGGGTTGCCCTCCGGTAAGGACGCGCCGGAGTCGGCATCCGGTGCGGATCGGACCGGTATCCTGCTGATACTCCATCCCACAGAGCTCGAGACCTACGAGTGTGTGTCCGTTCCGAAGGACTACACGGTACTATCTAATCTGGAAGCGATTCTGGAGGTCGGTCGTTCGGCACAGTCTTTGCTGAGCAGTTCCGTGAGCCTAAGCGGCGAGGTGGGTCGCTCCCCGGACGGCGTGGTGTTCCTGCCGAACAGCGTGGAGGAGTACGAGGCGCTGTGTGCCACGCTGATCCCTGCCGTGACCGTCTCTGAGGAGTCCGCCGAGAGCGCGGCGCCGGAGTTGGGGTCGTCGGGATCGGTGGCGACGGAGGCGGTAGTTGCGGAACCTATTGGCGAGGACCGTGCCGAGCAGGGTGAGACGAAGGTGACAGAGACCGGAGAGTCTTCGATGGAGCATTACCGCATGGAGCTGCTGCGCCTGTTGCGGGAGCAGTTCGCCGGTGTTCTCTCGGAGGAGGAGCTGGGGGATGTCGCCACTGCCGTGGTAGCGGTGGGCGCCCGCTACGGTGATCTGATGGGCGAACTGGACGCGCTGAAGGAGCAGATGGAGCAGCTGCGGGAGGCGCTGGCGTCGGCGCGGTCGGAGGTGTCCGACAAGCAGCGCGAGCTGGACGGCCTGCGCGAGGAGATGGCGGCGTTGCGTCGCCAGATGCTGATGCAGGAGTGCGTGCAGCTTGCCATCCGCGCCGGTCACCCGCTGGCGGCGCGGCGCAGTGCGGAGGAGCTCGTGGAGCTGTTCTGGTCCAGACCGGAGTCGTACCTGAGCGCCTTTGCCGAGGATATGCGCCTGGCCATTCAGGACCAGCAGGCGGTCCCGACGGACGTGGTGGTACCCGCCGGTGTATCCTCGGTGGATTCAACCGATCAGGCGGAGGATGCGCCTGCTGCCGGTGGTTCCGTCGACCTGCCGACGTCGGAATCCGCCGGGAGCGGCGGGGGAGAAGAGGACATTCTCCGCAAACTCACGTCCCTGCTGTTCCCGCAGGTGATCAGTTCATCCGTTAGCAAGCCCGAAGAGGACACCGAAGACGTCGAGATCTGGCGTATCTACGGGTCCTTGGGCAAGCCGGAGGCATAACAAGGAGGTAAGGACGCAGGGGTTTCCGGACAGGTTACTCCTGCAGCAACATCGATGGCAAACTACGGTGTTGAGGTATTTAGGGGTCGCCGCTGGCCGACCCAGATGAAGATTTCGGGCATCAACGCGCCCGCCGAGACCTGGGCGGTCGACCCCGCGCTGCCGCCACTGGGATCCGATCCCCGTTATCCCACTTCGGACCTGATCGTGATCCCGCGCGGGCGGTTGCTGTCGGTGCGACCGGACTCGCACACCAACTCCCAGCTGCAGTACAGCGATGAGGCCTATCTAACCATTGCGGATGGCGTGAACAACAAGCCCGTCGGGTATACCGAGAGCAACATTTTCCGCAAATGGCCTCAGCGCATCCAGATCCGTCCGCTGGTCAGCAAGCAGGAGTTCATCGCGCTGCCCTATCTGACCACCATCAACGACGTGTACGGCGCGCTGACTCCCGGCGACAAGATCACTGCGTACTACGGCGCGTACAACAGCACCACACCGAACCCGATGGAGAGGGGTCGTATCGTGAAGTGGGTCGGACGGCGCGGCTATGTGCAGCATGTCGGTACGGCGGCGAACATCGTTGTGTTGAGCGAGGCGAACCTGTCGCCGTTCGCGCCGAAGGTGTTGGCGGCATGGAGTGCTACCGGTGCGTTGGTATGGCCGGAGGGCAACGCGGCGACCGTTTCCTGGAACTCCGGTTCTGGCGCGTGGCAGGTGGACCTGCCCGGTAACACCATTACCGCCAGTGTGGTGCTCTACGAGTGGGGTCAGGGCCCCGAGCAGATCGCCGGTGAGGTGGTGCGCATCCAGAGGATCGATGCCAACCACCTGATGCACGGTTGGTTACAGTGGGTAACGGACAACTTCGCGCAGTGGGACTATCCGCCAATGGCGATGCGCGTGCCCGTTACCGACGTCACCAACGAGACCAACACGGACCTGACTGTGATCGTGGCGGGTCAGACCTATCGGTTGAAGCATCGGCCGGTGGCCTTCTGGAGACCCATCAAGGTGGAGGTCAAGGACTGTGTGATCACCACCGAGAGCGGTACCACCATCAGCCTAGACAACTCGACCTGGTACGAGTTGCCGCTGGCGGATGTGCCCTACGCCAACTGGACGATGGGCAAGTGGCACAGCATCGATCCGTTCACCGGCGTACTGAGCTTCTCCGGCAACATCGTCTTCAACAACCCCGGTCAGGCGCGTGAGGACATCCGCGTGAGCTACTCGTACGAGACGAGCTACCGCGACGGTCGCCTGTGGGCATCCGGTCAGATGGGTCTGACCGACGGTTCCGGTGGTTCCGGAATTGTGGGTATGCCCGCCCATCTGGACGTGCCCGGTGTTGCCGGTGAGCTGCGTGTGATCATCTACTGATGCCGGTGCCATTCGGTTACCAATCGGTTCTATTCCAGGGCGGTTGGGTGCGTTGGGCATCCGCCGCCCGCTCCCGACGGAGGTGTGAGGGGGCGTTCCCTGGTTGGACAGGCAGGCGCCCCGCTAAGAACGGATGAATGAATATACCTTCTCGCAGGTTGTTGGTCGCTCGGTGATCAACGAGGCACAGGATCTCGCCCGCAAATTACGGGTGGACACGGGCGACCCCGAGAAGATCAGCTCCATGCTGGAGGAGCACAAGCAGCAGGTGGAGCTGATCAAGCGGTTGCTGACCACCACATCGGCCTCGAAGGATCTGCCGAGAATCCCGATCACGGAGGCGTTGCACAGCGCAGACGCATCCATCCTGTTCCCCAAGGCGATCAGCGACGTGTTGCTCCGCCCGCGCGAGCCGATGATGATCGGTCAGCAGTACCTGGCGAGGACTATCCAGGTGGATAACGTGCGGTCGTTGGAGTTCCCGGTCATGGGCGCCATCCGTGCGTTCGACATGTCGGAGACTCAGGAGTATCCCGAGCAGTCTGCGGCGTTCGCCCAGCACTTCACCGAAGTGAAGGTGAACAAGGTCGGTCTGCGCATCGACATCGCCGAAGAGGTCATCCGCGATTCGATGTGGGACGTGCTGGGTCTGTATATCGAGGCGGCGGGCTTCGCCATGATGCGCCACAAGGAAGAGAAGATCTTCAACACGGCGCTGGACTTCGGTCATGTCGTCTACGATAACAACGTGAACGATCCGAACTTCTGGACGCACGGTATGGGTGCGGACGGCAACTACAACTACACCGTCACCTTCGACGATCTGCTGGATGCGCTCGGGGCGCTGGTTGCACATGAGTACGTGCCCACCGACATCATCATGCACCCGTTGGGCTGGGTTGTGTGGGCAAAGGATCCCGTGCTCCGCGCCCAGTTCCTGACAGGCGGTCAGATCGGTCAGACGGTGTGGTCCTCGCTGCCCCAGTTCGACCAGAGCATGAACATGCCTTGGAATATCAACTACGTGGTGACTCCGTTCACCAACATCAGCCTGAATACCAAGCTGAGCGGGCACACCGGGAACGCTGCGAATAAATATGCCAACCCGAACAACCTGCCGAACGCGCACCTGACCGATATCATCATCATCGACCGCAACTCGGCGATTGTGGTGCTCCAGCGCGACCCGATGGAGATGGATAACTTCGAGGAGTGGCGCCGCGACACCCGCGCTATTAAGGTACGCGAGCGCTACGGCGTGGCGGCGCTCAACCAGGGTCGCTCCATCTCGCTCATCAAGAACATCCGCCTGGATACCAACTACGCGCCGATCATGACGGTACGTACCATCTCGCCTTCGTAGGCGCGGTGTCCATCCGCCGCCGGTGCGAGACCGGCGGCTCCGTCACGTCTGGTCGGGTGTTCGCTGCGGGTGCGTCGTTCGGCGGCACCCGACCGCAACTAACTGCTTCTGCCGGGCGGTGTCTGCCCGCCTGAAGGAGAGGAGATCCTCTTGGATCTGTCACGGTTCCTGCCCACTCTGGTGCGTTCCAACCCGGCGGATGGGAGTCGCGGCGTCTCGCTCAGGCCGACCATCCAGCTCTGGTTCAGTGTGGATTTGCACTCGGACGTCTTCGACCAGACGGAGATCGTCAAGCACCTGACGCTGGCGGAGGCGGTAACCGGTGCCCCGCTGACGTTCACACTGCTTCCCCAGAGCGCGGACAGACCCAACTACAAGCTCGTGCAGATCCGGCCGACGGAGCCGCTAGAGCCCAGTACGGACTACCTGCTGCTGATACTGCCTACCCTACCGGCTGCCAGCGGTCGCACCGCCGGCGTGGTAACCACCATCCGGTTCCGCACCACCGAGCCCGGACTGGAGATTCCCGTCCCGCTCCCGCTTGCTCCGCCACATAACGCGCGGGTGAGCGCCCTACCGGTTACCCTGCGGTGGCAGCCCTGGTCCTCTCCTCCGAGTGGGTACCAGCTGCTCTATCGTGTCGAGCTGGCGCGGGACGAGCGCTTCGTGGACGATGTCTGGTACTCTGTGGGCGATGCCTCGCAGGTCGTTGTACCAGGCGCCTACACCAACCGTCAGGGCTATTACTACTGGCGGGTTCGGATCCAGCTGGTGAAGAACGCCACGCAGGAGGTCACGGTAGGCGAGTGGAGCCCGTTGGTGGGCTTCACGCTTGCCCCGGAGGGCACGTCACCGTTGGGACCGCCGGAGCAAGGTATCGTGAGCTCGCTGGACGGCGGACTGGACGGCCAGCTGCGCGAGTGGCCCTTGATGGTATTGCAGCTGGTGCCGGGCGATGCCGCCGTCCGGCTGGACCGCAGGGACGCCGACGGATATCCCAGCTGGGAGTGGTATTCCGTGCCGGTAACGCTGACCCCGGTGGATCACCGCCCATCGGACCGCATCATCGATCGGCTGGCGGTCACACCCAACGAGGAGATAAGGGTGAACCAGCTCTACCGGTTACGGGTAGTGGATACGGATCTGGGGACGGTGCTCTGGGAGAAGATGTTCTACTCGTGGTTCACGCCGTGCTACTCCCACCCGGACGCCATCCGCGCCCGCATGGGCGAGCTGCTTCCGTATCTTCAAATGGACGAGCAGGACCTGTATTTCCTGATATACCGCAAATCGCTGGAGGCGAACCGTCACTACCTGTGGTGGTATTTCCACCCGCGGTTCGGCGGCCCGCCGGAGAGTTCGGTGCGGTCGGTGCAGGTGGGTCATTTCTTCTCGGTGCAGCGTTGGGTAGAGGCGCAGGTGGGCATCGAGATCCTGACCCGCCAGATCATGCGTATGACCGGCGCTTTGGGCAACCAGCAACGTCTGGGTGACTACTCCGAAGATGTGCAGGCGGCGGCACTGGCGGAGATGCGGGAGCTTCGGCGCCAGCTCCAGCGCGAGTCCGGGCTGTGGGCGGCGGAGTTCAGCAAGCTCTACACGGCGGCGGCATCCGGCTCCAAGTCGTCGTTGAACCCCGCCTACCAGCGTGGTGGTAGCCACGAGTGGCCCAGCAGGGACTGGCGCACGGTAGACCACGCATGGAGTGATAGCCCGTGGCGCCGCTGATCCCACAGCCACTGGAAGGCGGTTCCGGAGCCCGTCGCATCCGATGGCGGGTGACCCAATTCATCCACCGTGAGCCGATGTGGATGCTGTATGTGCGCCGGTTGACGGAGCGGCGGTGCAGCTGCTACGAAACGCAATCGGCGGGACGCGGGGTCTGGCATCCGGACTGTCTAGGACTGGGTTACGAGCTCTCCTTAGAGAAGTTTCCCGGTCGACGCATGGCGCGACCTACCGAAGAGCGCGATATCGCCGTCTTCGGTCAGATTTCGCAGACCCACCCGATCATCTTCATGCCCTATTACATGGAGCCACAGGAGAACGATCTGGTGGTGGAGGTGCTGCACTGGCAGGGAACACGCCCCGTTTCGGTGTTTCGGGTCTATACCGTTATGATCGCGCTTCCGATGTCCCAGTCGGAAGTGAGTTTCTTCGCGTGTGGGTGCAACCCCTACGATCTCGACAAGACCAGGCTGTTGGAGGCCATTGAGGAGATGCCGGTACGGCTGCGCACTGCCTAGTGGTGATCCGATGCCCGATCCGGGCGGTGACAGCGCAGTCGGTGGGTGGTGCACACACGGAGGAACGGAACGAAGATGCTACTCAGCCTAATCGGTGGGTTGCTGGTGGGTTTCGCCATGGGTTATTCGTATGCGATGACAGAGGTATTTGGTAATCCGGAGGGGTCGGAGCGGGCATGCGAGGGTACCGACTCCGTAGGGGAGACAGAGTAGTCGACGATGGCTCTGTTTGGCGGCAATACGGTACCGTCGGGTTGGTCGTCAGGCACCGCGCTGGACTGCACCGTGGACACCTCCCGACTGCTGGCGCCGGTACGGCGGGAGATTCTGGGGGTGAGTTTGCGATCGCTGCAGAAGCATGGGGACTACCCGTTCCAGCGCACGTTGTTCCGTTATAACCTGCCCATGCCGGTACAGCGGGACATCCGCGGATTGGGGCTGACCGCCACTGCTATCGGTGCCGGACTGGACGACGTGTTGGATGCCGGTGAGGCGGATACCGTCGCCGACAGCTACGATATCCTGTCCGCGCTGTGGGAAATACCACCGGCGCAGACGGCGATCTGTGTGGGTTCGGAGGACCCAGGTCTGTACTGGCAGACGCCGGAGGAGTTGGTGGACCGTATTGCGGGTCTGGTGGACCGGGGTTACCGGATATTCGAGATAGAGAGCGAGCCGTATCGCGCCGTCTGGGGTCAGGACAGCAGGTTCTCTTACTCTCAGGCCGGAGAGGCGGAATACATCTCCTACCTCCGGGAAGTCTACCTGCTGGTGAAGCGGAAGTGTCCACAGGCGCAGGTGCTTATCAGCGTGCTGGATTCCAACGCACAGTGGTGGGGTAAGGACATGCTTTCCCGCGCTGCCGGATACTACGACGGTATCGCCCTGCACGCCTACCAGCGTGGCACCCAGCGAGCCAACGCCTATGATGGAATGGGGTTCCTACAGTGGGTGATTTCCGAGCCGGTATCCATCCACACGCGGTTGCTCGAGCTGACACCGTATGCTCCTGTTTATCTCACACGCTGGGGCTCGGACAGTTTGGGCGCGCCGGACCCGCCGGTACGGGATGGGAACATCTACGCGGTGATGGCGGCCGCCTACCGGATTCTGCTGATGCTGGAGGAGCCACGTATCCGCTACGCCGGCCACTGGAGTCTGATCGACCACTGGTGGGGAGGCAAGCCGGAGTGCGGCAAGTTCCTGTTCGTGCGGGCGCAGGAGCCCAACAAGCGCGGCTTCCTCTACTGGCTGTATTATTATCTGCAGCGGTACCTGGGTCGCTACCAGCTGGATGTAGGTGGCACTGCGCCGGTATCGATGCTGGAGGACTCCCTCGACGAAGAGAGAGTGGCACTGGTTACACCGGTGTTCGCCAGCATCAGCACGGGCATGGATCACCTGCTGGTGGTTATCCTCAACGGGAGCTGGAGTAGCCAGTACTCCGCCAGCATCCGTCTGAGCAACGGGATATTTACCGGCGGTAGCGGTGTGACCATCATGCATGGGGATGCCGACCACAGCGGGGTGGTGACCGATGCTCCATCGGAGCTGGTGGCGCCGACGCAGCCGACGGTACGTTGGAATATGGTCACACTGGGACTGTTGCCGCGCAGCGTGACGTTGTTAGACCTATCGGTGAGTATTTAGCGGTATTTGGCGGGGTGGGTGATGGTGTGTTTCAGGGTATAGAGTTGCTGTATCGGGAGTGGAGTGCCATGCGGTGGCGCCGGTGTTGGCGGCAGGCGGTCTGGGTGGTCGTATGGTTGGCACTGCTGGTCACGGCGGTGTTGGGTCAGCCGGTCCGGCGGATGCCGCTGGTGCGGTATGTCAGCTTCTCCCAGTATCCGAAGGTGGTTCAGCAGGGTCAGACGGCAACGTATACTGTCAAGGTGAGGTTCCAGCTGACCGCCACCTCGTTGTCGTTGCAGGCTTCGGTGGTCTATTACGACGCGAGTAACAACCAGTATATCGGCGATTCGAACACGTTTACGCTGCAAATAGATACCAATTACTACCATCGGATACGTGTGGTGGTGCCCATCCCGGCCGGGTACAGCTATGTGAACGGCAGCTTGAGATACGATGGTCAGACTATCACCCCGTCCTCGGTGAGCAGCAGGGCGGTGTACTGCTGGGTGGAGGTTCGCGCGGACGGGCAGGACCACTCCATCACTGCCACCATTCGGAAGAACTGACGCGATATGGCAAATCTCGTGTTGCCAACCGATACTCCGGGTCTCTATGCCGGTCGCTGGCAGGTTCAGCGGCTGGTAGACATGCCCGTTGCCCTCTATCTGGTCGGGTCCGCCTATGACGGTCCGGACAACGAGGCGGTGCTGTGTCGCAGTGTGGATGAGGTAGACCGTGTCTTCGGTACCACTCTCCGCTATCGGTTCCAGTTGGCGGAGCGGCAGACCTATGTGACGCTACCACTACCATGCGCCACGAATGGGCTGGTCTCCACCTCTCTTCCGCTCGAGGGTGTGCGGGTG
>Ga0308397_1001541_pt1 | contig 12859 bp, 10 predicted proteins | sample Hotspr20SampleT8_FD_202356 | JGI IMG/M metagenome (GOLD analysis project Ga0308397, IMG submission 202356) | Hot spring phototrophic mat microbial communities from Mushroom Spring, Yellowstone National Park, Wyoming, United States - 20051001_T8 ...
GAAGAGGTACGGGTATAAGGATTTCCTCACCTCCGACACCAGTCCGACCCGCTGGGATATCAAAGGAACCTTCGAAGCCAACAACCGAATCACAAAAAAACTCTGGCGATTGCTGGACGAATTGGATGCTAAGGGCTTCAAGAAACTCTTCGGCGGCGAAGATTACCTCGCCATCTGGAAGTTCCTGGAGGAGGAGCTGTTTGGGTTGAAATAGGGGGAAATAGGGGAACGAGAGCGCCCGTTAGGGGCGCGTTCTTACGGTTTCCGTTGCTTCCATGGTTTTCATCGAGCACCTGTTTTGAAGTAAGCGGGTGCTCTTTTCTTTTATCAGATTAGAAGTATGCGAGGAGTTTGGTTCAGATTGACAGCCTTTTTTGTATGCTATATAATGTATACAAAATATAATAAATGGAGGGTGTATGGTGCAGGAAAAAATAACACAATCCTCAGAGATTTCGAAGGAAAAGATAAAGCAATTAAAGGAAACAGCTAAACAAGTCCGTCTCCACATCGTGAAGATGATTCACAAGGCGCAGTCGGGGCACCCGGGAGGGTCTCTCTCGGGAGCGGATATCATGACGGCCTTGTATTTCGATATCCTTACTGTGGATCCCCGAAACCCCCGGTGGCCAGATCGGGATCGATTTGTCCTTTCCAAGGGACATGCCTGTCCGGTCTGGTACGTGTGCCTGGCATTGCGGGGATTCTTTCCCGTAGAAGAACTGGACACCCTCCGGCAGTTCGAGTCACGGCTCCAGGGGCATCCGGTATCCACTAAGACTCCTGGGGTGGATGCGACTACCGGATCCCTTGGCATCGGCTTTGCCCAAGCGATCGGAATGGCATTGGAAGGGAAGTGGCTTAAAAAAAGCTACAAGGTCTATGCCCTATTGGGGGATGGAGAGATGCAGGAAGGGGTGATATGGGAGGCAGCCGCCAGTGCCAACAAGTACAAGCTGGACAACCTGGTAGCTATCATCGACAACAACAACCTCCAGAACGATGGATTCACCGATTCCATCATGCCCATCGAACCCTTGGACAAAAAGTTCGAAGCCTTTGGGTGGATGACGAAACGAATCGATGGCCACAATATGGAGCAGGTTCTCTCTACCTTGCGAGAAGCAAAGGCCCATCGGGGAAGTCCCTTCTGCATCATTGCTCAGACGGTGAAGGGAAAAGGGGTAAGTTTCATGGAGAATGTACGAGGCTGGCACGGAAAACCTCCCAGTGATGAGGAACTGGCCAAGGCAATCCAGGAAATCGAAGGAGGACTCAAATGAGCAGAACTATGGAAAGAGGATCGGCAACCATTCCTGTAAAGGTAGAGCTACGGAAGACCGATTCCCCTACCCGGAAGAGTTTTTCCGAACGGATGGTGGAATACGGAGAAGTGGATAAAGAGTTTGTAGTGTTCGAATCGGACATCGGGTATTCCACCTATTCGTACCTCTTCGGGAACAAGTACCCCGATCGGTACTATAACATGGGGATTGCCGAACTGGGTACGATGGCCGCAGCGGCAGGGTTTGCCGCCGATGGCCGCACGGTAATCGTGTCTGGCTATGGGGTGTTCCTCACCATGCGCGCGGTGGAAGTGGTCCGATCCTTTATCTGTTACCCCCACTTGAACGTGAAGATCCTCTCTTCCCATGGGGGATTGACCGCTGCGATCGATGGGGTAACTCATCAGGCAACTGAGGATATCGCCTATATGTCCACCCTGCCAGAGATGAAAGTGCTGGTTCCCTGCGATACCGTCTCGACTAGGGGAGCCTTCGATATAGCGATGCGAACGCCGGGTCCTGTATTCACCCGTCTCATGCGGGATCCCCTCTGGGACATCTACTCTGCCGAAGAAACCTTTGTCCTGGGCGGTTCGAAGATTCTCCGAAAAGGGGATAGTATCACCCTCGTGTCCTATGGAGACATCGTGTTCCAGGCCTTGGAGGCAGCGGAAATCTTACGGAGCAAGGGAATCGAGGCCGAGGTGATCGATATGTACTCGGTGAAACCCTTTGATGCGGAAACCCTCCTCGCTTCGGCTCGGAAGACCGGGGCGGTTTTGGTAGCGGAGAACCACCAGAAACGGAATGGCCTTGGGTACGAGATCGCGACCTTTTTGTTGAAGAACCATCCGGTTCCCTTCGATAACCTTGGGCTCGATGATACCTTCGGCGAAAGCGGGAATTACTTCAAAGTGATCGACAAGTATGGAATCTCTGCCCGGGCAATCGTGGAAGCGGCCGAAGGGTTACTCCGGAAGCGGTAGGTAATCTTATAGCCGCGAGATAGAGCATGCGGTAGGGGCCCGCCAGGGGTAAGCATGACTTAGGGGCCCGTAAGAGGGTTTGCGCCCGCGATAGGTGCCGACCAGGGAGGAGTATGAGTTAGGGGTCTGCGGACGCATTGAGGATTTTTCGGGGGTGCGGTACCTTCTTACACGTGAAAGTACTCATCCCCTGTCTTTTAGCCCTGCTTTTTATCTCTTGCATCGGGGGCCCGACACCTGCCCCGCCTAACCTCGCGGAAGCGAATCCCTCCACAGGCGCCTCGTCGAACCGTGTGGGAACGAACCCCGCGGCGAATACCTCGTCACGGGAGAAACTCAATCCCCTGCCCCCGGAATCCAGAACCGAAATTCAGAAACGGCTTGTGCAGAAGGCGTTGAGTCTCGTGGGACGCACAGCACTTCAATTCGAAGGAGCGTCCTTTTCGCCGGACTGTTCGGGGTTTGTGCTGGCAGCGTACTACCTGAGCGGGATCGATCTGCGGAAAGAGTATGCCCAAAAGACAGGTAACGGGGTACGGAGGCTGTACCACATCGCTCTATCTCACCGGCTTATCTCTACAGGGCAACTCCCCGTGACGGGGGATGTTCTGTTCTGGGACAATACCTACGATGCCAACGGGGACGGAAAGCTGAACGACGAGCTTACCCACACGGGGATCGTAGTCTCCTCCTATTCCAACGGAAGAGTCGATTATGTGCATTACCATGTAAGCCGGGGGATCGTACAGGAGAGCATGAACCTGTACCAGCCGGACCGGGAATCCCTCAATGCCCCCATGCGGATCAAGGAAGCGGGGAAGCCTCGGCCGGAGAAATGGCTGGCAGGCCAGTTGTACCGTGCCTATGGGAGGCTCTGGTATCTACAGGAGGTGGAGCGGCTTCGTCAGTAGGAGCGGTGGAGAAGTTTCCGGATTACATCCTCTAGCACTTCCCGATTCTCCGAGGGAGGGATGTGGGAGACTTCCCGTAGGGCTCTCTCGGTATAGAGGGCTGCGTATTTCCGGGCTTTTTCCACTCCCCCCTGGGACAGGATGAACGATAGAGCCTCATTATATCCGGCAGGAGTAGAAAGGTTTTCCCTACTGAGTAGGGGAAACGCCAGAGGGCGGTTTGCCCGGGCAGCTAGAATCACCGGCAGGGTGTAGATCCCTTCCCGGAGGTCCCCTCCGGTTGATTTACCGATGGACTCCTCCGTACCCGTAATGTCCAGAATATCGTCGATGATTTGAAAACTGATCCCTACCGAATACCCGATGCGGCGAAGGGACGTGGTAAGGGGTCGGGGGGACTTCAGTTCCTCAGCACCCACGAAGAGACTGAGGGAAAACAGGAGAGCCGTTTTCCCGATGATGCGATGGAGGTAGTTTCGCACCGAAAGAGTGGCGGGATCGAATCGCCTAGATTGGGCAATCTCGCTTTCACAGATGTGGGATACTCCGCGGGCCAGTAACCGGGCTGTTTCCATGGTGGCGTAATTGGCTACGATGGAGAAACACATACTGAAGAGAAAATCCCCCGTTAGGACCGCGTTCCTGTCTCCGATTTCCGCATTCACCGAGGGGGCACCCCTTCTGGTTTGTGCCTGATCGATCACATCGTCGTGAATGAGGGTGGCCAGGTGAAGAATCTCGATGGCGGCTGCAATGTGGTAGATTCTATCCGGAAGCGGTTTGCGCAAGGGGAAGGGGCCCTTTTTGTACGGTTTTAGCCGGGCCCCCAGCAGAACGAAACCGGGCCTGAGCATCTTCCCGTTACGTGAAAGGAGAGTATCGATCATATGGGTCAGCAAAGGGTCTTTCCCCTTTAGGGAAGACCGCATGATGTCCTGTACCCGCTGTAAATCCTTCTGAATATGGGGATGATCTTTCCAAAACTGCAACATGGTTCCTTAGAAAGTGAAGAGAAGCGGGTAGATCTTCTTATGAGTCCCGCTTCTCCTCTATAGGGGGTTGCCTCAATCCCGGGGTTCGCCTAGATACAGATAGGTTTTCTTGGCGATTTTCCGCTTGTTCCACCAATCTTTGATCCAGGGAATGATCCAATGATCCAGACCGAATCCCCGACCTGCGCCTCCCATCATCACGAGGGCGGCAAGGATGTACCAGAGGATTTCGGAACTTCCCATAGCGGAGATGATGAACATAAGGCCCAGCCCGATGGATGCCGCTGCAGCTAGGAAGGTGAAGGTTCCACTGAATAGGGCAAGCCCGATTCCGATCTCGGCCAGCACTACACCTATCTGCATGAAAAATGCCACCGTGGGATGGATCCCGATGATGTTTTGGGCGATCCATTCGTAGACCTTGTAGAGCCATGAATCGGTGGACACGAGAGCTTGCCCCCATGCCTGGGCAGCCCCGGCTGCCGCATCCGTGGCCGCGCTGACTGCGTCTGTGGCTGCCTGGGTAGCGGCAGTGACCGCTTCCGCGGCTTTTTCGGCCGCTTTACCAGCCCACTCACCGGCGGCTGTAGCGGCCGAGGTGATATCTCCAAACTTTACCCCCGGGATTTTGATTTTTGAGGGGTCGACGTTGAAAAATCCACCCTCCCCAGGGTTGAGCCAACCCTGGCCAACCTTCTTGGCCCCCTCCAGGAACCATTTTACCCCGAGGAACAACCGTAGGGGCACTGCCCAATAGACGGGGATTTTTGCCGAGAGGTGACTTCCCACGAAGGAGCGACCGTCCTTCACTTCGAAAAACTCGTGAGTCAGGTAGCCCCATACGGCGTTGAGGCCTGCAAGGCCCCATAGATAGTGGAGGTTCACCAGGTGTTTCAATGCCATCGCAAAGAATCCTGATAGCTCGATCCCCCCGGCATTGGAAACCGCATGCTTACTGCCGACGGAAACCATAAATCCATGGTAGTTGGATTTGAACTTACGCCGTTCAGGTTTCCCTTCCACCAGGGCAATGATGTTGTCCGCGGCCACCTCGGCGGTCTGGAGGGCGGTCTCCACGATCTGGGGAAGAACCTTGCCTCCTTCCACGAACCAGAGAATGTCTCCTACGAGGAACACGTTCTCGTGGTCCACCGACTGCATCAGTTCGTTTACCAGGATCCGGCCTCGTTTTCCAACCAGGTACACTTCATCTTCTTCGAACCGACAGCCCAACATTCCATGGATTCCCTCTTCCCAGGAGGCGTAGGAACATTCCCCCCTCGCTTCCTGTCCTTTGGTGAGGCTCAGTTTAGCGGTGAGTTCCGATCCATGAATTCCGGCGGTCCAGATGATGGTAGCCGCTTCGATCTTCTTTCCACCCTCGATGATCACACATTGGGGTTCTGCCTTGAAAATAGGGGAGTTGAGGTACACGTCTACCCCCAAGTTCTTCAAGTATTTTTCCGCTTTATCTCGGAGCTTGTCGGAAAGCATTGCCAGGATCTTTCCCAGGGCTTCCACAATGATGATCCGGACCTCCCGTTCCTCGATATGGTACTGCCGGCAAAGGACCTTCCGTCGCTCTGCCAGTTCACCGGCCAACTCTACCCCGGTGAATCCCGCCCCCGCAATCACGAAGGTGAGGAGTTTCCGCCTTTCGAAGGGATCCGGCTCACAGGCTGCCTTGCGGAAGCACTCTTCCACGTGTGTACGGATGCGCATGGCATCTTCCAAGGACCAGAGGGTGAAGGAGTTATCCTGAATACCCTCGATTCCGAAGAACTCTGGATCCCCCCCTGCGGCAATAATCAAATAGTCGTATTCGTACTTCGCGTTCTTCGATAGAAGACGCTTGTTCTCGAAGTCGATGTTTTGGATCGTATCCGTGACGACTTTGATGCGGGTGCCACTAAAGATCCGCTTGAAACTTACCTGCACGGAGGCTGGATCCACCCGACTGCCTGCCACTTCGTGCAGTTCTGTCATGAGAGTATGGTACTGGTTGCGGTCGATTAGGGTGAACTCGATGTTAGGGTTCCCCTTCAGTTTCTTATAGAGTTTCTTCATGGCAGCCACGCCGCCGTACCCACCACCGAGAACCACTATCCTTGTTTTTTCGGCCATTGGTTTCTCCTCAAGGATCAATGTATCAGAAAATATCAATATTTTTAATATTGATATTAGTCTATATTGAAAAAGATGTGAAGAGCCCGAGTATTCCCTTGTATGGTATCCCTGAACGTGATACAAATCTCCCCTATGCGGACACTAACGAGGATTTCGCAGGCATTCATTCGCCTGTTATCTATCTTTGATCTAGGCAGGGCTGAGGTGCAAGGAGCCTTCGGAAGGCTCTCCGTATTCCTTCTACTCTTAGTTGGGACCATGGGCGGTTTCCTTTCCTGCTCTCGGACCTCAGAACCCCTCTCGAGGGTGGAGTTTCTCCTGGGTACTACCTGCGGTGTGACGGTGTACGGGGCAAAGGATGGGAAAGTCCTGGATGCGGTATTCCAGCGGGTGCGGGAAATCGAGAATCGGATGAGCGTAACCATCGAGACAAGCGAGGTAAGCGAGATTAACCGCAATGCGGGCATCAAACCCGTTCCCGTTTCGGAAGAGACCTTCCGGGTGATATCGGAAGGGTTACGGTTTTCCTCCCTCAGTAAAGGCGCTTTCGATATAGCCATCGGACGGTTGGTTTCCCTCTGGGGAATCGGTACGGATCACGCGCGGCTTCCCTCACCCCTGGAGATCAAAGAAGCCCTCTCCACGATCGATTTTCGTTCGGTGGAATTGAATCCGGAGAAACGGATGGTGTACATCAAAACAAAAGGGACTGCCCTCGATTTAGGGGCCATCGCAAAAGGATGGGCGGCGGACGAGGCTGCCCGAGTCTTGCGGGAGGCAGGGATACGACACGGGATCATCGATTTTGGGGGAAATATCCTGGTGATTGGCTCCCATCCAGAAGGCAGACCCTGGAGAATCGGGATTCAGAATCCCGAGACCACCCGTGGCTCCTACCTGGGTATCGTTCCGGGGATCGATGTTTCGGTGGTAACCTCCGGTACCTACGAGCGGTTCTTCACGGGACCCGATGGGGTAAAGTACCATCACCTGTTGGATACCACCACGGGCTACCCCATCCGGAATGGACTCGATTCGGTAACGGTGGTGACGAAAGAATCTATCCACGCGGACGGACTCTCCACTACCCTCTTTGCCCTGGGGAGGGAGGAAGGGTTGAAACTGGCCGAATCCCTCGAAGGGGTAGAGGCGATCTTCGTTACGGAGGACAAAAAAGTTTATTTGACCAGCGGGATTCGAAAATCCTTCGAACTCAAGAACCCCGAGTTCCAGATTGCGGATTAAAACAACAGCGCGGCCCAGCTCACGGAAAGGAATAGAACCAGGAAGGTGTACCCCTTTAGGGTTGTGGGGGAAGAGCCGGCCACTAGGGGGTGGCCCTCCTGAGTGGGGTCCAGTTGGCGGCGGCCCGCCTGCACGCGGTCACTCTGGTGGCTACCCCCCTCCGCAGTGGCAATCTGGGACTGGGCCGCCTGCACCAGGTCAACCTGGAATCGACCCTCCTGCGCGCGGTATCCCTGAGGGCGGCCTGCTTGCGTGAACTCCTCCTGCGGACTGCCCGCCTGCGATCGGGGAGAGAGCCCTTCCCCCCGTACTTCCTCGATAAGGGCCCGGATGTCTTCCCAGAGGTGGGCCCTTCGAAGTTTGGTTTTCCGCTCAGTGATGCGTTCGAAGTAGAAGAACATTCGGGAAATCACCGCCCCCACGCGGCCTTTAAGGGGCACGTAAGTCCGCAAGGTGAAGCGGGACAGGGCGATCATCCCTAAAAGGGTTAGGGCCTTGAGAACTCCCAGCCTTAAGGCGCCGAGGGTTACGGGAAAAGTTCCCAGGTAGACGATCACCTGACCCAGGGGAGTTGCCAGGTTTGCGGCAGTGATACCCAGAAAAGCCACCAGGTTTGGGACGAGTTTGAGCCGTTTCCCGCTCAGGCCGGCGCAGAGAAAGTAGAATCCTGTAAGGAGTCCCTTGGCCAGGAGGGATTCCGTAAAGAGAAAGGGAAGTAGACTCGCTAAACCCGTTAGGAACAGCATCCCCGGCGAAAGGCTAGAAAAAAGGAACTTAGTGATACGTACCTTCACGGATCCCATCGACGATAGGATGTGCCGGGGAAAGCGGTTAGAGGTATGGAACTTCCGAATGCCTTGCGGATTAAGAGGAGAAAACCCTTGAGAATCTGACGGGTGGGGAGGCTTTGAAGGCAGCGTAGGATCTGGGTAGCCCTTTTCCCGTGATAAGGGAGAGTGCAGGACTGGGGAAAGAAGGTCCGAGAGGGAAAGGGAGATACCCCCCAAAAGAATCCCTGTAATGGTGCCGAGGGCGAGGAAAGGGGGGCCAATGAGCCAGGCCCCTTCTCCTAAAAGGAAGTACCGTGCCAGCAGGATCTGCACAAGGTTACTGGAAAGAGCTCCCATCACACTGATTCCAATCAAGGAGAGGTAGCGGGCCGGTAGGAAGGAAAGGATCGTCATGGTGATTCCGCTGGCTAGGGACCCCGCTGTGGAAAACACGAAGATATACGAGAATAGCGTTCCGTTTACCAGGGCTTGCCCAAGGATCTTCAATCCCACGAGGGAAAGGATGAATAAAGGGGATTCCTTCCGCAGGGCAAGGAGGATGGGTAGATTTGCCAGCCCCAACCTGAAAAAGGGTACGGGTTTGGGGATGAGGAACTCGATGGTGGAAAGGAACAGGCAAAAAGCCCCGTACAGGGCGAGGAGTTGTTCCTTATCGGTAATAGCACTCCTTTCTGTATCAGAAGGTACTAGCATCCACCTCTGCTCCTGTTTCGCGCTGAGTCGTTTTTCCCTGTACCCGAAGGAACACTCTATTGGGAAGGCAGGCTACCCATTCCCCATTCCGGGAGATTCTTCCCATGTGGATACAGATCTTGTCCCGGCAAGGAGAGCTTTCCACAAAGGCGGTTCCGTCCTTGATGTGAACATGGGTAAGTCCTAAAGGACCGGGAATGTCCACTTCCAGTTCTTTCGAAAGGGGATAGATCCACACCTTGGATTGGTTCTGAATGTAGAGGACCGCCTCTCCACCTCGTTCTGCGTACACGTGATAGGAAAAGGCCCCCAGTACGGCAATACTGATGAGAATGGCCACTGCATCGAGGATGCGAACTTTCTGTTTTAAAAAGGTTTGCGGGATCCGACTGCTCCTATCTTTCCGCACCCTATTAGCCTTCCTTGTCCCAAAGCGTATAAAGACCTTGAGTGGGGGTCCGGGCGACTTTTAGTCTACACAGGGAAGGTTGTACACCGGAAATAAGGCGTGTTTCCAGGGGTATAAAAACAACGGCTCGTATAGTAAGGAGGGCATGGAGAAGTTGTAAGGAGCCTTCCCTTCATGGCGTATGAAACCCTTAGTACCCCCAAGGTTGTGGGTGGCGCGGGGGAGCCCTTCCTGCGGCCGAACGGGAAGGCCCTAGCCCTACCTGTACCACCTGAAGCAACACAGTTTGACCGAACCCAGACATTCTGTGCTTTTACAGGTCCGTCACGTCCACCCAGCGGCGGGTTCTCCAGCTTTCCATGCCCAGTTCCGCAAGCTGCACTCCCTTGGCTCCCTCCTTCAGGTTCCAGGGGAAGGGATCGTTCTGGGCGTAATGCCGGAGGAATTTTTCCCACTGAACTTTGAAGGCGTTGTCGTAGGGATCCCGCGTGGGGATTTTGGCCCAGTTTTCGTAGTAATCGATGGGGCTGTCGATGTCCGGGTTCCACACGGGTTTGGGGGTCATGGCTTCATCCTGAATCCAGCACTCCCGCAGGCCCGCCACGGCGGTTCCCTTGGTTCCATCAACCTGCAGAACTAAGAGGTCGTCCCTTCGAACCCGAACGTCCCAGGAACTGTTGAACTGGCAGACGATCCCATTCTTAAGCTCGAAGATTCCATAGGCCGAATCGTCCGCGGTACAGGCGTATTCTTTGCCGTTCTCGTCCACCCTCCTGGGGATATGGGTGGCGCCCAGGGCTACGAGGGATTTGATTTCGCCGAAAAGGTTGTCGATCACGTACCGCCAGTGACAGAACATATCGATCATGATCCCGCCGCCGTCCTCCTTGCGGTAGTTCCAGGAGGGCCGCTGCGCGGGCTGGTGGAATCCGTCGAACACCCAGTACCCGAACTCCCCTCGAACCGACAAGATGCGGCCGAAGAATCCCGTATCGATCAGGTATTTCAGCTTTAGCAGTCCAGGGAGCCAGAGCTTGTCCTGCACCACCCCGTGCTTCACCCCCTTCTGTTCTGCCGCTCGGTACAATTCCATCGCCTCCCGGGTGTTGGTGGCAGTGGGCTTCTCGCAGTAGATCGCCTTACCAGCCTGTATGGCCTTCATCACCGATGGGTATCGAAGTTCCGTTACCTGGGCGTCGAAGTAGATTTCGTTCCGAGGATCCGATAGGGCGGTATCGAGGTCCGTGGTATATTCCTTTACATCGTACTGGGAAGTGAGGGCCTTGAGCTTGCCTTCGTTCCTACCCACAAGAATTGGCTCTGGCACCAGTACATTTCCGTTCCGGAGCCTCACTCCCCCCTGTTTCCGGATGGCCAGGATGGAGCGAACCAGATGTTGATTCGTCCCCATGCGTCCGGTGACTCCATTCATTAAGATGCGCACGATTTTTTCCATGAAACACTTCCTCCCACAACGTTAGAGATACGAGAAATACATTGGCTTTTAATCCGCCCGACTGTTGGCGGAGCCAGTCACTTTATACATGTGCCTTATAGGCTTCCACGATTTTACTCAGGAACTCCTGCTGATCCATGCTCCAGTAGCGGGTAGAAAAGATCTCCACCTCGATGAAACCGGAGAACCCGTTCTTCTCCACTTCCCGCCTGATTCCGGGGATATCGATACAGCCTTCCCCCATCAACCCCCGGTCGTTGAGGAAATCGGTGGTGGGACTCTTCCAGTCGCACACGTGGAAGGCGAAGATCTTGTTCCCCTTTCCCGAGCGCTCGATTTCTCGAGGAAGGTTCGGGTCCCACCACAGGTGGTATACATCGATGGCGACTCCCAGAAGGGGATGTTCCAGTTCCCGGCACAGGTCGTTTGCCTGTTCCAGGGTAACGATGGCGGAACGGGTGTCGGAGTACATGGGATGGAGGGGTTCGATGGCGAGGCGTACCCCGGAGGTTTCCGCCTCTTTCAGGATCGCCTCGATCCCCTTGCGAATCTGGAGCCGGGATTCCGCGAGGGATTGACCGGGATGGGCTCCGGGCACGATTACGAGGAGGGGGGAACCCAATTCCGCGGAAAGGTGAATGAAAGCTTTGTTGTCGTCGATCCGGGCCTTCCGCTCTCCTTCGCTAAGGGCAGGAAAGAATCCTCCCCGTACCGTAGCCACGATGGAAAGTCCTGCCGAACGGATCCGTTCTCCGATTTTTGCGGCATTCCTGCCATCCAGGGCATCCCTCCACACCGAAATACCCTTCACTCCTGCCTGCGCGTACCGATCGATCGCCTCTTCGATGGGCCAGGGTTTGGTGGTGATGGTGTGGATGGCGAGCCGACTTGTGTCTTGCATCATACTGTGTCTCCTTTCACGAAGAACCGGTAGGGTTCTTCCGATGGGTCTGTGGAAAGTAAACTCTTCACAAACAGAGCAAGTTCGAGGAGGTGGTAGTCCCCCCACATGCAGGATTCCCCATGGGGAACCTGGGATCCGGGCGGCACATAGTCCCACCCGTTGGGCCTGTGGTACACCGTATGGAGCAAGAGCCCCTCGTGCATGGGATCCACCGAAAGGTATGGTTCCTCCATCAGGGTGAGGGCTGTCCGTAGACCAGCTGCTAGGTAGGGGTTGGCGGCTTCTGAAGCGCCGGAGGAGACGGATGTGCCGGTTGTACCAGGGGTAGGTGAAGAGCCGTGGCTATCTCGGGCGTTGGGGGTACCAGGTCTCAGTTTCGGGAAAAGGGAAGATAGGAAGGAGTTTCCGGCGGTTTTGGCAACATTCGGTGCATCCGTGAAAGCCTTGGCAAGCGTTTCAGCCTTGGGTGGTCTTTCCCCCGTGCCCTGGACGGTTTCGAGGAACCAGCCCAATCGGAGGAGCCCCTGGGCTGCGATGGCGGCAGCAGAGGAGTCTACCGGTTCATAGGGGTTCGCCGGATCCGCGGGGCGGTTCAGGTCCAGGTGGTGGAGGTTGGGAGCTCCGGTGTCCCAGTAGGGAATCCCGTCCGGCGGCGTATGCTGAATGTAGAAATCGGCCGTGGCGCGAGCCGTTTCGAGGAAACGCTGGATCGCCGCCTCCTTGGTGGGAAAGTAGGGGAGGTTGAGGGAGGATATTTCCCTTTCTCTCAGGGAATGAAGGAACTCCAGTTCCTCGGCAAACCCGAGAATCACCCAGGCGAGTCCCCGGGTCCAGGTGCTGAAAGGCGAGTATCCCTGCTGGGTAGAGGGATTGCGGAAGGATCCGTTTACGGGGTTGAAGATTGCCTCATGGGCGGTTCTTCCCCGCTCATCCCACCGGTCTCTCCCTGAGCCGTGGTACACGATGTAGCGAGCGGTGGTTTCTCCGTGCTGGAGAAGTCGGCGGAGGAGGTTGATCCGGGCGTCCTGCTCTTCCATTAGGAGCTGTCCCAGGAGGTAG